>Ga0310691_10000187_pt1 | contig 127204 bp, 110 predicted proteins | sample 176DNAGHGlowgp2_FD_203887 | JGI IMG/M metagenome (GOLD analysis project Ga0310691, IMG submission 203887) | Sheep rumen microbial communities from Palmerston North, Manawatu-Wanganui, New Zealand - 1766 DNA GHGlow gp2 (v2) (version 2) | ecosystem: Host-associated > Mammals > Digestive system... | reverse complement strand
GAATTATCCTCTTCCCCAAGAATGGATTCAGGTACGCACCTTGCCACGTCAATAATCGTTCACTTTGAACCCCCTTTGCCATTTGCACCCCCCTTAATCGAAATGCACCCCCTGAACAGGCGGTGCATCCCCGTGCTTGAAATTCTATCAAAACAGTGAAACAAATCCAGAAAAGTGAGCAATACTGATGCGTATTGCTCGGCACATCCCCCTGTTTATAACAGGGGGGTTGTCTTTTTTTGTATCAACAATCCGTTTTGACGGTTATGAAAACCCGCTTTCGGCTTGAGCCAAAAGCGGGTTTGTCTACAGTCAGAAAGGACCGTTCCCCGGAGGAACGGTCCTTTTGTGTTTATGGAGCTTAGCGGATGCGGAGCACCTGTCCGACACTGATGACATCGGGGTTCTTGATGCTGGGGTTGAGGGCCAGGATCTGGCTCATGGGGACCTGGGCGCGGAGGGCGATCTCAGAGAGAGTATCGCGGTAAGCGACGCGGTAGTAGATCGCAGCGCCGTCCTGCCAGAAGTTTCCGTTGGCGCCGCCGCCGGTCACATTCTCCACTTCCTGTTCGCTGAGGACTTTCATTTCATCGTTAGCCATTTTTCATAATCTCCTTTATTTTTTATTTGCAAAGCTTTCTTTGTTTTCCCTGTTTGCGTGTTTATCATAACACAGCTTTTGTCACACTACTGTCACACATGCCCAGGTATTTTTAAATCTGGCCGATAACTTTGTAGTCGGCTGCCTCGACGGCGGCTTTCATGGCCTCGAAGTCGGCAGAGCCGGTGACGACGGCGGTGCCTGCCTCATGGCTGACGACGGCGCTGTCCACGCCTTCCAGCGCTTCCAGGGCCTTCTTGACGCGCGCTTCGCAGTGCGGGCACATCATGCCCTCGATCTTCAGTGTTGTGGTCATTGCGGTTTCCTCCTTTCCGGGCGTTTTGATTTCAATGGGTTTCGGTTTATGGTTCCTGCGCGGCTTGTCACGGCTTGCGTCGTGCACCTTGAAGAGGTTCAGGCGCAGCGCGTTTGTCACCACGCAGAAGCTTGACAGACTCATGGCGGCGGCGCCCAGCATGGGGTTGAGCGTAATGCCCGCGCGGACAAGTGCCCCCGCTGCAACAGGAATGCAGACAGCGTTATAGAAAAAGGCCCAGAACAGGTTTTCGTGGATGTTGCGCAGGGTTGCCCGGCTTAAACGGATCGCCGCCGCCACATCCAGGAGGCTGCCGTGCATGAGCACCACATCCGCCGCGTCCACCGCAATGTCGGCCCCGGCCCCGATGGCGATGCCGATGTCGGCCCTCGTCAGAGCGGGTGCGTCGTTGATGCCGTCGCCCACCATGGCGACCTTGCCAAACTCACCTGCCTCGCGGATGACGCTCTCCTTCCCGTCGGGCAGCACGCCCGCGATCACGGTATCGACGCCCGCCTCGCGGCCGATGGCATTGGCGGTGCGCTCGTTATCGCCGGTGAGCATCATGACCTCGATGCCGAGGTTTTTAAGTTCCCTGATCGCTTGGGCGCTGTCGGGCTTGAGAACGTCTGCCACTGCGATGATACCGAGCAGTTTCCCGTCATAGGCAAAGAACAGCGGCGTTTTTCCCTGTTCGGCAAGGGCATCGCTCTTATCAAGAAGCGCCTGCGTGATTTTCACGCGCTTTTTCATAAAGCTGCCGCTGCCGCCGATGAGCTCTTTGCCTTGGAGTTTTGCCGTCAGGCCATTTCCGGGCAGGGCGGTGAAGTCCTTCACTTCCTCGGGGATGATCTTCTTTCCCCCGGCGTATTCCATCACGGCGACGGCCAGCGGGTGCTCACTCCTGGCCTCGAGCGCGGCAGCCGCTTTCAGAAGTGCCGTTTCGTCTGTTCCCTCTGCCGGGATCAGATCCGTCACCTTCGGTTTGCCGGCGGTGATGGTGCCGGTCTTATCGAGCACTACGGTGTCCACGCGCCCGGTCTCCTCCAGGGCGGCGGCAGTCTTGAAGAGGATGCCCTGCTTTGCGCCGACGCCGTTGCCGACCATAATGGCGACCGGCGTGGCAAGCCCCAGTGCGCAGGGGCAGCTGATGACCAGGACCGAAATGCCTCTTGCAAGGGCAAAGCCGATCTCCCTGCCGAGCAGGAGCCATACAGCCATCGTCACCAGCGCAATCCCGATGACCACCGGCACAAACACGCCGGAGACTTTGTCGGCAATCTTGGCGATGGGCGCCTTGGTGGCCGCAGCGTCCGAGACCATGCGGATGATCTGGCTCAGGGTCGTGTCCTCGCCGACACGAGTGGCCTCACAGCGGATGAAGCCCACCTGGTTCACCGTGGCGGCAGAGACCACGTCTCCCGGCGCCTTGTCCACGGGGATGCTCTCGCCGGTCAGGGCGGATTCATCCACGGCGGAGCTGCCCTCGAGCACCACGCCGTCCACCGGGATGTTCTCGCCCGGGCGCACGACGAACACGTCGCCCTTCTTCACCGTCTCGATGGGGACGGTCTTCTCCTGTCCGCTCACCACGAGCGTCGCAGTCTTGGGTGCGATCTTCATCAGGCTCTTGAGCGCATCCGTGGTTTTGCCCTTGGACCTCGCCTCGAGCATCTTGCCGACGGTGATGAGCGTGAGGATCATGGCCGCCGACTCAAAATAGAATTCGTGCATCCAGGCCATGGCGGCATCCGACCCACCTTCAATCTGTGCCCAGCTCATGCGAAAGAGGGCGTAGGTGCTGTAGACAAACGAGGCGCCGGAGCCAAGCGCCACCAGCGTGTCCATATTGGGCGCGCGGTGGATGAGGCCTCTGAAACCGCTCACGAAAAACTTTTGGTTGATGACCATGACGATGACGGAAAGCAGCAGTTCGGCAAGGCCCATGGCCACATGGTTCCCGTCCAGAAAGCGCGGCAGCGGCCAGCCCCACATCATGTGCCCCATGGAGATATACATGAGCAGCAGCAGAAAGCCGAGAGAGGCAAACAGCCTGCGCTTCAAGACCGGGGTCTCGCGGTCGATGAGCGCGTCCTCGTCTGCGGAGCTTTCCGACTTTTCCTTGCCCTTTTCGCTTGCCCCGTATCCTGCGGCCTCGACGGCGGCAATGATGCTCTGTGCATCGGCCGTACCCTCGACTCCCATGGAGTTTGTCAGCAGACTCACCGAGCAGGCGGACACCCCGGGCACGGCGGACACCGCCTTCTCCACCCGGGCGGAACAGGCCGCACAGCTCATGCCGCTTACATTATATTGCTTCATACTCCCGCCCCCTATTTCATCAGCTTCTGCAGGGTATCCAGCAGCTCGTCCACGATCTCATCATTCCCCGCGCGCACATCATTTACTACGCAGGAACGGATATGGCTGGATAAAAGCTCGCGGCTGAAGGCGTTGAGCGCCGCGTTGGCCGCCGCCGCCTGCGCCAGGATATCGGGACAGTAAGCGTCCCGCTCGAGCATGCCCTTGATGCCGCGGATCTGACCCTCAATGCGGTTGAGGCGGTTAAAGAGCTTTCTGCGCTCTTCCTCCGACCGCTCCTTCGTCTTGTGACAGCAGCAGGATTTTTCATCCATGTTTATCACCTCTGTACGCCCTCAGTATATACCCCCACGGGGTATCTGTCAACCCCTGAAAAAACAGCGCGGAAATCTCCGCGCTGTTTTGGATCAGTCGTAATAGATCTGGAAGCCGTGCTCGATGAGGATCACGCTGCCGCTGGAATAGCTGTCATTCTCGGCAATGGCCGTGACGACGTATGTATAGGAGCCGGGCTCCAGCACGCCGAAAATGAGCTGGGCATTGACGGTGCCCGCCAAGCTGAAGGTGTTGGTGTAGGGATAGAAATTGCAAATCTGAACATCCTCGCCGGAGTCGTTGCTGAAGATGCGCCCCGTCACCATGGCGATCAGGCCCTTGTCGGTGTAGATATCGCCGTACAGGTCGGCCACACCGCCGCGCGGCATGCTCTCGGGCAGGGTCTCATTTTCAATAAACAGGTGCGGGATGTTCGGATCCTCACGCGGCGGCTCGGGGGTCGGCATGGGTGTGGGCTCGGGGGTCGGCAGCGGCGTAGGCTCGGGCGTTGGAATCGGTGCGGGCGGCACGGCTGCCTCCGGTACAGTCTCGGCCCCCGGCGCGGGCAGCATGGTCGCCTCCGGCATGGCAAAGACGTCGGTCGTGGGCGCAGGCGTCTCGGTCGTGGGCGTTGGCAGCGGCGGGAGCTTGTCCAGTATACGTGAGCATGCGCCGAGAAGGCACATCATACAGACGACAACAAAGGCGCAAAGCAGCCTTTTCATACTGATTCTTCTCATAAAAACGATCTCCAAAGTGTCAGATCTACAGGGTAACATAACTGTGCTTTCTTATTATAACGGCTTTGCGCGGAAAATGCAACCGGAAAAACAGTGGCTGACATGTTTGGAGGCTTATGACCCGATCAATATTCGAAGTCGGGGAAGTAATGGGCGTAGAATTCCTCAAAGCACAGACCCTGTTCCATAATGAAGGTCGCGACCTCACGCCCGACGTACCGGTAGTGCCAGGGCTCATCCCACCCGGTCAGCAGCAGCTTGCGCGTGGGATAGCGCTTGATGAAACCGTACTCGGCACAGTGCTCGTCCAGCCAGGCAAAGAGCTCCTGGTTCATGTCCTCGTACACAAGGCGCTGGCGGTTGCGGTCCAGGATGTCCACGCACAGGCCGAGCTGGTGTTCGCTGGCCCCGGCGGGAGCGGTGATGGATTTGGCCTTCTCGGCTGCCTCCTGATAGATGGGATCGGTATAGTCCACCTGCTTGCCGCCAGCCATCTCATAGGCGATCTGGCTTGCCTTGGAGTTGTACACGTGCGCCTGGTAGGAGTAGGAGCGGTAGGCGCCGGCGATGAAGTAGTCAAAGCCCGCCTCCTCGATGGCGTCGAGAAAGGCATCGAGGTACGGCATATACTCCGTACTGTACATCATGTAGCGCGTTCTCTCAATCTTGGATACCTCCGGCTCGTAGGCGGAGGAGAGCAGGTTATTGTTGTTGACGATCTGCAGATAGGTGTTGTCCTCAAAGTCCTTGGTGGTGAGCTTGGGCCAGATATCCTCCGTCGGTTCGGGTTCGGGCGTGACATTGGTGTCGGCAAAGTTGATGCCGTCCGTGCGGACAAAGCCGCCCTCGGTGCCGCCGAAGATGATGGTGGCGCTGTTTTCCATACGGGACAGGACGATCGTATAGAGCACCAGGCAAAGCGCTACCATGGACAGGATCCAAAGCGTTTTCTTTTTCATAGCGCGCCCTCCTTTCACGGCGACGGGTGCGTTTTTCCCGTCTGCGGCTGGATTATAGCACCAAAATGTTACGAATTCAAGTCTGATCCCGCCCCTGAGTCCCCACTTTGGCCCCAAAGGCGTGCCTCCTGCGGCAAAACACGCACACTTTCTCCGCACAGCCGGACGAATTTGGACAGTCTGTGGCGGAATAGGATGAAGGGAGGTGATGATCTTGTTGGAAAGCGCATGGATCCTTCTGCTCAACAGTCTGCTGCTCATGCTGCGCATCGCGCCCGGTGACTCCTTCCCGAAGCCCCTGAGGCGTGAGGAGGAAAAGGAATACCTCGACCGGTGGCTGGGCGGCGATCTGGAGGCGCGCAACATTCTGGTGGAGCACAATCTCCGTTTGGTTGCGCATATTGTCAAAAAATACTATCAGAACGACGACGCAGACGATCTCATTTCCATCGGCAGCATCGGGCTCATCAAGGGCATCAACACTTACCGCCCCGACAAGGGCGTGCGCCTTGCCACTTATGCCAGCCGCTGCATCGAAAACGAGATCCTCATGGCCTTCCGGGCGCGGCGCAAGACGGCAGGCGACGTGAGTCTCAGCGATGCGCTGGACGCCGACGAGGACGGCGGCGGCCTCCGGATCATGGATGTGATCGCCTCGGAGGACGACCTTGCCGATCAGATCGGGAGCAAAGAGCTCTGCCGGAAGCTGCGCGCAGAGCTCGGCCGCTGCCTGGACGCACGGGAAGCGCGCATCATCCGCCTGCGCTACGGGCTCGACGGCGCAGAGCCGATGACCCAGCTTGAAACCGCGCAGGTATGCAATATCAGCCGCTCCTATGTCTCGCGCCTGGAAAAGCGGGCACTCGAAAAGCTCCGCGCCGCGATGGAGGGATCTGCACACGCAGAATAATGCTTGCTTATTCCCGTGGGTTGTGATAAGCTAACGCCCATCAAGGATTTTCTTTTCAGGAAGGACCATTCAACGATGAATGTATTCAATCAGATCGTATATATGATCGGCGCGGTGACGACAGTTGCCTGCATCGTGCTGTGCCTGGTGCTCTTCTTCGCCTGCAAAAGCCGCGACTCAAAGGGTAAACGCATCGAGCTTGACAACCACAGCAGCGAGGAGCCCTGGCCACTGGGCGTGTGGATCGCGGGTGTCTTTGTCGCGGGGACCGGTGTTGCCCTCATGTACGCGCCGGGCGATCTGGTGGGCTATGTAAAGCAGGGGCTGAACCCGACCGAGTCCATCACGATGGTCGCGCTTCTCAACGGCGCGCCGGTGTGGGCGCTGTATTCCGTGATGGGCCTGTGGTACATGCGGCACATGGACTCGAAGATCGGCAAGCTTGCCGCCATGCTCTCCACCGTCCTGGGCATGTCCATTTCCCTGTGGACCGGCATGAACACCGTGGCGCGCTTTATCGGGCTCAACTTCCCCGGCCTCAAGTTCATGCTCGCCGCCATAACGGTCATGGTGGCCATGATCTCGGCCCGCAACAATCTGCTCAAGGGCATGTCGCGCCTTGCGTTTCTGGTGTTTTTCTTTGCCTTCCTCGCGGTGCTGTCCACCCCGCTTACGGATTTTGAATTCAGTCCCATTACGGGCGGCATCACCAAAGCCTTCTGGCGCGAGTACTTTAACGGCGCCACTGCCGCAAGCTGGATCTTCTGGTTCCTCTCCTGGACGCCCACGGTGTCACGCTGGCTTGCGCACATCTCCAAGGGCCGCACCATGAAGGAGTATATCGCGGGCACCATGATTCTGCCGACGGTGTTGGCCTTCATCTGGATGGCTGTTTCGTGGATGTATCAGGACGTGATCATGAGCTTCAACCTGGCCCAGAACTTTGCCTCCTTCATCCCCTGCGTGATCTTCATTATCTCCGGCATCCTGTTCATGACCGGCACGCTGGACTCCGACTGCAAGGTCTTCACCGAGGACCTGGAGTTTCTGTCCCACGGCAAACTCAACCACCGCGCTACCGTCCCCTACTACGGTCTGTTCGTGCTGTTCGTATTCAGCCTCTTCATCTCCGGCATCATCCGCGAGCCCTTCGCCTTCAATGAGTATTCGTCCATGGTCTTTCTGCCCTTGATGGTTATGAGTATGATTGACTGCGTTAGGATCGTGCGTACCGGCAAATAAGTTTGATCCCCGGTTTTCGGTACGAATTCCGAAAACCGGGGATCAGTTTTACATGCACTTTGGGATGAGCAGCATGCGGGTGGTGGTCTCCGCGTCCTCATTGAGCTTGAGGATCATCTCCTCGCTGGAATGATAGCGCTTGGCAAGGCTCCACAGGCTCTCCCCTTCCCGCCGGACCAGCGTCAGGGTCGGGAGGCTCCCCTGCACATAGGCAGCGTCCTCATTCAGGATAACGCCGCCGACGGTGCTGATGCTCTCCTTTCCGCAGCATGCGCAGCTCAGTGCTGCCGTGACTGTACAATCCACATATTCCCCGTCAGGCTCCGCGCTCACCGAGATCGGTCCCGCGCTCAAAACGCGCAGCTCGCGCCCTCCGGTGTCTCCGGACAGGGTGAGCGTGCGGCGGCAGGCCGAGAGCTTTCCCTCGCCGCCCCGGAACACGAAATCCAGCGTCACCGCAGCGCTGAGCGTTCCGCTCTCGGTTGAGACACGCGTCAGAGCCGCGAACACATGCAGAAGCTCCGCGCACGCCTCCGTTAGGCCAATACGCTCGTTTGTGCTGAGCGTCTCGGTCGAGGCAGGCTCTGTGAGCGAAAACTCCAGCACCTGCCGCCTGAGCTGGGCCGGCATGAGATTGGAGTAGGCGTCGGCGACGCAGCGGATCATCCGCGGCTCAAAGCTCACAAGCTGCAGGACCGCGTGCAGCTCCATATCCAGCGCCTTCTCGCCGCTGATGGTGTCGATGAGATCAAAGTATGCGCCTGTGATCTCCGGCTTTACGCTGCAGTAGTCCATGGTCTCGGCGCCGATGTCGACGATCTGCGAAAAGGGCGCGGAAAAGCTGCTGACGACCGGCACGGCGTCCTCCTCGCTCCGGCCGATGATACGAACTTCCGCGCTGCCCTTCACGATCATCTTGCTGCCGAGAAGCTGACAGTCCGTGATGCGGAGCTCCGCCTTTTCCGACAGCAGGCTCTCCGGTACGCTCTGCCCCTCCGGGAAGGAAAACTGTTCGTTTACAGCGACGCTCTTTTCGCACACTGCGTTTGGCAGCGTGAGTGTATGCTCCTCCATCCTTGCGTGAAGTCCGGCAGAATCCTCAGGCAGCGACGCGTCCACACAGAGGCTCTCGCTGCGGTAACAGCAGAGCTGCCCCTCCACGTCGAAGGTCACGGAGACCTTGCGCGGGTTTACGGTGCGTACGTCCGTCCCCTGCAGGAGCAGCGACACCTGCGCCAGTGTTTCGGATTCCAGGCCCTCCGTCTCAAACTCCAGCGTGAAGGGCCTTCGCACACGGATGCCGTTCATGCCCGCCTCCCCCTCGGGGATGTAAAGGATATTCGCGTACACTTCCCCCGTGACCGTCACGCCCCGGGAGCTCAGGTCCTTGCTCTTCAAAAACACGCCGCTCTGCACAGCGGCAATCTTCTGGATGTCCGCATCCGTGTCCGGCACGACGCTCTCGGCTGTCTCCTGCGTGCGCCGGATGAGATATGCATATTCCCTGTAAACGACGGCCTCTCTGCCTTCAAAGCTGATTTCCATGCTCCGCTCCTTCTGCCGCTCGGATGGTGATCCAATGATCTCCATAAGCGGCAGATGGAGATCCGTCGGGAGCGGCGCAGCCGCCTCCCGTCTGGTACAGCTTATGCCCTGTCCGCCCCCGTTATGCCTGCAGGCGCAGCAGGATCCGCGCCAGAAATCGCGGCATGCGAAACACAAAGATCTTCATGGTCGTCTCCTTTCACCAACAGCACCTGATATACCATACTCCGAACCCGATCAGACCCGCCGCCAGTGCAAACCACCAGAAGCCCGGCGGCAGCACCAGGGCGAGTAGGATCATGAGCCCCAGAATGATGGCGACGAGCCCCCATAGACAACGGCGTCCTCTGCGCATAAAAAACGCCCCCCGCGCTGTGATACTCATCACAGAATATGCGGGAGGCATTTATCTTATGTCTGTTCTTCTTTGTATTCCCAGAACTTGTGCTGGGCGCTGATCTCATAGAGTCTTGCGTAGGAGCGGTAGCGGCTCGGCGCAATCAGTCCGTCACTTACCGCCTGGCTCACGGCGCAGCCCGGCTCTTTAAGGTGGGCGCAGTCGTGAAAACGGCACTTTCCTATGTACGGCTCAAAGTCCGGGAAATCATACTGCAGGTTTTCCTTCAGTATGACATTGGTCATGGTCACATCCAGGGAGGCAAAGCCCGGCGTGTCGGCGACGTAGGTGTCTTCGCCGAGGGCGTAAAGCTCCACATGGCGGGTTGTATGCTTGCCGCGGCCGAGCTTTTCGCTCACCTCGGCGGTCTTGATATGGGCGTCCGGCAGCAGCACGTTCAGAAGGCTCGACTTGCCGACGCCGGAGTTGCCGCTGAAGGCGCTGACCTTGCCTTTCAGATGCGCACGCAGCTCATCCACGCCCTCCCCCGTCACGGCACTCGCGCGCACGACGGGAAAACCCGCCTTGGTGAAGATTTCAACAAGCGCGTCCCCGGGGTCGATGTCCGTCTTGTTGACGCAGACCACAAGCTCGCACCCGGCCTCGGCGGCAATCACCGAGAAGCGGTCCACCAGAAAGGGGTCCGTGACGGGATTGGTGTTGGCAGCAACGAAAACCAGGGTGTCGATGTTCGCCACCGCCGGGCGGATAAACCAGTTCTTGCGCTCCTTTACTTCGTCCACACGGCCCTTTCCCTGTGCGTCCAGGCTGACGCACACCCGGTCCCCCACCAGGGGGGAGCTGCCGTCGAGCCGGAAGCGGCCGCGGGCCTTGCAGTCGATGATTTTCCCGTCGGCGGCCACGTAATAAAAGCCGCTGAGGGCCTTGATGATGATTCCTTCGGTCATCCGGCGCTCCTACATCTGCGGGCCGAGGGAGACCTTGAGCGCGATCTTGGAATGTTCCTCAATCTCGGTAAAGGCGTCCGCGCTCTGGCCGATGACGGTGCCCGCGTCCACATCGCTGTACACGCGGTCGGACCCGCCGTAACTCAGTCCCGCGCTTTCGAGTCTGCTGATGGCGGCTTCCTCGGACAGGCCGATCACGTTCGGCATGCGCACGTAGCTTGTCTGCGGGCCGGTGCTGACCGTGACATACACGGTGGAGCCCGAGCTCATCTGCTCGCCCGCCATGGGGCTCGTGCTGATGACATAGTCCTTGGTGACGCTGGAGGACACGGCGTTTTCGATGTCCACGATGAAGCCCGCCTTCTGCAGACGGTTTTTCGCCTCGCGGTAGTCGAGGTTGACCACATCCGGCACCTCGCTGAAAACCTTGCCGGTACTGACCGACAGCTCCACCTTGATCCCCTCGGGCGTGACCATCATGCTGCGGCCCGGGTCGGGGTTCTGGGAGAGGACGGTGCCGCTCTCGGTTTCAGTGTTGATGACATAGACGATGTCAAAGCTGTAGAGGCTTGCAAGCTCCGCGTTATCCACGACGCGGTGATAATCGCTGCCGACGAAGTTCGGCAGGCTGATGCGCTCGGCGGGGGAAAAGACCTCCTTGAGCCAGAAGTTCCACATAAAAACGAACATCACCACGCACAGCCCCAGCGCGCCGAAGCTGCCCATCAGATAGGTTACGCGGCGTGCGCGGCGGTGGCGGAGCAGGAAGCGCTCCTTGTTCATCTCGCTGACCGAGCGAACCGGTACGACCGCCGGGTTTTCCATCGGCTTTTCCTCGGGCTCGGGAGGCTTGAGCTGTTCTTGCACGAAGAGCTCCAGGTCTTCCAGCAGCTCGTCGGCGCTCTGATAGCGCTCGTCGATGTCGGCGCACATGGCCTTGAGGGTGATGCGCTCGAGCTCCGGCGGTACATCCTCCGCCAGCTCATGGGGCGGTACGGCGTCGGCGCTGAGGTGCTTGACGGCGATCTCGGTAATGGTGTCCCCCTCATAGGGCTTGCGGGCCGTGAGCATCTCGTACATGACGATGCCGAGAGAGTAGATGTCGCTGCGCGCGTCAGGAAGCTCGCCCCGCGCCTGCTCGGGCGCGATATAGTGGATAGAGCCGATGGCCTGACCGTCGTTTTCGTAGACCTCGTTTTCCAGCGCCGCGATGCCGAAATCCTCCACCTTCACGGTGCCGTCGCGCAGCATCATGATGTTCTGGGGCTTGATGTCGCGATGGATAATGCCGCGCTCATGGGCGTGCGAGAGGGCACGGGCGATCTGCCGCGTAAAGTGCAGCACCTCGCGCCACTGCAGTGCGCCGCGCCGGTCCATATACTGCCGCAGCGTGATCCCGTCTACCAGTTCCATGACTATGTATTCGAGCTCATCGCTGTGGCTGACGTCATAGACCGCCACAATATTCGGATTTGAGAGCATGGCGACGGCGTGGGCCTCGGCGCAGAAGGTGCGGCGAAATTCCTCGTCGGCGGCCATCTCCTCGCGCATGATCTTCACGGCCACGCTGCGGTTGAGCCGCAGGTCCTTCGCCTTGTACACGATTGACATGCCGCCCTCGCCGATCAGCTCCTCGATCTCGTAGCGATCGTCAAAGACCTGGCCGATATACTTATCCTTGTAGTCCATAAAGTTCTCCGATACTCAGCGCATGACCGCCACGACCGTCACGTTGTCCTTTGCGCCGCGGTTCAGCGCCTTGTTCATCAGCATGCGGCAAAGCGCCTCCGGCTCCGGGTTTTCCTTGGCACATCCCAGCAGCTCCAGATCCGAGACGATGTTGGAAAGCCCGTCCGAGCACATGAGCAGAATGTCCCCGCTCTGCAGAGTAAAGGTAAAATAATCGCACTTGACGGCAGGGTCCGAGCCCAGTGCGCGGGTGATGACGTTTTTCTGCGGGTGGGACCTGGCCTGGTCGGCCGTGATGGCCCCGGCCTCCACCAGCTCCTCCACCAGGGAGTGGTCCCGGGTGATCTGTCGGATGGCGGCAGGGCGCTTCGTGATGAGGTAGGCACGGCTGTCGCCCACGTTGATAATATACCCACTTCCATTGTTTTTAATCACGCCGCCGACGATGGTGGTGCCCATGCCGTCGAAATCCTGATCGAAATGGGAGTATTCGAAGGAGACGCCGTTTGCCTCCGCGCAGGCGTTTTCCAGGATGCGCTGATAGTCCACATTGCGCGGCAGGCGTGAGGTGAGCTTTGAATAGATATAGGAGACAAAAGCCTTGTTGGCAAGCTGGCTTGCGATGCCGCCCGCCTTGGCGCCGCCCATCCCGTCGCAGAGCGCTGCGATGAGGCAGCCCTTGGGCTCGCACTTTTCCAGGATAAAACAGTCCTGGTTATCCTTGCGGACAGCGCCCTTGTCTGTCAGGCCGAAGCTTTTCACGACGGTTTTTGTCCCCCCTTCTGTCTCTGCATTTTTCTGCGGAGCTGTCCGCAGGAGGCGTCCACATCGCTGCCGAGTCTGCGGCGCACGGTCACGTTGACGCTATTTTCTTCCAGGATTGCGATAAACTGCTTCATATGTTCCGGTGTGGAGGGCTGAAACTGACGCTCTTCCACATGGTTGAGCGGGATGAGATTGACGTGCGCCGAGACGGCGCGGGCATGCTTTGCAAGCTTTCGCGCCTGCTCCGGGCTGTCGTTTACCCCGTCGATCATGGCGTACTCAAAAGAGATTCGCCGCCCGGTCTTCTCAAAATAGACCCGGCAGGCGTCGATAAGCTTCTCCACACCGCGCCCGTGATTGGCAGGCATGATGCGCGATCTTGTCTCATCGTCCGGCGCGTGCAGGGACACGGAGAGCGTAAGCTGCATGTCGCGCGCGGCGAGCTCGTCGAACTTCTCGATGATGCCGCAGGTGGAAAGGGAGATGTGTCGCATGCCGATGTTCATGCCCTTGGGGTGGTTTACAAGCTCCAGAAACCGCATGACGTTGTCGAAATTGTCCAGCGGCTCGCCGATGCCCATGAGCACGATGTTGGAGATCTTCTTACCGGAGTCGAGCTCGGAGAAGATGACCTCGTCCAGGATCTCGGACGCGCGCAAATTGCGCACAAGGCCCCCGATGGTGGAGGCGCAGAAGGCGCAGCCCTGGCGGCAGCCCACCTGAGAGGATACGCACACGGTGTTGCCGTGCCTGTAGCTCATGACCACGGTTTCGACCGCGTTTCCGTCCGACAGCTCCCAGAGGTACTTGATGGTGCCGTCGATAGCGGAGACCTGCTTGCTCAAAACTTTCGGCTCATAGAGATGAAAGTGCTCCTTCATCGTCTCGCGCAGATCCTTGGAGAGATTGGTCATGGCGTCAAAATCGCGCACGCCGCGGCCGAGCCACTGGAAGACCTGCTCCGCCCGAAAGCGCGGCTGTCCCAGGGCGGCAAACTCCGCCTCCAATTCCTCCGGCAAAAGGGAGAGGATATCCAGTTTTTCCATCGTTTCGGTCATGGCGATGTCAGACAGTCCTTTTCAGTTTTGCGGCAAAAAAGCCGTCGGTTTCGTCAACATTGGGCCAGAAAGTGTACATCCCGCTGTCGCTCGTGATGCCGCAGCAGGAAATAGCCTCGGCCCGGTAGTTTGTATGGCTTTCCAGAAAACGCAGAGCCACGCCCTCGTTTTCCTCTTTCAGAATCGTGCAGGTGGAGTAGAGCAGCGTCCCGCCCGGCTTCACATAGCGGCTGAGATTGTCGAGGATCGCGCTCTGAATGGCGGGCAGGCCCCGGAGCTCTGCCGGGTCCTTCGCCCGGATCTCCGGCTTCTTGGCAATCACGCCGAGGCCGGAGCACGGCACGTCCGCGATCACAAGGTCGAAGGCGTTTTCCAAGGTCGGATCAAAGGCGCGGGCGTCCATGGGGCGGGTCTCGATGATACCGATGCCGAGCCTGTCTGCCCCGCTTTGCAGCACGCGCAGCTTCTTTTCCTGGATATCGCAGGACAGGATGCCGCCCCGGTTTTCCATGCGGATGGCGGCGGCAAAGCTCTTGCCGCCGGGGCAGGCGCAGGCGTCGAGGACACGCATGCCCGCTTCCGGCGCGGCAATCTCAACGGAGAGGTGCGCGGCCCGGTCCTGCACATAGAACAGGCCCTCATCGAAGCCCGGAAGCTCTGTTGTGAGGCCCCCCTCCAGCGCGATGCAGCCCTCCGGCTCCATGGCCTCAAAAGGGATCTCCGCACGCTGCAGGGCCCGGATATAATCCGCCGCACGCACCTTCAGGGTGTTGACCTGGATGAAGAGCTTCGGCGGCTCGTTGTTTTTTTTCAAAAAGGCCTCCGCGAAAGCGTAGTCCTTTTCCTTTGTCAGATATTCGCACAGCCATTCCGGGTGGCTGTAGCGGGTGGCGAGGTATGTCGTCGTCCCCTCGCGCGGGATCTCGGGCAGGTTCTCCGTCTCGGCAACGCGGCGCAGGACGGCATTCACAAGGCCGGAGGCGCGGGCACAGCCCCTCTGCCTGCACAGCTCCACCGTCTCGCTCACCGCCGCGCGGGCGGGAACGCGGTCGAGAAACAGGAGCTGATACACCCCGAGGCGCAGGATATCCCGCACCGGCGGCTCAAGCTTTGTATGGCAGAAGCTGTCGATGTAAAAATCGCAGAGCCTGTCGTTCTGCAGCACCCCGAGGCAGAGGCGGGAGGCCAGCGCCGCGTCGCGTCGGTCGAGGCCGGAACGCTTCAAGATGCTGTCGAGCACGTCGCCCGACCAGGCCCCGTCCCGGCGGCAGCGCATCAAAGCCTCCAGTGCCGCCTGTCGGGCGTTTGTCGTCCTGCTCATGACAGCGCGATCCGGTGGCCGCGCAGAAAATCGGCGGCGCGCATGCGCTTCTTGCCCGGGGCCTGCAGCTCGGTGATCGCAAGGCACTGTCCGTCCGCGCAGGCGATGACAAGGGCGTCGTCCGCTTTGACGACGGAGCCGGGCACCTTGCCGGTCTTCATGTCGGTATACTCCGCGCCGAAGACGCGAAAGCTCTTGTTCTCCAGCTCCATGGTCGCCACCGGCCAGGGCTGGAGCCCGTATATGTGTTTGACGATCTCGCGGGGCGACTTGTTCCAGTCTATGGGACAAATGGATTTATCCAGCATTTTGACATAGGTAGCCTGTGTATGATCCTGGGGGGTGCGCGGGGCGGTGCCCGCTTCGATATCCCGCAGGGTCTTATCCAGGAGCTCTGCCCCCATGACCATCAGGCGGTCAAAGAGCTCGCCCGCCGTCTCAAACTCGCCGATCGCGGTTTCCTCGGTATAGATGACGTCGCCCGCGTCCATGTCGTGGGCAAGGTACATGGTGGTGACACCGGTGGTCTTGTCCCCGTTGAGCACCGCCCACTGGATGGGCGCTGCCCCGCGGTATTTGGGCAGGAGCGAGCCGTGCACGTTCACCGCACCGAATTTCGGCACGGCGAGGATATCGTCCGGCAGGATGCGCCCGTAGGCGACCACCACCAGGATATCGGGGTTCAGGTCCTGTACGATTTTAAGTGCCGTCCCGTCGCGCATCTTCTCCGGCTGGAAAACCGGGAGACCGTGCTTCAGGGCAAGCTCCTTGACGGGCGAAAAGCTCATCTCCATACCGCGGCCTTTCGGCTTGTCCGGCTGGGTGAAGACGCCCGCGATGCAATAGTGTTCCTCGATCAGTTTTTGCAGGGAGGCCGCCGCGAAATCCGGCGTCCCCATGAATACGACGCGCATGATTCTCTCCGCCTCACTCGTTGAACTTGCCGCTTTCGAGTTCCTCCTCGGTGAGCATGCGCTCACACTTGGAAGTGAACACAATGCCGTTGAGGTGGTCGATCTCATGGCAGAAGCATCTTGCGGTCAGTCCCTCGCCTTCCACCTCAAAGAATTCGCCGTTGCGGTCCTGGGCGCGGACCTTGACGTGCATGGGTCTTCTCACAAGGCCGTATTCCCCCGGCACACTCAGGCAGCCCTCGGCGCCGTACTGCTCGCCGTCACTCTCGATGATCTCGGGGTTTACAAGCTCAATGATGTACTCGTCCTCGCCCTCGGGGACATTGGTCTCGAGCACGATGACCGCGCGGCGCAGCACGCCCACCTGGGGCGCGGCAAGGCCGACCCCGTTCTCCTGGGCCAGGGTCTCCGTCATATCGTCGAGAAGCTGATGCAGTCTGGGATTAAAGTCCGTCACCGGTCGGCAGTTTTTATAGAGCCCCGGTTCTTCCTTGGTGAGAATGTTTCTGCGTGCCATATTTATCTCCAATCAAATTTAGTCGTTGGGATCGTTATCTGCGTAAATCGCCACATCGGCGAATGCCTTGTCTTTGCAAAACTCCATCACCACGCCCGCAACCAGGCCGCGCAGGCCCTGGTTGGCATGTCCGTAGATCATCACACGATAGCGGTAGCGGTTATTCACCTTCACCACCGCAAGCGGCGCGGGCCCCAGCACCTCGGCACTGCCGTTCCGGGCGAGAAGGCCGTCCAGCCTCTGTCGGATCATGCGGCAGGCGCGGTAGACATGGTCTTCGTTCAGTCCCGAAACCGTCACAGACAACAGCTCGGAAAAGGGCGGCGTGCGCTGGAGCTTTCGGATCTCGATTTCCGCGCGGTAAAAGGCCTGATAGTCCTGCGCCGCCGCCTGGACAATGGTCTCGTTGTCGGGCGTGTAGGTCTGGATCACGGCGCGGCCCGGTTTCTGTCCCCGGCCGCTGCGGCCCACCACCTGGGTGATGAGGGAGAAGGTGCGCTCTCCCGCCCGGTAGTCGCCGGCGTACAGGCTCTGGTCGGCGGAGATGACGCCGACGAGGGTGACGTTTTCAAAATTCAGCCCCTTGGTGACCATCTGCGTGCCCACCATGATAGGGATCTTTTCTTTGCGGAAACGATCGAGCAGCTTTTCGTGGGAGCCTGCGGGGGCGACGGTGTCTGCGTCCATGCGCAGGACCTCGCTGCCGGGGAAGAGCTCCTTGAGCTCGGTTTCCACCATCTGGGTGCCGACGCCGATGTATTTGAGCTTGCCGCCGCAGTCGGGGCAGGCCTCGTCCGGCCGCCGGGAGTAGCCGCAGTAATGGCACAGCAGGCGGTGATTGCTGCTGTGGTAGGTAAGCGATACGCTGCAGCGGGGACACTTGTAAACGAATCCGCACTCCCCGCAGCTGATAAGGCGGTTTGCGCCGCGGCGGTTGATGAACAGGATCGACTGCTCGCCGCGGTCGATGTTTGTCTGCAGCTCATTGCGCAGCTTCCCGCTGATGCTGCCGCCGTTGCCGCTTTGAAGCTCGCGTTTCATGTCCACGATCTCGACGGCGGGAAGCTCGTGCTCGTTGTAGCGGGTAGAGAGCTCGAAATAGGCGTAGCGACCGGTCTCGGCTGCGTGCATACTGACGATGTCCGGCGTGGCCGAGCCCAGCAGCAGCAGACAGTCTGCCCTGGCGCAGCGGTATTTTGCCACATCCCTTGCGTTATAGCGGGGGATATTTTCGGATTTATAGGTCTCCTCCTGCTCCTCGTCGATAATGATGAGGCCGAGGTCCGGGGCGGGAGCAAAGACGGCGCTTCGCGTGCCGATGACGACGCGCGCACGGCCGGCTCTGACGCGCTTCCACTCATCGTAGCGCTCGCCGACGGAGAGGCTGCTGTGCAGCACCGCCACCTCGTCTCCGAAATGGGAGGAGAAGGTCTGGATCATCTGGGGAGTCAGGGCGATCTCCGGCACCAGCAGGATCACCGCCCTGCCGCGCCGAAGCTGTCGGTCGATCAGATGGATGTAGACGCTTGTTTTGCCGCTGCCGGTGACGCCAAACAAAAGCGCCGCCCCGGCTTTGCCGGATTGAGCGAGCGCGTCGATGCCGGTGAAAGCCCTCTCCTGTTCGTCCGACAGGACGGGCAGCGGGTCGGTCGCCCCGATGTGGATCTGCGGGCGGCGATAGGCTTCCTTCTCGTAGAGCTCCACCGCGCCTGCCTTTTCCAGCGCCTTGAGCGCCGGACGCTTCGCGCCGGTGTGCACCAGCAGATCATGGCTCGGCACGCACTCAAAGGCGCAGAGCTGCTCGAGGATCGCGGCCTGCCCCGGCGAGCGCATGCGCTTTGCATCCCGCAGGACCTCTGCCTCTTCCGGGGCGATGGCAAGGCGCGCCATCTCGATGTTTTTGTCCTTTGCCCTGCGGCGACCCTCCTCGTCAAACCATAAGCCCGCCGGGAGCATGGCGCGCACCGCGTCATAGACAGTACAGAAAAAGCGCTCGCGCATGAAAAACGCAAGCTTGAGCTGCTCGGCGGAGAGGACGGGCTCTTGATCCAGCAGGGAGATCACGGCCTTGAGGGGCTGGTCATAGTCGCTGTACTCCGAGACGGCGAGGATGACGCCCTCCGTGCGGCGATTGCCCCGGGAGAAGGGCACATGGACGCGCATGCCGGGCTGCGCCTTATCCTTTAGCTCCGGCGGGAGCAGATAGTCGTAGGGCTTGTCAAGCCAGTATGTTGCGGCCGAGACCGCGATCTTTGCCACGAATCTGGACATGGACGCCCCTCCGGATCAGGCAGAATTTGGGATCAGTGCTGCTTGTGCTCGATGCTGAGCTTGCCGGTATAGACTTCCTCAATGGCGGTGGAGACCGCTTTTCTCTCGAGAGGGATCTGTTTCTCCTCGGCCTCGGAGGAGATGGTTCTGGCACGCTTGGCAACGAGGTTTACAAGCTGGTAGCGGCTGCCGATTTTGTCAACGAGTTCGGCAACAGGGGGATAAAGCATCATGATAATTCTCCATTCTGCCGCAAAATGCGGCTATAAAAAATAAATGTATTAACAAAATTTAATTGGATCTGAGCCAGTCGGCCCAGTCGGCAAAGCGGCAGTGCTCGGCCTCGATGATGGCGTTGAGCTTCGCCGCCGCTTTTTCCACATCGTCGTTGACAATGAGATAATCGTAGAAGTCCGCCTCCTGGAACTCCTGGCGCGCGCGGATAAGACGGCCCTCGATGGCGGCCTCGGTGTCCGTGCCGCGGCCGCGAAGCCTGCGTTCCAGCTCCTCGATGGAGGGGGGCGCAATGAAGATCAGCACGGCCTCGGGCATCTTTTTGCGCACCTGACGCGCGCCCTGCACCTCGATATCCAGCAGGACGTTCATGCCCTCCGCCATGCGCTGCTCCACGTAGGCGCGCGGTGTGCCGTAGCGGTTGGCTACGTATTCGGCATGCTCCAAAAGCTCGTCGTTTTCGACCATCTCGCGGAAGCGCTCAAAGTCCACAAAGAAGTATTCCCTGCCGTCGACCTCACCGGGCCGGGGGCTGCGCGTGGTAACCGAGGTGGAGAAGCAGATATCCTCTCTGCCCTCGATGGCCTTGAAGACCACCGTGCTCTTACCCGCGCCGGAGGGCCCGGAGATCACAAGGAGTTTTCCCTTTTCACTCATCCTTAAATCCGCCTCCTTCAGAATTTTCGGCGCAGCGCGCCGCTAAGGTTTCCGGGGTCAGGGCCGAGAGGATCACGTTGCCGCTGTCCATGGTGATGACCGCCCTGGTGCTGCGGCCGAAGGAGGCGTCGATCAAAAGACCGCGCTCCCGCGCGTCCTGCACCATGCGCTTGATGGGCGCAGAGTCGGGACTGACGATGGCGATGATCCGGCCCGCCGAGACAAGATTTCCAAAACCGATGCCTATGAGTTTCATCGGCGCTTATTCGATGTTCTGGATCTGCTCGCGGATCTTTTCGATCTCGGATTTCAGATCCACAACGGTGTGGGCAATATCGGAATTCTGGCACTTGGAGCCGATGGTGTTGGCCTCGCGGTTGAATTCCTGGATCAGGAAGTCGATCTTGCGGCCCGTGGGGGAATTGCCGTTTACCATGGTTTTGAGCTGGCTCATGTGACTGCGCAGGCGCACGGTCTCCTCGTCGACCGCGATATGGTCGGCAAAGATCGCGGCCTCGGCCAGGATGCGGTTTTCGTCAATGCCGGCGGTGCCCAGCACCTCCGCCATTTTCGCCTCGAGTCTTGCGCGGTAGGCGGCAACGGTCTCGGGGCTTGCATTCTCCACGGCGGAGACCAGCGCGTCGATGGTGCCGAGACGATTCAGCACATCGTCCCGCAGTTTCTGCCCCTCGCGTTCCCGCATGGCGTCGAAGTCCGAAAGGGCGCGCTCGGTGATCTCCAGGATTCCCTCGGAGATGGCGTCGGCATCCAAGTCCTTTTTTTCCACGGTCAGCACGTCGGGAAAACGGCTGACAGCCAGGGCGGTGGCGTCATTGGGAAGGCCGTATTCCTCCGCAATGTGCTTCAGCGCATCCAGATAGCCGCGCAGCAGCGCCTCGTTGACCTTGACGTTCATCTCCCCCGCCTCGCTTGCGTCCACCGAGACGAACACATCCACCTTGCCGCGGCTGATGTGCTTCTGCACCGCGGATTTCACGGCATCCTCGGCGAAGAGGAAGCTTCTCGGCAGACGGACCGATGCGTCGAGATAGCGGTTGTTCACGCTCTTGAGCTCGACCGTGATCTGGAGTCCTTCGACGGTCCCCTTGGCGCTGCCGTAGCCAGTCATGCTTTTGATCATATTGCCTCCAAAAATGATTTATTGTTGAAAAGATACGATATCAAAGGTAATGGGATTCTTATCCTTTTTCATGCGCTGACTCAGCACGGTGATGACCGCGCCGAGGATAAAGCCCAGGAAGGTGCACAGGACACAGATCCCCTCCGACGCGCCCGCGCCGTAGGCCAGAAAACAGCCCAGTACCGCCAGCACGATCGGTACGATATACACCAGCATGATCGCCCCGTACATGCGGGAGGACTTGCTCTCGATGAGCACCTTCTGTCCCGGACGGGCGCCGATGAGATTACGGGCCACGGTTTTCAGCTCGTTCTGGAAAACGCACGCCTCACAGCTTGCGCAGTTGGAGCCGCAGGCGGTCGCGCGGGTCACGACGACCTCCGCCCGCTCGGCGTCCAGGCATTTATAGACGATGGCGTCCTGTGTCAATCCGCATCACTCTCCGTTTCCGGCGGTATCTCGGGCACACGCTCGGCGGCCTTTTCGATCTGGACATAGATGGAATAATCCGTGCCGCCGGTTTTGATCGAGCCCACATCGGTATAACCGTCCGCATAGATGCGCACGCGCGGCATATAGGTGCCGACGGATTCGTTCATATCGGTCAGATCCGCCACCGCACGGATATTCTCATCCTTGAGCATGGCGATGCTCTCAGGGCTGCCGCGCAGGGTGACATCAAGGCTCCGGGTCAGGATCTCGGCTGTATAGCCCTCTGTCACATTGATGCAGGAGATATTGGTAACCTTGACGTTTTTGGTCTCCAGGCCCACGATCTCCACCGTCACCTTCGCCTCGGTGGCACCGGTAACATTCCTCAGCTCATTGTCAATGGGGATGACATATGTATCGCTGAAGGAGGTGGTAAAATCGGTAAGATCGATGGAGGCGAGATTGATCTTGTTGATGCCTGCCAGCAGCTTCGAGTCGCCGGCGAGGCTGATGGTATCGGGCTCAATGGTAACCTTGGTGTTCTCCGCCGTGGCGCCGCCGCCTTCGATGAGGTTGACGCCGAGGCTGATATCCTTTACGGTCAGCAGCGGGAGCGTCGCAGTCACCACATCGGTCGAGAAGGTGATGCCGGCGGTGGAGGCGGGGATGTTGTCCGCCGTCATGAGGGTATAGCCTGTCTCCACTTCATAGGTGCTGTCCACATTCTCCTTGCCAAAGCTGACCCAGGCATAGTCCACGTTTCTCAGATACGCCTCCGGGCCGGAGAGGGTGATGGTGGCCGGGTCAAAGACCACGCTCTCAGCGATGAAGCCCTCTGCAATGGAGCCGTCAAAGCTGCCGCGCACCTGGACGGATTTGGTCGTCTGGGCAGAGACCATGAAGTTGATGGTCTCGGGCGTTTTGCGCGTGACGGTGAGGTTGCTGGTATCGGTCCCGTCGGGGAAAATGACGGAATACTGCTGGGAGGTGTATGCCGCGCGGGAGAGCTTGGACACATCGATCTGGGCGTAGAGCTGGTCGGAATCCAGGCTGCCGACGATGCGGCGCGGGCCCACGACCTCCACCGTGACGGTGCTGGTGTCCATGTCGGTGATGACCAGGTTCTTCGAGTCGCGCAGAAGCGTCTCGCCCACAAGCTGCACGCGCACGCCGCGGAAGGTCTGCTTGAACTCCTCGGTCTCCACGCTTGCGACATAGACCCACATGATGACAGAGCAGATCAGAGAGATGATGACCCAGAAAGCCCGGCTGTTATACAGTTTTTTAATGTTCGTCTTCATGCTCGCCCTCGCTGTTGTCCGCATCTTCCTGGTCGTCATCGTCGGTCTGTTTGAAAAACGTTTTGATTGCGCTGAAGAAGCCCAGCTTCTCATCCTTCTTCTCTTCGCGGATCAGCTCCTTGGTCAGGAGGCTGGCAAGCTCGCCCGCGCTGACATGGCGCTTGATCTCGTCGTGGATGGCCACACAGATATCGCCGCGCTCCTCCGAGACGATGACGGCAATGGCGTCCGACTCCTCGCACACGCCGAAGCCCGCGCGGTGCCGGGTCCCGTAGTCCTTGCTTATGTTCTGTCTTTTGCTGAGGGGCAGGATGCAGCCGGCCGCCTCGATCCTGCCGTCGCGCAGGATGACCGCCCCGTCGTGCAGGGGCGCATTTTTGAAGAAGAGGTTTTTGATGAGCTCGGCGCTGGCATCGGCGTTCACAACCGAACCGGTGCCGATGATGGGGGCGAGGGAGACGTTGCGCTCAAAGACCAGCAGCGCGCCGGTATTGGTGGCCGCCATGTCGCCGCAGGCCTGGGCGACCTCGCTGATGGCGCGGGTGAGATCCGTGCCGGAGGCACCGATGTTCGTGTTGAGCGTGCTGCCCATGCGTTCGAGCAGGCGGCGCAGCTCCGGCTGGAAGAGGATCACCAGGGCAATCATGCCCAGCTCCACGCCCTTGCGAAGAATGTAGTTGATCATGATGAGGCCGAAAAACTCCGACACCCACAAGGCCAGCAGCACCAGGATCAAGCCCTTGGCCAGATTGATAAAGCTCGATTTGCGCACAAACCAGATCGTGCGGTAGATCAGGAAGGCGACAATGATAATGTCAATAAAGTCGGCAATGCCCATCGTCGCCATATAATTTCCGGCGCGGCCGATCGTGCTGATGATTTTCTCCATAGGCTGCCCCCTCATGCGTGAACATACTATTGCTATTTTAATCCCATCAATACATTATACCGCAAAGTGCGGCAAAAGGCAATAAGATTTACCGCGCCCCGGCACACAATTCTTTCACGGCTGCGCAGCAGTTCCGCACATCCTGACGGGTGACGAAGGGCGAGAAGCTCATGCGCAGCGTGCCGGTATCGAGCGTGCCGGCGCTGCGGTGGGCCAGGGGCGCACAGTGCAGGCCGCTTCTGAGACAGATGCCGCGTTCGGAGAGAAACTGCGCCGCCTCGTCACAGTTCAGCCCCTTGATGCGCAGGGACAGGACGCCGCTCTGGCTGTCCGCCTTTCCGGTGAAGATCTCCGCACCTTCCTGGCCCGCAAGCCCGGAAACCGCGCAGTCCAGAAGCGCCCGCTCCGTACGCAGGATCGAATATAACCCGCGCTGCGACACATACTCCATCCCGGCAAGCAGCCCCGCGATACCGGGGACATTGTGCGTCCCGGCCTCGAGCCGGTCGGGCAGATAATCCGGCATCTGCTGCAGAAGGCTGTCGGAGCCGGACCCGCCGGATAAAAGCGGCTCTCCCTTCACGCCGCAGAGCAGGATCCCCGTCCCCTGGGGTCCGAGAAGGCCCTTGTGCCCCGGCATTGCGGCAAAGGCCGCGCCGAGGGCCTGAAAGTCCAGCGGAAGAACGCCCGCCGCCTGGGAGGCGTCCACGATCAGGGGCACCCCTTCCCTTTTGCACAGTGCCGCGATCTCTGCAATCGGCAGGATAAAGCCGAAGACGTTGGAGACCATGGTGCACACCACAAGTTCCGCCTCTTTGATCCGTTCCTCGAAGGCGCGCAGACAGGCATCCCGATCGAAAAGCGGCGACTCGGCGACGATAATCTCCGCGCCCAGTGCTTTGAGCGGCCGTGTGACAGCGTTGTGCTCATAGCCGGAGATGAGCACCTTCGTCCCCGGCTTTGCCAAGGAGCGTATGGCAATGTTGAGGCCGTGGGTCGCGTTCATGGTAAACACCACATTTGCCGGGTCCGGTACGCGGAAAAACTCCGCTGCCTTTTCCCGGCAGCGGTAAACGAGCTGGGATGCCCGCATGGCGGCAGCGTGTCCGCCGCGCCCCGGGCTTGCACAGGAACGCATGGCCTCAGTCATGGCGCGGGCGACCGCGGGTGGCTTTACGAGCGTAGTGGCCGCGTTATCGAGATAGATCATTCACCGATGCCTCCCGGTAGCTGCCGTCGTCACCGCGCACATAGACCCTGCCGGTCAGCAGATCTGCGTCTTTGAGCAGGCTCACCGCCTCGCCGAGACGGCGGTAGATGCTCACGGCGTAGCCGCAGCCGTTTTGTCTCAGGTGCTGGGGCGCCTTGACAACGGTCGCGCCGATGCCGCGGCGCTCCAGCAGAAGCGCCGCGCGCTGGGCATTTGTAAGGGACTTGCACAGGATCAAATATTTCATGTCAAAAACCTCCGATAAGAACAAAAAAGCGATCCGCCCCATACCCCCATGGAGCGGATCACCTTTGCCGGATACTCACACAGGAACAAAACATCCTATGCGTGTCTTCCGGATTCTGTTATTTTTCTTCCAGCAGCGCGACCGAATGTGCGGCGATCCCGAGGCCCTCGCCCGTAAAGCCGAGGTGTTCCTCGGTGGTGGCCTTGACGCTGACGCGGGATACATCGACGTCCATGGCCTTCGCCAGCTTTTCACGCATGGCCGGGATAAAGGGCGCGAGCTTCGGGCGCTGGGCGATCACGGTGCAGTCCACGTTTCCGACGCGGTATCCCGCATCGGAGATGACCGCGCAAACGCGCTCAAGAAGCTTTACGCTGTCGGCCCCGGCAAAGGCGGAGTCGTTGTCGGGGAAGAGCTTGCCGATGTCCCCCAGGGCCGCCGCGCCCAGGAGCGCGTCCATCAGCGCATGGGTCAGCACGTCCGCGTCCGAGTGGCCCAGCAGGCCCTTTTCATAGGGGATCTCAATGCCGCCGAGGATGAGCTTCCGCCCCTCTGTCAGCTTATGCACGTCATACCCATGTCCGATTCGCATTCCAGTCCCCCCTGTCCTCGATGATCGCCTTCGCCGTGACCATGTCCTCGGGTGTGGTGATCTTGATATTTTCCAGTTCCCCTTCGACGACGATGGTCTTGATCCCCATCATCTCCATGGCTGAACAGTCGTCCGTGAGTGTGAGACCCTGCTCGACCGCCTTGGTGAGTGCGCCCTTGATGAGATCGGCGTCAAAGATCTGCGGGGTCTGTACGCGCACCGTGACGGAGCGGTCCACGGTGCCGCAGATAAAGCCCTTCTCGTCCACGGTCTTGAGGGTGTCGGTGCTTGCTACCGCCGGAACCGCGGAGCGGTAATCCCGCGCCGCCAGGATGGTCCTTGTGATGAGCTCCTGGGAGACCAGAGGCCGTGCCCCGTCGTGGATGGCGATGAGCTCCGCCCCGTGACGGGCGGCCGAAACACCCGCGAGGGCCGATTCCATCCTCGTCGCGCCGCCGCTGACTACATGCTTTACCTTGTGCAGGCCGTTTTTGAAGCAGAGGTCGGCGATCTCTTCCAGCTTCTCGGTTTTCGTAACGATGATGATCTCGTCGACAAACTCGTTGTTCTCGAAGGCCAGCACGGTCCTCGCCAGCACCGGCATGGCACCGAGCTTCATCATGATCTTGTCGCTCCCCATGCGCTGGGAGCTGCCCGCCGCCACAATGACAGCCGAGCAGGTCGGCTTCTTCTCCTTTTTCTTAAACGGACAGGACTTCATGCGTATCCCCTCCAATCAGGTTTTATCCCTTAAGCTGTCTCTTGCGGTAGAAGTTCATCATGCCGTCCTGCAGCATGTCGAGGTGCATGAGCATCTTGCCCGCGCCGTAGGCGGCGCAGGAGACCGCGTCGTCCACGACCATGGTGCGGATGCCGGTGGAGCGCTCGATGAGGCGGTCGATGCCGTAGATGAGGCTGCCGCCGCCGGACATGATGATGCCGTTTTTGTCCAGGTCCCCCACGAGCTGCGGCGGTGTGCTCTCAAGGACGATGTGAATGGTCTCAAGGATGCGGTTCATGGGCTCAACAAAAGCTTCAATGAGTTCGGTGGAGCTGACCTTCACGGTCTTGGGCAGGCCGTTGGAGAGGTCGCGCCCCTTGACCTCCTCGACGCTGATATCGGGCCGCTGGATGACGCAGCCGATGCTGCGCTTGAGCTCCTCGGCGGTACTGAGACCGATGAGCAGATCGTACTTGCGGCGGATGAACTTGACGATGGACTCGTCAAAGCTGGTGCCTGCGACCTTGATGGACTGGCACTCCACCACGCCGCCGCCGGAGACGACCGCGACCTCCGTCGTGCCGCCGCCGATATCGATGACCATGTGCCCGTCGGCCTTGGAGATGTCCACGCCGGCGCCCATGGCGGTGGCGACGGCGGTCTCGAGAAGGTAGACCTTCCGCGCGCCCGCCTCGATAGCGGCGTCGATGACGGCGCGCTCCTCCACGCCGGTGATGGAGCTGGGCACGCAGGCCAGCACGCAGGGTTTGAAGAGGCTGAAGGAGGTGATGCGGCTGACAAGCTCGCGCAGCATCTGGGCAGTGATCTCATAGTCCGAGATGACGCCGGCGTTGACCGGATGAATGGCCACGATGTTGGCGGGGGTGCGGCCCAGCATTTTCTGGGCGTCCTGGCCGATCTTCAAAATCTTGCCGCTGAACTTGTCCACCGCCACGACGGTGGGCTCCCTGGCCACAACGCCCTTGCCCTGCTCGAACAGCAGCGTGGACGATGTGCCGAGGTCGACGGCTATATCTCTCTCAAACAGATTCATGTTACTCTCCTTAATGCCTTGAAGCCGCGGCCCCCGCGTACACGGCGGCACACCCGGCCTTCAGAAGCTCTGACGCGCACGCGGAAAGCGTCGAGCCGGTGGTGACAATATCGTCAATGACCAGCACCCGCCTGTCCTTCACTCTCTCCGGCGCGCAGCATACATAGACGCCCTTGGCGTTGAGCCGCCGCGCCTCGGCGTCATGGATGCCGGACTGGGGTCTGGTATTCTTGATCTTTTTCAAAAGCTGCTCACAGGGCAGGCCCAGCCTTTCAGCCGTCTCCTCCGCGAGGATGCGGGCCTGGTCGTAGCCCCTCGCGCGAAGACGCCTTCGGCTCAGCGGCACCCATGTGATAATATCGCAGGAAATGTCGGATTCGTCAATACATTTTGCGAGAAATTCCGCATAGGCCGCCCCGTAGGCCGTGACGCCATGGAACTTATAGCGCAGAAGCGAATCGCGCACCTCGCCCTCATAGCGAAAGGGCGCAACACACAGCCGCACGCAATCAAGCTCCCGGCGGATGCAGCCGCTGGCGTACTTTCTGCGGCAGAAACGGCAGACGCCCCGCTCCTGCTCGTTCAATAATCTGTGGCACAGGGCGCAGTGCGGCGGGTAGCAAAAGTGCAGCAGCCGCGTGAAAAATTCTTTCATAGGCCGCAGAGTGCGCGCAGGCGCACGCGCAGCGCCGTATAGCGCCGCACCTGGCGGAAATTGTCGATCATGCGTGTCGCCACAGCGTCATCCCCCACCAGGATCAGCAGGTCCTTTGCCCGCGTCACCGCGGTATAGAGAACGCTTCTGGTCATCAGGAGCTGGGAGGAGCCTGTCAGTGCCAGGATGACCGCGCGGTACTCGCTGCCCTGGGCCTTATGTACCGTCACCGCCCAGGCATGCTCCAGCTCCGTCAGCGCGTCAAAGCCGTAGGTTGCAAAATGCCCGTCAAATTCCACGGTCAGGGTATCGTTCTCGGGGTCGATTTTCCGCAGGATGCCCATGTCGCCGTTATAGATGCCGGTGCCCGCCTCGGTATTGTTCTCGTTTTTCCAGAGAATATCATAGTTGTTGCGGATCTGCATGACCCGGTCGCCCTCGCGGAAAACCACGTCCCCAAAGGGCTTTTCCTTCTTGTCCGGCGCGGGCGGGTTCAGCGCCGCCTGGAGCATGCGGTTGAGGTTTACGGTGCCGGTCTCCCCTTTTCGCGTGGGAGAGAGGACTTGGATCTCCTCGGACGGGATGTGCATTTTGTTCGGCAGACGCACGGCGCACAGCTCTGTGATCGTCTCCACGGCGCTCGCGCCCTGCAGGCGCCTGAGGCGGAAGAAGTCCCCCGCGTTTTCGGCAAAATTCGGGTACTCGCCGTTTTTGATCATGTGAGCGTTGCGCACGATCCTGCTGCCGTCGCCCTGGCGGTGGATGAGGGTGAGCCTGCCGGTTGCGACCGCCTGGCTGCGGATGAGGGCGGAAAAGACGTTGCCGGGGCCGACGGAAGGGAGCTGATCGGCGTCCCCCACCAGCACGAGCCGCGCATCCGGCGGCAGGGCGCGCAAAAGCGCATCCATCAGCAGGATATCCACCATGGAGCACTCGTCGAGCACCACGGCGTCGCAGTCAAGGCGGTCGCTCTCCTTCTTGGTGAAGACCACGCGGTCGCCCTCCTCGTCGAACTTGGCACCCAAAAGGCGGTGCACGGTGGCGGCCTCGCGTCCGGTGACCTCGGTCATGCGCTTGGAGGCCCTGCCCGTGGGCGCGCAGAGCAGAGTCTTGAGCCCCAGCTCGTCGAACATGGCGAGCACGGCGCGGATGCAGGTGGTCTTGCCGGTGCCGGGGCCGCCGGTGAGCACCATGAGCTGGTGATCCAGGGCAAGCGAAATCGCCTGACGCTGATCGGGGGCATAGCTGATGCGCTGCTGCACCTCGAGTTTATTTAACAGCTTTTCGACGTTGAGCTTTTCCCTGAACTGCCGCTTTGCCATGCGGGCGAAGGTCTCGGCCGCGTTGGTCTCAGCGTCATAGAGCTCGGGCAGGTAGCAGGCGTTGACACCGGCAATCGCCTCAAAGCGGAGCTTGTGTTCCTCGATGAGTTCCCCGATGCACGCGTCGGCTTCCTCGACCTCCACGCCGATGAGCTCCGCCGTGACGGCGGCAAGCTTTTCACGCGGGATGAAGCAGTGGCCGTTGCCGGTGTTGTGGACAAGCTCAAAGAGCACGGCGGCAGAGATGCGGTTTTTGCTGTTGCCGCCCATGCCGAGGCCGAGGGCCATCGTGTCCGCCTCCTGAAAGCTGCCGCCGATGAGGTTTGAGCACAGGACGTAGGGATTTTCGCGCAGTTCTTCCAGCGCCTTGTCGCCGTAGTATTTATACGCTCTCAGCGCGAGGATCGGGCGCAGGGAGAAGGAGCACACAAACTCCATCAGCATGCGCATTCCCGCCTGCTGTCGAAAGCTCTTGGAAATCTGCTGGGCCTTGGCGGCGCTGATGCCGCGGATCTCACTGAGCTGGCCGGGCTTATTCAGGATCACGTCCAGGGTTTTATCCCCGAATCGGTCCACAATGAGAGACGCGGTGGCCGGACCCACGCCCTTGACCGCGCCGCCCGCCAGAAACTGGTAGATGGCAGGGGCGGACGATGGCAGGAAGCGCTGAGAAAACTCGGCCTTGAACTGCCTGCCGTGGACGCTGTGGGTCATCCACTCCCCGCTCAGGATCATGGATTCGCCGGGGGCGGCAAAGGGGAAGCAGCCGACCGCCGTGACCGTCTCCCCGCTGTCGCTGCGGAGGCGGAGAACGGTGTAGCCGTTTTCCTCGTTTTTGAAGATGACCGATTCGACCGTCCCGGTCAGCTCCTGGTATTCCAGTTCCTGATCCATACACTACCTCGCGGTTTATTTCTCAAAATAGGGCTTCAAAAACTGCCCGGTGAAGCTTTCTTCGCATTTGGCGCAGTCCTCGGGCGTGCCGGTGAAGACCAGGTTGCCGCCCCCGTCGCCCCCCTCGGGGCCGAGGTCGATAACCGTGTCGGCGACCTTGATGACATCCAGGTTGTGCTCGATGACAACGACGGTGTTGCCCGCCTCGACAAGCTTATCCAGGATGTTGATGAGCCGGTGCACGTCCGCGATATGAAGGCCCGTGGTGGGCTCATCCAGGACATAGACGGTAGAGCCGGTACTGCGCTTGGAAAGCTCGGTTGCAAGCTTGACGCGCTGGGCCTCGCCGCCGGACAATGTGGTGCTGGACTGGCCGAGCTTGACATAGCCGAGGCCCACGTCGTAAAGTGTTTCGATCTTGTGCAGAATCTTCTGCTGGTTGGCAAAGAAAGAGCATGCTTCCTCCACCGTCATGTCCAGCACGTCGGCAATGCTCTTGCCCTTGTACTTGACCTCCAGGGTCTCGCGGTTATAGCGCTTGCCGCCGCAGACATCACAGGGGACGAACACATCCGGCAGAAAGTGCATCTCTACCTTCACCAGGCCGTCGCCGGAGCAGGCCTCGCAGCGCCCGCCCTTGACGTTGAAGGAGAATCTGCCCTGCCCGTAGCCCCGGAGCTTTGCGTCCTGGGTGGAGGCAAAGAGGTCGCGGATATCGTTAAAGACGCCGGTGTAGGTCGCGGGGTTGGAGCGCGGCGTGCGGCCGATGGGGCTCTGGTCGAGGGCGATGACCTTGTCCACCCACTCAAGGCCCTCGATCCCGTAGCACTTGCCGGGGCGAACCTTCACCCGGTTCTTTTCCGCCGCGAGGGTCTTATAGAGGATCTCGTTGACAAGGGAGGATTTCCCACTGCCCGACACGCCCGTGACGCACACGAACTGGCCGAGGGGGAACTCCACGTCGATGCCCTTGAGGTTATTCTCCGCCGCGCCGTGGATCAGCAGCTTATGCCCGTTCCCCTTGCGCCGGGTCTCTGGGATGGGAATGGCCTTCTTTCCGCTCAGGTACTGGCCCGTCACGGATTCCGGGCAGGCGCAGAGATCCTCGATCGTGCCCGCCGCCACGACGGTGCCGCCGTTGATGCCCGCACCGGGGCCGATGTCGATCACGTGGTCAGCGGCGCGCATGGTCTCCTCGTCATGCTCGACGACGATGAGGGTGTTGCCGATGTCCCGGAGCTGGCGCAGGGTGTTAAGCAGCTTTTCGTTGTCGCGCTGGTGCAGGCCGATACTCGGCTCGTCCAGGATGTAGAGCACGCCCGTGAGGCTCGAGCCGATCTGTGTTGCAAGGCGGATACGCTGAGTCTCGCCGCCGGAGAGGGTCGCCGCCGAACGGGACAGGGTCAGGTAGCCGAGGCCCACGCTGGTGAGAAAGCCCAGGCGGGCGCGGATCTCTTTCAGAATACGCTCGGCGATCATGCTGTCCTTCTCGTTGAGGGTAAGATGATCGATGAAATCCAGCGCCTTCACCACCGAGAGATCGGCAAAATCGGCGATGCTCATGCCGCCCACCGTGACGGCGAGGGCGGTCTTTTTAAGGCGGCGGCCACGGCACTCGGGGCAGTTGACCTCTGCCATGCACTCCTCAATATCGGCGCGCATGGCCGGGCTCTGTGTCTCGCGGTAGCGGCGCTCGAGATTGGTGACGATGCCCTCGAACTCGCGCTTGATCGTTCCGTAGCCCTCGCTGCGCTCATAGCGAAGCAGCAGCGGCTCGCCCTTCGTTCCGTAGAGGATGGCGTCCATGGCCTCCCGGCTCAGGTTCTTGAGCGGCTCGGTGAGCTTGAAGTGATAGCGCTTGGACAGGGCCTCAAAGTACATCTTGGAAATGGAGTCGCCCTTGATGTTGTTCCAGCCTGAAGCGACGATGCCGCCCTCCATCACGGAGAGGTTGGGGTTCGGCATGATGAGCTCGGGGTCCACCAGAAGCTGCACGCCGAGGCCGGTGCAGGTCGGGCAGGCCCCGTGGGGATTGTTGAAGGAGAAGAGGCGCGGCGTGAGTTCTTCTATGGAGATGCCGCAGTCCTCGCAGGCGTAGTTTTGGGAAAAGGTCAGAAGCTCGTCCCCGCCCGCGTCCACATAGAGGATGCCGCCGGAGAGAGCCAGGGCCGTCTCGGCAGAGTCCGTGACCCTGCGGGTGATCTCGGGCTTGATGACCAGGCGGTCGACGATGATTTCGATGTTGTGCTTCTTGTTCTTTTCAAGGTGGATCTCTTCGGCGAGGTCGTAGATGATGCCGTCGACGCGGGCGCGGACATAGCCGGACTTCTTCGCGTCTTCGAGCACTTTGACATGTTCGCCCTTCTTGCCGCGGACCACCGGGGACAGAAGCTGGATCTTCGTCCCCTGGGGCAGAGCCATGATGCGGTCCACGATCTGGTCGATGGACTGCTGGCGGATCTCCCTGCCGCACTTCGGGCAGTGAGGGACGCCGACGCGCGCCCACAGAAGGCGCATATAGTCGTAGATCTCCGTCACCGTGCCGACCGTGGAGCGCGGGTTTTTCGAGGTGGTCTTCTGGTCGATGGAGATGGCGGGGCTGAGGCCCTCGATATAGTCCACGTCCGGCTTGTCCATCTGGCCGAGGAACATGCGGGCGTAGGAGCTCAGGCTCTCCACATAGCGGCGCTGGCCCTCGGCATAGATGGTGTCGAAGGCAAGGCTGGATTTCCCGCTTCCGGACAGGCCCGTGATGACCACCAGCTTGTCGCGCGGGATTTCCAGGTCAATATTCTTGAGGTTATTCTCCCTCGCACCTTTGATAAAGATGCTGTCTGGCTGCATAGATGTATCTCCTAAACGATGAGGTCGGCGGTCTTGCCGCGTGTAATGCTGATGAGCGCGTCGGGCGCAAGCTCCACCTGCGCGCCGATCTTCCCCGCGCTGACGGCGATGGTCTTCTGTTCAAGGCAGCCTTCGTGATAGAAGGTCTCGAACTGCTTTTTCATCCCAATGGGCGAGCAGCCGCCGCGCACGTAGCCGGTGAGGGCATTGATCTCGCTGACGTGGATCATGGCGATGGACTTCTCCCCCGCCGCCTTCGCGGCCTTTTTGAGGTCGAGCTCTTCGGCCACCGGGATCACGAAGACATAGTTTTTCTTGCTCGCCCCGCGCGTCACCAGGGTTTTATACACCTGCTCAGGGTCGAGCCCCGTGAGCTTTGCCACCGTGACGCCGTCCACCGCCTCGTCCCCGTGGGGATAGGCATGGGCGGTATAGGGGATTTTTTTCTGTTCGAGCACGCGCATGACGTTGGTTTTCTGTTCCGCCATCCCGGCTCCCCCTTTCGGTGAAATTTCGTAACTGGTATAGTATAGCGTATTTTTGTTCCCGTTTCAACTGTTTAAGGCATCTCAGCCTGTAAAATTATTTTAAAACGTGAGGGCCGGACCCCGAAGGGCCCGGCCCGGCACTTTTCTCAATTTTTCTGAAAACGCTCCATGATGTTCTCGATGCTGTTGTCGAGCACCCTGAGCACCTTGTCGGTGGTGATCTCCTTGGGAAGCTGCATCCCCTGGTCCATCCACTGGGAGATGAGGCCGACGACGATGTTGGAATAAAACTCCACAATGAACTCAAAATCCTGCCGGTCGATGGAGCGGTCCTCCGCCACGATCTCCGAAAAGCTGCGGATGCACTCGCGGAGCCTGCCCTTGATGTATCGCAGCATGTACAGGCGGCTGTTGGAGTTATACACGTTGAGGGCAAAGGTGGAGTTGTCGTAGAGGTACTTGAACCACAAGGTCACGTCATGCTTCCAGTTGTCGTAGACCACCTCGCTCGGGAGGTTTGCGTTCGCGTCCTCCTCAAAGACCCACTCGAGCAGGTCATACACATCGTCAAAATGGTAGTAGAAGGTCTGGCGGCTGACCCCGCAGGTCTCCACAAGGTCGTTGACGGTGATGCGGTCGATGGGTTTGATGACCATCATTTTCTTGAGCGCGTCCGCAAGCGCCTTTTTCGTTGACGTCGCCATGGTGATTCCTCCAGAGCTGTGATTCTTTGTTATTGCATTATAACATAGATCACGCCAAAAGAAAACACTTTTTTCACATTTTTGCGATTGTGTAAATACAATTTTTCACATTGTCCAGCAGGACGCTCTATGGTAAAATGACGAAATCTGTTATTCCCCTTCCGGCGGCTCCTCCGAGGCAAGGCGCTCCCTTTCCATCTCGATGATGGCGGCGGTGACGCTCTTCTCCGCGCGCAGGTATTCGCTGCCCACGGTGGATTCCTCGGCGAAGGAATCGAAGACGTCCTGCTTTTCCCGCAGCAGCTCCAGAATGCGCTCGTCTACAGTGTTGTCACAGAGAAGGCGGTGTACCATGACGGAGCGGAGCTGGCCCATGCGGTATGCGCGGGAGACGGCCTGATTCTCGATGGAGGGCTTGATCTGCGGCTCGCAGAAGATGATAACGCTGGCAGCCTGGATGTTGAGGCCCGTGCCGCCCGCCTGCACCTGGCAGATGAGAACCGTCCCGTCCTCGGCGGCGGTGAAGGCGTCGACGATCTCCTGCCGTCTTGTAGGACTCACGCTGCCGGTGATTGGGTTGAGCGCGCGCGTGCCCAGCAGCTTCTGCACCGCGCGGATGGTCTCGCGGAAATAGGTGAAGACGATGATCTTGCGCCCGTCCTCCTTCGCCTCATCGCACAGCTCCAGAAGTCGTTTTGCCTTGGAAGAGTGCTTGAGGTCCACATCCCATGATACCTGCCGCATGGCCATAAAGTTTTCGGAGGCAACCGAGAGCGTGTAGGCCTTCCACTCAGATAAGCCCATCTCGCACCACTCTTCTTTTTCAATGAGCTCCGGCAGTTCCGAGAGCACATCCTCCCGCGTGCGGCGCAGGTATACCGGGGCCAGCTTTTCCCGAAACTGCGGGGCGGAAGAGATATACTTCATCTCTCGGATCTGGCCCGCGATGTCGCTTCTGAGGCAGGAGACGAGAAAGCACATCTCATCCACTTTGTTTTCCAGCGGTGTACCCGTCATGAAGAGCACCCGCTCCGCTCTCCTTCTCAGGATCAGCAGGGCCTGGGTGCGCCGCGCCGCCGGGTTCTTGGCATAGTGCGCCTCATCCGCCACCAGCATGGAATAGCGAAAGCTCTCCGGCAGGGTAAAGCGGCTGATGGACTCATAAGTCGTGACGGCGATACCGCCCTCCTGCGTCCACTTGCGCACAGCCCCCTGATCGCCGCCGCGGATGGAGATGACGGGAAGCTCACTGAATTGTTTGATTTCTCTGCACCAGTTGACCAAAACGCTCGCGGGGCACACCACCATAAAATGAGTACTGCCCATAGCCTTGAGCGATACCATGGCGGCGATGGCCTGCACGGTCTTGCCGAGGCCCATCTCGTCGCCGAGCAGGACGTTCCCCTGCCGCAAGATGTAGCGGGTGCCAAACTCCTGATAGGAGCGCAGGGTCGCATTCAGGCCGTCGGTATAGATTGGCTGCATCTCCACCTGCCGCACAAGCTCCTCCGGCAGGCCGCTGTAGCTGTTGTCCACAAGCGTGCCCACCATGCGGTCGAGCCGGTCAAACTCGGCGTAGTAGGCGGCGCTGTGCCTTTTGAAATCCTCCCAGACCGACTCCGCGTCCAGAAGCTCGCGCGCGTCATAGGCACCCATCACGGCGCGGACCCGCTCGCCGTAAGCACCGGTCAGAAGATCATAGAGATAGAACGCCGCGTCGACAGCACGCTGTTTCTTCTCGCCCGGCAGGATGAGCCAGCGCAGGGTACTCGCGGCGGGTTTTGCGTCAAGGAAGGCCGCCGTCACAGAGTCGTGGTATTCGTCCCAAATGGCCTGGGCGTCCCCCGAAGCCTTTGCCGTCTGCATGGCGGCGCGAGCCGTGAGCAGCAGCGAGCTTGCGGCCTCAGAGCGCTCGTCCAGATTCACGCGCACCTTGAGCCCCGCCGCTGCCTCCTGCCGGATGCGGCCCGCGAGGGTGTAGATGAGGCACGCGGCCTCGTCCCCGATGCCCTTGACGGCGTTGATCTGATCCAGCGTAAGGGCGCAGAGCTGCTCCATGTTTTCGATCCCGGCACTGCGCAGGCTCGCCACCCGGATGCCGAGCCTGTCGCGGTTGACCGTCTCCACATCCATCCCGCGCAGAACGTGAGACAGCTCCGCCTCCGTGAGGTTTTTAAAGGCAGTTGCGGCCGCTTCCTGGATCTTCATCGGCTGTGAGGCGATCTCGGCCAGGGCCTCGTCAAACTGCTCGATGAGTGTCAGGATATCCCGTATCTGTTTTTTGTCGCGCTTGATTGCCATGATGATTCCCCTTATGTTATGAAAAAAGCCGCAGAATCTGCGGCCTTTTCTTTATTCCACTGCCAGCACGCGTACCTGCTCCACACCGGGGACCTCGGTGAGCTTTGCGACAAAGTCCTCCATGCTGCCGTCGACTTCGCTGACGTCCAGGGAGATCGTCACACTGGCCCGGTCACGGATCGGCAGGCTCTGCGTGATGGTGAGCACGTTGGCCCGCGCCTCGCAGATGCGCTGCAGCAGGGCGCTCAGAATCCCCTGCTCGTGGTTGAGCATCATGGACAGCACCGCCTTGCGCCCGCCGGAGATCTCTGTGGGCTCGAGGATGAAATCCTTATATTTATAATACGTGCTGCGCGAGATGCCTACCTCGCGCACGGCCTGGCTCACGTCCTTGATCTTGCCGGTCTCGATGAGACGGCGCGCCTCGATGACCTTTTCATAGTATTCGGGCAGGATGCTCTTATGGATAATGAGATACTGATCCAGCATGTACACGCCCTCCTTTACAGGTTATTATTCTAACCCGTCCGCCTTAAAAAGACAAGTGTGTTTTTGCAATTCGGACAGTTTTGTTTAACTGTCTAAATCGGTAAGAAATACGGTTGAAATCATGTTATATTTATGATAATCTGATAAAAAGCATTATTGTGGCTTTCTGTCGTTTTTTCAACATATAAACCGAAAGGAGACTTTACATGGCAAGAGAGATTTTATTCGACCTCGGCAAAATGATCACCGACCGCCTCCCCTACAAATTCGGCATCAAGAGACTGACCGAAAATGACCCCGAGTACATCATTCTTGACCGCGCATGTTCCAGCGATGAGATCGCGGAGGTCATGCTGAAGATGGGCCTCAGAAAGCCCAAGACCACCGCGGAGATCGCAAAGCTCACCGGCAAATCCGAAGCGAAGATCGAAGAACTGCTCACGGATGCTGCAAACCACGGCATCGTCGAGTACAACTGGGAAAACCCCGCACACGAAAAGCAGTGGTACGTCCAGCTCTTTGTCCCCGGCATCGCCGAGATGACCAACATGGTGCTCTGGCAGGTCGAGAAATACCCCGAACTTGCCGACTCCTTTGACAAGATGACCTTCCTGCCCCTCGAGGGCAAGACCCATCTGATCCCTCCCGGCGGCGACGGCATCGGCATGCACGTTATCCCCGTGGAGAGCGCCATTCCCGCCAAGAGCGTTTCCGCCTCCATCGAGCACATCTCACACTGGCTGGATAAGTACGACGGCCAGCTCTCCGTCGGCTACTGCTCCTGCCGCAACGCCCGCCGCCTGTACGGCGAGGGCTCCGGCGAGATTCAGGATGACTGCTGCATCGGTCTCGGCGACTTTGCCACCTACCTCATTGAGACCGGCAAGGGCCGCCCCATCACCAAGGAAGAGGCTCTGCAGATCTGCAAGCGCGCCGAGGAAAACGGCTATGTCCATCAGACTACCAACATCGACGGCAAAGAGAAGATCTTCGGTCTCTGCAACTGCGACCTGGGCGTCTGCTTTGCCCTGCGCACCAGCCAGTACTTCAACACCCCGAACCTCTCCGCCTCCGCTTACCGCGCCCATGTGGACAAGGACAACTGCGTGGCCTGCGGCAAGTGCGTCGAGGTATGTCCCGCCGGCGCCGTGAAGCTGGGCCAGAAGCTCTGCACCAAAGCCGGTGAGGTCGAGTACCCCAAGCAGGAGCTGCCGCACGGCCTCAAGTGGGGCAAGGACAAATGGAACCCCAACTACGTCTTCGACAACCGCAAGAACTGCCACGAATCCGGCACCGCGCCCTGCAAGACCGCCTGCCCCGCCCACATCGCCATCCAGGGCTATATCAAGCTCGCCAAGGAGGGCCGCTATCTTGACGCCCTCAAGCTCATCAAGCAGGATAACCCCTTCCCCTCCGTCTGCGGCTATGTCTGCAACCGCCGCTGCGAGGACGCCTGCACCCGCGGCAAGCTCGACAAGGCTGTCGCCATCGACGAGATCAAGAAGTTCATCGCCGAGCAGGACCTCAAGAGCGATGAGCCCTACGTCCCCGAACGCCTCTACCGCCGTCCCATCGACAAGGGCTACGACCAGAAGGTCGCCATCATCGGCGCGGGCCCCGCGGGCTTGAGCTGCGCCTACTACCTCGCCCGCATGGGCTACGAAAACGTCACCGTCTTTGACCGCAACCCCGCCCCTGGCGGCATGCTCGTCATGGGCATCCCCTCCTACCGTCTCGACCGCAAGGCCCTGCAGGGCGAGATCGCGGTGCTCGAGAAGATGGGCGTCAAGTTCCGGATGAATACCGAGATCGGCAAGGACATCACCATCCAGCAGCTGCGCGACGAGGGCTACAAGGGCTTCTATGTGGCTATCGGCGCACAGAAGAGCTCCAGGCTCAATATCCCCGGCGAGGAGCTCAAGGGCGTGTACGGCGGCGTGGACTTCCTGCGCGAAGTCAATCTGGGCAATAAGCCCGCGGTCGGCAAGAAATGCGCCGTTATCGGCGGCGGCAATGTCGCTATGGACGTGTGCCGCACGGCTGTCCGCCTCGGCGCCGAGACCTATGTCATCTACCGCCGCAGCGAGGCTGAGATGCCCGCCGACAAGGAAGAAATCGCCGAGGCCAAGGCCGAGGGCGTGAAGTTCTGCTTCCTCAATGCCCCCGCCGAGATCATCGGCGCGGACGGTAAGGTCACCGGCCTCAAAGTCGAGCTCATGGAGCTCGGCGAGCCCGACGAGAAGGGCCGCCGCTCCCCCGTCGGCACCGGCAAGTTTGAGACCATCGAGGTCGACTCCGTTCTCTCCGCCGTCGGTCAGGTCATCGACTGGGGCGGCCTGGATGTGGGCGCGCTCAAGACCGGCAAGAAGGGCAACGCCCTCGCCGATCAAATCACCTACCAGACCGAGCAGAAGGACATCTTCGTCGGCGGCGACGTGTACACCGGTCCGAAGTTCGCCATCGACGCCATTGCCGCCGGCCGTGAGGGGGCCGAGTCCCTGCACCGCTTTGTCAACGAGGGCCAGAGCCTGACCATTGGCCGCAACCTGCGCGAGTTCTACGAGCTCAACAAGGACGACATCGTCCTCGGCGTGGACAGCTTCGACCGCCCGGCCCGCCAGCCCATCCTGCATGACGAGAGCAAGGCCCGCTCCTTCGAGCATGACCGCCTCACCTTCACCGAGGAGCAGGTCAAGGCCGAGACCAGCCGCTGCCTGGGCTGCGGCGTGAGCGTTGTGGATCAGAACAAGTGCATCGGCTGCGGCCTGTGCACCACGAGATGCATGTTCGACGCAATCCACCTGCAGCGCGATGTGCCCGAGGCCTCCAACATGGTGCGCTGCGAGGACAAGGTCGGCCCGATGCTCAAGCATGCGGCAAAGCAGATCCGCATCATCCGCAAGTAAGGCAAGCAGCAGACATGCACGAATTAAGCACGATCTATTACGTCATTGAGACGGTGGAGAAGCTGATGGTGGAAAACGACCTCAAGAAGGTTGGCTCCATCACGCTGGAGGTCGGTGAGGTCAGCGGCATCATCCCCAGCTACCTGACCGATTTCTGGGAATGGGCCCGTGCCAGGACGGATCATTTTCAGGATACCGAACTAAAGATCGAAGAGCTCAAGGCCGTCACCTACTGCCAGGACTGCAAGCAGACCTACCCCACCATGCAGTACGGCAAGGAGTGCCCCTACTGCCACAGCGGCAACACCTTCCTTGTCACCGGCAATGAATACAATATCAAGGAGATTGAGGCCATGTAGCCTCGATCCCCACGAAAAAGAGCAGGAGAACATGTTCGTTCTCCTGCTTCTTTTCGCTCATTGCAGCTCGATTGCAGATAACTATTTGTATTAATTTGTCATTATTTGTCTTTTCGTCAAGCTGGGGCGAAGTTTGTTTTTTGTTCCAAACCCTGCCTGTTTTCCGCTTTTCACGCCAATTTATGTTCGCAAAAGAATTTCATTTTGCCAGAAACAAAAGTTTACATAAATATTACCGCTCAAAATATAGCAAATAGTTATCAACACTTTCAACAGGTTTTTCAACAATCCACAAAGCACGAAAACACAAGGAAAATGTAGAAAACTGGGGGAAATTACCGGGCCCGCAAAACCTTTCCGGTTACAATTCGGATACTGAAAAAAGTGAACATAACGGAAGCGAAGCACTTTCAGCGTCTGCGCGCATAAAGAAGGCCCGTATCGGCCATAGAGGTGTAATCATCCTCTGCCACGATGATGTGATCTTCCAGCCGGATGCCGACGGTTTCAAGGGCGTTGAAAAGCGCGCAGGTGAATACCTCGTCCTCCCGGGAAGGGAGCGCAAGACCATCGGGGTGGTTGTGGGCGATAATGACGGAGCTTGCACGGACCTTGAGCGCCTTTTCCACAATGCGGCGGATGCCGGTATCCACACTGTTGACAACGCCCCGCCCCATCTCCGCGCAGCAGATGACCGCGCGCTTGGAGTCCAGGCAGATGAGATAGACCACCTCGTCCCGCTCGTTCAGAAAATACGGCAGCAGGTAAGCGCCCGCGTCGTCGGAGGAATGGATCTGGCGGATCTTCCGCGCCTTGGAAATGCGGCTCTTCTTCATGATTTCGGGGATCAGGGTCAGCAGCGCCGCGGCGTTTTCGCCGATGCCCTCCACCTCTCGCAGTTCCTCCGCCGGGGTGGAGAACACGCCGTCAAGGCTGCCGAAGCGGTCGAGCAGACGATGAGCGATCTCGTTGGTGTCACGTCGCGGGATGGCGTAGAACAGCAGCAGCTCCAGAGCGTTGATGTCGTTCATGCTCATGAGCCCGTGTTCCAGATAGCTTTGTCTGAGCCTGTCCCTGTGTCCGTCGTGTACACCCATGGTTTTTCTCCTGACTTAAATTTCCATAGTCGCGTAGGCATTCAAATCGCTGCCCGCGCGCACGCCCGCCAGATATTCATAATAGCCCTGAGCGCCCACCATGGCGCCATTGTCGCCGCAGAGCTTGAGGGGCGGGATATAGAGCTTCTTGCCCGCCTTCTCGGCTTCCCGCTGGAAATCGGCGCGAATGCGGCTGTTGGCTGCCACGCCGCCGGCCACGACAATCTTGTCGTAGCCGAGCTCTTGGGAGGCCTGCATGGTGCGCGGTACCAGGCTGTCACTGACGGCCTTGGTAAATGAGGCGGCAAGGGAGGCACGATCGATCTCTTCGCCCTTTTGTTCGGCGTTGTGGACAAGATTGATGACCGCAGTCTTGAGGCCGGAAAAGCTCATGTCGTAGGGGCTGCCGTCCACATGGGCGGTGGGGAAAACGTATTTGGTATCGTCCCCGCCCTTGGAAAGTTCCTCGATGGGCCGTCCGCCGGGATAGGGCAAGCCGAGCACGCGGGCCGTCTTGTCAAAGCACTCCCCCGCCGCGTCGTCCCTGGTGCAGCCGATGATCTTCATGTCCGTGTAGTCCCGCACGTCCACCAGGAGCGAGTTTCCGCCGGAGATGGCCAGGCAGAGAAACGGCGGCTCCAGCTCCGGGTAAGCCAGGTAGTTTGCCGCGATATGGCCGCGGATGTGGTGCACCGGGATGAGGGGCACATTCAGTGCCGATGCGCAGGCCTTGGCAAAGTTCACGCCCACCAGTACCGCGCCGATGAGGCCGGGGGCATAGGAGACGGCGACCGCGTCAATGTCCGTCTTCTCGATTCCGGCCGCCTCGATGGCTCGCTGGGACAGGATGGAGATGGCCTCCACATGGCAGCGGGAGGCAATCTCTGGCACGACGCCGCCGTAGACCGCGTGCAGGGATGCCTGGGACAGGATCTGATCGGTGAGGATTTTTCTGCCGTCCTCGACGACGGCAACGGCGGTTTCATCACAGGTGGATTCAAATGCAAGTATTTTCAAAGCGTTTGCCTCGATTCATTTATATTCAAATGCGAACAAGGTTCGCATTTGAGGGCTCGTGTTAAAAGAATTTGGTCATGATGAGCGCATCCTCACGCGGGCGCTCGTAATAGGCTTTGCGCAGGCCGACGCGCTCGAAGCCGTGCTTTTCGTACAGCGCGATGGCAGGGACATTCCCGGCCCGGACCTCCAGCGTCACAAAGCTGAGGCCCAGGTTTTCGCAGATCGCGCAGAGACGGTCGATCAGCGTGTCCGCGATCCCCTGGCGCCGACAGTCCGGTGACACCGCCACGTTGGAGATATACCCCTCGTCCAGGACAAACATCATACCGACGTAACCGAGGACTGTTCCCTCCGGGCTGACGGCCGCGATAAACTCGTGCTGCGCGTCCTTCATCTGGCTTTTCAGCAGCTCCGCCGTCCAGGGCATGGAAAAGCACTGCTGCTCAAGCCGCTCAATCTGCGGGATATGGGCGGCGGTGACGTCACAGATGGTATACTCCATCAGTGCGCCTCCGCCCAGCTATGGCCGATATGCGCCTCGGCAATGAGCGGCACAGAGTAGTGCACGGCGTTTTCCATCTCTTCTTTCAGAAGCGCCTGCACCTGTTCCGCCTCTGACTCGGGGCACTCGACAATCAGCTCGTCGTGCACCTGAAGGATGAGCCGGGCATTCAGCTTTTCTTCTTTCAGACGGTGGTGGACATTCACCATGGCAAGTTTGATGACGTCGGCGGCGGTCCCCTGCACGGGCATGTTCAACGCCACACGTTCCCCAAAGGAGCGGACATTGAAATTGGAGCTTTTGAGTTCGGGCAGCCAGCGGCGGCGGTGGAACAGGGTTTCTACATAGCCGTCAGCCTTTGCCTGCGCCTTGATCTTGTCCATATAGTCCCGCACGCCGTGGTACTTGTCGAGGTAGGCGTCCATATAGGCCTTGGCCTCGTTGGGAAACACGCCGATGTCCTGAGCCAGGGAAAAGGCGGAGATGCCGTAGACGATGCCGAAGTTCACGGCCTTGGCCCTGCTGCGGAGAACGGGCGTGACCTCCTCGATCGGCACGTTGAAAACCTTTGATGCGGTGACGGTGTGGAAATCCTCCCCGCTCAAAAAGGCGTCGCGCATGGCCTCGTCGCCGGAGATGTGGGCCAGCAGCCTCAGCTCGATCTGGCTGTAGTCGGCGTCTACCAGCACCATGCCGGGGCCCGCGACAAACATCTTGCGGATCTCGGCGCCGAGCTTCTTGCGCACCGGGATGTTCTGCAAATTCGGCTCGGTGGAGGAAAGGCGGCCGGTGGCGGTGACGGTCATCTGGAAGCTCGAGCGGATGCGCCCGTCCTTTCCGATGACCTTCAATAAGCCCTCGGCATAGGTGGATTTGAGCTTGGTCAGCGTGCGATATTCCAGCACCTCGTCAACGATGGGGTGCTTGCCGCGCAGTTTCTCCATCACGTCCACATTGGTGCTCCAGCCGGTCTTGGTCTTCTTGCCGGAGGGCAGCATCAGTTCCTCGAACAGGACCTCGCCCAACTGCTTGGGGGAGTTGATATTGAATTCATGCCCCGCGTGCTGCCAGATGCTGTTCTGCAGGCGCTCAATGTCCCCGTTCAGGCTCTCGCCGAAGTCGTAGAGGGCCTTGCGGTCAACATAGAAGCCCGCCTGCTCCATGTCAGACAGGACCATGCACAGCGGCAGCTCGATGTCGGTATAGAGTTTCTCCATGTCCAGCTCTTTGAGCCTGGCATTCAGGACAGGATATAAATTGTAGATGGCCTGGGTGCCGCTCTGCTCCTCACCGAGGTACCGGGCGGTGACGCGGCCCAGGGGGTACTCGCTCTCATTTACGTCCAGCAGATAGGCCGCCAGAGCCGTATCGAAGAGGAAGCCCTCACGGCTCAGGTTTTCACGAGCCAGAACATTCATCAGCTCCTTGACATGGTGGCCGAGCTTGGGCCTGTCGGGGCTGAACACGGCCTGCAGGAGCTCATTGTACCCGTCGCCGCAAGTGCTCCAGGAGGCGGCGTAAACCGTCTTCCCGTCGCAGAGCTCGAGCCTGTCCAGATTCTCCACAAAGTCAACCGCGAGCACTGGCGCAGCTTTTACAGCCTCAAGCAGTGTGGGAAGCTCCGAATCTGTCACATCGACATGCGGCAGGGCGGCAGCCTGTACGGTTTCGACAGCGGTCTCCCCTTCCTGCACCCCCCACTTTTCGATAAACTTCTGAAAGCCGAGGCGTTTGAAGAGCGGGTACAGGGCATCGGTATAGTCATGATCCCAGCGGTTTTCCGCGGGGTCAAATTTCATGGGGACTTCCTTCAAAATCGTCGCCAGCCAGTAGGACATGCGGGCGCTCTCTTCCCCGGCGGCGAGCTTTTTGCGCAGCCCTTCCTTGATATCCAAGGCGGAGAGATCGGCAAAGATATTCTCCACCGTGCCGTAGCGGCGCACAAGCTCCATGGCAGTCTTCTCGCCCACGCCGGGCACACCCGGGATATTGTCGGAGCTGTCGCCCATGAGGGCTTTGAGATCCACCATCTGCGGCGGGTCGAAGCCGTATTCCTCGCGGAAGACTGCAGGGGTATAGTTGATGGTCTCCGTCTGGCCCATGCGGGTCTTGACATTGCAGACCGTGGTGGTGTCGGTGATGAGCTGCAGGCTGTCCTTGTCGCCGGTGACGACCACGCAGTCCCAGCCCTTTTCCGCACATTTGACGGAAACCGTGCCGAGGATATCGTCCGCCTCGTAACCCGAAAGCTCATAGCGGCGGATGCCCATGGCGTCCAGGGTCTCCTTCAAAACCGGCATCTGGGCCGCCAGCTCCTCGGGCATGCCCTTGCGCTGGGCCTTATAGCCGTCGTAGGCCTTGTGGCGGAAGGTGGGCTCGCGCCGATCAAAGCTCACGCAGACAGCGTCGGGCTTCTGCTCATCCAGCATGCGCTGCAGGATATTCAGGAAACCGAAGATGGCGTTGGTGGGGGTGCCGTCCGGCGCGTTCAGAGGACGGACGCCGAAAAAGGCGCGGTTGACGATGCTGTTGCCGTCCAGGATCATTAATTTCATGATATACCTCCGTTAAGGCGTGCCCCGAAGACGGATGATTTCGTCGCGGAGCTGGGCCGCGATCTCGTATTCGAGCATCTTGGCCGCCTTCTTCATCTGGGCCTCAAGGGCGGCGATGGCCTCTTTTCGCTCGCGCTCGGTCATCTTCATGCCGTTTGCCTTGAGCTTCGGGGCAGCGTCGCTGGAAATCTCCAGCAGCTCCCGCACGCTCTTGACAATGGTCTTCGGCTCAATGCCGTTTGCCTCGTTGTAGGCCATCTGCTTTGCGCGTCTTCGCTCGGTCTCGGTGATACAGGCGCGCATGGAGGGCGTGATGGTGTCGGCGTACATGATGACGAAGCTCTCGGCGTTGCGGGCGGCGCGGCCGACGGTCTGTATAAGGCTCGTCTCACTGCGGAGAAAGCCCTCCTTGTCCGCGTCCAGTATAGCTACAAGCCCCACTTCCGGGATATCCAGGCCTTCGCGGAGAAGGTTGATCCCCACCAGGACATCAAATTCGCCCAATCTGAGGTCACGGATGATCTCCATGCGCTCTATGGTGCTGATGTCGTGGTGCATGTAGCGGCAGCGTATGCCGTCGCCGGTGAGGTAGGCGGACAGGTCCTCTGCCATCTTCTTTGTCAGCGTCGTGACCAGGGTGCGCTGGCCCTTGGCGATCTTGTTGTTGATCTCCCCAATCAGATCGTCGATCTGTCCCTCCACGGGCCGCACGAAGATCTCGGGGTCCAGAAGCCCGGTCGGGCGGATGATCTGCTCGGCGATCTGCCCGGCCCGTTCCTTCTCGTAATCGCCCGGAGTAGCCGAGACGTATACCCGCTGGTGTATACGCTGGGTGAACTCGTCGAACTTGAGGGGGCGGTTATCGAAGGCCGAGGGCAGGCGGAAGCCGAAGTCCACCAGGGATTCCTTCCGCGCCCGGTCACCCCGGTACATGGCGCGCACCTGGGGAAGCGTCACATGGCTCTCGTCCACGAAGAGCAGAAAGTCCTTCGGGAAATAGTCCAGCAGGGTCATGGGGGGGCTGCCCGGTTCGCGGTTGGAGATAACACGGGAATAGTTTTCGATGCCGGTACAGTAGCCCAGCTCCTGCATCATCTCGATATCGTAGTCGGTACGCTGCCGGATGCGCTGGGCCTCCAGCAGCTTGCCGTTATCGGTAAAGTATTTGACGCGCGCATCGCACTCTTCCCGGATGCGCTCGATGGCGCCGGCCATCTTCTCCTTGGTGGTGACGTAGTGGCTCGCGGGATAGATGGCAACATGGTTCACATACCGCGTTGCCGCGCCGGTCACAACGTTGATCTCGCTGATGCGGTCGATCTCGTCGCCGAAGAACTCCACGCGGATGGCCTTGTCGTTGGAGTAGGCCGGGAAGATCTCCAGCGTGTCGCCGCGGACGCGGAACTTGTTGCGCTCAAAGGCGATGTCGTTTCGCTCATAGCGAATCTCCACCAGCTTGCGCAAGAGCTCGTCGAAGTCCCTGGTCTGGCCGGGGCGCAGGGAGATGACCATGTTGGCGTAGTCGATGGGGTCGCCCAGGCCGTAGATGCAGGACACCGAGGACACCACGATCACGTCCCGCCGTTCAAAGAGGCTGGAGGTGGCACTGTGGCGCAGGCGCTCGATCTCGTCGTTGATGGAGCAGTCCTTTTCGATGAAGGTGTCGGTGTGGGGAATGTATGCCTCGGGCTGGTAATAGTCGTAATAAGAGACAAAGTACTCCACGGCGTTTTCCGGGAAGAACTCCTTGAACTCGCTGCAGAGCTGGGCGGCGAGGGTCTTGTTGTGGGCCAGCACCAGGGTCGGGCGGTTTAAGCGCGCAATGACGTTTGCCATCGTGAAGGTCTTGCCCGAGCCGGTGACGCCCAGCAGCACCTGCTCGTCGATGCCGTTTTCGATGCCGCTGACCAGCGCGTCGATGGCCTCGGGCTGGTCGCCGGTGGGTTTGTAGTCCGAAACAAGCTTGAAATGATCCATAACTGCTCCTGTGAAAATAACGTATTATAGGATTATAGCACAGTTTCCGCCGTTTCACAAGACAAGCGGCGCGTGAAACGCACGAAACCCGGCAGCTTTTCGCTGCCGGGTTTCTGTGTTTCTATCTCATTCTTCCTCCAAGTGAGCGACAGGGCCGGGCGGCCCTGCCGCTCTGGGGGGAGATATAGGGGAAATAGCGGGGTTTAGATCAGCCTTCGCCTGCACCTTCACCTTCGGTGGGAGAAGTCTCTTCGACCGGGGTGGTGACTTCGGTCTCATCGACGGAAGTGTCACCCGAAGTATCGCTTTCATTCTCGATCTTGGGGTAATCCGGGATTTCGACCTCGTCGGAGGCGTCGGACCCGTCTGTGGTGTCGGACCCATCGGTGCTGCCTGCATCATTGACGATGCCGGCTTCATCCTGGGTATTGCCTTCGCTCTCGGTATTGACTTCCGCGGCCTCAGGCGCGTCGCTGCTGTAGCTCGCAATACTGGAGGAGGAAAAGCTGGTGGAGCTGACAGAGGTGTTCACGAAGACAACCAGATACTTCTCATTGCCGGCAACCGTGTAGTTGGTGCTGGAAAGTGCGGTGCCCTTCTTGACCTCGCTGCCCTTAAAGACCTGCACGCTGTCGATCTTGTGGCTGCTTGCGCCGGTCGGGAAGACGATCGTCTGGGCAGTCTTGGTGTCGATATTCATGCCGTCTTTGTAGGTGACCTCGGTACCGTTGACCGTGAGCTTCACGGACTCAGTGAGGGCCTTTGCCGTGGTAATGTCCTTGCCGATGTCGCTCTTGGACAGGATTCTGATGGGGATCAGAATGGCCTTGGCAGCGAACTTGGCTTCCACATTCACGCCGCCTTCGGGCATCTCGAAGTAGGAGCCCTTAGAGTCGCTCTGAATGCTGACTGCCGCACCGCCCACGACCTTGGTGATCTTTACCTTGTCCGCAGCCAGCGAGTAGCCGGTGTTGGGCTTGGTGTTGATGTAGACCTTGGTGCCGGTGGCAACATTGCCGGTAATCGGGGTATCCTTGGAATCCTTGTAGAACTGGACCTCGCCGTTCGTGACAGTGACCAGGTTAATGGGATTGCTGGCGCCGGAAATCTTGATGTTCAAGGTATCGGTGGTCTCATCGGGAACCGTGTACTTGTTGCCGCTGACCTTGCCCTTGCCTGCGGTGAGCGTGACCTTGTCCAGGCCGCTGACGGCGGAAGTAACCGTGAGGGTCTCGCCCGCGGGGAGGATGAAGTCCTTAGTGCCCGTGGCAAGCGCGCCGCTTACTGCGGAAGAGCTGATATTGACATTGTGGTCAGTCGTGATGGTGACCGTGACAGTCTCGTTCTTCGGCTTCTCGACCATCGTGAATATCAATGTATCCGCAATGCCATTCGAGTCGGGCTCGAGATCGGCGGGCACCTTATAGGAGGTTTTGTTGATGCCCTTGAGGCTCTCGGACTGGATCATGTTGAACTTGTAGCCGTCGCCGGGCGCGAAGGAAATGGTCTGACCCTCGGCAGCCTTGATGGTGTCGCCGCTCTTGTAGGTGCCGGTGTAGCCGTTGAGGGTGGCGTCGATAGTGGCATCCGCGAGTTCTGTGCCGGTGCTGTCAACAAGCTTGATCTTGATCTCCCGGATCGCTGCTTCTTCGCTCGGGAAGTCTGCCTGCAGGACCAGGAGGCCTTCGGGCTTGGTGAAGCTCCAGACGTGAGGAGTCTCGGTCGGGTTGACGCAGTTGGCAATATTGGTCACGCCGTTTGCCAGGATCTTGAGATCGCCGAGGCCGAGGTGATCGTAGCCCTTGCTGGGCTCGTCGAAGACATAGACGGTATCGCCGGTAGCGAAGTCGTCCAGGCTGACCACGGGATCATTGAGGTTCGCGCTGTGTCTGTAGATCAGTTTGCCGCCGGTGAGGCGCTCCACAACGTTCAGAGGCGCACCGAGGTGGAAGTCATCCATGCGGATGATGACCCAGACAGGCTCGTTCGGCATCTGGAAGGTGATGCCTTCGCCAGCATTGCTCATGTCGGTGTAGGGAACAGACTTGCCGCTGGCGGTGCTGATCTCGACATCACTGATGACCTTCTGCTGTGCAAGCGCAAGCTCGCTGCGGAGGATGGAAACCGTGGAGTTGAAGGCAACATCGTCAAAGTTGACGTCGGCACTCACATCGCGGCTAATGGTGGCGCCGGTGGTGGAGATGGCAGCCACTCTGACCATACCGTTGAGCGGGTTGTTGTCCATGTCATAGACGCTGATAGCCATACCCTGTTTCGTGCCGGTGATGTTGAGGGTCACATAGACGTCGCTGTCGGGCATGGTGAAGACGAACACGCGGACCGCGCCGGGAACATTGGGCAGTGCAGGCAAGCCGTTGGCGTAGATCCACTGCTCGGTCGGAACAATGCGGTCGGAGTCATCGGCCCAGGCAGTAACGGTGATGTCGCTGGCCTTGATGTAGTACTGGCTGTCGATGGAGTTGGCAACGATGGCAACCTTATCGCCCGTAACAGCCTTGTTGACGTACTTGAGGTTCGCGCCGTCCACGTTTGGGCTTCTGCGGAACTCATTGCTGTACTTGGACGGGGAATCGATGATGAGGAATTCCACGCCGCCCTTGGTGACATCATACATCGCTGTGAGGTTGTGGATGCCGACCTGCTTGGGTCTGAGGACTGCGGTGATGGTCATATCCTTCGCGCGATCCTCGATCATCTGGAAGTTGTAGAAGTAGTTGAGCTCGTCGGCAGTGTACTCCTTGTCGTCAACACGGAAGGAGACCATGTCGTACTTGGACCAGCCGGCCTCGGTCATGGCGACCGTGACATAATCACCGTACGCGACGTCAAACTTGGTCACGAAGTCGAACCACGTGATACCGGTGGCATTGTCGACCACGCCGGGGACCCAGTCGATGGCGATCTGCCACAGGCCCAGACCGGTCAGATCGTTGCCGACCTGATCCACGCACTTCATCGTGATGGTGAAGGGCTTGGGATCAAAGATGGCACGGATATCCGCGCCGGAGGCGGGCATCTCAAAGGTAAAGGCGAAGGAATTGGGATCCAGAGAAGGAACCGCGATGGTGGAAATGGGGATGGGTGCGCCGTTGTCCTTGCGGGTGACAAGGAGCTTGGTGTCGTACTTGGTGGCATCGAACTTGTAGCCGTTGCCGGCGGTGACGACGACCATGACCGTATCACCGGGCTCGCAGGTATTGGCGGATCTCCAGTCCCAGGCGGGCGGGAAATCGGAAACCTTGGTGTAGACCTTGTAGCCGACGGAGCCGATGCCTTCAATAACAGCGGGACCGATGGCAGCCTTGCCGGTCTCAAAGTAGGCTTCGATGTTGATGCCCTTGCCCGGCATCTTGAAGTAACCGTAGCGGTTGGCTTCGTTGGTCTCTTCCTCGAGGAGATTGGTGCCGTCGGTGATTCTGTACTTGACGAAGGCAACACCTTCGGTGCTGTCGTAGCGCACGTCAATGTACTCACCCTCGGGAATGGTGCTCTTGATAGCCTTGAGCTTGGAAATCTGCTGCTTGGTCTGGGTGAACTCGGAGGTCTTGCCGTTCCAGGTAACAGAGATGCTGCAGTCAGCATAGGTGTTGTCCTTGATTTCCTCGCCGTTCACATAGATTCTCGCCCAGATATCGGAAGAGGTTGCGCTCGTGATGATCGGGGTGACGGTAACGCCGCCCTTGGGCATGGTGAACTTGTAGTAGCTGGAAGTGGTGCTGGTTCCATCGACATTCATGGTCCAGCCTTCGCCGGCGTATTCGCACTTGACCTTGAGGCCGTCGCTGTTGCGGACCACGTCATAGCTGATCTTGCTGTTGGTCTTATCCAGGCCGACAGGCGTATCGCCATCCTCGTTGATGGCAACCAGATAGATTTCCTTGCCGGTTTCGGCTTCGGTGACAAACTGGCTGGCATCGGTGATGCTCTTGCTGTCGAAGGCATAGACATTGCCGAGCTGAGCGGGCATGACCAGGATGTTGTTGCCCTTGCCGGTGAAGGTCACTTCCACATCCACGTCGAAGGCGGGCATGGCAAAGGTGTTGCTGAACACATTGACCGCGGTGCCGGTGAGGTGGTTCTTCACGGACAGGGTCAGAGGCTCATAGCCGGTTTCAGCCTTGGCAACGACGGTGACCTGCGCGCCCTTGGCGGCACGGGTAACGGGGCTGCCGTTGACCTGCAGATAGAAGCTGCCGTTGGCAGGATCGTTGACATAGAAGGCGTAGGTCGAGACAGGCTTGAGAACGACTTCCACATCCACGTCTGCATCGGGCATGATGAAGGCCTTGGACGCGCTGACCGTGAGCTGGACCTTTGTGGAGGAAGAAATCATCTTCTTGTAGGTCGCATAGACAGAGGAGATCTCATAGTTGGGATCGACGCTCTTGATGACGACCGTCGCACCCTTGACAGCGGACTGGACGGACACGCCGCCGACGGAGGCGCTGGCCTTGCCGCTGTAGTTGGCGGAAATGTTGATGTCATGGCCGGACTTGATGACAGAGTCCACACGGACGTCGCAGCTCGGCATAACAAAGGTGTCGCCCGCAAGCAGGAGGTCGGCCTTGCCGTCGGAATGTTTGACGGTCAGGCTCTGGATGGCCTTGCCGGGGTTAGTGTCGGTCACGATGGTGACCTTCGCGCCGGCAGCCGCAGCGGTGACAGGCTTGTCGTCCACGTAGAAGAGCATGGTGCCGTCAGAGCTGGCCATGCCGCTCGAGAGCTTGTAGAGCTTGGCCGTGGTGGTCGTGCTCGTGGTGGTGGTGCCGTTGCCGTCGGTGACGGTGGTGGTCGTCGTCGTGGTGGCGGTGGAACCGGGGTTGCCGGTGCCGGGCACGGAGACTGTCAGAGGCACGGGATAGAAGAACTTGTCACCGGCCTTGATCGCAGCCAGGTTCTCGGTCTGGTTGAGGACCTTCAGCAGGCGCTCGTTGGCGCTGTAGTTGACGCCCTTGGAAGCGGTGATGCCGTAGGCCGTATCACTGGAGGCAACCATGTGCTGCATGACGCCGTAGCAGGTGGTGCCGACAGCCGGGGCAACGGGAGTCGGGATGATGAGGGTGTCCCCTGCTCTGACTCTGGTCCAGTTGGAGACGTTGTTCACCTGCTTGATGAACGGAGAGAAGATTGCAAAGTTGACGCCCAGCGCATTGCACACGCCGGAGACGGTCTCGCCGTAGGACATGGTGTAGGGCACCAGGTAATAGGCAAGCGTGTCCGCGGAAGCGGCGGCAGCGGCGGCAGCCGTGCTGACCGTCGTGGCGGTGCCGGTGGTGGCAGTGCCGGTCACGTTGCTGGTGGTGGCGGTCGTTGCGGCAGCACCGGAGTTGTAGACGGTGGTGCCGGCGCCGTTGGAGATCAGCAGCGCGTCATAATCGCTGGCAGGCAGAGTCAGTGTTCTGCCGACGGTCAGCTTGTTCCACTGGCCGTCCTGAATGTTGTTGAGGGCCATAATCGCCGGCTTGCACGTGTAGTAGTTCAAGCCGAGTCTCTGGCAGATCCTCAGAACAAAGTCGCCCTGCGCCATCGTGTAATCGATGGTGTTGGCGCCATTGTAGGTGGCTGCATCCGCACTGACCGTCAGCCCCGAAAACAGGGACATGACCATCAATACCGTAAGCAGCATACTAATGATCCGTTTCTTCATAGTTGCTCCCCCTAATAGCTACCCTTTCGGGTAAAATGATTACTGCGTTGGATTTTGCTGAGACAGATGACAACCGATACGTCTACCGATCATCCGCTGCTCGAACCGCACACTTTCAAAAGTTAAAAAAGTATTACGATTCGGCTATAATATTACAACAACTCATTCTAAAATGCAAGCCCTAAAAACAAAAAACTTTCAAGAAATTTCAAATTTATTACACTTGTTTTTATTTAATGTCAGAATGTTCCCAATTCTCCGGGATTTGTTGACTTTTCAAAACAAGCGGCAATGCATTTCCGATGTCCCTGAGGGCATGAATGAGCATTGAAAACCGGGGGGCTCTCCCCCTTTTCTGTTTATATGACGCCGCCGGGTGCACTTTGTTCCCGGTTTTTTCCCGGGTTTTCAAAATTTTTCTTTCATGACCCTCTCAGTTGCATGCGCTGTCTGCGGGAGCTTTTCAAAGCGGTGGAGGGCGTCATAAACACTTGTAATTTCTCCCACCGGATGATACACTGACAGCAAGGCAGGTGAGATCGTGGACATACCGATTTTATATAAGGACAGCGCGGTTGCCGTGTGCGTAAAGCCGCCGGGCCTGGATTCCGAGAGGGATATGCCCGAGAAGCTCAGGGTTCAGCTTCAAGTGACGGAGGTCCTGTGCGTGCACCGGCTGGACCGGGACGTGGGCGGCGTGATGGTGTATGCCCTTTCCGGGAAGGCCGCCGCTGCGCTCAGCCGCGGGATCGGAAGCGGGGATTTTCAGAAGCAGTACCTCGCCGCGGCGCACGGTGAAGTGGAGCCCGAAGCCGACACCCTGCGCGATCTGCTGTTTCACGACCGGACGAAGAACAAGAGCTATGCGGTCAAGCGCAAGCGGGCCGGAGTGAAGGAGGCGGAGCTCTCCTACCGCGTGTGCGCGAAGGCGGAAGGGCTTTCGCTGCTGTCCGTGTGCCTGCACACCGGGCGCACCCACCAGATCCGCGTCCAGTTTGCCGTCCGGCACCACCCGCTGGTCGGGGACGCGAGATACGGCAGCCCCCTGCGGGAGCGCGGCATCGCCCTCTTTTCCCGCGCACTCTCTTTTCACCACCCCGTCACGGGTGAAGCCATGCACTTTGAGGCTCCCATCCCCGGCGGATACCCGTGGGATTTGTTTGATAAGAATATAATAGATGGAGGACCCGTATGCGATACATCGAAGTGACCGTAAACACCCCCGCCGACGAGATTGACGCGCGCTGCGAGCAGATGGCTGCCATGGGCGCGGGCGGCTTCGTCATCGAGAATGAGGAGGATTTTAAGGACTTTCTCGAGCACAACCACCAGTACTGGGACTATGTGGACGAGGAGCTGGAAAACCAGTACCTCGGCGTCAGCCGCATCAAGTGTTACCTCACCGACGACGAGGAAGGACTTGCGATCCTGCGCCGCTTCCGCGAGGCTTACCCGGAGCTGACCACCGCCTTTGTGGAAGACAGCGACTGGGAAAACAACTGGCGTGAATACTACAAGCCCATCGAGGTGGGCGAAAAGCTCATCGTGGTGCCCGAGTGGGAGGAAGCCCCGGCCGACGGGCGAATCCCCCTGCGGCTCGATCCGGGCCTGATTTTCGGCACCGGCAGCCACGCCACCACGCGCATGTGTCTCGCGGCGCTTGAGAAGTACGCCGCGCCCGGCAAGCGGGTGCTCGACCTCGGCTGCGGCAGCGGCATTCTCGGCATCGGGGCGCTGCTGCTGGGCTGCGATACCTGCCTTGGCGTGGATATTGACCCCAAGGCGCCGGATGTGGTCATGTCCAACGCAGCCCTCAACGACATCGGCCCCCACCGCATGACCGCCCGGGCTGGCGACATTCTGGGCGACAGCGCCCTGCGCGCCCACATCGGCGGCGGCTGGGATCTGGTGCTGGCCAACATCGTGGCGGACGTGATCATCCCGCTGTCGGGCATGGCACAGCAGTTCATGGGGCCGGAGGCCGTGTTCATCTGCTCGGGCATCATCGAAAACCGCTGGCCCGAGACTGCCGCAGCCCTGACGGCCAACGGCTTTGAGATCCTCGACCACCGCTCGGAGGAAGAATGGCACTGCTTTGTGTGCAGGGCAAAGAAATAAGGAATAAGGCACAAAATATCAGGAGCCGCAGGAAGCGGCTCCTGTTGTTTTATACGTATGCTGCTCAAAAGACGAAGGCTTCGCCCTCGCTGCTGTCCTGGGTGGGTGGGGCATAGTCGTTTGCAGGCTGGACCGTCGTCTCCTGATATCCGGCGCTGCCGCCTGTGTTTTCGCCACCCATATCGGTATTGAACACGATGTCGGCGTTTCCAGTGGAAATCATACCGTTTTCGACCTGTTCACCCAGGCCCTCATAGTTGTGGGATTCCGCCGGGGTCTCTTCGTATTCCCCGCCGTCTTCCTCCTCATATCCCTCTTCGCCTTCCCAGTAGTATTCCTCCTGCCTGGTCTGCTGCTGCACGGGCTGCTGGACAGCCTGCTGCTGGGGCTGCTGCACAGGCTGCTGCACCGCGACGGGCTTGGGCGTCGGCGTCGGCGTCGGGGACGGCGCGGGAGGCGCCGACGGGAGCACCACCGGTGTGGGCGTGGGCTGGGCGGTCGGCCGAGGCGTGACGGCAGCGCCGGCGTAGCTCTGTACGCTGCCGTCATCCGTCGGGACGGGCGCCGCCTGCCGCTGTTCGGCCGTTGCAAAGCCTCTGGCATAGCCGAAGAGCGGCGAGCAGAGAATCACGGCGACAATCACGATCAGCCCCAGAGCCGTATTGACGGCTTTGGCGGCCTTGTTTTTTCTTTTCATGGTTTTCACCCGTTTTATCCGAAGTAGTTTTCGGCGGCGCGATTATACAGATATAATGCCCTGCCGAGATTTGCCATTCCCTCGCTGCCGCGCTCGATGGCAGCCTTGGCGTAGCCGAGTACGCTGACCGTGAGGGTGTAGCTGCTCGTACCGTCGCTGACGGTAAAGTTGTGCGCCGTGTCCAGCGCGTCCGCCGCGATGTTTTCCACACTCAGGTAGTAGCTGTCCTCGCCCTTCTGACGCAGGGCAGCGCTCCGGCCGTCGATCCGGAAGCCATAATCGGACGGGGCCGCGCCCTCATCAAAGCGCAGATAGACGCGCAGGCTGTTGTCCGCTTCGAACATGACCGACACGGAGGCTTCCCGGAACCCGTCGGGCTTCGTTCCCTCCTGGCGGATCGTCCAGGCGTCCAGGTCGGAAGCACGCACAGCCAGGACTTCATCGCGCAACTCGTCGCTGCGGTTCTTGAAGTAGTTCTGGGCGGCGGTGCCGTAGTCCTCGAGGGCCTGGGCAAGTGCGCGCATGGAGGCGGTGCTGGCCGTGGTCTTCATCCTGCGGGCATACTCCATGGGCGAGATGAAAAAGCCGTTGGCAAAGAGGGTGCCGTCCTGGGTGCTGAAGGGCAGGAAGCTGCCGTCGGCAAGGCGGATGCGCACCTGAATGGGTGTGTCGATTGCCTCGGCGGGGACGCTGCAGTAGAAGCAGATGTAATCCCCTTCCTGCCTGCCCTCGGTGAGCGGTATGATCTGCACCGTCTCGCCGCCGCGGCTGAAGCACAGAACACTCCCCTCTTCCTCCATGAGGCTTTCTGGCAGGATGAAGTAATACTTGATGCGCAGAAGTCCGTCGAACAGCAGGGATACCGAGTGGATCAGCGCCTCGGACGAGGCACCATAGTCCGCATTCGGCCAGGTGTAGGCGTCAAAGCTGCCATCTTCAAACTCATCGCCGGCGGTGTGCTCCGCCTTCCAGCTCTCTCTGCCGCGCAGGCAGAATTTCCACTCTTCCGGTTTTCTGCCGATGTCCCAGGTGGCGTCCGCCGCATAGTAGTTTTTGCCGCCGACGCGCACAATGTTCCAGGCATGGCCCATCTCGTCGCTGGTGACCACGCGCGCATCCAGCCCCAGCTCGAGGCAGAGGCGGTAGAAAGCCACAGATACGCCCTGGCAGGCGGCCTTTCCTTTTACCAGCGCGCTGTAGGCGGTAAAGTTCAGGGTGTCGCGCGCCTGCTCATAGACGACGTTGTCGCAGAGGTAGGCGTAGACGGCGCGGACCTTCTGCTCGTCGCTCTTGCCGGAGAGCTGAAGGCTGTCGAGGATTGAGGCGACACGGCCGTTCAGCTCCGACTCCTGGTCGAGCGTGGTGAAGTACAAGGGCGAGTAGATGAACTCGTAGTAGTATTCGTTTGTCTCCTCCGAGCCCGTGGCGGAGCCGTTGCAGTTGACGCCGCCGTACTCATAGCGAAGATAGTCGCCCTCGGCGGGAGCGCCGGTGTGGCGGATGGCCTCGTTGTAGATCATCCAGCACATGTCCCACCAGATCTCTTTTGTGGGCTGGATGTGGGTCTTGACACGGATGGAGATCTCCGTCTGCCGCTGGATGAGCGCGCGTTTGAGCGCGGCCCCGGCAGCCTCTGGGGTATCATAGAGAATGGGCGAGCTTGTGCGCGCATTGCCGACTGCGCCCTCCTGGGTGGCATAGTACACGGTGTTCATGCCGAAGCCGCCGTTGGGCGAGACCTCGGCAGCGAGGCGGGAAAGGCTCTGCTCGGGGCTGATGGAGGGAGCCGGGATATAATCGGCGGAGATGAGATTGGCGTAATAGGGGTTGACCGCCGTGGCGGAAAAGCAGCCCTCGACCGCGCCGTCCGAGAAGTCCAGTTCGATGTACTGCATACCGCTCGCTGTGACGGCAAAGCTGCCCTGCTGATCGGGCACTCGGCCCGCAGGATCGTGGTACCAGAAGCCGTACCGCCCCGGCAGGAGAAGATAGTTTTCAAACTGCACCCGGCCGGTCAGCGGATCCATCCAGGGCTCCATGACCGCGCCGTCCGAAGAGGTGACGGTCAGTCCGGCATAATCGACCGCGCGGCTGCACCGGAAGATCACCGGCATGGCCGGGGTATCCTCCGCCGGCTCTTCCGCCGCTTCCGCCGGTGCCGGGAGATAGGGCTGGGCTGCGGCACCGATGGGGATCTCCAGCTCGGCTTCGGACCCGTCCAGCGGCAGCGGCGTCACGGGGACGAGCAGCTCACCGAGGGCGGAGTCGACAGCGTAATAGCTGTAAAAGCCGGGAGAGAGCAGATACATGCCCTCATCGCTCAGGGGAAGGACGGGATTTCCCGTCTCGTCGATGAGCGTGACGAGCACGCCACCGCCGGGGGCCGTAAAGCGCAGGCGGATGAGCCCGTCGCCGTACTCTCCTTCCGCAAAAGCGGAAAGCGGCAGCAGCGTCATGAGAAGTACGAGCGCCAGCGTCAATGCGCTCAGCCGTATTTTGTTCATGTCCCTGCCACCTCACTCGTCCCGGATCGGAAAGATTTACATATGTAAATTGACATATCTTAATTTACATAATTTCATCTCCCCTATCTTACTCAGAATGCCGAAAAATGTCAAGCCTTCCATATAGATAAAGTCAAACAAAACGGCAGCCCCTTGCCGCGAAGCGGGCAAGGGGCTGCCGTTTTTAACTTCTTGTGCCGGTTCAATAGATGTCGTTGTACTCCACCAGAGCCACGTCCACGTCGAAGGTCTCGCCTTCGCGCCAGATGGTAAAGGTGATGGTGTCGCCCACCCCCAGGCCGTTTCTGACCTTGAGGATGTCGTCGCTGGTCTTGGCGGGCTCGCCGTTGACAGCAGTGATGATGTCGCCCACGCGGATGCCCTTGGCGTAAGCGTCAGAATCCTCGGACACCGACGAGACATACAGGCCCTCCGGCAGCTCATAGTGCTCGGCCGCCATATCGGGGATCGAGCCCACCGTAACGCCCACTGCGGGACGGCCGCGCACCTCGCCGTCCTTGACAAGTGCGTTGACCACATTGCGCACGGTGGTGCTCGGGATGGCAAAGCCGATGCCCTCGATGCTGGAATAATTGGACATCATTTTCATGTTCGTCACGCCCACGACCTGGCCGTACATATTCAGCAGCGCGCCGCCGGAGTTGCCCTCGTTGATGGCGGTGTTGGTCTGGATGAGGTTCATGCTGTGCCCGTCATAGCTGACGCCGCGGTCGATGGCGGAGACGATGCCGTTAGTGAGGGTGGCGCGGAATTCTTCGCCCAGGGGGTTGCCGATGGCGGCGACACTTTCGCCGACACTGAGCTTTTCGCTGTCGCCGAAGGCGGCGGGCGTGAGATCCTCGGACTCGATTTTCAATACCGCGATGTCGCTGGTGCTGTCGGTGCCGATGAGGGATGCCTCAAATTCCTGATCGTTCTGCAGCACGACCACCGCGCTGTCGCAGCCCTCGATCACGTGGGCATTGGTGAGGATCAGGCCGTCCTCGCTCAAAACGATGCCTGTGCCCCAGAAGTACCCCATCTCGCCTTCCACATAGCTGCGGATGCTGACGATGGAGTCCACACAGTTCTGGTAGATCTCCTGCAGGCTCTGCTCCTTTTTTGCGGCCGGGGCAAGCTCCAGCTCCCAGTCGGGCCGCGTCTCGGCTTCAGGGATGCGCGTCTCGATCTTGTCGGTGTCCTCGTTGACGTAGAAAGATTCAAAGAACTCCTTCCAGTCGTCGGGCATGGCTTCATCCTGGTCGCTGCCGCCGTCGGGGAGGATGTTGAAAAAGCCGCCGGGCCCGTCGCCGGGAAGGATGACGGAAAAGCCGCTGTCGGACTTTGGGGTCGCTGTGGGCTCGGTTTTGCTGTTCGGCTGCCAGCCGCGGCCCGAGAAATAGAGCGACGTGCCCACGATCAGCGCCAGGGCCAGCAGCGTGTTCAGAAAGATCTGCAGGGCCAGGGGTATTTTCCACCTGCGCGGTGCCGGTTCTTCCCCCGCTGTCCGGGCTGCCGGAGCCGGAGCGGGGGCCATGGGGGTGTACCAGCCGGAGGCGTTCTGATTATAGTCGTTGTTCATACGCTTACACCTACTTTGCAAGTTTCAGGGAGAAGACAAATTCGGTCATGCCGTCCTCGCTCTTGACGGCGATATCCTCGTCATGGCCGTTGATGATGGCCTTCACGAGATACAGCCCGAGGCCCATGCCCTCCTTGTCCAGGCTGCGGGAGCGGTCGGACTTGTGGAAACGGTCGAAGATGAAGGGCAGATCATCGGGCGGGATGGTCTCGCCGATGTCGCGCACCGCGACAAAGGCCTTCTCTTCGTCCTTATACAGGCGCAGGGTCAGACAGGAGCCGGGGTTTGCAAACTTCACGGCGTTGTCCAGGAGGTTGTAGATCACACGGGTGATGGCGTCCTTGTCCGCTACGACCAGGATGCTGTTGTCGGGAAGCTGGGGATCCACGTCCAGGTTCTTTTTCGTGGCCCGGTCCTCAAAGCTCAGAAGCGTCTGCAGCAGCAGCTCGTTGAGGTCAAACACCGTGCGGCGCGAGGGGTCAGTGGCGTGGCTGCGGGCTGCGGATGCGTCCAGCATATCCCGCACCAGGCGGGAAAGCCTGCGCGTCTCGTCGCGGATGGAGGTGAGGTATTTTCGCTCCTCCTCCGGGGGGATGGTGCCGTCGAGGATGCCGTCGGCAAAGCCCGCGATGGTGGTCATGGGGGTCCTGAGCTCGTGGGAGACGTTGGCGATAAACTCGCTTCTTCGCTTTTCGGCGGCCTCGAGGGAGTCTGCCATCTTGTTGAAGGAGTCGATGAGCGCGCCCATCTCGTCGGTGGAGTCGTACTCCTGCTTGACGCGCACCGAGAAGTCGCCTCGGGCAAATTTCCGGGAGGCCGCCGCGATCTCATCGAGCGGCCTTGCCATGCGCTTGGAGTAAAAGAGCGTCACGATCAAAAACACGAACAGGATGCCCATCGTCACCACAGAGGCAAGGATCAGGAAGGCCGACCAGTCACCGAAGATCTTGCCCGGGCGGCTGATGACGAAAACATAGCCCTCGCAGCTCCCGTCGGCCTCGGAGTAGATGGCGCGGGAGACCACGTAGCGCTGCTCGCGGAACACGCCGTCGAGGTTTGTAAGGCCGAACTCCGTATCGGAGCGGGCCATCTCCAGCACGCCGTCCGTGAGCTTCATGCCGATGTGGCAGCAGGCGCTGGGCTTGTCGGAGCAGCGTACGATGCAGCCGCCGGCATCGGCGATGAAAATCATGTTCTCGGTGGAATTGGCGATCGCGCTCACGTTCATGCCGAGCAGCCAACTGTCGAGGCTGTCGTTCTGGCTGACGGCCGCGGCAATGCGCGAGACCTCCGAGGCGCTGGCGATCATGTCTCCCCTGAGCACACGCACCAGGTGCATCCGCCCGATGCCCACGAAGGACAGGCAGATGAGCATGAGGCAGAAGAAGACCAGCACGGCCATGGCCGTAAAGTTTCTGAGATAAATGCTTTTCACGCTGTGCCTCCCTTCCGTCCACGCGAAATTTACTGAAAAAGTATTATAACCCTTTTTGCGACTTTTTCAATATGCTGTTTGTGAACAAATAGCGCTTTTCCCTCGGCTCCCTCTCTGAGGGAGGCAAAAAGAGCACCGGGGTGACCGGTGCTCTCAAGAGGGTGTTCAATTCTCAGTACAGCACGCGCACGCGCAGCACGTCGTCCATGGCGCGGATGGCGGTGGCGGTGGGCTCGCCGATGGACTCGCCCAGATCCACGATGGTGTAGGCGTACTCCCCGCGGGGCTTGTTGATCATGTGCTCGACATTGATATTACGGTCGCTGATGAAGTCGAGGATGCGGGTGATCATGCGAGGGACATTGCGGTGCAGCACGCAGAGCCTGCACACGCCCATGCGCGAAAGCGTCGCGTCCGGGAGGTTCACGGAGTTTTTGATGTTGCCGTTGACCAGATAGTCATACAGTTCCATCGCGGCCATGGCGGCGCAGCGGTCCTCGCTCTCCGGGGTGCAGGCGCCGATGTGCGGCAGGGCGATCACGTTGGGTGCCTGGAGGATGACCTTGTTCGGAAAGTCGGTGACATACTTCCCCACCCGGCCGCAGTCGAGGGCGCGGGTCATGGCCTCGTCGTCCACCACCTCGGCGCGGGATTCGTTCACGATGCGCACACCCATCTTCATCTTGGCAAAGGCCTCGTCGTTGAACATGTTGTGGGTCTGCTCGTTATAGGGGATGTTGATGCTGATATAGTCGGACTTTTCATAGATGGTCTCCACGTCCTCAGCCCGGATGACATCGCGGGAGAGGCGCCAGGCGGCGTCTACCGACATGAAGGGATCGTAGCCGTAGACCACCATGCCGAGGTCAAGGGCGGCATTCGCCACCAGCGCGCCGATGGCGCCGAGGCCCACAACGCCGAGGGTCTTGCCCTGAAGCTCGGGACCTGCGAAGGAGGACTTGCCCTTCTCCACCATCTCGGGGATCTCGTCCCCGCAGTCGGCGATGGAGCGCACCCAGTCGATGGCGCCGATCATGTCGCGCGAGGCCATGACAAGGGAGGCGATCTCCTGCTCCTTGACGGCTTCGGCGTTGGCGCCGGGGCTGTTGAAAACGACGATGCCCTTTTCGGCGCATTCCTCGATGGGGATGTTGTTGAAGCCAGCGCCGGCTCTCGCGATGCCGAGAAGTTCGGGGCCAAACTCCATGCCGTGCAGGTTTGCGCTGCGGATGAGCATGCCGTCGGGGTTTTCCACGTCCGGCCCGACCAGGCAGCCGCGCTTTTCCAGCGCCCCGGTGCCGTGCTCGGAAATGGTGTTCATGGTCTTTATTTTAAGCATTTCTGACTTCAAACTCCTTCATGTATTCGACCAGCGCCTTCGCACCCTCGATGGGCATGGCGTTGTAGACGGAGGCGCGCATGCCGCCCGCGATCTTGTGGCCCTTGAGATTGAGAAGTCCCCTCTCCGCCGCGCCTTTGACAAAGGCGGCGTCTTTTTCCGGGTTGTCTGTGCGGAAAGTGACGTTCATGTAGCTGCGCGAGCCGGGCAGGGCGTGGGGATGGAGGACCCTGCTGTTATCGAGAAAGTCGTAGAGCATCCCGGCGCGCTCACGCCTGCGCTCGTCCATGGCCTTGACGCCGCCCTCTTTGATCACCCAGTCGAGCGTGAGGTCCAGCATGTAGATGCACCAGCACGGCGGGGTGTTCAGCATGGAGCCGGTCTCGATCATGGTCTTGTAGCTGAGGATCTTCGGCGTGATGGGAAGCTCGCGTCCCGCGAGAGCTTTGTCCACGATCACCACCGTGAGACCCGCGGGGGCCATGTTCTTCTGCGCGCCTGCGTAGATGAGACCGAACTTCGACACATCCACCTCGCGCGAGAGGATGTCGGAGGACATGTCGCAGACAAGCGTCGAGCCGGTCTCGGGCACGTACTGCCACTCGGTACCGTAGATGGTGTTGTTGGCACAGTAGTAGAAGTATTTGGCGTCGGGCGTGAGGCTGAGGTCTGCCTGGGTCGGGATGCGGTCGTGTCCGGTGGGCTTGGTGGTCGCCGCGATATGGACCGTGCCGTACTTGGCCGCTTCCTCGGCGGCCTTGTTGGAGAAGTTTCCCGTCACGGCGTAGTCGGCGGTGCCGCCCTCCAAAAGGTTCATGGGGATGGCGGCAAACTGTGTGGTCGCCCCGCCCTGCAGAAGCAGGATCTCGTGGGTGTCCGGCACGTGCATGAGCGTGCGGAGCTTTTCACAGGCGGAGTCAAAGACCTCCTGAAACAGGGCGCTGCGGTGGCTGATCTCCATGACGGACATGCCGCTGCCGCGGAAGTTGAGCATCTCCGCCGCCGCGGTCCTGAGTGCGCTCTCCGGCATGGTGGACGGCCCGGGTGCGAAATTATAGACCTGTTCTCTGTTCATAGGAATACTCCCCAAAAAAGGATTCTGAATTTTGTGAATAGTTTACTATCGTTTCCCGCTTTCGTCAATTAGCGAAGTTAACCGAATCTGCCCAGCAGCGTATCGCCGGAAACCTCCATGATCTCCACATCGCGCAGCTCACCGCGCAGGCCCGTCCCCTTTACCTTCACGGGCATGTAGGTATCGCTGTGGCCGGTGCAGGTCCCGTCCTCTTCCGACTCGAAGAGCACGGGCAGGGTCTGGCCCACGCAGGAGCGGAGGAAGTCCCGGTGCATGGAATCGCACAGGCGCTGCTGTTCGTGGGCGCGCTGCTCCCTGAGCTTCTTCGGGCACTGGTCGGGCATCTTGTCCGCGGGCGTGCCGGGGCGGCGGGAGTACGGGAAGACGTGCATCGCGGCAAAGCGGCATTTTAATAAAAAGGCGCTTGTCGCTTTATCGTCCTCATCCGTCTCGCCGGGAAAGCCGGTGATGAGGTCGCCGGTCAGGGCACAGCCGGGGAAGTATTCTCGCAGAAGCTCCGTCTTTTCAAAGAAGGCTGCGGTGTCGTATTTGCGGTTCATGGCCTTTAAGGTGCGGTCGCAGCCGGACTGGAGCGAGAGGTGGAAGTGGCGGCAGAGCTTGCCGGTTGCTTTGAGACGCTTACAGAAATCCTCGGTGATGACCGTGGGCTCGAGGGAGCCGAGGCGGATACGCATGTGGGGGCTTGCGGCGGCAACGGCCTCGATCACGTCGGCAAGGCCGGGCCTGCCGGGCAGGTCTACGCCGTAGGAGGCAACCTCGATGCCGGTGAGGACGATCTCGCGGTAGCCCTCGGCATCCAATCTTGCCGCCTCGGCTGCGGCCTCCCCGCAGGGCAGGCTGCGCAGCCGTCCCCGGGTGTAAGGGATGATGCAGTAGGTGCAGAAGTTCACGCAGCCGTCCTGAATCTTGAGCATCGCGCGGGTGCGGTGGTCCACCGCCCCGGCTGGCAGGCGCTCGAGCTCCCGGCGCTTGAAGGGCTCGTCGATGTCGCGGGTCCCCTCCCCTTCCCTGCACGCCCTGACCACGGCGTCCACCAGCTTTTCCCGGTCGGCCGCGCCGAAAATCACGTCCGCGCCGATCTCCTGCACCGCGTCCGGCTCGATCTGGGAGTAGCAGCCGCATACGGCCAGCACCGCGCCGGGGTTTTCGTCCCGCAGGCGGCGGATGGTCTGGCGGGATTTTCGCCCGCTCTCGGCGGTGACGGCGCAGGTGTTGACGATCACGGCATCCGCGATCTCCCCCGGCACCGCGCGCTCAAAGCCGCGCTCATTGAGAAAACCCTCCATGGCCTGCGTCTCATACTGGTTGACCTTGCAGCCGAGAGTGGATATAATGTATTTCATGTTTCGCTCCGTTTCTGATGAGGGAATGGTTTGCATAATTTACATATTTAAATTACCATAATTTATTTTACATAAAGAGGTTACCATAACATGGAACATTACCTTGACAACTCTGCCACCACGCGCGTGTGCCCGGAGGCGGCAGAGGCGGCGCTGGACGCTATGCTCAATACCTACGGCAACCCCAGCTCCACCTACACTAAGGGGCGCGAGGCGAAGAAGCTGCTCGACCGCTCCCGCAAATCCGTCGCCGCCGCCCTCGGCTGCGATCCCACGGAACTGGTGTTTACCTCCTGCGGGTCGGAAAGCGACAACTGGGCGCTTATCGGCGGGGCCGACGCCATGCGGCGCAAGGGCAATCATATCATCACGTCCATGGTGGAGCACGACGCCATCCGCAATACCGCCGCAGAATTGGAGCGTCGGGGCTTCGAGGTCACATACCTCAGGCCCGACAGCACCGGGCGCATTGATCCGGAGGCGGTGCGCGCGGCGCTCCGCCCTGATACTATACTCGTTTCTTTGATGCTGGTCAACAACGAAACAGGCGCGGTGACGGATATTTCCGCCGTTTCACGTATCTTAAAGGAGGAAAAGAGCGCGGCCCTTCTCCATACCGACGCAGTGCAGGGCTTTATGAAGCTGGACTTCACGGCGAAATCCCTCGGGGCCGATCTCGTGAGCGTCAGCGGTCACAAGATCCACGCGCCCAAGGGCATCGGGGCGCTCTACATCCGCAAGGGCCTGCGTTTACGCCCCTTCATCCTCGGCGGCGCGCAGGAGGACGGCCGCCGCGCCGGGACCGAGGCCATGCCCCAGATCGCGGCCTTCGGCGAGGCGGCGCGGATCGCAAAGGCGGGGCTCCGGGAAAACAGCGAACACATGTACGCCCTCAAGGCAGAGCTTATGACGCGCCTGCCGGAGGTAGTCCCGGACATTCGAATGCTCGAAACCGGCGCGCCGCACATTCTGTCCGTGTCCCTCCCCGGCTTTCGCAGCGAGGTGCTGATGAATTACCTGGAGGCACGGGAGATCTACGTGTCCCGCAGCTCGGCCTGCAAGAAGGGCGCACGCAGCCATGTGCTGGAGGCCATCGGCATGGAGCCGCGTCTCATCGACGGGGCGCTTCGCATCGGGCTGTGCCGGTACAACACCGGGGAGGACATCGACGCGCTGGTGTCCGCATTGGGGGATGCGTACCGGACGCTCGCGCACCGATAAACAGGAACGTGCGGCGGTTTCCAACGGAAATCGCCGCACGCTTTGTTTATTCTTGGTTCAGCAGCCGCAGTTACAGTCCGGACCGCAGCCTTCCGGGCCGCAGCCCGAGCAGCCGGAGCAGGAGCCCGCGCAGCCGCCGCCGGAGAAGTTTTCCCCGCCCGTGAGGGGGAGCTTGCCCAGCACCAGCAGGTCCGCCGCCAGATCCGCCGGCCCTTCAAAGCCCGCGATCGGCACGATGCCGAGACTCAAAAGCGCGGCCTTGGCCTCTCCGCCCATGTTGCCGGAGATGACAGCATCCACACCCTCGGACTGCATGAGCTCCGCCATGGCCTGGTGGCCGTGGCGCTCGCCGGTCTCGACAAGTGTCTTTACGCAGCGGCTGACATCGCCGTCTTCATAGTCGTAGATGGCGAACATCTCCGCGTGGCCGAAGTGCAGGCCGATCTCGCCGTTATCGTAGGCAACCGCAATGCGCATCTTATGCCTCCTTCTGGATCACGTCCACGATGGGGCTGATGTGCTCGCCGCTGACGGACTCGACTTCGCCCGCGTCCACCATGGTGGTGATCACGGGGTCGATGGGCAGGCGCGCATAGTTTGCGATGCCGTACTGCTTTGCAAGAGAGGCGACCTTGCTCTCGCCGAAGATGGCATGCTCCTTGCCGCAGTCGGGGCATTTGAAGTAGCTCATGTTCTCGACCAGGCCCAGGACAGGGATGTTCATGAGCTCGGCCATGTGCACGGCCTTCTCCACGATCATGCCGACGAGGTCCTGCGGGGTGGTGACGATGACGATGCCGTCCACCGGCAGGGACTGGAACACGGTCAGGGGCACGTCGCCCGTTCCGGGAGGCATGTCGACGAACATATAGTCCACATCGCGCCACATGACATCGGTCCAGAACTGGGTCACCGCGCCCGCGATGACGGGGCCGCGCCAGACCACGGGTTCGGTCTCGTTCTCGAGAATGAGGTTCATGCTCATGAGCTGCAGGCCCGTGTGCGTGGTGACGGGAAACAGGTACTCGTCGGTTCCCATGCAGTGCTCATGGACGCCGAAGGATTTGGGGACGGAGGGTCCGGTGATGTCCGCGTCCAGCACCGCGCAGTTAAAGCCGCGCCGCTGCATCTCGGACGCCATCAGACATGTGACGAGACTCTTGCCGACGCCGCCCTTGCCGCTGACGACGGCAATGACCTTTTTGACGCTGGCACCGGGCCTCAGGTTCTTGCGGAAGCTCTCCGCCGTGCGGTCGGCGCATTCCTTGCCGCAGGTGGAGCAATCGTGTGTGCATTCACTCATGGTTGTGTGTTCTGCCTTTCGTATATGATTATTTATTATATGCTTACAATCTCAGTTTTTTCAGTGCCTTCAACAGATACTGCGCGGCAAAGCCCGTGAACACGCCGGTCACCACGCCGGAGGCGGCGAGAATGGGCGCGTAGGCAAAGACGCCCGGGGTCTTGACCACCAGCACACAGGCGAGCAATTGTCCCGCGTTGTGGGCGATGCCCGCGAGGGCCGAGACGATCCAGAGCTGTTTTTCCCCGAAGAGGCCGACCGTTATGCACATCGTAAGATACGCAAACAGGCCGCCGGTTGCGCTGAAGAGGAATGTGGAGGGGCTGCCCGCGAATATGGCACCCATGATAACGCGCGCCAACAGTACCGCGCCCGCCTCCTTTTTCCCCAGCAGGCACATGGCGATGAGCGTGATGATATTGGCCAATCCCAGCTTCACGCCCGGGATCGGCACCGGCGCCGGGATCTGGGCCTCGATGACGAAGATGGTCAGAGCGATTGCGGTCAAAAGCGCCATGAGCGCAAGCTTCTTTGTTTTAGCCATCGATGTCACCGCCCTCGATCTCGATCACGAGCCTGTGGGGCATGCAGATGATGGGGATGCCGCTGCCGGTGAGTCTGCCCTGGTAGACGCAGACATGGTCCGGACAGTCGGCCGCGATGACGGAGATGGCACCCGGCTCGACGCGGACGGTGTTGTTCCCGTAGGGGGTAGTGACCGGGATGTCGTAGGCCTCCCTGACTTTTGAGAGGTCGATCCTTTCGAGCACCTCTCCGTCGACAGAGACGACCGCGACGGTCCCCTCGCCCTTTCCGAGATGGAGATAGAGCAGGACCCCGCCGAGCACGATCACGGCAAAGAGCAGGGCCCAGAGAATGTTTTTCTTTTTCATGGCCCCCATTTTAGTTGACTTTGTCCCGGTTGTCAATATGGGCGCGGGTGTGGTATAATATTATGCGTTTTTTGTTACTCCCATCAAAACCGGTGCTTTGATGGGAAGAGGAGGCGCAGCGGCGTGAGTGAGCTTTCGTGACGCCTCACGGATGCGAACGAGCAAAGCTTGTGCCGACGAAAGGAGGTGTCCCCATGTACAATCTGGAAGACTATATGCTCGCGTTGAGCAAGTATGTGCTCATCATCGTGTCCATCCTGATTCTGCTGCGGTGCATCCGCTCGCTTTTGAGTGAGCACGTGGAGCCGGAGATCTGGGGCTACCTCCGCTATGAGGGGGAGACCTATCCCCTCACCCACTGGGAAAACCTGATCGGCCGGTCCTTAAGCGCCGATGTGCGCATCGTGGCCCCCGGTGTTGCCCGCACCCACGCGGTGCTCAGGCGCGGCGGCAGCGGCCACTGGCGGGTCTACGACCTCCACTCCCGCGGCGGCGTGTGGATCAAGCGGCAGCGGGCGGACGCGGCAGGCCTCGCCGTCGAGTCCGGAGATACCCTCAACCTCGGCGGGCAGAAGATGCGCTTTCGGGCGGTCACCCCGGACAAACGCGAAAAGCAGGACCAGAAGCGCAAGCGCGCAGGCTATGGGGTCTCCCCCGCCGGGACGCTTTTGGAGCTGACGCTCTTTGAGTTGACCCTTCTCCTGCAGCATGCCATGAGTCCAAAGCAGGAGAACATCCAGGCCGTGGCCCTGGCCTTTGTGGCGCTCATTGCCCTGCAGTGGAGCTGCTATCACTTCATGCGCTTCATGAACCGCTCCGGCTTTGAGATCGAGACCCTGGCCTTTTATCTCACAAGCCTCGGTATGTCGGTGGCGGCCTCTTCGGTACCGAACGACATGTTAAAGCAGCTCATCATCACGATCATGGCAGTGGTGCTCTTTGCCGCCATGGGCTGGTGGCTGCGGGATCTTGAGCGCACCATGGGCGCCCGCTCCACGGTAGTGACGGGTTCGGTGCTGCTGATCCTCGTAAACATCGTCTTTTCCGACGCGGTGCTCGGCGCGAGAAACTGGCTCAACATCGGCGGGCTCTCCCTCCAGCCGTCGGAGCTTTTAAAGGTGGGGTATATCTATGTCGGCGCCTCCACCCTCGAACGGCTTTTCCACCGCAACAACCTTACTACTTTCATCGGCTTTTCCGCTTTCTGCGTGATGTCGCTCGCGCTCATCGGCGACTTCGGCACGGCGCTCATCTTCTTCGTGACCTTCCTCGTCATCGCCTATCTGCGTTCCGGCTCCTTCTCCACGGTCTTTCTCGCCGTCGCGGGCGCCGGCATGGCGGCCTTTCTCGCTGTGAGCATCAAGCCCTACATTGCCCGGCGCTTTACCACCTGGGGCCATGTGTGGGAGGATGTGTACAACACCGGCTTCCAGCAGACGCGCGCCATGTCCGCTGCCGCTGCCGGCGGGCTCTACGGCAAGGGCGCGGGCGCGGGCTGGCTCAAGGACATCGTGGCGGCCAACACCGACATGGTCTTTGCCATGGTGTGCGAGGAACAGGGGCTCATCATCGCCGTCATCATGGTGATCGCGATGCTGGTGCTGGCGCTCTTTGCGGTGCGCTCGGCGCGGCACGGCAGATCTGCCTACTACTCCATCGCGGCCTGCGCTGCCATGAGCATGCTTCTGACCCAGCTTGCCCTGAACGTGTTCGGCTCGCTGGACATTCTGCCCTTTACGGGCGTCACGTTCCCCTTCGTGTCCCGCGGCGGCACGTCGCTTTTAAGCTGCTGGATGCTGATGGCCTTCATCAAGAGTGCCGACAACCGGCGCGACGCCAGCTTCGCCGTCCGCGCCCTCGCCGAGGACACGGAGGAGGATCTTTCCGACTGGGAGGTGTGGCAGCCACGAGAAAAATAACCAACCGCGCCTTTTCGGTGCTGCTCATCGCGGCGATGGTGGTGTGCGGCATGGGGGTCTACCTTGTGCGCTATATTGAGGACGGCAAGGACTGGGCGCTCTACTTTTCCCGGGAAAACTCCGGGGCCACCGGCCAGCTCACCGACCGAAACGGCATCATCCTCGCCTACTTTGACGAGACAAGAAGGGTCTACTCCCCCGACCGCATCACCAGGGCTGCAAACTATCACGTCACCGGCGACTACTGGGGACGGACCGGCACAGGCGTGCTGTCACGCCTCATGGACAGTACCGGCGGCTTCAGCCTTCTGACCGGCACGACGCATGTGATGAGCAACAAGCAATTGTCTCTCACCTACGACGCGCGGCTCAACGACGTGATTTACAAGGCCATCGGCGAATGGGCCAGCGGCTGTATGATGGTCTGCAACTACCGCACGGGCGAACTGCTGGGCATGGTGTCCACTCCATCGGTCGATCCGCTGGATACAACCGGCGAGCAGCGCGACGGCGCGTTTATCAACCGCTGCATCTCCGCCTCCTTCACCCCCGGCTCCATCTTTAAGCTCATCACCGCGGCCGCTGCCATCGAGCGGCTCAGTGACCTCGACAGCCGAAGATGGTACTGTGAGGACGAGTTTTTGATCGCAGGCGTACCCTTTCGCTGCGTGGCGAACCACTACACCCAGGACTTCGAGCAGGCGCTCGCCAACTCCTGCAACGTGGCCTTCGCCCAGATCGCGGTGGCGCTGGGCCAGAACACGATGATCGACTATGTGCGCAAGTACGGCTTTCTCGATAACCACAGCATCGACGGCATCACCACCGCCCGGGGCTCCTACCCGCTGGAATTTGTCGGCGATCCGGAGACGGGCTGGTCCGGCATCGGCCAGTCCACCGACATGGTGGTGCCCTACTCCATGCTGCGCTTTCTGTGCGCGGTAGCCAACAGCGGCATGCTGGTCGAGCCGCACTTCCTGCCGGAGGATACCCCGGTCATCACAGAGCTTGTGCGCCCCGCCACCGCTGACCGCCTCAAGCGCATGATGCGCCAGAACGCCCTGTGGCACTACGACTCGGACAACAACTTCCCGGGCCTCAATATCTGCGCCAAGACCGGCACGGCGGAGCTCGGCGAGGGCGTGGAGGACCACTCCTGGTTTGTGGGCTTTCTGGACGATGAGGCACACCCCTACGCCTTTGTGACCCTCATCGAGCACGGCGGCTTCGGCCTGACCCGTGCAGGGCGCATCACGAACGAAGTTTTGCAGTGGGCCGTGGAGAACATGTGATAAGGAACCAACCATCATGACAGATCTATCCGTCAACAATTTAGTCAAGTCCTTTGAAATCGGGCGAAATGTGCTCGACGGGCTTTCGTTCACCGTCACCGCCGGGGAGCGTGTCGGCATTCTGGGCCACAACGGCTGCGGGAAAACCACGCTCTTTCGCATCCTGACAGGGGAACTGCGCGCCGACGAGGGCGAGATAGCCGTCGCGCCCAATAAGCGCATGGGCCTCATCTCCCAGATCCCCGTCTACCCCGAAGGCTTCACCACCGAGATGGTCCTAAAAGACGCCCACCGCCGCCTGTACAGGATCAGCGAGCGCATGGACGAGCTGACCCTGCTCATGGAGTCGGACCAGTCCCCCGCGCTGCTGCGGGAGTACGACAAGCTGCAGGAGGATTTCCGCCGTCTCGGCGGCTATGAGATGGACGTGGACCGGGCCCGCGTTGCCAACGGCCTCGACATCTCCCCTGCCATGCTCGAGCAGGAGTTTGCCCTGCTCTCCGGCGGGGAGAAGACGCGCGTCAACCTCGCACGCCTGATTTTGGAGAACACCGATATCCTGCTGCTCGATGAGCCGACCAACCATCTGGACCTGCGGGCAACCGAATGGCTGGAGGACTATCTGCTGCACTTCAAGGGCACAGTGCTCGCCATCAGCCACGACCGCTATTTTCTGGATAAAGTGGTGCAGCGCTGCATCGAGATCTCCGACGGCAAGGCGGAATTCTACAGCGGCAACTACAGCTTCTACGTGGAAGAGCGCCAGCGCCGCTTTGAGGAAAAGCTCAAGAAATACGAGAAGGACCAGGCCAAGATCGAGCAGCTCACCCGAGCGGCCGAGCAGATGCACCTCTGGGCCTTCATGGGCAACGACAAGCTGCATAAGCGGGCCTTCTCCATGGAAAAGCGTATCGAGAAACTCAGCCGCAGCGAAAAGCCCACCGAACAGCGCAAGCTGAGCGTGAAGTTCAAGGAGCGGGAGTTTGTGGGCGACGAGGTCCTGGTCATGGACGGCATCGAAAAGGGCTACGGCGAGCGGGTTTTATTCTCCGGCCTTGACGCCCTCGTCACCGGCGGGGAGCGCATCGCCCTCATCGGCGACAACGGCACCGGAAAATCTACCCTTGTCAAACTCATCATGAACGTGGAAAAGCCGGACAAGGGCTGGCTCTACCTCGGCCCCACGGTGCGCACGGCCTATCTGCCGCAGTTGGTAGGGTTCAGCAACGAGGAGCGCTCCGCCCTCGACACCATGCTCTGGGACTGCCGCTGCCAGCCGCAGGAAGCGCGCGACCGCCTTGCCGCCTTCGGCTTCCGGGGCGAGGATGTGATGACGCCGGTCGGCGCCCTCTCCGGCGGCGAAAAGAGCCGCCTGCGTCTGTGCATGCTCATGGGCGGGGACATCAATTTCCTCATCCTTGACGAGCCGACAAACCACCTGGACATCGCCTCGCGCGAGTGGATGGAGGACGCGCTTTCGGACTACGAGCAGACGCTGCTGTTCGTGTCCCACGACCGCTATTTTATCGACAAGTTTGCCACCCGCATCTGGGAGCTTAAAGACGGGCACATCACTGATTTTCGCGGCGGCTACAAGGAATTTTCCGCCTGGCGTGAACGGCAGCAGCTCGTCACCCAGATCGAAAAGCAGAAGGAGCGCGAGCAGCCGAAGGAGAAAAAACCGAAGCCCGAGCGCCCGAAAAACAACGACAAAGCTATCGCCCGCCTCGAGCGCGAGATCCAGCGTCAGGAGGAAAAGATCGCGGAGTTGGATAAACTTGCCGAGGAAAACGGCAGCGATTATCAGAAGCTCATGGAGATTCAGGCCGAAAAGGATGATCTGGACACGGCTCTGATGGAACTCTACGAACGCTGGGAGGAGCTGAACGCATGAAAAAACATCTCTGGGTCGTCTGCGCCGCGCTGACCGGCGCCGCCGCTTTCCTGCGCTTTGCCCTGCGGGGCTACGCCTGGTGGGGCTATGCGCTGCTGTTCGTTGCGGCGCTGCTTCTGCTGCACCGGTATCTGCCCGTCGCTCTCTGGCGTGTGGTGGTGATTCTGGTATGCATTGGCCTTGCCTATTTCTGCTTTGTGGAGTATTTCATTATCAAAAATGCCCGCACTGACAAGGATGTGGGGCGTGACTATCTGATTGTGCTGGGCGCGGCAGTATACAGGGACCAGCCCTCGCTGACCCTGGTGCGCAGACTTGAGGGGACGCTCGATTACTTAAACGAGCACCCGGACACCGTCGCCATCGTCTCCGGCGGCATGGGCAAGGGCGAGACCGTCACCGAGGCGCAGGCCATGCACGACTGGCTGATTGCCCACGGTGTACCCGAGGACCGGGTGCTCATGGAGCCGAAGGCCACCTCGACGCTCGAAAACCTCAAGTTCTCCTTCGACATCATCCGCGCGCGCGGGGACGAGCCTCAGGGCAATGTCGCCATTGTCTCCAGCGCCTACCACCTCTATCGCGCAAAACTCATGGCAAAGTCCCTCGGCGTCCCGGACGCGGCGGGCGTCGCCGCCCCCTGGGGCTACTTCTTCGTGATGCTCAACTACTTCATCCGCGAAGCCTTCGGCGTGACCCACCTGTGGGTCCTGGGAAACTGAGGTGGAGAGATGAAAAAGCTGCTCCGCTTCAGCCGCTCGCGGCTCCTGCTGCTTCTGTTCTGTCTGGGCTTCTTCGCCATGATGCTCCTGTGCAACCACTGGACGGATCTCATCGCGGACGATTACCGCTACTGCTTTTCTTACGCGGACGATACGCGCATCGAGAGTGTGGCGCAGATCTTCCCCTCCATGTCCGCCCACCGGCAGAGCATGAACGGGCGCGTGGTGCCGCACTTTCTGGTGCAGCTTTTCCTGCTGCTGCCCAAGGGCATCTTTGATGCGGTGAACGCCTTGTTTTTCGTCCTGCTCATCTGGCTGCTGCACGCGCTTGCGGTCGGGAAAGGACTTCCGAATCCCGTGCTGGCATGCATACTCTTCTTTGCCTTCTGGGCGTTTCAGCCGGATTTCGGGCAGGTGTTTCTGTGGCTCACCGGTTCGGTCAACTACCTCTGGTGCGGGGTGTTCAGCCTTCTCTGGCTGCTGCCATTGGTGAAAAGCTTCCGGGACGGGGCTGAGCCGGGCAGAGCGGTGAAAGTGCTGTATGTGCTCTTCTCCTTCCCCGTCGGCGCGTACAGCGAAAACGGCACGGTGGCGCTGGTCGCCATGTGGCTGGCCTTCGCCGCGGTGGATTGGTTCTGGTTCAAAAAGTGCCCGGCACGGTGGAAGCTTTTGGCGCTTGCCGCCATGCTGGCGGGCTTTGCGTATATGATGAGCGCCCCGGCGGAGACGGTGAACAAGTCCGCTGAAATGACGATTCCTGTGCTGCTGGGAAACTTTGTGGAAACCGGGCGGATGTATCTGCGCTTCTGGCCGCTGCTTCTGTGCTTCCCGCTTTTCTACGTCCTGGCCATATACCGCAAGGTTGATGTCAAAACGCGGCTCTTGTCGCTGGTGCTGCTGTTCGGGTCATTGGCTGGACAGTTCGTGCTGACCTTCGCCCTATACTGCGCGGGGCGGAGCATGCACATCGCGCTGGTGCTGCTGCTGGCAGCCGACGCGGTGATGCTTTCACGGCTTTACGATCTGCCGGGCCGGAACTTGCTGATCGCGCTGTGCTGTGCGGGAGTGCTCCTCATGGCGCGCAGCTGTTCCATCGGCCTGCCGGATATCCGGGACACACACTATCTGCTGCAGTATAACGAAGATTTCATTTCGGATTGTGCGGCCCGCGGCGAGCGCGAGGTGCAGCTTCCACGCCCCTACGCGAAAAGCTCCTGGAGCGCCCTGGAGGGCCTCGCCTACCTCAACACCGAGGACCCCGGCGACTGGCCCAATGTCTACATGGCGAAGTATTATGGGGTAGACAAAGTGATCGGTTACTGAGGTGACGGCATGCGAAAATTCAACATGATCCTTTTCCTGATCCTGTGCATCACGCTTGCGGGGCTGCTGTTTCTGCGCTGGCACACACGGGAGGAAGCGTCTGCCCCCACTGTCCCAGTGACGGCGGAGACCGCGCCGCCCGCGCCTTCGCCCACGGCGACACCGGAACCGACACCGACACCGACGCCTGCGCCCACCCCGGTTCCGACACCGGAGCCCGCCGTTTTCCTCCCGCCGCAGGGCTACACGGAGGAGAGCTACAACCTGGTCAGCGACATGGTCTACGCCTATGCGGACAGGCAGGAGGCGGCGGCTGACATCATCCGTTCCGATCTGGAAAAGCTTACTGCCCTGGACCCTGCTTTAGGCTCGCTCTGGACAAAGCTGATGCGCACCTGGTCAGAGGTCAACAGCGAGCTCACCATCAATCCCGGCGTGCTGCCTGACGGCCTGCCTGAGGATGAGAGTCTCTGCATCGTAGTGCTGGGCTTTCAACTGGAGTCCGACGGCTCCATGGCGCCGGAGCTTCTTGGGCGGTGCGAGACAGCGCTCAAATGTGCCGAGAAGTACCCCAAAGCCCTCATCGCCGTCACGGGCGGCGGCACGGCGCGGCAGAATCCCGGCGCCACTGAGGCGGGCGTGATGGCCGAGTGGCTCATCTCTCACGGCGTCCCGGCCGAGCGCATTTTGAAGGAGGACGCCTCCCGCACCACCGGGGACAACGCGGAGTTTACCTGCCGCCTCCTGGTGGAGGATCACCCGGAGGTGAAGGTCCTTGCCGTCGTGTCGAGTGATTACCATGTGCCGCTGGGCGCGCTGCTCTTCCAGGAGGAGGCGCTGCTGTATGAGTATGAGACGGGGTCACTCCCCTTCCAGGTCGTCTCCAACGCGGCTTTTGACACCGGCGGACGCTACAGCCCCGACAGTCCCATGATGCAGAAGATGTGGCTCTGGGGGCTCGCGGACCCGAGATATTGAAAAACGACCCTGTACATCACGTACAGGGTCGCATTTTTATTATATCACGCCGGTTCGTAGGAGCGGCTGATCTCCTCGCCCTCGGCGTCGTATTCGATGTCCTCCATGAGCATGGGGTCCACATGACTGCGCTTCTTGACGACCATACCCTCGCCCTGGTTGTTGAACACCCAGATCTTATACCCGGGGTAGCTGGGGTCGGGCTTGCGGTAGACGCTGGTCTTATTGAGGCGGCAGAACTTTGCCCGTCCCTCGGGGGTGTCCAGCAGATCGCCGGGGCCGTTGTAATAGAGCTCGTCCTTTTGGGCGTCCTTCTTGAACTGCTCCCAGTCCTCTTCGGAGACTTTATCTACATCCTTCGGATCGATCATGACTGACTCCTTACTTTCTCAGGAATAATACGCCCAGGGTCTTCGGCCCGCAGTGGGAGGTGATGGTGCAGCCGGCTTTGGCGTTGTGCACCTCCGCCCCCGGCACCGCCTCACGCACCATGTCCATCAGCTCGTGAATCGTCTCCTCCGGCACATCCCCGGAATCGGTGACGAAAACATGACCGGGCCGAATCTCCGCCGCGCCCAGGCGCTCTTTTGCATACTGGCGGTAGACGGCCTGGATGTTGCCGCGGTACTTTTTATACACGCTGAGCTTACCATCACGCATTTCGAGGCCGGGCTTGAGGCGCAGGAGATTGGCCCCCAGCGCGGTGACGCCGGTGCAGCGTCCGCCCTTCCACATAAATTCCAGCGTGTCCAGTACAAAGCTGGTGTCCACCTTGTCTACCATGCCGCGCAGGTGCTCAGCAATATCGGCGGCAGACATGCCGCGCTGCGCGCACTCGGCCCCCTCAATGCAAAGCAGCCCCACACCGGTGCACAGCGAGCGGCTGTCCACGGTATACACCCCCTCCAGCTCGGAGGCGGCAATGCAGGCGTTGTTGTACGAGCCTGAGAGCTCGGAGCTGATATCCAGATGGACGATCTCGGCGCCCGTATCCAGGATCCCGGTGAAGAAATCCGTAAACTGCTGGATGCCGGGGGCCGCCGTTTTGGGCAGGGTCCCGTCCATATGATAGCGGGTATAGATATCCTCCGCGCTGAAATCTACGCCGTCCAGGAAACTGTCCTCCCCCAGTTGGATGGTGAGAGGGATGGTGCGGATGCCAAAGCGTGCTTTCAGCTCCCCGGAAAGATCGCAGGTGCTGTCCGCGGTGATAACGACGGGTTTGGACATATCAGATCACTCCTGATTCAAACATCATTTATCATCTTAGCATTTCTTAACAATGAACGCAAGGGGCAGAATGTGAGATGCTTTTAAATTTTGTATTATTTTTTCTTCCGCGGCGCCAGCTCATAGGAGTACGCCAGCGCGATGCCCGCAAGCAGGAAGAAGCACAGCTCACGAAAATCGGTAAGCGCCCGCTCGTCGGCGGAGTTTGTGAAGATGACGGTCTCAAGCATGCCGTAGAGCAAAATCCCGCTCACCGGCAGAGTGAGGGATTTGATCGCCGTGGTGGCGGCGGGGTTCTGGGTGAAGAACAGGCGGATCATACGCAGCACCAGCAGCACGCTGAAGATAAGCACCAGCAGAAAACCCACAAGGCCCGTCAGCATCAGCACCTGGATGAGGTAGTTGTGCATGTGGGCAAAGGAGCCGTTTTCCGCGCTGATCTGGTAGCGGTGCGGCCCATCCATGACCTTGGAGCTGTACTTGCCGATCAAAAGGCGCAGCGGCTCATCCCGGATGGCGGGGATGGCGGCAGCCCAGACGCCGAAGCGCATGGAGCCGGTGGAGGCGCTCTCCGCAAGATCGCGGCTGTCACTGAAGTTTACGCCGTCCGTGCTCTGCGCCTCAGGGGTCAGGAACTGGTCGGATGTGCGCTCAAGCTGCACATCCATGAGCTCATAGACCTTTGCCGTCCCCGTGCGCAGCCAGTCGTAGCTTTTGAAGCACACAACCAGGGATACGGCGGCAAGCAACGCGACAACGCAGATTTTCACGGCCTTTTTGTCGGCGCGGATGTACTTCATCCCGAGCAGCACCGCAAGCATCGCGGCGTTGACGGAGGCTGCCAGCATCACGCTGCGCGTCATGGTGAAGGCCACCGCAAGGTGGAACACGAACAGCGCAAGGCAGATGGGTACGCGCCAGAGCCTGTTTTTGCAGGCAAAGAACTCGTAGACCATCATGCAGCCCGCGAGATAGAACCACACGGCGGAGATGTTGCGCGTGGTCTCCCAGGCGACGATGCGCACATAGCTGTTGGCATAGGCGGCGTTATCCAGGCCGAAGACCACCTGCTCGGGCCCGACATAGAAGTAGCGACCGAAGACGCAGGCATAGAGACCGACGAGGGCGGTGACAAAATAGAACACACCGGCCACGGCGATCACCGCGTCCAGCAGCACACGCCGCTCCTTTTCCTCCAGCACGAGCCCCGCCGGCAGTACCACGCAGCACAGCACGCGGGAAATCACCAGATCCAGCTCGTTTTGCAGGTAGAGGTCGGTGTTGAAAAGGCGCGTGAGGAACATCCAGACCGCATACCAGATGACGAGCTTTACTTCCTTCACCCCGTCGAGCCGGGCGCGGAAGAAGTAGATCGCGGCGAGCGCGATAATGACAGTCTTGCCGTAGGAGAGATAGAGATCGTGCCACCTGAGCGGCGCGACCGGGACGAGCATATAAAACAGCACCATCGCGCCCGCACCGAAGGCCACGAAGCGCCGCCAAATCTCATCGCTCCATTCGTGTTTGAGTGTCTGCATATTGTATCTCCGATTTGTTAATTGGGAATTGCCGTGGCAAAGTAGTAGATATCACTGACCGGGCGTTCCTCGCCGAACTGGACGGGGTTTATTAGCTGGCCGCCGATGAGGATGCTGGCGGTCTGCCCGCCGTCGAGGGTATAGGCATTGTAGCAGCCGTGGGCGATCATGGAATCCGCCGCCTGCCGCACCGTCACATAGACATTGTGGTCGGGGGATTCGCTGTTGATGGTCATCATGAGATAGTGCCTGGTACCGAGCTGGCCGATGGCGCAGCGGGCGTAGGTATCGCGTACCTCGCCGAAGGGGTAGTCGTAGGGCGTCACGTCCTCCCCGTGGTCGATGAGCACAGGGCCCCAGTTAAGAGAAAAGCGGACGTGGTTTTCATCGATAAAGCGCTGGGCGGCTTCCTCATCGGGAAAGGTATCCTCATAGGTAAAGAGCATGTCGCCGTTACCGTCAAACAGGCAGCTCTGTCCGTTGTGCACACCGCAGCGCATGAGCTGGCCGTCGTAGACGAAAAGGCCGATATCGCCGCGGCCGTTGTTGTAATAGTCTCCGCTGCCGGCGATGACGGCGTTGGTCTGCGCGGCCATCTCGCTTGCGGTGTAGAGCTGGTAGCTGCCGAACTCGTCGTCGGCGAGCTTGCGCCGAAGCTGGCTTTCGTCGGCAATGAAGACCTCGCCGAAGGTGCCGACCGCGCCGTGCTCGTCCTGCTGCCAGACAAGGGCGAGGATGGTCTCATCCAGATAGTAGTAGATCGGGCGGCCCAGCATGTCGCGCTCCGGGTCGAAATCCAGCTTCTGGCCGTTTATGAGCCTCTGGGCGGTGGGGGTCTCCAAAAGTGCGGCGATCTCCCATGGATCGCTGCTCACGCCGTAGCAGTTCCGGTCCGGCAGCGGGCTCGGATCGTGCGGCCCCAGGGCATAGTGCAGCGGGGTCACCGTAAGCGCGGCGGCGCCCTCCGCGTAGCCGGGGCGCTCGGGAAACTGCTCCGTCGGCATGAGCGCGGCAGCGTCGAACTTCCACTCCCCCTGTTCAAATGTGAGTGTGACCGGAAGCCTCACCTCGCGGCAATAGACCTCCGCGCGGGCAAGCCGCGCGCGCAGGGCGCTGTTGTATAGTGTGTCGTAAAGCTCCGGCAGAACAGCGCCGTCTGCGGTATAGAGGTCTGAGCTGCGCTTTGCGGCGGCTACCTTTTCGTCGAGGCCTGCCTGAATCTCCGCGCCCAGTCCCGCCGTCAGGAGCTCTGCGTCCAGCTCCGTCCTTGTCACACTGCCTGAGGCGCTGCGCATTGTCTGGGTAAAGGGCCCGTCCAGCTTGAAGGAAAGGCAGCGGGCATAGGCCTCCGCGATCTCGGCGTCGATGCCGGTGAGCCCCGGCGCCTGTGCCGGACGTGCCGCCGCGATCGAAGCGGTGACCGTCTGCGCCGGGTCCCCCTTCGGACGAAACAGCGCCAGCGCCGCCGCAATTCCCATAAGGACAAGCAGCAACAGCACCGCGAAAACGGAAACACCGCGTCTTTTTCTCTTGACCGACATGGGCGGCCTCCTGTTAAGAAAATGTTTAGTACTTTATTTTACACGCTCCCGCTCCCATCGTCAAGCAAAATGCTTGCAAATGTGCGGTTTTCATTGTAAGATGTGCGGGATAAAGGAGTGAGCGCCATGTATTTTGATACCCATGCCCATTATGACGACGAGGCCTTTGATGCAGACCGGGACACGCTGCTGATCTCTCTGCCCGAGGAGGGGGTCACCCTTGTCATTGACCCCGGCTGTGACGTACTGAGCAGCGAAAAGGCGATCACGCTCGCGGAACGCTTTCCCCATATCTATGCTGCCGTCGGCATACACCCCGAAGAGCTGGGCAGGATGCAGACGGGCGACCTTGAGAAGATCGAGGCCCTGTGCAAAAATGAGCGCTGCGTCGCCATCGGGGAGATCGGCCTGGATTACTACTGGGATGATACACACAAAGAAGAGCAGAAGGCGCTGTTTATTGAGCAGTTGGAGCTTGCACTCCGCCATGATAAGCCCGTCATCATCCACGACCGGGAGGCCCACGGCGACAGTCTGGACATCGTGCGCCGCTATCCCGAGGTGCGCGGGGTGTTCCACTGCTATTCCGGCTCCAGGGAGATGGCGGAGGAGCTTTTAAGGCGCGGCTGGTATCTGGGCTTTGACGGGCCCATTACTTACAAAAACGCCCGCAAAGCCATCGAGGTATTGGAGATCTGCCCGCTCGACCGGCTGCTTATTGAGACCGACAGCCCTTACCTGAGCCCGGTACCCCACCGGGGAAAGCGCAACGACTCGCGCAATCTCCAATATGTCGTGGAAAAGATCGCCGAGGTCAAGGGCCTCGGGTGTGAAGAAGTCGCAAAGATTTCCATGGAAAACGGGCGCCGCTTGTTCAAAATATAAAAATACGCACCCTCCCCCACCATCCGGGGAGGGTTTTTTCGGGGAAATGCGCATTGACCGTTATTTCCCACGCATGATAAAATAGAATTGTATCTTTATGCAAGAACAAATTGGGAGAAATCTTCATGGGTATTTCGAATATCATCACGCTCTTCGGCGGTGTCGCCTTATTCCTGTTCGGCATGTCGCTGATGGGCGACGGCCTCAAGAAGGTCGCCGGCAGCAAGCTCGAGCTGCTGCTGTACAAGCTCTCCAGCACACCGCTGAAGGGTCTGCTGCTGGGTGCGGGCGTCACTGCCATCATCCAGTCGTCTTCCGCCACCTCGGTCATGGTGGTGGGCTTTGTCAATTCCGGCATGATGAAGGTCCGCCAGGCCATGACCGTTATCATGGGTGCCATCGTCGGCACCAGCATCACCGGCTGGATCATTTGCCTTTCCTACATGGAAGGCAGCGGCGGAATCGTGTCGCTGCTGTCCACGTCCTCCATCAGCGCCATTGTCGCGGTCATCGGCATCGTGCTGCGCATGTTCTCCAAGAAGCAGGCAAAGCGCCATGTGGGTGACATTCTGCTGGGCTTTGCGGTGTTGATGTTCGGCATGCAGGCTATGAGCGGCGCGGTGGCCCCCCTTAAGGACAGCCCCGCCTTTATCCGTTTCATGACTGCCTTCTCCAATCCCCTGCTGGGTATCCTTGTTGGCGCGGCTTTCACTGCCGTGCTGCAGAGTGCCTCCGCCGCCGTCGGTATTCTGCAGGCCCTGTCCGTGACGGGTGCCATTCGCTTTGTCGAAGCCTTCCCCCTCCTGCTCGGTATCGGCATCGGCGCGGCGGTGCCGGTGCTGCTGTCGGCCCTGGGCGCGCGCACTAACGGCCGCCGCACGGCCTGGGCGTATTTGGTGGTGCAGACCCTGGGCGCCATTTTCTGCGCCGCCGTCTGGTACATCGCTGACGGCATTGCAGACTTTTCCATCAAGCAGATGGTCATGAGCCCGGTGAGCATCGCGGCCGTCAACACGATCTTCCGCGTGGTCTGCGCCATTGTGCTGCTTCCTTTCAACGGCGCGATCGAAAAGCTCTTAAACGCCCTCATCAAAGAGAGCAGTCAGGAGCGCGAGGCCAACGCCGACTTCGACCGCCTCGACGAGCGCTTTCTCAAGCACCCCGCCCTCGCCGTAGAGCAGAGCCGCATGACCATCAACGCCATGGCGAAAAAAGCCCGCGAGAACATCGCCGACGCCATGCTGCTGCTCTATGAATACACCGATGCCATGGCCCAGAAGGTGGAGCAGGACGAGGATCTGGTGGACCGCTATGAGGACAAGATCGGCACCTATCTCATGAAGCTCAACGGCTCGGAGCTGAGTCCCGAGGAAAACGAGCGCGTGTCTGAATTTCTGCACACACTCAGCGATTTTGAGCGTATCAGCGACCACGCCATGAACATCCGCCAGGTGGCCCAGGAGAAGCACGATAAGAAGATCACCTTCTCCGAAAGCGGCAACCATGAGATAGACGTGCTGACCGGGGCTGTCAACGAGATCCTGGAGCTCGCCTTCAACGCATTTCTCGAGGACGATCTGCAGAAGGCCTACAAGGTCGAGCCGCTGGAGGAGCATATCGACGTGCTGTGCGACGAGCTCAAGCTGCGTCATATCGAGCGTCTGCAGGCGGGCACCTGCTCGCTGCAGATCGGCTTTGTGTTCAACGACCTGCTGACAAACTTCGAACGCGTGGCCGACCACTGCTCCAATATCGCGGTGGCGATGATCGAGCTGAATCAGGACGAGTTTCAGACTCACGACTACATCATCAATCTCAAGGAGCTGCATTCCCACAACTTCGATCAGCTCTACGCCCAGTACGCCGAGAAATATAAAATATAGTGTGGAGTTTCTAAGAATCCGACGCTACGTCCTTCCCGCCCCACAAACTCCAAACTCCGAACTCCAAACTGATACCAATGTCTGTACTGATCGGAAATCTTTTTGCCTTTGTCGCGGCGTGCTTCACGTTTTTAAGCGCGTGGAGCCGGGACCGCAAACGCATCTATCTCTATCAGGCGGCCCAGTGCGGAATACTGGCAATTGCCAACATCTTCTTCGCATCTTTAAGCGGCGTGACCACCTATGCGCTGTGCACGGTGCGAAACCTGCTGCTTGCGTATGAGCACTTCACGCCCCGGCTTTGCTATGGCTTTGTCGCGGCGGTGGCGGGCCTTGGCCTCTATGCCAACAACCGCGGCCTTGTGGGCCTTCTGCCGGTGGTGACCACGGCGGTATATACCATCGGCTGCCTGTACGCAAAGCGCACCCGGGCCATCAAATGGAACCTCATCGCAAACCTCATCCTCTGGACCATCTACGACGCCTTTATACTCGATCTCATCTCCTGCGGGGTGGACTCGCTGTCCGCCGTCGCGGCGCTGGTGTCGATCCGGCAAGGTAAAAATACAGACGGACGGTAATCTTGCCGTCCGTCTTTTTTCAGCCTTGACAGTTCCTATTTTTTCCTATAAGATATGATTAACTGTGTAAGCTATTCTTCCACAGTTAATATTTGATTTTTGTGCCTGTTTCTCGCCGCTGGCGCGGCAACCGAAACAGATGTGCCAAAATCCCCATGCGTCAAGCATTCAGGCTTCGCGGAACAAGTTCCCGCGCATGGGGATTTATTCCGCATTTTTTACAAAGGAGTACATCGTATTATGGACAATTCACGTGCGCAATGGGGCAGCAAGCTGGGCTTTATCCTCGCTGCCGCCGGTTCCGCCATCGGTCTCGGCAACATCTGGAAGTTTCCGGGCAGAGCCTATGAGGGCGGCGGTGGTACCTTCGTGCTGATCTACCTGTGCATGGTCATTTTCTTCGGCATCCCGCTCATGCTCACGGAGCTCTCCATGGGCAGAGCCAGCCAGTCAAACGTCGTCGGCTGCTTCCGCAAGCTGGGCCACAAGGGCTGGAGCTGGGTCGGCTGGATCGGCGTTGTGGGCGCGTTCATCATCACCTGCTACTATTCCCACGTGGGCGGCTGGGTGCTGCGCTATGTATGCTCCTACGCCTTTGAGGCCGACGCCGTCTATGGCGATCCTCTGGGCTACTTCTACAACACCCTTGGTCTCGGCGCTGACGGGACCACCCATTTCCCCTGGGTCGCGATCGTGTTCGCGGCACTCTTCATGCTCTGCAACGCCGTGGTCATCGTCCGCGGCGTAGAGGGCGGCATCGAGAAGTTCAACAAGATCGGCATGCCCGCCCTCTTCGTGATCCTTGTCATCCTGCTGGTGCGCGCGGTGACTCTCCCCGGTGCGGAAGAAGGTCTCAAATACATGCTCTCCTTCGACTGGAGCAAGGTGAACTTCACCACCGTGCTTTCCGCCCTGGGCCAGGCGTTCTACTCTCTCTCCATCGGCATGGCGATCCTCATCACCTACGGCTCCTACCTCCCCCGCTCCGAGAACCTGCACAGGAACACAGTGCTCATCTGCACGATGGACACGCTGGTCGCAGTCCTCGCGGGCTTCATCATCGTGCCCGCGGTGTTCGCCACCCTCGGCGCCGACCATGTGGGCAAGGGCGGCGGCTTCGCGTTCGTGTCCCTCGCGGGCGTTTTCCAGCAGATGCCCGGCGGCAGGCTCTTCGGCGTGCTGTTTTACCTGCTGCTGCTGTTCGCGGCGCTGACCTCCTGCATCTCTCTCATTGAGGGCATTGTTGCCTTCCTGACCGAGCACTTTAACTGGAAGCGCACGGCAACCACGATCATCGTGTGCCTTGTGATGTTCCTCATCGGCTGCCTCTACACCTGCTCCCAGGCGGCCTACCCCCTCAAGGGTCTGTGGCTCGACGCTGTAAACGGTCTCACCCATCCCGCCTTCTGCGACGCGATGGAGTTTCTGACCGACCGCCTGATGATCCCCTTCTGCGCGCTGGGCTGCTGCCTGTTTGCGGGCTGGGCCTGGAAGCCGGAGAGCGCCATCGCGGAGATCGAGCATAACGGCGTGCACTTTGGGCTTAAAAAGGTCTACGCCGTCATCATCCGCTTTGTCGCCCCGCTTGCGATCATGATCATCCTCGGCATGAGCATCTTTGGGGGAATCACTTTAAGCTAATCAGATATTTCAAGGGCCGCTGCGTTTTGCAGCGGCCCTTGTTCGTTTTAAATTACTTCCCGTAGTTTTCAAACATGGCATCCGTAGCGGCGCGGATGGCGGCGGTCACATCGGCGACCTTGTCGGGGTCCCAGGCGTCGGGCTCGGCGCGGAGGAAGGAGGTCTTGTCCACGCGGTTGTCGAACACGCCGATGGGGATGTCCCAGTGTTTGCCGTGGGCCTCGAAGCTCACGCAGTTTTCCTTGGAGTTTGCGCGCAGGTACTCCATGTCGTCGCAGCCGTAGTCGCCCAGCATGACGGCCATGGGCACGCCGTGGTGGAGATTGGAGCCGGGATCGTTGGGGTCGGCGCGGTCGGCGTTCTTGCGTCTGGACTCCTCGGGCGTGACCCAGATGTAGAGGATGACGGCGTTTTCCAGGATCTCCGGGCAGAACATGGGCAGGGAATACTGGTAGCCGAAGGTGCCGGTCAGCGGCATGGAGGCCCCGTCCGGGCCGCCGCGGGCGCACTCGATGATGATCGTCTTGTCCTCAAAGCTCTCAGGATAGGCGTTCTGCTTCTCGTCCAGCATGGCGCGGGCCTCGGTTTCCAGCCTTTCTGCGACGGCTGCGCGTACCTTCCCGTCAAGCAGCCCCATGCGCGGGGCGATGCCCGCGCCGAGTCCTGCGCGGTCGATGCGTTCGAACAGGTACTGCGCGGCGGAGTCAGGGGAGACCTTAACACGGCCCATGAGGTCGTGGTAGTCCTCGTTCAGGAGGTTGCAGAGGGTGCCCCAGTCGCGCCCGTCGTTGAAGGGCTCCTCACCGGGGTAGAAGATGCGGGGCTCGCCCATGGCCTCGAGCTCGTTGTCGATGCGGCGCATCATGTGGACATAAGGAAAATCGTCGAGCTGGAGGTTTGCGCCGATGTGGAACTCGTCGCGCAGGATATCAGGCTCCACATGGGCCATGAAGTTGCGCACCTCGGACTTGCCGGAGGCGGGCAGCGCCTGAAGCAGAACGACCTTGAAGACATTGTTGGACATTTCGTTTATCTCCTTTTTCGTTAGAGTACTGATTGAGTTTGGAGTGTGGAGTGTGGAGTTATGGTGTCGCTGCGCGACGATTAAATCTGTCCGCGAAGCGGACTCATTAACTCCTAACTTCTAACTCCTAACTACACTAATATATGACTGTGAGCCACCGGGTCTTGTCCACGATGATGTCCCGGTGACGGTCGACGTAGTTGATGATGAGCTCGGAGATCTCCTCCGGATGCTCGCGCACGGTCTCGCAGTCGGCGTAGAATTCATAGCCGCCCGCGCCGGACGCGCGATAGTTGTTGAGGCACATGGTAAGGGTTTTGTCCGGTGCAAGTTCCTCGCCTTTGTACAGGATGGAAGTCACCCGCTCCCCCGGCGCCTTGCGCAGGTCGATGGTCGCCTCGATGCCGGCGATGAAATCGAAATTGAAGTGGGCCACAATGGGCTTTAAGAAGCTGTCGCTGACTTTGATCTCGCCGTTTTCATCCAGGGCAAAGTAATCGGCGCTGCGCTCGAGCGCCTTTGTCAGCACCGCCCGGTCGACCCGGATGGTCTTGAGCGTGTTCGGGAAGACGTAGCTTGCCACGATGTCGCGCACCGTCACATCCTCCGAAAAGCCGCGCAGGGTGTTGGCAAGGCAGGTGCAGGAGATGTCCGCGCCCGATGCCTCGAGCTGCACCTGGTTGAAGAAGTTCGCGATCAGGCTGCCGTTCAAGGCCCGGTCCAGGGGCTCCGCGGGGCGCAGGGCCGTGTCAAGATGGCCGAGCGGCATGTCGAGGAATTTGGCAGTCTCCGCTTCCAGCGGTTCAAGCAGTTCGGTAAAGGCTTCGGGGGTCACGTTCCCCGGCTCGCAGAGCTCCGAGTGAGCCGTGACACGGCCTTCGTCGTCCACCGTCACATCCATGCGGATGTACTGCCGGGCCTTGTCGGGCGGCTGGCAGGTCCAGGTGCCGTTTACGCACTTATCGGCAAAGGGCATGTGCTGGTGGCCGGTGAGCAGGATGTCATAGTCCAGCTCCTGACAGATGCGCCACCCCTCGTTCTCGAGGGTTTTGGAGAGGGGCCTGCCGGTATCCACATCGTTTTCAAAGCCGCCGTGATAGAGACAGATTGTTATGTCAACCTTCTGTGCCTTCATCTCCGCGAGGACCTCCCGCGCGGTCTCAAAGGCGTCTGTAAAAGTCAGGCCCTCGATGTTCTCCGGCTTTTCCCAGTTGGGGATGAACTGCGAGGTAACGCCGCAGACGCCGACCGTCAGCCCGTTTCCCAAATGGTGAATGGCATAGCGCGCATTGTGACTCAGCCCCTCCACATTGGCGCATAGGCACATGACGCCACTCGCGCACTCCAGTTCCTCCAGCTCGCCGAGAAAACGCTCCAGCTCCTTTACGCCGTAGTTGAAGTCGTGATTGCCGAGGGTGATATCGGAATAGCCCGCCAGGGTCATGAGCCGAGCCGGGATAAGGCTTTTTTCTTCCGTGCGGCTGTAGAGCCAGTAGGTGAAGGGACTGCCCTGCAGGGTATCGCCCCCGTCGAGGATGAGGGTGTTGCGGTCATGGGTGAAATTTGCCGCGCAGTTGGCAAGGCCCGAGGCTGCGCGGCAGTTGTTGGCATAATCCGTGGGAGCGAAGTAGCCGTGAATATCCGATGTGAAATAGATTGTCAGCTTACGGTCCATAGATACCCTCGTATTACGATCTAATTGCCGGGCAACAGGATTTCAAACCGTATTTGAGGCAGCTTTGCCGCCTCAAATACACCCTGAGCCGAGCATAGCGACGCGTGGGAAGCGCGCGACGAACCACGCTTGCTGCGAGGCCTCGCGCCGACCAAACACGGCGTGTCACAGTCCGCCGTGTGCGATAAGCGCGAGTCCCTCAATTGCGAACAAGGTTCGCAATTGACTTTTATTCTCCTCTTGCGAGCTTCTTTCTGACCTGCGTAGACAGGTACTCGATAATCAGCACCAGGATCATCAGGCCCCAGACGAAGGAGCCGACCATGGCCCAGCGGCGGGAGTTGAGGCACTGCACAAGGCTTGCGCCGATGCCGCCCGCGCCCACGATACCGAGGGTGGTAGCGTCCTTGAGGTTGATGTCGAAGCGATAGATGGTGGTGGAGATGAAGCTCGCGGTGAGCTGGGGGATGACGCCGTAGCGGATCTTCTGGAAGGGGGTGCAGCCCATGGCGTCCAGACTCTCGAGGATGCGGGTGTCGAGGTCCTCGATGGCGGTGATGTACATTTTGGAGATCATGCCGATGGAGCAGACCGACTGGGTGATGACGCCGCAGGCGGCGCCGGGGCCGGTGACGCGGATCCACATGAGAGCCCAGACGAGGCTGGGGATCGTGCGGATGAGCAGGATCACGACGCGGAAGAGATAGGCCAGGGGCTTCGGCAGGATATTCGTCGAGGCGAGGAAAGCAAAGGGAATGGCAAGGATCGCCCCGAAGATGGTGCCGAGCACGGCGATGGCCATAGTCTGCAGGAGCAGGTACGGCACGTCGGTATTGCTCGTGCCGAACATGAGCTTGAGGTCAGGGTGCGTGATGCCGCTGATGACGCCCTGGGCGACCGAGCGGCCCGTGACCGTGAGGCCCTCAAACTGCACCGTCGAGCCGGACCAGCCGACAAGCGCTGCGATGATGAGCACCACGAGGGTGTAGACCCACCACTTGCGGGGGCGGTTTGCGTACATTTCGGCGACGGTCAGCTTCTCGTCGACCGCCTTTTCGATTTTTTCCAGTTTTTCAGCCATATCGCGCCTCCTCTCAGCTCAGCTTGCCGCGCAGGTACTCGCTGGTGAACTCGATGGCGACGACCACCACGAACAGCGTCAGCAGCACCATGCCGAGACCTTCATAGTCACGCCAGCCAATGCGCTCGTTGATGGTGATGCCGAGGCCGCCCGCGCCGACGTAGCCGAGGATGGCGGAGGCGCGCACGTTCATCTCAAAGCAGTAGAGGCTGTGGGAGAGGTACACGGGCAGGATCTGGGGCACGCAGGCAGACCAGAAGGCCTGGAACTTGTTGGCGCCCATAGCCTCCATGGCCTCAAAGGGGCCCATGTCGATGGTCTCGATGCTCTCATAGAGCATTTTTGCCACGATGCCGAAGGTAAAGATGGAGATGGCGAGCGTACCGGCAAAGGTGCCGAGGCCGAAGATCAGCGCGCACACCAGGGCGATGACCAGGGTGGGCAGCGTGCGGATCAGGGCCAGGATGAAGCGCAGGACCGAAACGATGGCGCGGTTCTTGTCGATGTTCGTCGAGGACAGCACCGCGATGGGCAGGGCCAGGGCGCAGCCGATGACCGTGCCGAGGATGGACATTTTGATGGTGTCCACCAAGGGGCGGGTGACCTTGTCAAAGAAGCTCCACTTGGGGTGGAAGAGCTTGACCATGAGGTCCATGAGCTTGTCAAACTTGCGGATGATGAGCGAGAGGTCAAAGCCCGTCATGCGAAGCGAGAGGTAGATTGCCAGCAGCACCAGCGCCACAATGATGGGGGCGCGGCTGCGGCGGCGGATGGTCGAATGGCCGTTTGCAAGCGTGATGACCTGGGGTTTGAAGATCTTGTCAAACCAGGTCAGCTTGACGGCGGAATTGGTTTCGTTATCCATCGGCTCACTCCCCATTGCCCAGCACGGGCGCCTTCGTGCCGTTGTAGACGTAGTCGATCTGCTCCTGGGTGATGGTGGCGGCGGGGCCGTCGAAGACGATCTCACCCGCGCGCACGCCGATGACGCGGTCGCAGTACTGCAGTGCAAGGTCGATGTGGTGGATGTTCAGCAGAATGGAGATGTTGTAGTCCTTGTTGATGCGCACGAAGTCCTGCATGACCTGGCGTGCGGTGATGGGGTCGAGGGAGGCCACCGGCTCGTCGGCCAGGATGATCTTTGGATTCTGGTTCAGGGTGCGGGCCAGGGCCACGCGCTGCTGCTGGCCGCCGGAGAGCTGGTCGCAGCGGGTGTAGGCTTTGGAGAGGATGCCGACCTTGTCGAGGCTTTCAAGGGCGCGCATTTTCTGCTCCTTGGAGAAGATGCCGAACAACACCTTGAAAAAGCCCATGTCCGGCACGTCCGCCGTCAGCACGTTCTTGATGGCGGTGGAGCGACTGACGAGGTTGAAGCTCTGGAAGATCATGCCCACCTTGCGGCGGTAGCGTCTGAGCTCCGCGCCCCTGAGGGTGTTGACATCCACGCCGTCAACGGTGAGGGTGCCCTTGGTCACGTCGTGCATGCGGTTGATGCAGCGGAGGATGGTGGACTTGCCCGCACCTGACAGGCCGATGATGGCCACAAACTCCCCCTGCTCGATCTTGAGGTTTACGTCCTTGAGCGCGGTGAAGCCGTTGGGATAGGTCTTGTAGACATTCTTAAATTCAATCATACGGCTGCTTTACTCCCTTTGTATCTTTAGTTTCCCTGTCGGAACCGTTCAGCGGCAGGCTATGCCTGCCGTTCAACGCCTGCGGCAGCGAAAAAAACGATGCTTCTCTTTCCTGTCATTGCGAGCCAGTGCTCACACTGGCGTGGCAATCCGCCCGCCGGAGGCACGAAAACATTCAGAATGGATAACCTTGTCGCTCGCAATAACGGATTGCCACACCAGTGACATCGGTCACTGGTTCGCAATGACAAGTGGGAACGCAGTACGTAACCATTCAAGCCGGCAAGCTAATTACAAGTAAAAACCGGGCTCTGTATTCACTTGGATACAGAGCCCGGCAGTTGTGGTGCTGATGAATCAGCCGCCGACAACAGTCAGAGCCAGGCGGGCGCCGTCGTAGTCGGCGTCGGTGGCCTTGGCGTAACCGGCATGGCTGTATACGTCGAAGATCGCCTTGCCTTCGTCGGTATTGATGATGTTAATGAAGCAGTCCTGCAGCTTCTCAACCATCTCGGGAGTGTAGAAGGGGCTCTCCTTGGAGATGGCGACGGTGTCGTTGTAGATGCCCTCGGTCACGCCGATGACATTCATCTCGTTCCAGATGGAGTCGGAGCGGCCCATGCCCTGCTTGCCGGTCTCGTCCTGCTGGTCGGTGGGCAGCATCCAGGAAGCCTCGTAGTCGTTGCGGCCGTCAGCGTAGCAGACAAGGATGTCGATGCTCTCGGCGGCGGCGTAGGAGAAGGCGGTGCCGTAGCCGGAGTCGATGGGGATGACGTTGGAGAGATCAGAGATCTTCTTGCCGTCATAGTTCTTCATGAGCCACATGGTGGGGTAGATGTAGCCCGCGGAGGAGGAGGTCTTCTGCACGGCCCACTTGGCGCCGTCGAGATCTTCCCAGGTGAGCTTTTCACCGGCATTGACCTTCTCAGCCAGCTTCTTGCCGTACTCGGAGGGAGCGGCGTAGATCAGGGCGCGGTAGAAGGTGACCTGCGGGCCGTTCTTGAGAGTCTTGTTGGCTTCGCCGTTCCAGTCGGCGGGGTTCTCGCTGTCGTTGGAAAGGCCGTTGCGGGTAGCGGTCAGGATAACGTCGGTATCGTCGGAGTACAGAGCGTAGGTGCCGCCGGGCAGCCAGCCCAGATCGATGGAGCCTGCGGACATGGCCTCGCCGGTGGCGTCATAGTTGGTGCCGACGGTGATATCGACCTCGTCGATATCAACACCGAGCTTGGCCATCTCGGCCTTGACGAGCTCAGGGAGATTCGCGGTGCCGGCGATGATGACATCGGCGTCCTTGGAGGGGACGAACTCGAGGGTCAGCTTGTCAAAGTGCTGATTGTCAGCGAAAGCGGAAACGGAGCCGCAGACGAACAACGCACTGACCATCACGAGCGCGAGGAGCATGGCGACGATCTTCTTCATTTGGTATAGCCTCCTAAAAAAATATGTTCACGCCCAAAGGCGGTGAATACGGAAAAACCACAAAATGTTGAAGTACAAGACAGGTTTCGACCACAATATGTATTGTATCATGCCAATCGGTCTTTGGCAAGTATGTTTTATACAGTGTGGAGTTATGAGTGTGGAGTGGGGAGTTTATGGTGTCGCTTCGCGACGGACTGAAATTATGGAGAACCCGCTTCAAACTCCAAACTCAATTAGTCATGACCGGACTGACGATCTTCCCGATTGAGATATACCCGTCCAGTACGGCAGCAATATCGCTGCCCTCGGGGGCGGCGCCCTTTTCGATCGGCACGCCCTTCTGGCTGATGAGCTGCTGTCCGTCCGGATGAGAGCGCGCGGTAAAGACGCCGTTATAAAGCTGCATCGGGGCGATGAAGCGCTCGCGCAGGATGCCGCGAAGATCTGACAGCGGACCCGACGGGAAGTTTACATTCCAGATCTCTCCGCGCCCCTGGCCGCGCTCGATTAGCTCAGCCGTGATTTCGGGCATGTACGCTTCGGCGATCGTGAGGTCTCCCCTGCCCTTTGCCGAAAAGGCGATGGCGGGGATGCCGTTCATCACGGCTTCAAAGCAGGCGCCAATGGTGCCGGAATAGGCGATGTCGAATCCGGCGTTCCAGCCGTCGTTGACGCCGGAGAAAATGTAATCGGGCTTAAAGTCCAGCAGATGCTCCAGCGCGACCTTCACGCAGTCGGCAGGCGTGCCGCCAAGGCTCCACGCCCCCGTGACGGGGACAGGAAAGTCCGAGCATCTGAGGGCCATATCGTCGAAGAGCGTGAGCTTCTGACTCATGCCGCTGCACTGTTCCGAGGGCGCGACAACGTAAGTCTCGCCGAACTGCACCGCTGCCCTTGCAAGCGCCGTGATGCCGGGGGCATGGATGCCGTCGTCATTGACCACCAGAATACGCAGCTCGCTCTCCCCCTCTCATTTTACCCGCATAGTTTACCACAGACCGGAACGTCGAACAATCGGGAATAAAGATGAAATTGCAGCCCTCCCCGTCGCCGCTTTTCGGAAAGTCTGTCCAAAACCGGTTTGCATAACAACATCTGGGTTTCAGGCTCATAACAGGCCACAAAAGAGTGTGGATTTTTTTGAAGGAGAGGGGTATAATAACGCGAGTTTACTATATTCCATACGGAGGTTCCTTCATGGATCTTGCCGCAACTATCCTGCTTATCCTCGAAGCTCTCTTCGCGCTGTGGCTTCTCCGGCTCGAGGGACTGCTCGATCATCCGCGGGCACTGATCATCTCGCTTCTGCTGACTGCCGCGGCGTTCGGTCTGCGCGCATACTGCCTTGACTACGAGACGCTGGACTACCAGAACTTTCTGCGCCCCTGGGTAGCGTTTTACCGGAACAATCTGGGCTTTCGTTCACTCGCCTATCCGCTGGGAAATTACAACATCCCTTACCTGTATTTCCTCTGCTTCTTCTCCTATCTGCCGACCCGCGATCTGTACCTGATCAAACTCCTGAGCATCTTTTTTGATGTGCTGCTGGCCTTCGGCGCGATGAAGCTGCTGGGCCTGTGCGTGGAGAACAAGCGCTTGCGGCTTGCCTGCTTCTTCACGGTGCTGTTTTTGCCGACGGTGGTGCTCAACGGTGCGCTCTGGGGTCAGTGTGACAGCATCTATGTGGCCTTCGCGCTGCTTGGGCTGTGGCTGGGGCTTGAGGACAAGCCGGTGCTTTCAGTGCTGTGCTTCTCCCTCTCCTTCGGCTTCAAGCTCCAGGCGGTGTTTATCCTGCCGATCATGGCGGTGCTGTGGTTTCGCGGCAACTATAAGATCTGGCACTTTGCGCTGTTCCCCGCGTTTTACGTGCTGCTGGTCCTGCCTGCCGTGGCCCTCGGCAAGCCCTTTCTTGAAACGCTCACGCTCTATACCTCCCAGACGGGCAGCATCGGCACCGGGCTCAACTATAACTCCCCTTCTGTCTACGCCCTCTTCTGGCGCAGCCCTGAGACGACGGATGCGGCAAACCTCGGCATCGCGGGCGCGTTTACGTATATGTTCATCCTGCTGGTCTTCTGCTTTCTCCGGCGGGACAGGCTCAGTGAACGGGCAGTGCTGACGGCGGCGCTGCTGTTTGCGGTGGGCATCCCCTTCCTGCTGCCGCACATGCACGAACGCTATTTCTTCGGGGCGGACGTGCTGTCGGTCGTCCTGGGCTTTGCCTGTGTGCTGGGCATCCCGGCGGCTCTGCTCACGCAGTTTGCGTCCCTGCTGGGCTACCACGCCTATCTCAAAATGCGCTACCTGCTATACATGGACCACGGCTCACGCTCCCTGATCGGGGTGATCCTGCTGGGGATTGTCCAGCTTCTGTACGATACGGCGGGCAAAACCGAAAATTTTCCGGAACCGGAAAAATCAGCCTTGACAAACGACGAGAATCTGATATAATACCCCTTGCCTTGAATGAGGCAAGGAAATACGCGAGAGTGCTGGAACAGGTAGACAGGCACGTTTGAGGGGCGTGTGTCAACCGACGTGGGAGTTCAAGTCTCCTCTCTCGCACCAAAAAGGACCCATCCATTCGGATGGGTCCTTTTTGGTGCTCGAAAGTGCTGAACGCTGGTAGCATTTATGGATATCTGAACCTTTCTTTCGCGGATATCACACATTGTACCTCTCCGGTCAGAAGTAGAATAGCTTTGCCGCGCAGCCGTCCGCGCTCGGCGCTGCGTTGATTAATGCGACGAACAGCCGGAAAAAATGTAAAGTCTGCTTGACATTCCTTGCATCATATGTTACCCTGTGTATGGAAAGCAAGCTTTACCTTTTTCAGAAACGGAGGCGCTATGAAAAACCGTATCGAACAACTGCGCAGTGAGAGAGGGATACGCCAGGAGGAGCTGGCGCGAGAGCTCGGCGTGTCCCGGCAGACGATCAGCTCGCTGGAAAACGGGCGCTACAACCCCTCCATCATGCTTGCGTACAAGGTCGCCGTTTTCTTCGGGCTGACGATCGAGGATGTATTTATCTTTGAGGAGGAATGAGCATGTATAACAACAAGAGACTTGCACTTAGTATTCTCTATGTGGTACTGGGTCTTTCGTTCACGGCCTTGTCCATTGCCGGGGTCTCGGATTCTCCCTATCTCTCAGGCATGGGCGGTGGTCTGACTGTGGTGGGTGCAATTCAGCTCATCCGAAACTTGCGCTATCGGATGGATGCCGCTTACCGGGAAAAGGTCGACACCGCGGTCAATGACGAGCGCAACAGCTTTCTGCGCATGAAGAGTTGGGCCTGGACCGGTTATATCGTCGTACTGGCTGAGGGGATCGGCGTAATTGTGGCAGCGCTGCTCGGGCGGGAGCTGGTGATGCAGGTGCTCAGTTATTCCGTGTGCCTGATCCTCTGCGTGTACTGGATCACTTGGCTCATCCTCAGCAGGAAGTATTGAAGGTGAAATGCTGTTCGGGTTGAAAATATATCTTCAGCCTGAATTAACAGCAGTTTTCACAAGATTGGTTTACGTAATCTTCAGATTTAGGGTATTATCTACACCTTGTCATTTGGTGTAAAATATACCACAAAATATTGTATTTTTGTATTTTTTGAACCTATCCTGTCGATTTTCACAGTTTTGCTCTTTTCGAAAAAGGCAGAAATATATATTTTTTACAAAAAGTTCTTGACAAACCTGTCGGGGTGTGGTATATATAGGAACGGAGATGGGCGTCACCCATCGGTGAAATCGGCACCATAACCTGTGAGAGCAAGCAAAGTTTACTTGTGGGCCACCCGGCGGCATTGTATCCGGGATGTTGAGCAGGCAACACCAGCATACATCTTGTTGTGTAGGCGGAAATAACCGGTTCTAAGGCAGTCTGGCTTTCAATGAAGTGACAGACTGCCTTCCCTTTTTGTCTGTCGTACTTGGTCAGTGCTCAGACATCGTTACCTGCGCATTGCGCCCCCCATTCTTTCTTTTCGCCTTGCCGAAAAGAAAGAATGCGCCGCGCCCGGTGTAAGAAAGAAAAGGGCGCTGGGCGCGGATAACACTTTGCATCGTCTATTGCTTTCTCTCGCGGATATCGCACATGGTACGTTTCTGGTTAAAAGTAGAATAGCTCAGTCGCGCAGCCGTCCGCGCTCGGCGCTGCCTGTTTACATAGCTTAACGTTCACTATTCTAAACTTCCAACTTATAAACCAAGCAGCGGCGCGAGCGTAAGCGAAGCCTTCCGCGGTCGGATCTGCTTGAAAGGTATACTGCTTGCACCTATCGTTGTACCATGTCTGATATCCGCGAGAGAAAGGTTCGTTATTTCAAAACCTTGCCCGCGTCGGCGGCCCTTTTCTCTTTGGAGTCCAAGAACCGTTTCTCTTTTCGGGCAAGAGCCGAAAAGAGAAATGGGTCTTGATATGCGCAGCTCACCGCCTCTGAGCGCTAAAACCAATCGAAACAAAAGGAGCACTACAATGGGATTGTTCAATCTGTTCAAAACGCCCGACATCTACGCCGGTCTGGAGCAGTACAAAGCCACGCCCGGCGCGGTGCTGCTGGACGTGCGCGAGGCAGATGAGTTTGCCGCCGGGCACATACCGGGAAGCATCAATCTTCCCCTGTCCGTTATCGACACTGCCGAGACGCTGATCCCGGATTTTGAAACGCCCATCTTCGCCTACTGTCTCGTCGGCTCGCGCAGCGCCCGCGCCATGTCCAGGCTGTATGCGATGGGATACGAGAAGGCCGTGAGCATCGGCGGCATCCGCGACTATAAGGAAGCATTGGAACGATGAAGAAGGCAGCGCCGCGGCGCTGCCTTCTTTGTGTGCTGCCGCTATCCGAAATAACGGCGGTAGAGATTGAGAACGAGCGGGTCCAGCTCCTTTCTCAGGTTGACCTCATGATCCTGGATCAGCTTCTCGATACTTGTTTTCTGCTTCGCAAAGCCCGCTGTGTGATGCAACCCATGCTGAATGTGGAGCCGGGCAAGCGTCTCGATCTCCGCACTCAGATCGCGGATCACTGCCTGGCGTTCCATATCGTTCCTCCATAAGTTGTAGGTGGCCTTTGTTCTTACCGGACCCCGTGGACGTTTACCCTCACATCCCTTCCTTTCCTGTCCGCTCTGGGCCGTCCCGGTACTCTCTTCTTATTATATGCTATATGTATATTACCATATCCCCGGCTTCGCTTCAACATGGCATATTACCGAAAAAATGTTAATTATTTCTGTCATATTTCACAGTAACTCAAATATTTTAATCAAATTTGTTTTAGTTTTTCGCAATTTGTTTCCTTCTGTTTTTATCATACTCCATTCTTTTGTTCACCTCCGGGCGAGAAATCGTTGACAGTGCCGGAAAGAAACGATAGAATAAAGTCAAACTGTACTTCTGTGTTTTGCTGACTTTACCATATAAAAATATTGGAGGATACTGCCATGGACAGACTGGATTGGGCGCCGGAGTTTCAAGCCCGCTTTGAGCACCACGAGGAGGAGCTGCGCTGGCTCTTCATGGAGCTCTACCACAACGACGAGCAGGCCTATGACTACTTTGTCGGCATGCTCAAACGCGCATATGACGAGCGCAGCGAAGACCTGCGCGAGATCGACCGGCGCAGACTCGCAGACCCCGACTGGTACAAGGGCAACAATCTTGTCGGCATGCTCATGTATGTGGACTGCTTTGCCGGTACGCTCAAGGGGGTGCGTGAAAAGCTCGACTACATTGAGGAAAGCGGCGTCAATTATCTGCACCTGATGCCCCTGCTGGAAAGCCCCGTTGGCCGCAGCGACGGGGGCTACGCGGTCTCCGACTTTCGCAAGGTTCAGCCCGCGCTCGGCACGATGGAGGATCTGGCCGCCCTCGCCGATGACTGCCACAGCCGCGGAATCGCCGTCTGCCTCGACTTTGTGATGAACCACACCAGCGAGGACCACGAGTGGGCAAAGCGTGCCCGGGGCGGCGAAAAGGAATTTCAGGACCGCTACTTCTTCTACGACAGCTGGGACATCCCCCGCGAGTTTGAAAAGACCGTGCCCCAGGTCTTCCCCACCACCGCCCCCGGCAACTTCAGTTGGTGCGATGAGGCGGGCAAGGTGGTCATGACCACCTTCTACCCCTATCAGTGGGACCTCAACTATGCAAATCCCGCCGTCTTCAACGACATGACGGAGAACATGCTCTACCTCTGCAACCGGGGCGTGGACATCATCCGCCTCGACGCGGTGCCCTACATCTGGAAGCAGCTCGGCACCAACTGCCGAAATCTTCCCCAGGTACACTCCCTGGTGCGCATGATGCGTATGGTGTGCGAGATCGTATGCCCCTCCTGCCTGCTGCTCGGCGAGGTCGTCATGGAGCCGAGCAAGGTGGTCCCCTACTTCGGCAGCGTTGAAAAGCCAGAGTGTCATCTGCTCTACAACGTCACCACCATGGCAAGCACCTGGCACACCGTGGCCACGAAGGACGTGCGCCTGCTGCAGCACCAGCTCGGTCAGGTCTTCGCCCTGCCGCGCGAGTATACCTTCTTAAACTATTTGCGCTGCCATGACGATATCGGCTGGGGCCTCGACTACGCCTTCCTCTCCCGCTTCGGGGCGGAGGAGGGCGAGCACAAGCGCTTCCTCAACGACTACCTCACCGGCAAGTGGTGGGGCAGCCCCGCCAGAGGTGAGCTCTACAACGACGATCCCCGCCTGCGCGACGCGAGACTCTGCGGCACCACCGCCTCCCTCTGCGGTCTGGAGTCCGGGCGCTATGAGAACAACCCGGGCAAAATCGAGTGGGCCTCCCGCCTCGATATCATGCTCCACGCATACATGTTCACTCTCAGCGGCATCCCGGTTCTCTACAGCGGCGATGAGATCGGCCAGCAAAATGACTACTCCTACCACGACGACCCCAACAAGGCCGCCGACAGCCGCTACCTCCACCGCGGGAAGATGAACTGGGAGGCCGCCGAAAACCGCAGCGATCCCGAGACCGTGGAAGGAAAACTCTTCTCCTCCATCACCTTCCTCGAAAAGCTCCGTGCCGCCCACCGAGTCTTCATGGCCAGGGCCGACACCTGGCTGCTGCTCACCGGGGACGACGGCGTGCTCGGCATCGGGCGTTACTACCAGGGCGAAAAGCTCGCCGCGTTCTTCAACTTCTCCGAATATGAGCGCTGGGCGCCCCTGAACACCCCGGGCGAGTTTACCGATCTGCTCACCGGCGCATCCGTCACCAACGGCGGCGTGCTGCTACCTCCCGGCGGCTTTGCGTGGCTCATCTGCGATTTTGGTGAGGAGGGAAGCAGATGAATAAAAAACTGATCTTTCTCGATATCGACGGAACCCTGACCGCTCCCGGCAGCAACGTCCCGCCGGAGAGCGCGCTGAAGGCCATAGAAGCTGCGCGTGAGGCAGGCCACAAGGTCTTTCTCTGTACCGGGCGCAACTACGACATGCTCTCCCCCCTGCTCAAGTACGGCTGCTTTGACGGCGCCGTTGCCAGCGGCGGCGGGTATGTCTTCTGCGGCGACGAGGTGCTTTTCGACTGTCCGATGACCGACGAGCAGCGGGAGACTGCCATGCGGCTTTTCAAGCAGACTGGCGTCTTCCGTACCGTAGAGGCCGTGGACGGCAGCTTCTGCGACGAGGGTATGGCGGAGTTTCTCAACGAAGTGTCCGGCGGCAACAGCGAGCTGGTGCGCTGGCGCAAGGCGCTGGAGGCCGACCTCGGTATGCGGCCTATGGAGGAGTACGACAATCGCCCCATTTACAAGGTGGTGTTCATGTGCCGGAATGCCGAGCAGCTTGCCCCGGCAATTGAGGCACTGGAGAAGGAATTTTTCTTCGTCGTGCAGGACATGAACGGGGCTGACTGCCTCAACGGCGAAATCGTCAATCGCAAGTTCAACAAGGGCAAGGGCATTGTGCGCATGTGCGAGAAGCTGGGCTATGACATTGCCGACACCGTTGGCTTCGGCGACAGCATGAACGACCTTGAGATGATCGAGACCGTGGGCACCTCCGTCTGCATGGCAAACGGCAGCCCCAAGCTTCAGAAGATGAGCGACATCATCTGCCCCGCCGTGGAGGAAGACGGCCTTGCCAAAGCCTTCAAGGACCTAGGCTTGTGCTGAGCAGCATGCCTTTACTTAGTTAACATAACGAATATCGAGTCTGTACATGAACAGGTACAGACTCGATATTTGTTAATTTTCCACAAAAATGGGGGTCGATTTTTTACTTCGCTTTTTTGTTCTTTCTTGCCTTTGTCATTTTTTTGATGTATTATACTATCGTAAGGAGCGGCCGTCCTTTGGACGGCCGCTATTTGGGAAAAAATGATTAAAGGAGAAATCTCTATGGCACTCGATTATCGCAAATGCGCTGAAGAAATCTCCGCCAACATAGGCGGCGGATCGAACGTCATCAGCGCTGCGCACTGCGCCACCCGACTGAGGCTCGTTATCGCGGACAACAGCAAGGTCAACAAGGAAGCGCTGGAGAACGTGGACGGCGTCAAGGGCATGTTTGAATCCAACGGACAGCTCCAGCTCATCATCGGCACCGGCACCGTCAACAAGGTCTACGACGAGTTCCTGGCCGTCACTGGCGCCACCGCCGCCTCGAAGGCCGACGTTAAGGCCGCTGCCGCCTCCCGCATGCCCCTGTGGAAAAAGATTCTAAAGACCCCCGGTGACGTGTTCGTCCCCATCCTGCCCGCCATTGTTGCTTCTGGCCTGATGATGGGTATTGTCGAAGCCATCCCGAAATTCTGGCCTGCCTTCGGACAGAGTGACTGGTTCTCCTTCCTGGATCTGGTAGCGAACACCGCTTTTGCCCTGCTGCCTGTTCTGGTCGCCATCTCCTCCGCCCGCGTCTTTGGCGGCAACATCTTCCTCGGCGCCGTCATCGGCATCATGATGGTTCACCCCGCACTCATCAACGCCTGGACCGTCGGCAACTACGGCCCCGGTGAGATTCCCGTCTGGCATCTGTTCTTCTTCACGGTACAGCAGGTCGGCTATCAAGGCCATGTTATCCCGGTAATTTTGGCTGTCCTGCTGATGTCCACGGTCGAAAAATGGCTGCATAAGCATGTGCCCGAAATGATCGACCTCTTCGTCACCCCGCTGTGCACCGTGCTCATCACCGCTTTCGTTACTTTTACCATCATCGGCCCCATCTTCTCCGTGTTTGAAAGCTGGGTGCTCGTCGGTGCCGAGAAGCTCATCACCATCGGCCACGGCGTCGGTGCCGCCGTCATGGGCGCCATCTACCCGCTCACCGTCGTCATGGGTCTGCACCACATGTACAACGTCATCGAGGCCGGTATGATCTCCTCCTCCGGCGTCAACTTCTGGATGCCCATCGCTTCCGCCGCAAACTTTGCCCAGTTCGGCGCCTGCTTGGCCGTGGCTCTCAAAGTCAAGAACCAGAAGACCAAGTCCGTTGCCCTGCCCTCCTCCCTCTCCGCATCCCTGGGCATCACCGAGCCTGCCATCTTCGGTATCAACTTCCGCTTCATGAAGCCCTTTGTCGCCGGCATGATCGGCGGCGCGGTCGCCTCCTTCTTCGCGACCTGGATGCACGGCACCAATGCCGAGGGCGAGATCGTGAAGTTCGGCGCCACCACCTACGGCGTCACCGGTATCCCCGGCATCCCCGCCGTCAACAACGTCCCCATGTACATCATCGAACTGTGCATTGCGGCCGGCATCGCCTTTGCCATCACCTGGTTCATCTGGAAGGAAGACGCGCCCGCCAAGAAGGCGGCTCCCGCTCCCGCCGAGCCCCCCAAGGACATGCCCGTTGTCGTCCGCTGCTCCGCCGGTGAGCTCAAGCAGCCCGTGGAAGGCAAGGTCATCGACCGCGAGGCCATCCCCGACGAGACCTTCGCTACCGGCATTCTCGGCGACGGCATCGGCGTCGAGCCTACGAGCGGCACGGTCGTGGCCCCGTTCGACGGCACTGTCACTTCTGTCTTTGACACCAAGCATGCGGTCACCCTTGAAAAGGATGGCATGGAAGTTTTGATCCACATCGGCGTCAACACCGTTAACATGAACGGCGACGGCTTCACCGCCTACGTTTCCGAGGGCGACGAGGTCAAGGCAGGTCAGCGTCTGCTGGGCTTTGACAGCGCCAAGATCAAGGCCGCAGGCTACAGCGACTGCGTCGTCATGCTGCTGACAAACTCCGACGATCTTGAGAACGTCGAGTGCGGCTTAAAGTAAGGGACTGTTTTACCTCCCTTTCGTAAAGGGAGGTGCCCCGAAGGGGCGGAGGGATCGAAGAGCGCAATTTTGCGCTACAGTACTTCGATGTGTGTGCGACAGCCGATCCCTCAGTCACCAGTTTGCGAACTGGTGACAGCTCCCTTTCGCAGAGGGAGCTTAATCAGAAAAAATTTATTTTTACGGAGGTAACAACAATGAAGTCTTTTGATTACGTCATCACCGATCCTGTGGGCATTCACGCCCGTCCCGCCGGCATCCTGGTCAAGGAAGTCAAGAACTACAAGGACTCTGTCATTACCCTCGCCAAAGGCGAGAAGAGCGTCAACCTGCTCAAGCTGATGGCCCTCATGCAGATGGGCATCAAGCAGGGCGACAAAGTCACCGTCAGTGTTGAAGGCGGCGACGAGGATTCTGTCTGCGCCAAGATCGAAGAGTTCTTCAAGGCCAACCTGTAATAATAAGATTTATAAGATACGCCTGCCCCAGCGACAGGCGTATCTTTCTATGATGAAAGGAGATATTTCACCATGATTTCCATTCAGGGCAAGGGCGTATCCACCGGTGTGGCTGCTGGCCCTCTCTATTTCTATCAGCGCGCCAAGAGCACCATCCACCGTTATGAGGTTGCCGACGCGGAGGCCGAATGGGCCCGCTTCAAGGCCGCCCAGGCCAAGGCTATTGAGCAGCTCGGTGTGCTGGCCGAGAAGGCCCGCGAGGAAGCCGGCGACGAGGCCGCCATGCTCTTTGAGACCCACCAGCTCATGGCAGAGGATCTCGACTATGAAGAGGCTATTGAGGAACTCATCAAGGACGCAAAGCAGAACGCCGAAGCCGTCGTGACCGACGTCGCCGCCCAGTTTGCCGAGATGTTTGCCGCCATGGACGACAGCTACATGCAGGCCCGCGCCGCCGACGTAAAGGACGTATCCTCCCGCATCATCGGCATCCTCTCCGGCGTTGTGCAGGGCGGCATCGACTCCGACGTGCCTGTCATCCTGGCCGCTGACGATCTGGCCCCCTCCGAGACTGTTCAGCTTGACAAGTCCAAGATTCTGGGCTTCATCACTGCGGGCGGCTCCGGCTCCAGCCACACCGCCATTTTGGCCCGCACGATGGGCATCCCCGCCATCATCGGCGTGGGCGACCAGCTCAAGCCCGAGTATGAGGGCCGCGAAGTCATCGCCGACGGCGGCACCGGCAATGTGGTCATCGATCCCGATGAGCCCACCCGCGAGCGTCTCATGGCAAAGCGCGCGGAACTGATCCGCCGCCAAGAGCTCTTAAACCAGCTCAAAGGCCTGCCCAACGAGACCAAGGACGGCAAGAGCGTGCGCATCTACTGCAACATCGGCAATCCCGAGGACGTGCATGCGGTGCTCGAAAACGACGGCGCGGGCATCGGCCTGTTCCGCTCAGAGTTCCTCTACCTCAACTGCGACGATTATCCCTCCGAGGATTACCAGTTTGAGGCCTACAAGAAGGTCCTCTCCGACATGGGCGGCAAAGAAGTCGTCATCCGCACGCTGGACATCGGCGCCGACAAGATGATCGAGTACTTCCAGCTCCCCAAGGAAGAGAACCCCGCCCTCGGCAACCGCGCCCTGCGCATCTGCCTCAACCGCCCTGAGATCTTCCGCACCCAGCTTCGCGCCCTGTATCGCGCCTCCGCTTATGGCCGCCTCTCCATCATGTTCCCGATGGTCACCTCCGTCTGGGAGGTCAAGGAAGCCAAGAAGATGTGCGAGCAGGTCAAGGCCGAGCTCACCGCAGAGGGTCTCCCCTTCTCCGACGAAGTCGATGTGGGCATCATGATCGAGACCCCCGCCGCCGCCGTCATCAGTGATCGGCTCGCAAAGGTGGTCGACTTCTTCTCCATCGGCACCAATGACCTGACCCAGTACACGCTGGCCTGCGACCGTCAGAACAACGACCTGGGCCGCTTCTTCAACGCCCATCACCCCGCCGTTCTGCGTCTCATTAAGATGGTCGCCGAGAACGCCCACAAGGAGGGTATCTGGTGCGGCATCTGCGGCGAACTGGGCGCAGACCTGGAACTGACCGAGACCTTCCTCTCCATCGGCGTAGACGAGCTGTCCGTCTCCCCGCGCGCCGTACTCCCGCTCAGGCAGAAGGTGCGCGAGACCACCGTGGCCGACGTACAGGAAAAGCTGGTCGGCAATCTCATGAGCGACGAAAACGACATCTGATTTCCACCAAATATATGAGCCGCCGTTTTTGCGGCGGCTCATTTCCTTGTGTCTATGAAATTTATCGTCTTCTCCGATTCCCACGGGGTTTCGGACAATATGATCCGGGCCGTCCAGATTGAAAAGCCCGATCTGTGCTTTTTTCTCGGCGACGGGGAACATGACCTGACCGCCCTGCAGCGGCGATTCCCACGGCTTCCTGTCAATGCCGTGCGCGGCAACTGCGACGTGTTCTCCACCTTGCCGCAGACGCTTGTGTGCGCGGCGGGCGGGCTCAAAATTTTTCTGACCCACGGCCACCTCTACGGCGTCAAGCATGACCCGATCTTCCGGGATCTTTGCGAGGCTGCGCTGGAAGCGGACGCGGATGTGGTGCTCTTCGGGCACACGCATGAACCGTTTCGAGATTTCACCATGGGCATGCACCTGCTTAACCCAGGCAGCATTGGCCCCACCACACGGCCCAGCTACGGTCTGATCCGCACAGACGGGGAACAGACTGAAACGGAAGTCGTTTTCCTGGCAAAAGATGCTTCTCCCTTCGACCGATACCGGCGAAGGGCTTGACAATGGATATCAGGCAGTTTATGATGGCTTTACTATATAAGAATAGGAAGATGATCAACGATGGATAACAAGACTTTTGATGTTGTCGCCCTGGGCGAGCTGCTGGTCGACTTTACGCAGAACGGTCTGAGTGAGCAGGGCAACACGCTTTTTGAAGCAAACCCCGGCGGCGCGCCCGCAAACGTCCTTGCCATGCTGCGCAAGCTCTCGAAGCGCTGCGCCTTCATCGGCAAGGTGGGCAGGGACAGCTTCGGCGATATGCTGGCCAAAACCGTGGAGGAGGCCGGGATCGACATCCGCGCGCTCATGCGGGACAAGGAAATCCCTACGACGCTTGCCGTGGTGCACACCTTCCCGAACGGTGATCGGGATTTCAGTTTCTACCGCAAGCCCGGCGCAGACATCATGCTGCGTGCCGACGAGCTGGATGAGGCGCTTTTGAAGGACTGCCGCATCTTCCATTTCGGCACTCTGTCCCTGACAGACGAGCCGTGTAAGAGTGCCACCGTGCAGGCCTATGAGATCGCCAAGGCCGCGGGCGCGCTGATCTCCTTCGACCCGAACCTGCGCGCGCCGCTGTGGAAATCTGAGGCCGACGCGAAGGCTGCCATTGAGTGGGGCTTAGAGCGCTGCGACGTGCTCAAGATCGCGGACAACGAGATCGAGTTCATGACCGGCGAGACCGACTTTGACAAGGGCGCCGCCATTTTGAAGGAGCGCTTCCCCAACATCCGCCTCCTGAACGTGACCGCCGGCGGCGACGGCAGCCATTCTTTCTACAACGGCCGCCACGTCTTTGTCCCGGCCTGCAAGCTCGGCGGCGTGATCGAGACCACCGGCGCGGGCGACACCTTCTGCGCGAGCGTGCTGAATTTCGTGCTGGAAAACGGGCTTGACGATCTCACGGACGACGATCTGACCGCGATGCTGCGCTTTGCCAACACCGCCGCCTACATCGTCACCACGAAGAAGGGCGCCATCCGCTCCATGCCCGAGCGTGAGCAGGTGGAAGAGCTGCTGAAAAAGATCTGATTGAATTTCCCGTGAGCCGAGAGGATATCGCTATGCTTTTTGATCTGTTTAAAAAGCAGGAGAAAATCAACGTGACCGAAATCACGGACGAGATCGAGGGCCGTGTTTACCCTGCCTTAAAGCCTCTCGGCTTCCGCAAACACGGGCGGACGCTGCATCGCTTTGTGTCCGGTGACATCTCACAGGTCATCCACTTTCAAAGCGGCATGCCCACGAAAGGGATGGGCGGTCTGCTGTGCGTGAATCTGGGGATCCGTATACCCGAATGTGTGGAGGAGACTTTTCATCCGAACGCGGAAAAGAAGAAGTATTACCATGAATACGACTGCACGCTCCGTTCAAGACTGGGTACTGTTTCCGGGAAGGAAGAGACATGGTATGACCTGCGCCGCGGTGCGGAAAAGATCGCAGCGGATGTGCTGAATCAACTCAATGAAACCGTCCTCCCGGTCTACGACGTATTGAGTAGCAGAGAGGCGATCCTCGCCCACCGCAGAGAGTACCCCCTGTTTGACACGATAACCCCGCATCTGATCCTGCTGGATGAGTGCATGATCTACGGGCACCTGGGCGATCTGGCAAAAGCAAAAGAAAAGTTTGAGGCTTATTACCACTCCGCTGTGAGTGAATATGAAGATCAAACGAAAAACGGCAGGCAGCAGTATCTGAAAAAGGGAGAGCGCGTCGTGTACATGGGGCAGGATATCACCGCCGAGGAGGACGGTTGGGTTACGCTCTACGGGGCGAGCCATCGGCATATAGAACACCTTGACCAATTGGCCAGGGATCTGAATCTGAGATAACGAGCAAGGAGCTGCAGCATGGTGATGCTGCAGCTCCGTTTTCAATTATTAAACCCCGCGTTGGGATCAAGCTCTACATTCCGAAACAGTGCCGACACAGCCGTGCGATAGTCCGGGAGGGTGCGGGATTTCAGGATGACCTTGCCCGCCCGCTCGGAGCCGGGGAACATGCAGAGCTGATAAAACCACAGCTCCTTCATGCGCGCGACGGTATAGTGCGGCGCAAGCCCTTCGGCAAGATATGTCTCCACAAGCCGGTCGTGGAAGGCCTGCAGCTCCGCCGCTGTCAGCGCCGCGCCGCCGCGAAGCTGCCGGAACAGGGCGGGATTCGTCACCGCGCCGCGGCCCAGCATCACGGCATCCAGAGCCGGATAGCAGGCAAGGAGAGAGGCGAGGTCGGCGGGCGTGAAGACATTGCCGTTATATTCCACCGGGAACGGGCAGTCCAGCACGGCGGCGAAGGCCTCTCGGTCCGGTTTGCTCTTGTACATGCCGTCCCGGTCGCGCACATGGACAATGAGGCGGGAGAGCGGGTATCTGCGGTAAATCTCAACGATGGCCGGAAACTCTTCAGCACTGTGCAGGCCGAGGCGGGTCTTGACCGATATCCGCAGCGGGCAGCGGGAGAAGATGTCTGCAAGGCAGGCGTCAAGCTGCGCAGGATCGCCCAGCATGCCCGCGCCCTTGTGCTTTGAAACCACCGTGCCGGAGGGACAGCCGAGGTTGAAATTGACTTCCTCATACCCGAGGTCCCGAAGCTCCCGCGCAACCGCAAGAAAGGGCTCTGCGGCATTGCACAGAAGCTGCGGCACAAGCGTGATGCCTTCATTGTTCTCCGGCAGCACATCCCGCAGATTTCCCACCTTGAATTTTCCGGTGCTGTCCGGGGCGATAAAGGGGGCGTAATAGCGGTCCGCGCCCGGGAAAAGCTCGGTGTGTACGCGCCGGTAAACACTGTATGTGATCCCCTCCATGGGGGCAAAGCTCAGTTCCATCGCAGGGCTCTCTTTCATTTAGTATATAGAATATACTAGAAAAAGCCCGAAAAGGAAAGCAAAAATTTTTGATTTGTCCATAGCTTTTTTATGTATTCGCTGTATAATATATAGTTGTCGTATTGTTCGCAATGTCTATATATTGATTTTTTGGAAGGAGGGAGCAGCTATGAAGCATCCGGCACTGGCGCGCGTGTTCGCGGTTGTGCTGGCCATACTTGGTCTGCTGCTCCTGATCACGGGCGTGCGCGGCTTTGCGAAGACGGAGGAAGAGCGCGAAGAACGCCTAACCTATGAAAAGAAATACGCGGGCAGGATCGAAAACTTCAGAGACCTGCGTGAAGAACTGCTGGGCAGTGCCGACTACGATGAGACCATGACAGCGCTCCGGCGCTTTGTGGACGAACACGAGAAGGCGGCGGCAAAGCACAAGACGGACACCGCCCTCTTCAGCGCCGCCAAGGGCGGGCTCAAGATGGGCGAGGATATGATCGTCTCCATACGCGCGCAGATGAACGAGCTCAAGGAGCAGCTTCACAACGCCAGCTCCCGCCGGGCCTTTCTCGAGGCGCTGCTCTCGGAACTGATCGCCTCTCAGAAGATCAATATGCCCTGGCTGAACGCACTTGCCAGCCAGAGCGCGCAGTACGCGACAGAGAGCTACCTGCAGGGCACGGAGATTACGCTTGTTTCCACCGAGCTGCGCGGCCTGATGGAAAACGAGCCCACGCCGGCTTCGGTCACTGCCGCGCCCTATGAGCCGCCCACCCCGCCGGTGGAGATGACGCTGCCCGCGCTGCCTGCGGTGGAGGGCTTCTCCTTCGAGGATATGGAAGCGGCGTATGCGGCAACGGCCACCGCCTATCTCGACGCCGCCGCAGTCTACCAGCAGGCAGGCGCCGTCTTCGCACAGCAAATGCAGGACTACTACGAAAACGCTGCGCAGCAGACCGCAGACCGTCTCAACGGCATGCGGCCGGGCGGCGCCGTCAGCGACACGGCTGTCAGTGCGGAGTACACCCTCGCCCACGGACTCTGGGAGGATGAGTGCAAAACCGTGAAGGAACAGCTCGATCTGAATGAGCTGCGTGGGAGTATACAGCGGCTTAGCTCGGCGTTGACCAACCTTGTACAACAGGCCAACAGCATATCGGCCTCTTTTACCGGCGAGACCGGCGGCATTTATCCGGGCCTTGAGGAGCTTGCGACGCTGGCTGCTTCGATGTCGGCACGGCTTGACCGACTTGAAGGCTCAGCGCTTTCTGATCTGAGCAACGAGGATTTCCTGGATCTCACCGATGATCTGGAGGAACTTTTTGACCTGCTGACCGATGCCTTCATCGCTATATCCCAGAACCTGGATAATCCCGCTTCGATGATCGCGGAGATCATGGACCGGCTGCACATCACCGAAGAGCTGGTTCGCGCGCTGGACAAGATGCTGGACAAGGCAGATCACGAGATGCAGGCCCAGCTTGAAGAGCTGTGGTATCAGATGGGCGAGACGGAAAAGGACGCCGTCAAGCTGGAGGCCGAAAAGCTCGGCCTGGACAAGGAGGCTGTGCTGCTGTCCAAGCGCACGCTGGACGCCGACGCCCTGCGGGATCTTCGAAGCCGCCACGCCACGGCGCGCCAGCTTCTTGTGAACATACCCGAGGTGAAAGCGCACATGACGAGCGACGCTGACCTTGCCGACAGCGCCCGGGCCTGGCTGGATACATACGCGAAGGAAACAGAACGCTTGTACAAGGGGCGGCTGCTTCTGAACGCCCTTGCCGTTTTCGGCGGCGCGATGGGCATGCTCGGCATCCCCGCGGCCTATGAGCTCATCCGCAGCCGTTTTATGCTCCTGGCGCCGGTGCTGCTGTGCATGCTGGGCGCGGCAGGCGCTGAGGCGCTGAACATGGCGCTCGGCCTCGGGCAGCAGTATGCGGCGCTGTTCACCGCAATCTTCGCGCTCTTTCAACTTCTGATCGTGCTGCCGAAGGCAAAAAAGCCGCGGCATGTGCCGAAGCACTGAATGACCGGATAGTGAGGGGGATTTCATGCACAAAGAGAAAAAAAGCCGCGGCCACAAGATCATCGTGCTCCTGCTGCTGAGCGTCATTTTGCTACTGTCGGCGATCGCCTGCGCACTCTCCCTGCGCCTGTATAAACGCAGTGCCCCGGCTCTTGCGGGGCACTGGCGTATGGAGCTGAATCTGACGGACACGGCCTGCGCCGGGGCCGCGCTCTGGCTTAACGGCGCGCGCCTTGCCGACCGGGTGGACGTGCGCGAACATATGCCGGTCCTGAGCGTGCGCGTCGATCTGCGCCTCAACGAGGACGGGAGCTGGAACCGCAGCGTGGACGAAGCCAGTCTCGACGAGGCCGAACGGAAGGCCGAAGGCGCTCTGCACGATACCCTGCGGGAGCTTGCGCGCCTGCGTGTTCTGGACGCGGGCCGCCCCGCCGGTACGGACGCGGAGCTGGACACGCGTCTTGCCGACGCCGCCGGAATGCCGGTGGACAACTATCTCGCGCAGTACGGCCCCAGGCTTCTGCCGACTGCGGACGCGCTCAGGGGCCTCTATGAGGGCAGCGGCAGCTATCGGATCGACGGCGTGCACCTGCGCTTTACAGGTCTCAATGACGCGCGCTACCTCGCCGACGACGCGCTGCTGGTGCTGGAATTTGTTGACCGGACGGAGGTGTACAGACGTGCATAAGCCGAAAACACTTGCATGCGTGCTGTGCGCTCTGCTCGCACTGGCCCTGCTGCTCCCCTGCTCCGCCGCCTTTGCCGACGCGGCCGAAACCCACACGGTGCTCGAAAACATTGCCCTCTCGGTCGACGGCGCCGAGCCCGTGACCATCAAGGCCCTGCACTACTCCTACGGCAACAACCGCTTCGTGTCCCTGCGGGATCTGGCGGCGGCGCTGAGCGGCACGGCAAAGCGTTTCGGCATGACCATCACAAACGACACGGTGATCCTTACCTCCGGGGCAGACTACAACGCCGTCGGCGGCGAGGGCGAGCCCTTCCCCTCGACAGAGCCCGGCGCGGTCTACTATACCCGTCCCCTCGCCCAGAACCCGATTGAGCTCGACGGGCGGGCTCTGCGCTACCTGAGCTTTTTCGGCATGAACACCGCATCCCGGCAGGACTTCTTCATGAGTCTGACGGACCTTGCCATGCAGCTTGACCTGGACCTCACGGTCTCTTCCGGGCGCATGACGGTGAACACCGCCGCGCACTGGCATATCGACCTGGAGGAACTCGAAAACGAGGGCTTTTATTACGAGATCCATTCCGCCCTCATCGGGGACGCGAGCACCGGTCTTGTCTATACCGGCTGGGAGACGGAGCTTCCCGTCCCCATCGCGAGCACCACGAAGCTCATGACCTTTGTGGTGCTCATGGACGCGGTCAGCGACGGGGAAATCTCCCTCGAGGATACGGTGACCATCACGGACGAATCGGTACAGCTTTCGCGCACCCAGGACGGCACCATCTACATGGAGGCAGGCTGGCAGGTTACGATACCCGATCTGCTGTGCGGGATGCTGCTGCGCTCGAGCAACGAATGCGCCCTCGCCCTTGCCATCCATCTGTCGGGCAGCGAGGTGGCCTTCGTCGAGCGCATGAACCGCAAGGCGCAGGCGCTGAGCCTTTCGGACGCCGCCGTGTTCTATAACTGCCACGGCCTGCCTGTCTATACGGACAATCTCGCCGCCACCAAAATCCAGAACCGTATGACCGCCCGCGACATGTTCCAGATCGTGAGCTATCTGCTGCGCAGCTACCCGGAGGTCACGAACATCACCGCGCTCAAGGTCGCGGATCTGCCCACGCTCAGGACCACGGTGTACAACACCAATCCCCTGCTGTTCAATCTGCCCGGCGTGGTGGGTCTTAAGACCGGCACGACCAACATGTCCGGCTCCTGCCTCGTGACCGCCATGGAAGTGCAGGACGCCGAGGGGAAGACCCACATGCTGACCTCCATCGTCTTCGGTGCGGAGGACAGCGCCACGCGCAACACCCTTTCGGAAGAGCTCCTGCGCTACGGGATGCAATGCCTGCAGGAGGATGCGTTTTATATGGAGGGTCCTCCGCGCATGCCGCCCGCCGACGCTGAGGCCCTCATCCGGAGACTGCTTGAAAGCTATTGATCCTACCGGCCCGCAGATGATCTGCGGGCCTTTTTTTGTGCGCGGCACTGTTTATTTCCGGGAAATTGTGTTATAGTATTTTCATTAAATGTTTGAAGGAACTGCAGCCATGCTTTTAAACGCAAATCAATTGTCCACTAATATCGTCGTCACGGTGCTCGTTACACTGCTGGTGTTTGTGCTCCCGCTGATGGACAGGCGCATCTGCGCTAAGCTCGGCGTAAACCTGCACCACGGTGTGAGCCAGAATCCCAAGGCCGATGCGCTGCTGCAGATCCGGCAGCTCCTGCTGTTCGCGGTCTTTTTCGTTTATATGATGGTGTTTTCGTATCTGGTGTTCTTCTCGCGCACCGCTTCCGAGGAGTACCTGGTACACATCGCCCCCTTTGCCGATCTGCAGAACGCCATCGACTCCGACTACGGTCTGTTCGATTTTCTGGTCACGCTCTTCCGCGACGGCGTGCAGGCCGCCTTTTCCCATGTATACGTGGTGAAATTTGAGGACATCACGCAGGTGTACATGAACATCATGCTCTATGTCCCGATGGGCTACCTGCTGCCGTATGTGTTTGAATTCTTCCGCATCCGCTCCCGGATCCGCCCGGTGCTGGCCTGCTTCGTGATCTCCTTCATCACGGAAAACCTGCAGCTCATCTTCCGCCGCGGTTTCTACGACATGGACGATCTGCTGGCCAATACCCTCGGCGGTCTCATCGGACAGCTTCTGTTTATCTCAGTGGGCTATGTGGTGACGCACCCGGACTGGCGGCGCGAGCTCTTCACCTACCGCCGCTGGCGGCACGCGGCAAAGCGCAGCGCCCTCTACCCTTTCGCGCGCGGCATCAAGCTCTCCCGCACGACGCTCCTCGGCACCGACGAAGAGGCGGTGTATTTCTTCTATGTGACAAAGCTCGGGTTCCGGCCGTGCAAGCAGCTCACGGTAGAGTATTCCTTTGGCACAGACTTTCTCTTTGAGATGGGAAACTCGCAGGTGGAGGTGCACTGCTCCAACAGACCGGACAAGCTGCCCACCCAGTACCTGAGCATATCCGCCCGCAATCTGCCCCGCATCAGGGAACGCCTCAAGGCGCACGACGTTGAGACCGGTCCCTTCGAGCAGGACCCCTACACCGGTCGGCGGCGCATGAGTTTCCTTGGCCCCGACGGCGTGATCGTGACGATCCTGGAGGAATGAGAAACAGGCCCCGGACGCGAGAACAGACGTTTCCAGCGTCAGAATTATTTAAGGTAATTTTTGCTTTTTTATCTCCATTTTATTGACAGTCAAAACAATTGCCTATATAATTCCCTATCAAAGGGATTTGTAGTGGAGCAATGGCATTCTTAAACCGGGGCCCCCCTTTGCGGGGTCCCCGGTTTTTATATGCTGAAAGACGATATATACAGCAAATGCCGCGAACACATCCGTTTTGAATAAGTGGACCGTCGTTTGGAAAAACGCTTACGTTTTTCCAATTAAAAACACAGACCCTGCTTTCGCAGGGCCTGTGCGTAGGTCCCTGATTGTCAGGATCAGTGATTGGATTCTGTTGCGTGATCAGATCAGGAGTTGGCCAGCAGAGCCTGCCAGTAAGCAGCGTCATCAACAGGAATGACATGCTGGTAATCGGAGATATCGATAGCGGTGTTAGCAGGAGTGAGGAACGGGTTCGTACCATTTGAACTGATCTGCTTTTTGCGGGAATATTGAGATTCCCCGAAAAAAGGGCGGTTCCCCAATTATTACCCCAAATACTGTGGTGTGTTCTCTGTGCCGGACGCTACACGGCTCTCTGCCGCAGGGTTTTCGGACTTATGTTGGAACAGGCGGCTTTCGTCAGAAAGCAAGGAATTTCCAATAATTACCTCAGGATGATATAATAGCTTACTGCTTGTACAAAGCTTCACCAACGAATATGCAGGAGGGGTAAGAATATGCCGAAAATGCCGACAGGTATGCGAAAAAACGCAAAGGGCGGGTACGAATATCGCTTCACATTGGACGGCAGGCGATACAGTGTATACGGCAAAAGCGTGCGCGAATGTCAGGATACCTTTGCCACGCGGGCTGTGGAGTCCGGTATGCAGGCGAAGACGCTGCAGGAGATTCTTGGCCACGCGGATATCGGGATCACGATGAATCTCTACGCCCATGTGATGGAGGATACCAAACGCCGGCAGATGGCCGCTGTGGAGGTCATGCCCGGCCAGGCGCGCTGAAAGGCCCTTTTTCAAAGATTTAATACATATTTTAATAATTGTTAAGGTTTCAATTCAGGCATGGGACTTGACGCAGGAAGTGCGTTGTGATAAAGTGTATGTCGCATTCTGGTAAATGGAATAGGAGAAATCAGAAAATGAAAAGAATTGTCAGTCTGCTCTTAGTGCTTTGCTTCTGCGTTGGTCTGGTCGCCTGCGGCAAGTCCTCCGCTTCCTCCGCTTCTCCCAACGCTTCAGCGCCTGCAGCCGCTGAAGCCCCCGCCGCGCCTGAAGCCGTACCGACTCCCACCCCCACCCCCTTCAGCCTCCAGCCTCTGGTTGACGACCTCAACGCCGAGGAAGCAGCCCAGCGCACGGAGGATGATCCCTCTGTCGGCGTGTTTGAGGTAGCAAGCGCAGAGAACACCATTAACTATAAGTTCGCTATGCACATCTTCCAGTATGTCATTATGATGGCACAGGCCGGCGATGCAGAGAACCTCAACGCATATAACCGTCTGCTCGATTCCCTGCCTGCGCTGGAGGCCTCTCTGGAAAATGCGCTGCGTGAGTCTCAGCCCGATCTGAACGTTGTCATCTATCTGATGTCGGACGAATATTCCGACGTGGTCGCGGCTGTCGTTGAAAACGGCGAGATCGTCTACGACTATGTCAACGGTGTCGGCACCGCTCCCACGGGCATCACCCCCATTCTCGAGAGTGAAGAACTTCCTCCCGAAGTCCAGGCACGACTGGATGAGTTCAAGGAGTCCTTCTCTTCGGACTTGGGCTGATCTGCTACAACGCTTCAAAGCCTCCCGCTACGGTGGGGGGTTTTTATATTGTTCGGATACGCTTGTTCGCTGTTGACAAAACCGTGTGCGGCGGGTTAAAATTTCCTTGGGAACACCCCATCATACTATTATTTTTAAAGGAGGAAACGTCATGGACGCTGGCAGTACCGGCACATCGGCAGGCCGAAGTCGATTGCGGAAGGCGCATGTCGTTTCCGCGAAATACAGCTGACCTTGGTCTGCGTGTCGGAAGCCTTCCTGGACGGACACCCGAAAGGAGGAATCCCCGATGGCAGAGCGTTTTGTTACGCTTGAAAAATCCCTGAAAAAGCTTCTGGATGAGAAGAAGTACCAGACCCTTAAGGACGTGCTCGGCACGATGAACGGCGCGGATATTGCTGCCGTGTTCGAGGATCTGGACGAGGAGCGCACGCCCCTTCTCTTCCGCCTGTTGCCGAAGGAGCTTGCGGCCGAAGCCTTTGCCGAGCTCAGCCCGGAAATCCAGGAGCAGCTGATCACGGGCTTTTCGGACAAGGAACTCCGGGAGCTTGTGAGTGAGCTCTACGTGGACGACGCTGCGGATCTTGTCGAAGAGATGCCCGCGAGCGTGGTCAAGCGCATCCTGGCCCAGGCTGATCCCCAGATGCGCAGCGAAATCAACCAGATCCTGCGCTACCCCGAAAACTCCGCCGGGTCGATCATGACCACGGAGTATGTCTCCCTGCGCCCGCAGATGACCGTTGCCGAAGCCATCCAGCGCATCCGTCGCACCGGTGTGGACAAGGAGACCATTTATACCTGCTATGTGACTGTCGAGCGGCGCCTCCTCGGCACCGTGTCGGTCAAGGACATGCTTCTGGCCGCCAGCGAGGACACACCCGTCTCTGAGATCATGGACGAGCATGTCATCTCCGTGGGTACCCTGACCGACCAGGAAGAGGTCGCCCAGATGCTGTCCAAGTACAACTTCCTCGCTCTGCCTGTGGTGGACACGGACGGGCGTATGGTCGGTATCGTCACCTTCGACGACGCCATGGACGTCCTTGTCGAAGAGACCACGGAAGATATCGAGAAGATGGCCGGTATGCTCCCCTCGGAGAAGACCTATCTGCGCTCCACCCCTTGGGATCTGTTTAAACATCGTATCCCCTGGCTCATGCTGCTGATGGTGTCGGCCACCTTTACGGGCATGATCATCACCGGCTTTGAAAGTGCTTTGGCTGCCCAGGTGGTGCTGACTGCCTTCATCCCGATGCTCATGGACACCGGCGGCAACTCAGGCTCCCAGGCGTCCGTCACCGTGATCCGCGCCCTGTCCTTGGGCGAGCTGGAGCTGCCCGATCTGCCGAAGGTCGTGTGGAAGGAGATCGAGACCGCCTGCCTGTGCGGCTTTGCGCTGGCAGCGCTGTGCTTTGCGAAGATCATGCTCTTTGACCGATTGCTCCTCGGCAACGCCGATATCACGGCCCTGACCGCCTTCGTCGTCTGCGCCACTATGGCTGTCACCGTGCTGGTAGCAAAAATCGTGGGCTGTACGCTGCCGATGGTGGCCAAGCGCATCGGTTTCGACCCCGCCGTCATGGCGAGCCCCTTTATCACCACAATTGTGGACGCGCTGTCCCTGCTGGTGTACTTCGGCATCGCGAGTGCGCTGCTGTTTTAATTCAATTGCGAACTAAGGTTCGCAATTGAGATACTCGCGCTTATCGCGCAAGGCCCACGGGGGACGGGCCTTGCTTGTTCGGCGCGAGGGCTCGCTCAGCTCGCCTTAGAGTGTTTTTGCCGTGGCGAAGCTACAGCAAAAACGAATAACAAACGGGAAAAATAACTTAAATACTATTTCAGGAGGAACAAATCATGTCCCAAAACCCTTACGCCGGAACACAGACCGAGAAGAACCTGGAGGCCGCCTTTGCCGGTGAGTCCCAGGCCCGAAACAAGTACACCTACTTTGCCTCCAAGGCCAAGAAGGAGGGCTTTGAACAGATCGCGGCTCTCTTCCTCAAGACCGCCGACAATGAGAAGGAGCATGCCAAGCTCTGGTTCAAGGAGTTAAACGGCATCGGCTCCACCGCCGAGAACCTCACCGCCGCGGCCGACGGCGAAAACTATGAGTGGACCGACATGTACGAGGGCTTTGCCAAGACCGCCGAGGCCGAGGGCTTCCCGGAACTGGCCGCCAAATTCCGCGGCGTTGCCGCCATCGAGAAGCACCACGAGGAGCGCTACCGTGCGCTTCTGAAGAACGTGGAGGCGCAGGAGGTCTTCAAGAAGAGCAGCGTCAAGGTTTGGGAGTGCCGCAACTGCGGGCACATCGTCGTCGGCGAATCCGCCCCCGAGGTCTGCCCCGTCTGCAACCATCCCCAGGCGTACTTTGAAGTCAACGCCGAGAACTATTGAGGCCCGATTATGCACCAGATTGAGCTGTTCTATTTAAAAACCTGTCCCTACTGCCGCAACGCGAAAAAGGCCATCGACGAGCTGACGGCGGAAAACCCCGCCTACAACGACATCGGCATCACCTGGATCGAGGAGAGCGAGCAGCCCGAGATTGCCGAGCAGCGCGACTACTACAGCGTGCCCACCATCTTCTGGAAGGGTGAAAAGCTCTACGAGGCGCACTTCACCCACAGCTACGACGTCATCAAGCAGAACATCCGCGAAGCTTTCGACAAGGTTTTGGCGGGATAAAATACTGAAAAAAAGCAGGGCCCCTGTCAGGAAAAATCTTGACAGGGGCTCTGCTTGTTATTAAAATAAAAAAAGTTTTGAAAAGAGGCGAGAGACATGGTAAGACAGAATCTGCATTGCCACACCCGCTTTGACGACGGAAACGATTCCCCGGAGGAAATGGTGCTCGCAGCGGAGAAGGCCGGGCTCAGTTCTGTCGGCATCAGTCTGCATTGTCCGATTCCCGGAGAGGAGAGCTGGTGCTGCAAAGACAGCGACGAAGCCGCCTTCATAGACGAGATGCACCGCCTGCGTGAGCTCTTCGCCGGGCACATTGAGGTCTGGTGCGGCCTCGAATACGATCTGGAAGCCCGGCGCCGCAGCGTGCCGCCCTATGACTACATCATCGGCTCCTGTCACATCCTCGACGATATGCCCATCGACTATGACCCGGACAATGCTTTTCGCCTGATTGCCTTTCAAGGCGGTGCGGACAAGGCGGCACAGCACTACTATGAGCGCGTGGCAAGCCTTGCCGATTTCCCGGAGGTTTCGATTGTCGGACACTTCGACCTCGTCACAAAGTTCAACGAGCGCAAGGCGCTCTACGATGTGACATCCCCCCTCTACCGCGACGCAGCCTTTGCCGCGATGGAGAAGCTCAACGCCGCCGGCAAGATCTTCGAGATCAACTCCGGTGCCATCAGCCGCGGCTGGCGCACGACGCCCTATCCCTCGGAAGAGCTGCTGCGCCACCTGCACAATCTCGGCGGGCGCATCCTGATCAGTTCCGATGCTCACAGCGCAGACGCCATGACCTGTGCCTTCGAGCAGAGCGAAGCGCTTGCAAAGAGCTGCGGCTTTACCGAGCTGTGGGAGTTTACCGGCAGCGGCTTCGAGGCGGTCGGAATATAATATTGTAACCCAAGTTAGAAATGAGGAATAAAGAATGAACAAGTATCTCAGCATGAACAAGGACGAAATGCGCGAAGAGCTTTCCGAGCTCATGGCGCAGTATGAGGCAGTCAAGGGCCGCGGGCTCAAGCTCGACATGTCGCGCGGCAAGCCCGATCCCACCCAACTCAACCTCAGCATGGATATGCTCAGCCAGAACCCCTATGAGCTGATCTACAGCCGCAAGGGCACGGATGTGCGCAACTACGGCGAGCTTGCGGGCGTGGACGAAGCCAAGGAGCTGTTCGGCAATCTGCTGGGCCTGCCGATGGAAAACGTCATTATGGGCGGTCAGTCCAGCCTCGCGCTGATGTATGACTGCGTCATCAAGGCGCTCGTCCTCGGCGTCTATGGCGGCGAGAAGCCCTGGGGCCAGCAGGGCCAGATCCGCTTCCTCTGCCCGGTACCCGGCTACGATCGCCACTTCCGCATCTGCCAGGAGTTTGGCATTGAGATGATCAATATTCCCATGACCCCCGAGGGCCCGGACATGGAGCTAGTGCGCCAGTATGTGGAGTCCGATCCCGCTGTCAAGGGCATCTGGTGCGTCCCGAAGTACTCCAACCCCCAGGGCTACACCTACTCCGCCGATACCGTGCGCGCCTTTGCAGCCCTCAAGCCGGCGGCGGACGACTTCCGCATCTTCTGGGACAACGCCTATATCGTCCACGGCTTCCGCGAGCAGGACGACGAACTGCTGAACATCTTCGACGCCTGCAAGGAGTACGGCAGCGAGGATATGGTTTACGAGTACATGTCCACCAGCAAGGTCACCTTCTCCGGCGCAGGCGTTGCCGTTCTTGCCGCGAGCAAACACAACGTGGACTTCCTGCTCAAGCAGATGGGCGTGCAGACCATCGGCTACGACAAGATCAACCAGATCCGCCATGTCCACTATCTCAAGGACGTGGAAGGCATCAAGGCCCACATGAAGAAGCAGGCCGACTACCTGCGTCCCAAGTTTGACTACGTGCTCACCGCCCTCGACACCGGCCTGAGCGAGTACGGCATCGGCGCCTGGACCAAGCCCAACGGCGGCTACTTCATCAGCTTCGACGGTCTGCCCGGCACGGCCAAGCGCTGCGTCGGCCTTTGTGCCGAGGCTGGCGTCAAGTTCACCGGCGCGGGCGCTACCTTCCCCTATGGCGAGGACCCCGACGACAAAAATATCCGCATTGCTCCGTCCTTCCCGTCCATCAGCGACCTGCACGGCAGCATGGAGGTCTTCTGCCTCTGCCAGCGCATCGCTGCGCTTGAAGCTCTGCTCAAATGAAAACCGTCATCGCTTCCGATATTCACGGCTCGGCGTACTACTGCCGTCTGCTTCTCGAACGTGTGAAGGCCGAAAAGGCCGACACCCTGTTCCTGCTGGGCGACACGCTCTACCATGGGCCGCGCAACGATCTGCCCCGGGACTACGCGCCCAAAGAGGTCACCGCCATGCTGACGGGACTGGAGATCCCCGTTTTCGGCGTGCGCGGCAACTGCGACGCCGAGATCGACCAGACCGTGCTCGGCTTTCCCATCATGGCCGACTACAGCCTCTTGCTCGCCGGGCGTCACAAGATCTTCGTCACCCACGGGCATCTCTACACGCCGGAGGAGCATCCGCGCCTCAACCCCGGCGATGCCTTCCTCTTCGGACACATCCATGTCCCCGTGTGTGAAGAGCGGGACGGCATTCTGATCCTGAACCCCGGCTCCTGCTCCATCCCGAAAGAGTCGAGCCCCCACAGCTTCATGACTTACGAGGGCGGCGTCTTCCGCTGGATTGACCTTGAGAGCGGGGAAGTGTACAAAGAATACCGTTGGGAGGAATGAGCCATGGCCGATACCGCCGGACTTGAACGCTTCGTGAAGGCGCAGCAATACGACTACGACACCGCTCTGCGGGAGATCCGCAGCGGCCGCAAGCGCAGCCACTGGATGTGGTACATCTTCCCGCAGCTGAAGGGCCTGGGCTACAGCTCCACCTCCCAGTATTACGGCATCCGCGATCTGGGCGAGGCGAAGGCCTACCTGCAGCACCCGGTCCTGGGTCCGCGCCTTGTGGAGATCAGTGAAGCGCTGCTGACGCTGGACACCGATGATGCGAGTGCCGTCATGGGTTATCCGGACAATCTCAAGCTCCATTCCTGTATGACGCTTTTTGAGCTGGCCGCTTTTGAGCTGGGTGCTCCGGAACTGCACGTCTTTTCCCGCGTACAGGAAAAATACTTTGCCGGACACGCGGACAGACGCACGCGCGAGCTGCTCGGGAAATAAGTTGATAAACGAAAAACACGCCGCCCGACCGGGCGGCGTGTGCTGCTTATTCCGCATTACCCAAGGTAAGTGTCAATCCCGTTGGAGTAATAAATTCCGAAGGTGGAGTCGGCATCCGCGTAGATGTCGTAGCCGGGAACCGTATACTCATCATAAACAGGTGCCTGCTGAGCGGGCCGGGGTGCCGCGGGCGCGGCGCTGGGTGTGGGCGTCGGCGTGGGCGCTGCGGTGGAACCGGGCGCGGGAGTCGCTGCGGTCCCCGTGCCGCTCTCTGTGTTCGCAGGAGCAGGAGCCGGCAGGCTGATCGTGGTTGCCACGCCGTTATTGGCGCTGGTGCTTGTGGCAGAGCCGCTGCCCGCAGTGCTGCCCGCACCGGAATTCGTTTCGCTGACGTCGATCCAGTCCATATCGATGAAGTCTTCATCCTTCATGGCAAAGCCGACCATCTGGATGTGGGTCCAGTCTTCCAGGCAGGTGTAGCACACATAATCCGCATCGTCATGGTGCCAGCCGCCGTCCATATCGGTGATGCCGTAGCCGGTATTGATGCCGTCGGTCGCAAACACACACTCCAGCGTAACCATGCGATCACCGGAGAGAATGTAGGCCGTGTCGCCGACCTTGACCTCGGGAAGCTTTGCAAAGTCCTGGTTGGAGTGATCGGCAATGATGTTGCCGACAGGATCATCATAGTACAAAAGTGCGCTGTCCTCGAGGTCAACGATATCCTGACGCAGCACCTCGGTGCTCTTGTTCTCGTTGTTCTCGCCCTCGTTGAACAGGGCCACGTCGATCCCGGCGGAGGGGATGAGCAGGCGGCCTTCCATATAGGCACGATTATGCATTTCGCGCCAGACTTCCTTGTTCTCATCCAGCATCGCCTGTACCTCGGGAGAAACCGGTTTCTCAGTCGGTGTCGGTGCCGGAGTTGGGGTAGCGGCAGACGAAGGAGTCGGTGTAGGTGCGGCAATAGCGGTAGGCGCGGAGGTAGGCGCGGGAGCTTCAGTCTTCTGGCAGCCGCAGAGCAGCACGGCCAGCATCAGGACAGTGATAAGCAGGAGACGTTTTTTCATGTCGGTCACGTTTCTTTCTTTCTTTATATTTTGGTTTACAATAATTTTTTCCTATTCTACCACAACTTTCCCGTAAATACCATATCATAAATTCATTTTACAATTACGAAACAATATCGTGCTTATCCGTGTAACAATTCTCTGTTATAGTAATCATGCAAGCAGCGAATAAACTTCATTTACAAAAGAATCCTTCTTAACTTTGCAGAGCGGTCAGGCGCTCTGCTTTGTTATTTTAAAAAATTTATTTTACATTTTCCATGTTTTATCTATATATTGTGTACGCAAGCAGCAGAGTGCACAAAATAGCAGAAGCTTTTTTAGCAATTTATTAATAGATTTTAAACGATTTAACAAATACGAAACAAATGCTTGACAAATACGAAATGCCGCAGTATACTGTGCCTGCACGAAGGGAAAACTTCGTGACATATTTAAGGAGGACATATCCAAATGAAGAAACTGCTTGCACTGATTCTTTGCGTGATGATGTTCGTCGCGGTCATCCCGACGGCAGCATTCGCAGACACCGTCTACACCGCTAACAGCGGTTGGGCTTCCAAGTCCGCCAGCAAGGACGCCATTGATTCCGCTAAGGACAACATCGAGGCTGCCTACGGCGCTCTGGTTGCCGACAAGACTGTTTACGGTACCGTTCAGGCCATCGATGGCATTATCACCAGCATGGCTAAGGGCTTCTTCGCCGACCTCGAAGACGGCGCCACCCTGTTCGATGTTGACTTCACCCAGGACAACCTGATCGACGGCACCAAGGGCTTCCTCAGAAGCGTCATTGGCGAAGAGATCTGCAAGGAAATGGACAAGAAGTTTGTGAAGTGGTTCGACACCGATACCAAGAAGATCGATCCTCTCAAGTACATGGAAGTTTTCGCAAGCGCTGCTTCCAAGGCTTTCACCAGCGACAAGGCTCAGAAGGCTATCGAGGATCTCGCTTACGAGCTCGCTTGGGCACAGGTCATTAAGTCTGTTACCGACGATCTGGACGACATGTATGACGATGTCGACGATTGGATCCTCGACAACACCGACTTCTACAAGACCTACTTCAACGGTAAAAACCCGTTCACCAGCTTCATCAACGCTGATGGCGATGTCAGCCTCGGCCATGTTGACGCTCTTGACATCTCCGATTACCAGCACCTCAATCCTCCCATCGAGGCTGCCTACTGGGAAGCTCTGCTGGCCAACTCCTGATCCATCACGCAACTGAATCCAATCACTGATCCTGACAATCAGTGAACCGATGCACAGGCCCTGCGAAAGCAGGGTCTGTGTTTTTTCACTGTGTCAAGTGCAGAGGGCAGATAGAGTCTCTTCTTCTCCCCTGCTGCGTGATCTGATTCCCGCTGTTTCCCGTAAAAACCTGGAAGGAAAACGCCGTGGTTTTATTTTCATTTCATGATTATAGTATCATGACACTTTGTTTCTGTCAAATCTTTACATTTTCTGTCTTTTATAAAAATATAGATTGTGTCTGTTTTCAAATTCTCCGTTTTGTGGTATTGTATATGCGTGCAAATCAGCGCGGCCGCAGCCGCGCCGCCCTGTGAGGTGACAATATGCAGCAGAATGATAAAATTTCGGCTCTTGAGGCGGAAAACACGCTGCTTCGCGAGACGCTGAAACAGCGCGATATATTTATCCGCAATACCTTCGGCAGTTTTCTGACCGATGAGGTGCTCGACGAGATTCTGGCCGAGACGGACGGCGTCAGGATCGGCGGAGAACGCCGGACGGTCTCCATCATGTTCACGGATCTGCGCCGCTCTACAGAGCTTTCCGAGCAGATGGACCCTGCCGATTTTATCCGCATGCTCAATCACTATCTGGGTGAGATGATCGAGATCATCAACGCCTGGCAGGGCAACATCCTGGAATTTGTGGGCGATGCAATCGTGGTCGTCTTCGGTGCGCCGCGAATTAACAGCTTATCGGCCCGTGACGCTGTCGCCTGCGCGGTGGCCATGCAGCGGCGTATGAGCGTGGTCAACACCTGGAACCGGGAGCAGGGCTACCCGGAGATTGCCATGGGGATCGGTCTGCACAGGGGTGACGCGATCCTCGGAATCATCGGCTCCGAGACACGGATGAAATATGACATGATCGGGCGAAATGTTAACCTCGCCTCCCGGGTACAGGGCTACACGGCGGGCGGGCAGATTCTCGCCACCGATGAGCTGCTGGATGCCGCCGGTGACGGCGTGATCGTCGACGAAGCCGGAACCATGTATGTCACGCCCAAGGGTATACAGGGGCAGATACGGCTGCACAGTATTGTGGGCTACTGCAGCCAGCGGCTCGAAAAGTCATAAATACAGCAAGGGAGCTCTTCCATACCACGCAGAAATCCTGTTATGCGTGCGGTGTTTTCTTGACAGGATTTCATTCATATCGTAAACTATTCTTACTATCTGTTAAAAGGAGGTCTTACTCATGAAATACCGCAGAGCATTTTTCTGTGTTCTTCTGGCCCTGCTGCTGATCCTCACCCTCGCCCCGGCCGCCTTCGCCGAGGTGGAATTTGCGGGCGACAGCATCAGCGGCGAGCACGACGCGACTGTCTTTCTCGCGGGCTCCGATCCCGTCAGCACCGCCACTGTCAAGGGCATTCTCTTCGGTGCGGGCAATACCGTGAGCGCCGGCGGCGAAAGCGAATATGCTTTTCTTGCAGGCAACAATGTGGCGCTCAACGGCGACTGCAGCCGCGACGCCTTCATCGCGGGCAACAACGTGGGCTTTGCGGGCAATGTCGCCCGTGACCTGTATGCAGCCGGCAATCTGCTGACCTTCCACGGAACCATAGGCCGCGACTTCTATGCGGGCGGGAAGATGATCAGCCTCGGCGGCGAGATCGGCGGCGACGTGTATCTGGACGCAAGCGAGATCCAGCTTGCCGATGACCTCAAGATCGGCGGCAGCCTGCGCTACAATGCAAGCGCCAATATCACCGGCCCGAAGGAGCTGATCAGCGGAGCGGAGGTTTTTGAGGATACGCACGCCGAGAGTGAGAGCGACAGCGCGGTTTCCGTTTCCGTCGACACACAGAGATCCTCTCCCCTCTCCAAACTCAAGTCCCGCATCTTCGGCGCTGTGGGCCTGCTGCTCATCGCCTACTTCTTCCTATGGCTCACGCCGCTGTGGGAGAAAATCGACAGCGATTACACCGGCGCGGACTTCGGCAAGTATGCCGCCGCCTTCGGCATCGGCCTCGGGGTACTGCTGGCCCTGCCCATCGCGGCGATCATCCTGATGATCACCGGCATCGGCCTGCGCCCGGCCTTTGTGCTGCTGTGCGTGTACATCGCGGCGCTGATCGCCTCGCCCATCTTCCTCGGCTTCATCCTGGGTTCTCTGCTCTGGCGCAAGGCCTTCAAGCAACAGCGCAATTACTGGGCAGAGCTCGCGATCGGCATCGTGCTCCTGCGCCTTGTGACGTTGCTGCCCTATGTTCCCTTTTTTGTCACACTGGTGTCCGCCGCCTTCGGGCTCGGCTGCGTCGCCCGCCTGCTGGGCAAAAAGCGCACGGAGGTTCCCGCATTACCCGAACAAGGTGCTTAATACAATTCTATAGGCAAACAACCGGCTCCGTTTGGAGCCGGTTGTTTGTTATGTTTTCAGTTGTGTTGATTACTTTTTGGCCATGCCCTTCTGACGGGCATACTCGGCAGCGCCGAGGGCGCCCATGAGCTGGGGGTCGGTCTTGAGGTTGACGACCTTGAGCTTCAGAACGTGCTCAATGGCTTCCTTCAGACCGTCGTTCTTGGCGCAGCCGCCGGTCAGGGTGATGGAATCGGTGGCGCCGGCCTTCTTGGCCATGACGAAGCAGCGCTTGGCAACGGCCATCTCAATGCCCGCGGCAATCTCGTCGGTCGCCTTGCCCTCGCCGACCAGGGTGATGACCTCGGACTCGGCGAAAACGGTGCACTGGGCGGTGATGGGGATGACGTTCTTGGCAGTCAGGGAGAGCTTGGAAAACTCGGGCAGGGACAGCTCGAAGGAGCGGGCCATGGCCTCGAAGAAGCGGCCGGTACCGGCAGCGCACTTGTCGTTCATGGCAAAGTTCTTGACCGTGCCGTCGGTGTCGATGCTGATGCCCTTGACGTCCTGGCCGCCGATGTCGATGATGGCCTTGACGGTGGGATCGGTCACGTGCACGCCCATGGCGTGGCAGGAGATCTCGGAGATGTTCTCGTCAGCGAAGGGGACCTTGTTGCGGCCGTAGCCGGTACCGATGAGGTACGAAAGCTCCTTGCTGTCCTTGATGCCGGCCTTCTCGCACACCTCGGCCATGGCCGCGATGGCGCTCTGCTCGGAATTGATCTTGCTGCGAATGGTGGTGTCGGCAATCATCTTGCCGTTCTCGTCCAGAATGACTGCCTTGGTGTAGGTG
>Ga0310691_10000186_pt1 | contig 127228 bp, 96 predicted proteins | sample 176DNAGHGlowgp2_FD_203887 | JGI IMG/M metagenome (GOLD analysis project Ga0310691, IMG submission 203887) | Sheep rumen microbial communities from Palmerston North, Manawatu-Wanganui, New Zealand - 1766 DNA GHGlow gp2 (v2) (version 2) | ecosystem: Host-associated > Mammals > Digestive system >... | reverse complement strand
TAAACAGGCTTATAAGGTCATTCAGAAGGAAAAGATTGATGCTTTAGTGGTTATAGGCGGTGATGGCACTTTCACTGGGGGCCGTCTCTTTGCCCAGGAGTACGATATTCCTGTAATTGGCCTGCCAGGTACAATCGATAATGACTTATGGGGCACAGATGCTACAATCGGCTACGACACCTCGCTCGGTACGATTACCGAATGTATAGATAAACTACGTGACACTGCTACATCACACGAACGTGTTTTCTTGGTAGAAGTCATGGGCCGTGATGCCGGATTTCTGACGCTTAATGCCGCGATTGCGGGAGGCTGTGAAGCAGCTATCATTCCCGAGCGTGCGCAGGTGAAGGAACAGATTGAAGAAGCAATTGGTAGCGGAAAACGCAAAACGAAGAGTTCGTCTATTGTGCTGGTTCAGGAGCATGCAGTTGAAGGCGGAGCCGCAACGGTAGCCAAAATGATTGAGAAGATCCATCCGGAATTCTCCACCCGCGTTACTGTCCTTGGCCATTTACAACGCGGCGGAAGTCCTTCCGCCTATGACCGTATATTGGCTTCCCGCATGGGGGTGGCTGCAGTGCAAGCTTTGCTGGACGGGCAACGCAACGTTATGGTTGGTATCCAGAATGATGACATAGTACTCATTCCCCTGAGTAAGGCCATTCATCAGAAGAAGGATGTCAAGGAAGACTCATGGCAAGCCCTCCTCACCCTGAGTATCTAAAAACAAATGACCAAATAGTAAATGACTAAATAGTAAATAAATTTATGATTTCAAAACGTTTAGAGGACGCTATTAACGCCCAAATCAATGCCGAGATGTGGTCGGCATATTTGTATCTGAGTATGTCTGCTTATTGCCAGGACAAAGGTTTTACCGGTATGGCAAACTGGTTTGCTATCCAATTTAAGGAGGAGCAGGACCACGCGCAGATTTTCTACAACTACCTCATCAGCCGTGGTGGCCGTGTGCTGCTCAAGGCTATTGATGCGGTTGAGACGGAATGGGCTTCTCCGTTAGCGGCTTTCGAGGCTACCTACAAGCATGAGCAACATGTTACTTCGCTCATCAACAATCTTATGCAGATTGCCGTAGATGAGAAAGATTTTGCCGCTCAGAGCCGTCTCCAATGGTTTATCGACGAGCAGGTAGAGGAAGAAGAGAATGCCGTGGATATCATCAACAAACTGAAGATGCTGGACGGCAATTCCTATGGACTTTATGTCCTTGACCAGGAACTCGCAGCGCGTGTATATGCCACTCCGTCTCCTCTGGCCGCTAAAGCGTAACCGATTAAGCGGAAGAGTGGCACGATAATTGCTATTGGATGGGAAACGGATTGTTAAACGCTTTAAATAGTTGCCTTATGAAACGATTCTATTCCTTTTTAGTAGCATTGATGGCTTGCGTAAGCATGCAGGCACAGTATGTTGTTTCTGACAAGTATGACCTGTGGTTTGAGGACTCTGGTCATGAAGTAACTACGCGCAAGGCCGTTTTCTGCACGGATAATTATCAGGATTTGTGGAACGGCTGTTATGTAAGAACTTCCGGCCGCACGATATACATCTATCGCAATAATAGTTCCATCCTCTATGGCGATGAAATCAACCTGTTGTACAACGGCTATTACCGCGTCAGACGAGGCAATACATGGTATCTGGCTGACGAAGACGGAGACCTTGTGAGCGGCATCTATGGAAAGACCATCTATTATTTCCCGTATGGCTATGTAACGTTCCAACGCAGTTCTGGTTCTTGGGATATCTACCATTGTTCCGGCCGTAAGGTGGAGTGTTATTCGAATGAAAGTCCTTATCTCTTCTGGAACGGCTGTTTCCTCATCAAGCAAGGCCGTTACTGGTATGCCGTGGACAGCGATGGAGATAAGATAGATGGCGTTTATGGCGATTCGGTTATATTGCTTGACAACGGCAGTTGGAAATGTGTCCGTGGCTCGTACGTAAGCTATATCGACTAAAACCATTTCATTCTTCTTTTAAGGGTGGGGCATTGCCTCACCCTTTTTTCATCCCTTTCTACTCATTTCTACCCATTTCTATCTATTCCTGCCTACTGCTTAACGTTTTACGCAGTAAAACCATCTTAACTCTTTAACTCTTTAACGAAAAATCATCGATTTTCTTCATTTATTTGCACATCTCAGAAAAATGTATTACCTTTGCGAACAAAATTTAAAGATACAGATACCATGAAGAAGAAAATTCTCGGTTTAGATTTAGGAGTTGGCTCTATAGGATGGGCTTTGATTGAGACAGAAGACAACCAACCCAAACAGATTTTAGGTATGGGAAGTCGCATAGTGCCAATTAGTAAAGATGACAATGACCAATTTTCCAAAGGACAAGCAATCACTAAGAATGCCGATCGTACAGCACGCCGCACAGCACGCAAAGGCTATAACCGGTATCAAATGCGCCGCGCATTATTGACACAGGCTTTGCGCAACAATAATATGTTGCCTGAACGGATGGACGAGAATGTCATCGATTTATGGAAATTGCGTAGCGATGCAGCTACAGAAGGACACCAATTGACACTTCCGCAAATTGGTCGTGTGCTTTATCATATCAATCAGAAGCGCGGCTATAAACACAGCAAAGCAGATGAAAATGGTGACAGCAAGCAGACTAAATATGTAGAGGCTGTTAACCAGCGTTTCAAAGATATTCAGGAAGCACATCAAACTATCGGTCAGCGTTTCTATTTGGAATTGTTGCGTACACGCGTCCATCGGGAGAAGGGTGATTACTATACGTATCGCATCAAAGACCAAGTATTTCCTCGTGCAGCCTATATCGCGGAGTTTGATCAGATCATGCACGTCCAGCGGGTTTATTATCCCGAAGTGCTCACAGATGAGTTTATTGATACTCTTCGCAACCGCATCATTTTCTACCAGCGTCCGCTGAAGTCCTGCAAGCACTTGGTTAGTCTGTGCGAGTTTGAGATGAGGCCATACAAAACTAAAGACGGAAAGATTGTTTATGGCGGACCGAAATGTGCTCCGCGCACATCGCCTTTAGCGCAACTTTGTGCGATGTGGGAAACAGCCAATAATATCACGCTCACTAATCGCAATAATGAGCGATTTGAGTTTACTTTGGAACAACGTCGGCAAATTGTAGATTTCCTTTGTCACAATAAGGAAATGAAAGTAACCCATCTGCAAAAAATATTGGGAATTTCAAAGAAAGACGGTTGGTATGGCGGCAAAGCAATCGGCAAAGGTATCAAGGGAAATGCTACTCTCAATCAGCTTCGTGAGACATTACAAGGCAAATATGACCAGTGGCTTGAAATGCCCATTAAACATGTTGATGTTGTTGATGCCACGACAAGCGAGGTATTCTGGGCTGTTAGTCCCGAGGTAGAAGAAACACCTTTGTTCAAATTGTGGCATGCCGTTTATTCTTTGCAGAACGCGGATGAGTTAGCCAAGACGCTTCGCGAGAAATTCCAAATATTCGATGAAGCCGTTATTGAGGCTCTTTGTAAGATTGATTTTGTCAAGCCCGGCTATGCCAACAAGTCGCATAAGTTCATCCGTCGTTTGTTGCCCTATTTGATGGAAGGAATGATGTATAGCGAGGCGTGCGAGCGCATCAATATCAACCATTCCAACAGTATGACGCGTGAAGAACGCGAACAACGACCACTAAGCGCGCGTATTCAGTTGTTGCAAAAGAACCAACTGCGTCAACCGGTAGTGGAAAAAGTACTGAATCAGATGATTAATATTGTCAATTCGCTCAAAGACCAATATGGCGAGATTGACGAAGCGAGAGTAGAGTTGGCGCGCGAACTGAAACAGAGCCGCGAAGAGCGTGAAAGTGCGTATAGAGCGATGGGGCAAAATGAGAGACGTAACAAAGAGATTGCGGAAAAGATTTCTGAGTTCGGTATTCGTCCTTCACGCTCGCGCATTCAAAAATATAAGATGTGGGAAGAAAGTATGCATCAATGTTTCTATTGCGGCAAGACGATTGATTTATCAGAGTTCTTGAATGGAGCCGATGTGGAGATCGAGCATATTATTCCGCGTAGCATTTTGTTTGACGATAGTTTTAGCAACAAGGTTTGTGCCTGCCGCCGTTGTAACCAAGAGAAAGGCAATCAAACGGCGATGGAGTATATGGAGACCAAATCTGCAGCAGAACAAGAAGCATACAAACAGCGTGTAGATGAGGCCTTTACAGCCAAACGTATCAGCAAAACTAAGCGCGATCACCTCTTGTGGCGCAAAGCGGATATTCCCGCAGATTTCATAGAGCGCCAATTACGGCAAAGCCAGTATATAGCGGTCAAAGCGGTTGAGGTTTTGCAGGATGGTATCCGTCATGTATGGACAAGTGGCGGTAGTGTAACCGATTTCTTGCGCCATCAATGGGGCTACGATGAGATCTTACACACGCTCAATCTGCCTCGTTACCGTCAAGTAGAAGGACTGACTGAGTATGTAGAGTTTGAACATGCCGGACAGAAACATACCGAAGAGCGTATCAAGAATTGGTCAAAACGAATTGACCATCGCCACCACGCGATAGATGCTTTGACGGTCGCCTTGACGCAACAAGGGTATATTCAGCGTTTGAACACTTTGGAGGCTTCCCATGATTTAATGGAAAAACAAGTCAAAGAGGCAGGTACGCATTATAATGAGAAGAAATCCATTTTGGAGAAATGGATAAATGAACAGCCGCATTTCTCTGTTGAAGATGTTACTAATGTGGTAAAAGGCATTCTTGTATCGTTCCGCGCTGGAAAACGGGTTACCACTCCTGCACGCCGTGCGATATATAAAGGTGGCAAACGAGTAATTGCTCAACGCGGTATTGAAGTGCCGCGCGGAGCCTTGACGAAAGACACTATTTACGGAAAGCAAGGAGAATCCTATGTAGTAAAATATCCACTAACGCATCAAAGTATGAAAGCTGACAATATCGTTGATCCCACAATACGTGCGTTAGTCAAAGCTCGATTGGCAGCATATAACAATAATGCAAACGAAGCATTCAAAACGCCTCTTTATTCCGCCGAAGGCATGGAAATTAAGAGCGTAAGGTGTGTTGCTCGTTTAACAGAGAATGGAGTTATCCCAATAAAATACAATAAACAAGGAATGGCTATTGGCTATGCAGAAAAAGGCAATAATCACCATGTAGCAATTTATAAGGAGAAAGACAAAAAAACATTTGATATCACAGTAAGTTTCTATGATGCCGTGGAGCGTAAGCGTTATGGCGTGCCTGTTGTAATCACAAATCCGCATGAAGTTTGGGATAGTGTGCTTAATAAAGATCTGCCTCAAGAGTTCTTGGCTAAACTGCCCAACGACAATTGGCAATTTATCCTTTCTATGCAAGAAAACGAAATGTTTGTCTTAGGTATGGAGGATGACGAATTTGATGATGCAATTGAACGTCAAGATTACGCAACGTTGAATAAGCATTTATATCGCGTGCAAAAAATAGCTCATAACGATTATTGGTTCCGTTATCATACAGAGACTACGGTGGATGATAAATATGGTGATGGAGAGGACAATAAAGTAAACCTGGGATGGAGTGTTGAAATGGGGAAGGTTTGTAGGATTAGAAGTTGTGACGCTCTATTTGCAAAACATCCGCACAAAGTAAAAGTAGATTTACTTGGTCATATTCATAAAGCATGATTAAACGCGTTTTATGTTTTGAGAACCCTGCGCGGCTGAGCCTCAAGTTAACGCAGATAGTGATCGAGTTGCAAGATGTAACTCGCACGCTGCCTATTGAAGATATTGGTGTCGTCATTCTCGATCATAAGCAAATCACGATTACTCATGCGCTTATCGATGCGTTACTTGCTAATAATGTGGCGATTGTAACCAGCAACGACAAACATCTTCCTGTAGGTCTGATGCTTCCCTTAGACGGAAACACCTTGCAAAGTGAGCGTTTTCGCGCACAGATAGATGCGTCTGAACCTCTCAAGAAACAGATGTGGCAACAAACGGTAATTGCTAAAATATTAGGCCAAGCACATGTTTTAGGAACTCAACTTATAGAACACAACAATATGCTCAAATGGGCAAAAGATGTGCGTTCCGGAGATACCGATAACATGGAAGCGCGAGCAGCTGCCTTCTATTGGCGCAATATGTTTGAGAAAGACTCATTTATTCGTGACCCGCAAGGCTTACCGCCCAATAATTTGCTCAATTATGGCTATAGTATTGTGCGAGCGATGATGGCAAGGGCATTAGTCGGAGCAGGATTATTGCCGACATTGGGCATTCATCATCATAGCCGATATGATGCCTATTGTTTGGCAGATGATATCATGGAGCCTTACCGACCATTTGTAGATATGAAAGTGCTGGAGATGTGGAAGAAAGGAGACATAACAAGCGACATTTCGTCTGAACAAAAACGCCAATTATTAGGAGTAACCACCATGGATGTGCATATCTCTGGTCATCGCAGCCCAATGATGTTAGCTATCCAAACAACGGCTCAAAGTGTGCAGAAATGTTATTCAGGTGAAGCAAGAAAAATCATCTATCCCGAATTGGTAAAAGTATCATTCAAAAAAGTAAACCAGTAATCGTGCGAAGCTAAGAATACGGACTAAAACAATGTTTCGAGTTGCGTAAACGCTGCCGATAGGGTTGTGTATGTCATTCAAAAAAGTAAACCAGTAATCGTGCGAAGCTAAGAATACGGACTAAAACAATCATGGGTATATTCCGAGGACTGGGCTTGTAGTTGTGTATGTCATTCAAAAAAGTAAACCAGTAATCGTGCGAAGCTAACAATACGGACTAAAACAATGGCGATAGCCTGTTACCAGTATAGACCTTAGTTGTGTATGTCATTCAAAAAAGTAAACCAATAATCGTGCGAAGCTAAGAATACGGACTAAAACAATTATTGACCCGCTTATTCAAGAAGCGCGAAAGTTGTGTATGTCATTCAAAAAAGTAAACCAGTAATCGTGCGAAGCTAAGAATACGGACTAAAACAATAATATCTTGCATATCATCCTCGCTGCCGTAGTTGTGTATGTCATTCAAAAAAGTAAACCAGTAATCGTGCGAAGCTAAGAATACGGACTAAAACAATTGTGCGCGCTACACCTCGCATTCTGTCATAGTTGTGTATGTCATTCAAAAAAGTAAACAATACGGACTAAAACAATGCTGCCAATCAAGTGCGCTATGAACATCAAGTTGTGTATGTCATTCAAAAAAGTAAACAATACGGACTAAAACAATTTTGCGAGTTTGTCGAAAACGCGCTGCACAGTTGTGTATGTCATTCAAAAAAGTAAACAATACGGACTAAAACAATGGCATGCCGATGTTCGATATAAACTCGAGAGTTGTGTATGTCATTCAAAAAAGTAAACAATACGGACTAAAACAATACGCGAACGCCAAGCATGATAAGCAGGGTAGTTGTGTATGTCATTCAAAAAAGTAAACAATACGGACTAAAACAATAGACCCACGCACGAAACCCACCCACATTTAGTTGTGTATGTCATTCAAAAAAGTAAACAATACGGACTAAAACAATGTCAGTACGCCGGCTCAGATACCACTCGGTGTTGTGTATGTCATTCAAAAAAGTAAACAATACGGACTAAAACAATACCCTCTCTGCAACTCTCGGCTGAACTCGGTTGTGTATGTCATTCAAAAAAGTAAACAATACGGACTAAAACAATAATTTATTGCGAGCATAGTACGTACGCGTAGTTGTGTATGTCATTCAAAAAAGTAAACAATACGGACTAAAACAATAGACGGGCGAACAGGCTTCGAGGAAGCTCGTTGTGTATGTCATTCAAAAAAGTAAACAATACGGACTAAAACAATTTATGCGGTTATACAGACAACGAACTTACAGTTGTGTATGTCATTCAAAAAAGTAAACAATACGGACTAAAACAATGCTGCCAATCAAGAGCACTATAGACATCAAGTTGTGTATGTCATTCAAAAAAGTAAACAATACGGACTAAAACAATGAGCAGGCTGGGAATCAAACGAACGGCCGAGTTGTGTATGTCATTCAAAAAAGTAAACAATACGGACTAAAACAATTAGACAGAATGCGTAATTACATACTGTCACGTTGTGTATGTCATTCAAAAAAGTAAACAATACGGACTAAAACAATGAAAGGGTTCGAAGGTCTGTACGAGGTCAGTTGTGTATGTCATTCAAAAAAGTAAACAATACGGACTAAAACAATTTGCGTGGCGCGGCACGGATCACAAGCGCAGTTGTGTATGTCATTCAAAAAAGTAAACAATACGGACTAAAACAATGTGACTCCGTGGCTATCCGTTGGCAAGACAGTTGTGTATGTCATTCAAAAAAGTAAACAATACGGACTAAAACAATAGATTCCGTATAATACACTAAAACACAACAAGTTACAACAAGTTTTAGGACGTAAAAAAGCAGTACTTTCGAGTACTGCTTTTCTTTGTGTGATGCTATTTTTCTTTTTCTAAAACAACTCCAATTGTTGAACCGGCTGATCAACCGCTATCTCTTTGCAGCATTCAAAAATCTGCATATCACCAAACTGTTTGTCCGTGATTCGGAGAATACCAATCTTACCAAATGGTGGCATCCATTTCTTGACGCGCGCTATATGTACTTCTGCGTTCTCTGCACTCGGGCAATGACGCAGATATATACTGAACTGAAACATAGTGAACCCATCCATCAAAAGCTTTTTACGGAACAGGGCATATTCCTTCCGGTCTTTCTTGGTATCTGTCGGAAGGTCAAATAAAACCAGCACCCACATAATTCTATATTCGCTAAATCGAGTGTCCATTGGGACGCAAAATTACAGAAAAAAGCGCAATTACCAAAATTTTTTACAAATATATTTGCATATTTAGAAAATAAGTAGTAACTTTGCACAACTTTTTGAATGACATACACAATAAGGATTATTCCGATGTGTAAACATTTAGGGTGGGGCACAGCCTCGCCCTTTTTTTGTCATATATATTTGCATATATCAAAATTTTTTTGTACCTTTGCACCCGAAAAGGTTTTGATACATGGCACAGGAAGAAGTAATCCGATTATTCGACTCCGCACAGATTCGCGTAGTGTGGGATAGCGACACAGAGAAGTACTATTTCTCTGTTGTGGATGTTATCCAAGTATTGACGGATAGTGAAAATCCTCAAACATATTGGAGAGTTCTTAAGAAGCGTTTGAAAGATGAGGGAAATGAAACCGTTACAAATTGTAACGCTTTGAAATTAACCGCTGCAGATGGTAAGAAACGCCTTACGGATGTGGCTGATACAGAGCAAGTTCTACGGCTCATCCAGTCTGTTCCTTCCAAAAAAGCGGAACCGTTTAAACTCTGGCTTGCACATGTGGGGCAAGAGCGATTAAATCAGCTGCAGGATCCGGAAAGGAGCATTGAACAAGCTATTCAGGATTACAGGCGGCTTGGCTATTCCGAGAACTGGATCAACCAACGTATCAAAACGATTGAAATCCGTAAAGGTCTGACGGACGAATGGAAACGAAGTGGGGTAGAAAGCGAAACTCAGTATGCCTCGTTAACGGATATCATGTATCGCGCGTGGTCAGGCATGAGCACACGCGAATACAAGGATTATAAAGGCCTTCACAAAGAGAGTTTGCGGGATAACATGACCAACGTGGAACTGATGCTTAATGGTTTAGCAGAGGCCGCTGCCACAGAAATCTCGCATGAACGTAATCCTTTAGGTTATTCGGAGACTGCTTCTATTGCCCAAGAAGGCGGAGAGGTAGCAGATGTCGCCCGTCAGAACTTGGAGAAACGGCTCGGACGAAGTGTTATCTCATCAAGGCGTGCTGTACATTTCACCAGCCCGCAGGACGAATTACCTCTCCCCAAACCCAAGGATGAAACGGATGATTTGACGAGCATAAACGAGTAAATAATCTTTGCTTTCTCTTGCATATATCAAAATTTTTTTGTACCTTTGCACTCGATTTATACCTTATACTTTGTACATTATATCTTCCTCTTCGGTATTCCGTGATTCCGGTATTCCGAAAAAATGCTAACAATTTATAATAAATAGCAAATGAAAAAACTATTCTATTTCTTTGCCATGAGCGCGATAGCGCTCGGCCTGGCATCTTGCGGGGATGGAAATGACCCGGAGATGAACAAAGTGCCGGAAGGCGCAATCAAAGGCGTGTTTACCGTAGGGGAAAACACAAAGGTTTATTTCGCCCAGGGAAACGTACAAGCTTCCTATGATGGTTATGGCTGGAAGTGGACCTTTGCCGACAATCAGTGGGACTTTATCGGGAACAAAGCCTCCAACACCTCTATCACAGGAAATTCGACCATTTCTTCAAATGGTACTGTGGATATGTTCGGTTGGAGCACCGAAAGAACATACTACGGAATTCACAGGAGTTCAAACACTTCCGATTATGCCGGTGGTTTTGAGGATTGGGGCAAGAATTTCGGTTCCGGTTGGCGTACCCCGAAAATAGACGAATGGCTCTATGTCTTCGTACAACGCGAAAGAGCAAAAGAATTGTGCGGTATAGGTATTGTGAATAAGGTGAAGGGTATTATTCTCCTTCCGGACAACTGGAAATTGCCGGAAGACATGCCTGAATTCACCCCGTGTGACGCAGGGGGTATGCCAATATATCAGGACGGTTATTATGACAAATCCGGTGGGGATCACTATGTAGATAACAAGTACACTCTTCGCGAATGGATTACCATGGAGAGTGCAGGAGCCGTTTTCTTGCCTGCTACAAGTGAACGCAACGGAGTGAAAGTGGGCGAAAAGCCGGAAGGACGCTATTGGTCTGCTACGAAGAACGGGAATTCTTCTGCATATGCAGTGGGCTCCAGTGCATGGGACATCAACGCGAAAGGCGTAGCTGACCGTTATTATGGTTTTGCCGTGCGCTTGATCTGTAATACGAAATAATGCGCTGCGCGATTCACAACAATCAGGGTGGGGCACAGCCTCGCCCTTTTTTTGTCATATATATTTGCATATATCAAAATTTTTTTGTATCTTTGCACCCGAAAAGATTAACTAATTAAATCCAACATCTATGGCTAAGTACATTTGTGACGTTTGCGGGTACGAATACGACCCAAACGTAGAAGGAAAAGCGTTTAACGAACTCCCCGAGGACTGGGTTTGTCCTATCTGCGGAGTAGGGAAGGACCAGTTCTCCGAAGCATAATCGACTCCCATTGCCGAAAAAAGAGTAGGGAAAAACCATAAAATTAACCTCGGTAAAAAACCGAGGTTTTATCGCACCCTAAACCAAATTTAAGGGGGTGATTACGGGGTGATTACAGGGTGATTACTGGGTGATTACAGGGAGATTTCTTTAACGTCAGTCTTAGGACAAAGCAAGAAAAATGACCTAACTGACAACTTGTCAGAACGACTTGTATATACGTAGTATATACGGCAAAAATCATGCCAAATCATTCGCCCGATAGAACAAAAAAAGCGACTTCCGCCTAAAAGAGTATAATAACTAACTAAATACCATCATGACTAAAGTAAAATTTCACACGCCCTTCGCTGAAATGAACGGGGAATTTGAGAAAGGAAGCGGTATCATCATGAGAAAAAAGAAATACCGCGCACCCAATGGAGCGGTCCTCAGAGAAGGCACCCAGGAATCCTATAAGATTGTACATCCGCGTGACTATGAAAAAACGCCGCCTAAAGGATCAGAACTCGCTAATATACAACTGTTTAGTGAGTCTAAACGTCTGGCATCAGATATCATAAATTCCGGTAAGTTTACAGATGAAGAACTCGCGGCCATGACATCCGAAGAGCGTCAGAAAACGCTTGAACTGCGCGCTGAATTGGAAAACTTCAAAAATCGTTTCTACGCACAGTTCAAACGACCGGATCCTGAAGCGCCGTGCGAAAAGAAACTGAGACCCGGATCAATGATACTCCATAAAAAACAATACGCCAAGCTGGACAACTTCATACAAGCGATATTCCGCGAAAAACTCAAAAACGCACAGCATTAACAGCCACACTCGCAAACATGTATTCTGCCAATTTGTCATAACTCATAATTGGTATAATTATTGTTATTGTATAAGTGTCTTATAAAAGACTATATTAGTTCTTTATAGAAGACTGTATTAGATATTTATTAAAGACTATATTAGGTATTAATTTATCCTATATATTCTATATAGTACTTTGGAATCTAATCAGCATTATGTAAAATAGCATAATTGGAAAAGAACCCTATTATATAGAAGAAAGATTTTTGGAAGATGAAATATACAATTGAAGAAGACAAATGGTACGAAGTACTGCCTATTAGAAAAGTGGTACTTTTTCCCGGCGTGATGATGCCTATTGCTATCAGTCGTGACAGCAGCCTCAAACTGGTTAAGGCGGCACACAAAGCCAAACAACCTATTGTGGTGTTGACTCAAGTCGATGACGCTGTTACGGAGCTTAGCGGAAACGGCGACTTATATACGCTCGGCACGTTTTGCAAAGTGCTGCAGATCATTCCTGTGCCAGAGATGGGCGACAATCATGTGATGGCTATCTTAGAAGGCGTCAAACGAATACAAGTACGTGATTTTCAACGTTCTGAAGATGGCTTATTACAGGCTCAGATATGCGAAATGCCGGAAAATATGCCGCTGTTAGATGACAAAGAGTTCTATGCTACGGTTGATTCGATGCGCGATGTGATTATGAATATCCTCACCAAAGTCGATGACACGACCGATAACAACCATGTCAGCAGCATGCGCACTACCCTACGCAATATCGAAAGCGGTCCTACGTTGGTTAATTACGTATGTGCGCTTTATGATTTTGAGAAGGAGAAAAAGATTGATTTACTGCATATTGACTCGCTTACGGAGCGTGCGATGCAGATGCTCAAGATCCTCGAGCATGATAACGAAATGCTCAATATCAAGGCGGATATACGGCGTCGTACGCACGAAGCTATGGATAAGCAGCAACGGGAGTATTTCTTGCAGCAGGAGATTGAGACGATTAAGCAAGACCTGGGCGACACCGGTGCACAAACGATCAAAGAGTTGCGCGAGAAAGCGCTGACGAAAAATTGGTCGGATGCCGCTCAACAGGCCTTTAACAAAGAGCTCAAGCGCTTGGAGCATATGCCCACGCATTCGCCCGACTACTCCACTCAACTGACGTATTTGGAGACTTTCCTGGAACTGCCATGGAATATCTGTTCGGAAGATAATTTCGATATGAAACATGCGCAGGAGATTCTGAATCGTGACCACTTTGGATTGGATAAAGTGAAGGAACGGATTGTCGAATACCTTGCAGTACAACGCCAATTAGCCCTTCGTACGCAAAAAGAGAAAGAATCCAACCCCGTCAAATCCCCCATCCTATGCCTTTACGGGCCTCCGGGAGTCGGAAAAACAAGCTTGGGAAAGAGCATCGCGGAGGCGCTTGGACGCAAGTACGCACGGATGTCATTAGGAGGTCTGCACGATGAAGCGGAGATTAGAGGACATAGAAGAACGTATATAGGCGCGCTGCCGGGCAGAATCATCGATGCCATCAAGAAATGTGGCACATCGAATCCTGTATTTGTGCTGGACGAAGTGGATAAGATTGGTGCGGATTATAAGGGAGACCCGACGTCTGCGCTGCTTGAAGTGCTGGATCCGGAGCAGAACAACACTTTCCATGACAATTATCTGGATGTCGATTATGATTTGAGTCGCGTGCTCTTTATAGCTACGGCCAATAGTCTGGACACCATTCCACGTCCGCTTCTGGACCGAATGGAACTCATCGAGATGACAGGATATCTCAAGGAGGAGAAAGAGGAAATCGCCAAACGGCATTTAATTCCTAAGGAGTTAAAAAATCATGGCCTTAAGGCCTCACAACTCAAACTGAACAAGGATATTCTCGGTCATATAATCGAAGATTATACCCGGGAATCCGGTGTCCGCAGCCTCGAACGTCAGATTGCTACTATCTGCCGCAAAGTAGATACTAAGTTAGCCCTGGGCGAGGAATACAACGTCTCTGTAACGCTGGAAGATCTGCGCAATTATCTCGGGCAGGCACGTTACTCGCGTGATTTTTGGGAAACGAATAAATATTTAGGTGTCGTGACCGGTTTGGCTTGGACGCAAGTCGGAGGCGAGATTTTATTTATTGAGACCAGCCTGTCAGCGGCTAAAACGCCTACTCTTACTCTCACCGGAAACTTGGGAGATGTGATGAAGGAATCGGCCACCTTGGCATTAGGCTATGTGAAGGCCCATGCTAAGGAACTGGGAATCAAACCGGAAGTCTTTGAAAAAACAGCCGTGCATATCCATGTGCCGGAAGGAGCGATACCTAAAGATGGACCTTCCGCAGGTATTACAATGACTACCGCGCTCGTCAGCGCCTTTACGCATCGTCTTGTGAAACCGCGTATCGCCATGACCGGAGAGATGACTCTGCGCGGCAAAGTGCTACCCATAGGCGGCGTCAAAGAAAAACTGCTCGCGGCAAAACGTGCGGGCATCACGGATGTGATTCTTTGTGAAGACAACCGGAAAGATGTAGCGGAAATAGCACCGGTTTACCTAAAAGGCCTGAAATTGCACTTTGTGCATGATATAAGTGAGGTACTAAAAGAAGCGTTGCAATAAGCAGCGCTTCTTTTAGTGACTATGTTGCGACTCTCGTGAGTTACAACTGGACGTCAAATACCCGTTATTTACTGTTGTCGTAGAATACTCGTTATTTACTGTTGCCGTAAAATTCCTCAAAGGTATTATCCGTGTAATAGACGACAATCCGACTGATTTGTTTAGGAGGAGCTGCAGAAACCTGCGGCTCTTCTTTTTGTGTCACAGTACGTACTACTTTCTCTTTGGGATCTGGGGCTTGACGGTCAAATAGACCGGGTTCTTTTCCCGGTTCTGTACGCCACATATCGCCTTTACCAAGAATGAGCCATTCCGGGTTCAACGTTGGATAGCGTTGCAGTATTTTGCGCATTACATCTAAACTCGGATTATTTCTTCCGGCCATCATATTACTGATTGTACCCGGCTGTACATGTATCTCTGTTGCAAATTGACGCGCAGTCATGCCTACAGATTTGATGACTTGATCTATACGTTCTTTCTCGTTCATTTGTATAATAATATTATTATATTTAACCTGGGGTCCCCAGAGTAAACCAAGCCGGAGGCTGTTTGCTATGGGGAGAGCGTAGCGTAATACGTAGCGCCATATTGAGCTGCAGAGCAGCGAGTCGCGCGAGTATTAACGAAAGCGAGCGCAAAGGTACAAAATAAATGTGAATTACACAAATGTTTGCACTATATTTTTAAAAATATTTTTCACATTCATAAATATACTACATATTCACAATCGAAAATATGTTCCACGTTATAGCATTAAACAACACTGTATCTGAATCTAAGTCTCCACAAGAGTACTCTACTGGTGTTTGACGTAAATAATATTTTTGCATTGCGACAGGTAACTCTTATAATTGCCACATTTTATGTTATTTATATAGATTATATAGCGTGAAAAGACTTGTTTTGATATTATTTTCAAACAAATGCTTTTATCTGCATAAATTGTACTTCAAGTAATTGCTATAACTATTGAAATATAGATAGTTATAAGCATTGCTTTGTCGTGAAATTATATAAGTTTGTAGAGCTTTTACAACCTCATCGTCTCACGTTAACCTTCCCTACCCTGTTAGGAAAATATCCACTGATCAAGATATCCGGTCCACTTTGGATATAAGCATTTCTGTTATTTGTGAACAATTGGTTTGTGAATGATTATCGATATTCTGGTGTTCACATTTATTGTGACAAAAAAGTGATGTTTTTTCTTGCATAATTCACAAAAATGTATTAACTTTGCACTCGAAATGAAAAGATAAAAAATGCAACTATTACCATTAAACTTTAACCAACCTATGAAAATTCAGTTTATGACATTCAAACAAAAAGCGCAGGATTTTGTCCTGCGTTTGTTTGTTGATTCTATCGGAGGGAGTTCTACCCTACACTCGAATGATTATTGTACATGCGCACACGTGGGTACACACGCGCGGTTACATCAATAAGGTGTATTTATTCCATACTGTTTAGATCAATCAGTTTGTTAACGATGGCATATATCGTTAAGCCCGCCGTAGAATGTATATTGAGTTTGCGGGTAATGTGTTTGCGGTGTGTAATGACTGTATGCATGGATATGCAAAGCACATCTGCAATCTCTTTGTTGCTCAATCCCCTTACTACTTGAATGAGTACATCGCGTTCGCGGTCACTCAATTCCTCCGTTTCTTGCACCTTGCCCAATTGTTTTGTACGATGACGATAATTGGAAAGTGTAGGTCGAAGAATCTCATCTTCTATTGCACAATGGTCTGAAAAATCCTGCTCCGTATGCCATAGGTCACTCATTACGCTTATCAGCGTATAGGTAACGGTTCCTTCTTTGGATGTCGGCTGTGTCGGATAGTACTTGATAATCAGATTTTTAATCTCGGTCAGCTTACTCGTAATACGCTCATCGTCATGCTCATGTTCTTCAAATAAACCGGCATTCTCATGCTCTATATGAGCGCGAATCTCATCTACGAATTCATCGTAGCAATGTAGAATAAGTCCGGGGATTTTTGTCGTTGGATCTGCAGGGATGATTGCTTCTATAAGCGCCATGCGCAAGCGCGGTAAGCGAAAATTGAGAAAATAATTATGCGCATTTTGCAAATAGCGTTGCAAAGTCGGAATATCTATATCCGCTGGCAGTACTTTCTGCTTGAAAATCTTGTAGTTGACTACAGCCAGAAAAGTCGGCGTGTGCACACCATGATTTTCGCATGCTTGCGCAATAGTTTGGTCGCCCACCCCCATCTCCAAGCCAAAACGGCTGATAATTTGTATCGCATCTTCTTCGCGCGACATCAAATCGCATATCTTATCTGTAGCTTTATACATCGCTTTTTTGATAAAAACGATGCAAAATTACAAAAAAAATACGATATGCTCAATAGAAGGAGTCAAAATCACAACATTTTGGGATAGTGAAAATTATCTGAAAAGACTTTGAGTTCTTTTCTTCGGCGTTCGTAGTACGCATGCCGTTTGGGGTTTTCGGGAAACCAACCGCGCAATACTCGTTTCTCTTGCTTGATCACTTCGCCTATGCCCCAGAAGATGAAAAATTCCGATGCATAGAAATGCTCCGAGGCCCAATAATAACCCTTCGTAACTCATATCAATGACAAAACATAAAACCAAAATATAATCTCGGACCGGTAGGCATACATAATTCGGACCGATGGAACGCTAGCATCCAATCGAGCCGGAATGTGATATGTACCTTGCGTGTCAGGCAATAATCGCAACCCACATAAGGGGTGACATAGAAAAAGGATTGTTTATGAAACGTGCTGTTGGCATCTTGTTCCCAACTGTGCTGGTCGCCATCCAGGATATATAATCCTTTCATAGACCCGCCTCCTATTACACCTCCTACATACGGCCAAACTCGATCCATTCTCCAGCAACAATCCGCCAGCACACCTCCACAACCTACACGCACATAACTGCCGGGTTTTAGGATATCATGACAATCCGTTATTCCGCTCGGCATTGTGGATACAAAACCCTCAAATCCCGTGCGCAGATGTTTCCAAAGATGTACGCGCAACGCACCGCCAATGCCGAAAAGTGCACCCTGAGGACTGGTTGAACGACCATCAATCGTAGTAGGTGCATTCTTATCTTGACCAAACAGATATCCCGTATGCAGCATCATGCCGCCGGAGAAACCCTGGTACACCTTATTTTTCTCCAATCCTTCACTCACCTGCCCTAATAGACCGGTAGCGATAAGCAGACAAAAAAACAATACCTTTGCTCGCATAAATCCGAAAATTTGCTGCAAAGGTACAATGTTTTTCTTAAATAATGATTAAGATTTTCTTAAGAAGTCACAAAATCACTATAAATTGGGGTGATGATATTTATTGCGCCAGGTAATCCACAACGTCCTTCTCAAAATCTTTTGGTTCTGTCATCGGTGCATAGCGTTTAATTGTTTTACCGTCCTTGGAAACGAGGAATTTCGTGAAGTTCCACAAGATATCACTCTCTTTTTCTACACTCTTGCTGATACGCTTAAGCATGGCGTGTGCTGCTTTTCCCTTGAGACCCTTGTATTCCTCGGTCGGAGCTTGTGATTTGAGGTACTCAAATACCGGATTAGCGTTCGCGCCGTTGACATCACTCTTCGCCATCAGCGGGAAGGTCACACCGTGGTTGAGACGGCAGAACTCCTCGATCTGCTCATTGCTGCCCGGCTCCTGATTAGCGAACTGATCGCAAGGGAAACCAAGAATAACAAAACCTTGGTCTTTGTATTTCTTGTACAACGCTTCCAAACCGTCGTACTGCGGTGTGAAACCGCATTTCGAAGCAGTATTAACGATGAGAATCACTTGACCTTTGTAGTCTGCGAAATCTACTTCTTTACCTCTGTTATTGAGGACTTTGAAATCATAAATGGTTGCCATATTAGTATATGTTTTAGTATTATTTATTTAGTTTTTTGAGTTCTTCTATCAGTTTGTCGAGCGTGGGGATCATCTGTAAGACTTCCATATCATCTCCTTCCGGAATTCGTACCGCATGGCGCATACAATCCGGAATATGTCGCGCTTGCTCATATAAGTCCTTTCCCTTCTGTGTGAGCGATACTATGCGCTGGCGCGTATCCTCTTTACCGCGTGTACGTGTGATGAGTCCTGCTTTCTCCATGCGCTGTAACAGCGGCGTCATCGTGTTGGTGTCCAACAGCAGTCTTTTGCCGATGTAGCAAACCGGCTGTTGGTCTTTTTCCCAGAGCACCAACAGAACCAAGTACTGCGGATACGTGATGCCCAACGGATCCAAATAAGGATGATACGCTCCCGTCATCAATCGTGCCGCCGAGTACAACCGAAAACACAACTGGTTGTCTAATTTCATTTGTTCGCTATCCATCTCTTCTTTCAACTTGTTTATGTCGTTCACGATGCAAAATTACAACAAATATTTTAATGCCGCAAGCGATATAAATATTTTCATAATAATCGTATATGGCATCTTAAAAAATCGACACTATTAAAAAAGCACAATTAATAGGGATTGCATGATTGGTAAATAAATAGTAATTTTGCATTAGTAAAATAGAGCAAAAAATAGATGAAAAGATAAAATTATGAAAAGACAGATAATTCTATTTATCGTGCTTATAATGAGCGCATTAACCATGTTTGCAGAGGACTCTATCAAGGTGAGTGCGGCTGACTTGCAGGTGCTTATCCGGCGTGTAGAGGCCTTGGAGAAAAAAGATAGTATATCCCAACAAATGGTTAACAATGAGGCAGAGCCTCAGAATACAGAAGTAGCAAGTCTGCCGAAAGAGAAAAAGACAGGACGATTTACAATTGGTGGTTATGGTGAAGTAACGGCGAAACATTGTTTTTATTCGAATAATTATCTTCGCTACGGCAAGAATCCCGAGAAATATGCCAATGACCATTACGGCGAATTTGATTTGCCGCATGTCGTCATTTATATGGGGTACGACTTCGGCAAAGGATGGTCGGTCGGAACGGAAATAGAGTTTGAGCACGGTGGAACAGAGAGTGCTATAGAGATTGAGGAAGAAGAAGGAGGTGAATATGAAGGTGAGATTGAACGCGGCGGAGAAGTGGCTTTGGAGCAGTTCTGGTTGCAAAAGGCATTTAACCGCTATGCCATCCTTCGTGCCGGTATGCAAGTGATACCGGTGGGTGGACTGAATGCACACCATGAACCTACCGAATATTTCAGCGTTTATAGGAATGAAGGCGAGTTCACTATAATCCCGAGTACATGGCATGAGGTGGCATTGACGTTCATGGGCTCAACGCCAAACGGATGGCATTATCAGGCAATGTTCCTGCCGGGTTTGGATAGCGACCGCTTCAATCGTAAGAATTGGATTAAACCGGGTGCCGGAAGTCCGTATGAATTTAAGTTGGCGAATGTCTTTGCCGGCGCTGCACGTGTCGATTATACGGGGGTGAAAGGTTTGCGGTTGAGTCTAAGTGCTTACTGCGGAAATTCGTTCCGCAATACACTTAGCAAAAGCAATGCCGAATTGGATGCAAGCGCATATAAAGATGTGAAAGGAACCGTTTCTATTGGTGCGTTTGACTTTGCGTATAAGGAGTATGGGTTTGTACTGCGAGGCGCCTTTATGTACGGCCATTTGAGCGATGCAGCGGCGATTACAAAGTATAATATTGCCATGCGAAAAGGCTCCGTTTCAAGTCGGCAATGGGTGGCTTCCGATGCTCTCGCTGCCGGTCTTGAAGCCGGCTACGACTTCTTTTCGCTTAGCAGCAAATTAAAAGAGAAGAAACAATCCTTCTATCTCTTCGCCCGGTATGATTATTATGATTCGATGTTTCGCTACGATAATCAACCGACGGATATGTACGCTTGGTGTGGTCGCCACCGCGCGGCTGTCGGCATCAACTATTTCCCGATTAAGCAGATAGGTGTGAAGGCTGAGTTCTCGTATGGCATTCTTAAACAAGGAACGCGCGCGGACGGGACGCGAGGAAAGATATATAACGACGAGCCGCAGATTGCCGTTGGTATCGTTTATGCAGGATTTTATCAATTATAACAAATGATATTATGAAAAAGATTTTTAAATGGGCACTAAGTGCCGCATGCGTCATGGGAATGGTAGCATGCAACGGAGGTAATACAGAGATTACCTCAGACAAAGAAGAGGCGTTGCAACGTGTTGTGCCGCCTTATGTAAATAACACGGTTATTGCCACCTATAGTGCTATGGCTGACGAAGGCTTAAAACTGTTGGCAAGTACACAGCAGATAGCCGATGCCGTGGAAGCGGGCACAGACTACACAACGGTAATGATTGAGGCAGACACCCATTGGCGTGCTATGCGCAAGCATTGGGAGCAGAGTGAGGCTTTCCTTTTCGGACCCGTTGATGCTCACGCTATCGACCCGCATATTGACAGCTGGCCGTTGGATTTCAATGCTATGAACGCATTATTGAGCAATGTAGCACAAATGCAAAACATTGAGGAGGCTGGAATTGCTTATGTGCGCGGAGCGCTTGGACCGACACTTCAGGGATTTCACGCCTGTGAGTATTTGCTCTTTGAGTCTGAAATAAGAGATGGTCGTGCTGTCGGCACTGGTCGTCCGCATGCGGCGAACCTCACGAAGGCCGAGTCAGTGTATCTCTTAGGTGTGGTTAGTGACCTTGTTGAGCAGGCTTGTGTGTTGGAATACTGCTGGAAAGGCGAAATCAGCGATGCTAAAATGAAGGTGTTGGAAGATGCAGAGATTGAGCCCTGGAATGATCGTTATGGTGAGCAACTTATCAATGCCGGCAAGGCGGGTTCGGTTTATGTTAGCTATCAGGCTGTAGCAGAAGAGATTGTAGCCGGTTGTGTTGACATAGCCGATGAGGTGGCCAAATTGAAGTTAGGAAACCCGTATCTGAGCAGCAATGATGAGGAACGCGATTATATTGAGAGTCCGTACAGCTGTACCTCGACAATTGATTTTGCCGATAATATCCGCTCTATCCAACATGCTTATTGCGGTTCACAGGCCGGCGATCAGTCAATTTCTAATTATGTTAGTCGTCAGGATGCTGAATTGGATGCCAGAGTACGCAAAGCAATTGACGAGGCAATTGCTGCTATCGAGGCAATTCAGAACTTCGAAAGCACAGCGCAGAATAACCCGCAAGTGAAAGCCGCCATTGACAAAGTGGCAGCTCTGGGAGACGTGTTGGATAAGGAAGTAATGGCATTGCTTGCAAAGTAGTGAAAGATTAACTTGTAAAGATAGAAGTATATGAAAAAAGAATTTATGCTTATGGCTCTGGCGGCAATTTCTCTCGTCGCTTGTAAGCCAGGAAGTGGTGAGGAACCCGGAACGGATATGCCGGAATGGTATTACACCGGAGGTAAATTAGGGACTACGACAAACTTGACGTCGAAGACATTCCGTCAACCCTCACCGGCAACCGAAAATGCCGGATTGTCTGTTCCCTTTGCGCAAGGAGATCAGATTGCTGAAAAAGAGTTTGTAACTAACGAGAGCGGTCGTCAGCATGGTCTTGGCCCTGTTTATGTGCGTGCATCGTGTCAGCATTGCCATCCTAATTATTCGCATGGTACATCTGTGCCTGCCGGTAAATACGACGCAGCAAACATTGGTAATGGTACCCTACTCGTTGTTATCAATCCGGCTACGCAGGCTTATGTACCTTGGTTAGCCGGTATGCCGCAACTCTTCGGTGCAAAGCCGTTTAAGGCACCGTTGGATCCCGATAAGATTACTGTACAATGGTTGAATGCCACCGATGAGCATGGCAATCAGTTTGCAGACGGAGAGTCCTATGAACTGCGTTACCCGGAAGTACACATGCCGAATACGGCTGTCTATGTCTATAATCAGGGTTACCGTGATCCGGATGGTTTGTTGGAGAGCGAAGGATATGAGGTTAAGTTAGAGAACACAATCGGTGTTTATGGTTCGGGACTGCTGGATGCTATTCCTGACCAGGATATTATTGACCAATATGCAAAAGAGGCAGCGGATGGCAAACTGAAGAACGGTCTCAACCCTGCTTTCTGGAACGGAGGTTTCCAGAATTCGGGTTACTATAAGAACGACCCGAAGTGGGGTCCAAAGCGCTTCACTTACGCCCTGACACGTGGTCCGATTATGGATGCAGCAGGCGCGAATGCCATTTGGAATATCACCAATGTTACTCGTAGCGATCGTAAATACCACTATTTGGACCTCAATGGTAAGATTTATGCGGAGTACGCATCCAAAGACCCGGAGGTACAAGCGCAGTTTGGTACCGAGCAGGAGATTTATAACTACCTCACAAGCAAAGAATTGCCGGCTGAGATGAGTGATGAAGAGTTCACGCAGGTTATGGTTTGGCACCGTGGCCTGGCGGTTCCGGCTGCGAGAAACGTGAACGACCCCAAAGTGCTGAGAGGTAAAGAACTGTTCACTCAGATTGGATGCGATTATTGTCACCGTCCGAGTTGGACGACCGGTCAAGATGAAGTACGTGACCCGAATCAGTTCCCCGTGACAGTACAAATGCCTCGCTATCCGAACCAGAAAATATGGCCGTACACGGATATGGTACAGCATAAACTCTGCATGGAGAATGACATCCGTACAGGTTGGTGTCGTACTACCCCGCTCTGGGGACGTGGTTTGCACCGTAAAGCCACTGGTGATGCTTATGAAGCGCGTATGCACGACACACGCGCACGCAATGTGATTGAGGCAATCATGTGGCATGGTTATAGTAAGGAATCTGATGCCTATTATCCTACGCAGCAGTTCTATAACTTGGAAAAAGAAGACAGAGATGCAATCGTTGCTTTCATCAATGCGATTTAAGCCCGCTACATGGCTGTTACACATCGCTCTCGCGACAATCGTCGTGGGAGCGTGTGTAACGCACTTCTTTGGAAAACAGGGAGAAGTGCATACACGGGGAGACCAAGCTACTTCACTCACCATTCATTCACTAACAACTACTCATTCACTTACTCTTTTCCTGTGGGATTTTCAGATTGTTTCGGATACGGAAGGTAATCCGGTGGATTATATTAGTGAGTTGCGTATGATGGACCGTAGCAAACATTCTGCTGCCGGTAGCCAGTCGTCTGTGCTTAGTGTAGACGAAGGCTCGCTTAGGATGAACAAACCGCTCAAGTATCACGGTTTCCGTTTCTGCCAATCGGATTATGACAGTGACTTGCAGGGGGTTGTCCTTACTTATAATTACGATCCATGGGGCATTGGTATCACTTATACGGGTTATGCGTTACTCCTGCTGGCTATGATTACCTTTTTCTTCCAGCCGCACACTCGTTTTCGTGCATTACTTAAGAAATCTATATTCGGTCAGCGCAGCGGTCTGTATTCTGCCTGCTTTGCGGTCATTATCGTCATTCTGGCGGCTGTAATGACCAAAGTGGTCACACCTAAACCGCCGTTGCAGCCGGTATTACAAACGCCGCTTTTGGGTATCCATGTATCAGTCATCATGTTAGCCTACACGCTTTTTGCGGTTATCATGATCAATGGTGTACTGGGACTTTGTTGGCCTAAACGGCGCGAGCAGTTGATGTATTTATCGCAAGTACTACTCTATCCCGCGGAGTTCTGCTTGATAGCCGGTATCTTCATTGGCGCCGTTTGGGCAAATATGTCCTGGGGACGTTATTGGGGATGGGACCCGAAGGAAACATGGGCATTGATCACCATGCTCGTTTATGCCGCATTGATTCATTGGCCATGGATAGACAGCAAACTGCATATAACGCGTTCTAAATCGCAGATTATTTATCATGTGTGTGCGATAAGTGCTTTCCTTTTTGTCCTTTTCACCTATTTTGGGGTTAGTTATTTGCTCGGCGGGTTACATTCATATACATAAAAACGCTATTTTACTTGCATATTTGGATTTTTTGTAGTAATTTTGCGTCCGATATGTTACTCTATCCAAATTGCAAGATTAATTTAGGTCTGCGTATAATACGCAAACGCGAAGATGGTTACCATGATTTGGAAACCATCTTTGTGCCTGTTTATGGACTGCATGATGAGTTGGAAGTGAATCCTTCTGACTCCTTTTCCTTTACGCAGGAAGGCATTGCGGTGGACTGCAAAGCCGAGGATAACCTGCTTATCAAGTGTTATCGGGCCATGGCTGCCAAATATCCGCAGGTTGGGCCTGTGTCCATCCGTTTTCGTAAGAATATCCCTTTCGGAGCCGGTCTTGGCGGTGGTAGCAGCGATGCAGCACACATGGCGATCGCGCTTAATGAGTTGTTCGAATTAGGATTGACGAAAGAGGAACTCGCGGCTGAAATAAAACCCTTAGGAGCCGATTGTCCGTTCTTCATCTATAATAAACCCTGTTATGCCGGAGGCATAGGAGATATACTGACGCCGGTCGATTTGAATCTTAACGGTGTGCGTATATTGCTCATCAAACCCGAAGAGGGCGTGAGCACAAAGGAGGCTTATAGCGGATTAAAGTCCTACAGTGTAAGCGGTCTTACAGCGGAGCGGTCTTACAGCGACAGCGATCTTATAGGCGAAGCCGGCCTTTTTATCAACGATTTTGAGGCGACGGTTTTTCCGAACCATCCGATTATTGCGGACATCAAAAAGCGCCTACTGGACGCAGGCGCTTTCTTTGCTTCTATGAGCGGAAGTGGTTCAACTGTTTTCGGGCTTTTTAAGAACGATACGGAAGGTCGTACCGACGCCCAACTGCGAACTCTTAAGCAGGAGTTTGCCTCCATGATACTGCTCGACGATACGTTTGGAGAGTGGAAGGCCTAAGCCCCACCCTCTGTCTTTGGATGTGAAACCCGGCTCGAATATACGACGCTGGGTTTTTGCATCTACGCCCTTGCCCGTATCGCTGATATCAATCATCACGTCATGCTCATTTTCATGCAACTGGAAGGAAATGGTTCCATTGCCTGTAATGGCATCGACGGCATTCTTCAGCAGGTTCTCAAATACCCATTGCATCAGCGGAGCATTGAGCATGACGGTGCGCTGTACATTTTTCAGACAAGCATCATCGATGATGATATGACTGCTTATGCGTGCACGTAGATACGCGATAGCATCCTCCAGAACGGGAATCACATTCGCCGGCTGCAAGTCCGGTTCGCTTCCAATCTTTTGGAAACGGTCGGCTATGCACTGAAGGCGCTCTACATCACGTTTCATCTGAGGAACGTACTCGTCATTCGGATATTTATCTGCCAGCAGTTGTTGCCATGCATTGAGCGAAGAGATGGGCGTTCCCAACTGGTGCGCCGTCTCTTTGCTCAGGCCTACCCACAGCCGGTTCGCCTCGCTTCGCTGAACGGCAAGCATAACGATTACCGCAATGACAATGAAGATAAAGATAAGGGCAAACTGAGCATAAGGCACATAGTGCAATTGGGTCAGGAGACGACTGTCATCCCAATATATATATTGGGATATCTCGTCGCTGATCTTCAGCTCTATCGGTCCATGCAGCTCACGTGGGTCCTTGACGGGCTTCTCTACATTACGGCTGATGATGATGTTTCCATCCTCGTCGCAGACATATACCGGAATAGTGGTGTTGCCTTCGATGATAGTGGTCACGAAATCTATATCCGCTCCGTCCTCTGCCATGATCAATTGACGCGTTGCCTCCGACCAGATGGCCATATTTTTCTGCTCTTCCTTTCCCAGGGAAGACGCCAGATTATTGGTAAACAGAACAGACACAGCCACGATAAGCAGGGCTATGATCAGAACCAAGGTTCCTATTTGTCTATTGGACATAAGTTGTTAGCCAAGCATGGTTAATAAAACGCCCGCTGCTACGGCAGAACCGATCACGCCGGCAACGTTCGGACCCATGGCGTGCATAAGCAGGAAATTCGATGGGTTCTCTTCCTGACCCACTTGCTGGCTGACGCGGGCAGCCATCGGAACGGCGGAAACACCGGCAGAACCGATAAGCGGGTTGATTTTCTCTTTGAGGAAGAGGTTCATGAACTTAGCCAGCAGCACACCGCCTGCGGTACCCAGACCGAAGGCAACAATACCCATCGTAAGGATACCCAGTGTCTTGAGCGTCAGGAAGCTGCCGGCTGTAGCCGTAGCACCCACAGAAAGTCCGAGGAAGATAACAACGATATTCATCAGCTCGTTCTGTGCCGTCTTGGACAGACGTTCCACTACCCCGCACTCTTTCATCAGGTTACCGAGCATCAAGCAACCGATTAGCGGTGCTGCGTCCGGCAGGATGAGAGCAACGATGGCGGTAATGATGATCGGGAAAACGATTTTCTCGGTCTTCGATACCGGACGGAGCTGACCCATCTTGATAGCACGCTCTTTCTTGGTCGTCAGCGCACGCATGATAGGCGGCTGAATAACAGGAACCAGCGCCATATAACTATAGGCAGCGATGGCAATCGGGCCCAAGAGATGCGGGGCTAATTTGGATGTCAGGAAGATGGATGTAGGTCCGTCCGCACCTCCGATAATACCGATGGAACCAGCCTCTGCAGGGGTGAAGCCCATTGCGTTGGCGCAGAGGAAGGTCACGAAGATACCTATTTGCGCAGCGGCACCAAGCATGAGGGACTTGGGGTTCGCAATCAGCGGACCGAAATCAGTCATGGCTCCTACTCCGATGAAGATCAGACAGGGATAGACACCGGCTTTGACGCCGATATAAAGCACATCCAGCAGTCCGGCTCCTTTGAGGATTGCTCCGTAAGAATGGTACGCCGGACTCGACGGATCGAGGAAGGCAGTCCATAACTCATCATGGAACATACCTGCACCGGGCAGATTGGTCAGCAACATACCAAAGGCAATCGGCAGGAGCAGCAACGGCTCGTATTTCTTATGAATGGCAAGGTACAGCAGGAAGAAACTGATCAGCAACATCACTCCTTGCTGCCAGCTCATCTGCATGAAACCCATGCCCTGGAAAAATTCCAAAATGTTCATTTTGAATTTTTATTTGTGATTTGTAATTGGTGATTTATCCCAGAACGATGAGCAGGTCATCCTGCATGACGTTCTGTCCGGGTGTTACGGCAATCTGCTTTACTGTACCGTCTGCTTCAGCCATGATGGCGTTCTCCATTTTCATGGATTCGAGCGTGAGAAGAGTGTCGCCTTTCTTTACAGCCTGTCCTTCGCTCACCAAAACCTTGATTATACTACCGGGCAGCGGGCTCTTCACTTGTACACCACCGGCTACCGGAGCAGCAGGTTTAGGAGTGGGCGCGGCTGCAGGAGCAGCGGCTGGTTTCGGTGCTGCAGCGACTGCTGCGGGTTTGGATGGAGCGGCCGGTTTCTCGGTCTCTACCTCATATACTTTGCCGTTGACGGTCACGTTCGTTTTACCGGCTTCAATCTCTTCTACGGCGCACTTATAGTCTTTGCCGTTGATTTTAAAAGAAAACTCTTTCATATAATTAATAATTGTTCTGGCCTGTTGGCTTGATTAAAATCCTTTGTTGTTTAATCCGATCGATTTGTCGTTCCAAGCGGTATTACGTGCTTGGGGATGGATCATGGCTGTAGGCATATCATGGTTTTTGCCTTGATATAAATACAGCGCATAGGCAACCGCTGCCTCGTCAGCTGAGGTGTCCGCTTTTGATGGAGTTTTGATGATATTCTCCTTGGTCGGAGCACTAACGGGGCTGGGTTTGGTCTCTTTGGGTGTCGTGGCACGCTGCATAATCCATCCGAAGAAAAGCAGGATTAAAACAAGGCAGATGAGCAACGCCAGCACTATGCCGAAACCAAGACCGGTCACGATCCATGTGTCTGCTGTAACTGCTAATAAAATCATATATTTGCAATTTTAAATTTTCAATTTGAAATTACAATGGTATATTCGAGTGCTTCTTAAGCGGGTTGGTCAGACGCTTGGTCTGCAGCATCTCGAAGGCGCGGATAATACGGCTACGCGTGTAGCGTGGCTCGATGACGTCATCGATATATCCGCGGTTTGCAGCCTGATAAGGAGAAGCGAAGAGGTCTTTGTACTCAGCCTCTTTCTCGGCGATGAATTTCTTCTTCTCGTCGGCATCTTCGATTGCTTTGATTGCTTTGGCTTGGAGCACACCCACAGCACCGCTGGCACCCATTACGGCAATCTCTGCGTTCGGCCAAGCGTAGCACATGTCGCCGCGCAGTTGCTTGCAGCTCATAACGATATGCGAGCCACCGTAACTCTTACGAACGGTGATAGTTACTTTTGGAACGGTTGCTTCGCCATATGCGAACATCAGTTTTGCTCCGTGGTCGATGATACCTGCGTACTCTTGTCCGGTACCGCAAAGGAAGCCCGGAACGTCTACAAGCGTTAGGATTTGGATGTTGAAGGCGTCGCAGAAACGTACGAAACGAGCGGCCTTACGGCTGGCATCGCAGTCCAGCACACCCGCCAGCCAGGAAGGCTGGTTGGCGATGATACCGGTTGAGCGACCGTTGAAGCGGGCAAAACCGCAGATGACGTTCTTTGCGTAGTCTTTGTGAACCTCCATGAAATCGCCGTTGTCAACGATGGTACGGATTATCTCATGCATGTCATAAGGTTTGTTCGGATCGTCCGGAACGATTTCATTCAAGTAGTCATCCACGCGGTTGATATCATCGGTGCAGGGAACTACAGGTGCTTCCTCCATGTTGTTCTGCGGAATGAAGGAGACAAGGCGACGTACTTCGGCGATGGCCTCTTCTTCGGTGGCTGCCACGAAATGGGTAACACCCGATTTGGTGGCGTGAATCTTTGCGCCGCCGAGTTGCTCTACCGTCACATCTTCACCTGTAACGGACTTCACTACTTTCGGTCCGGTGATGAACATATAACTGTTCTGCTCGGTCATCATGATGAAGTCGGTCAGCGCAGGGCTATACACTGCCCCACCCGCGCACGGGCCGAAGATAACGCTGATTTGCGGAACAACACCGGAAGCCAGAATGTTACGCTCGAATATCTCTGCATAACCGGCGAGAGCACACGCTCCTTCTTGAATACGCGCGCCACCGGAATCGTTCAGACCGATTATCGGCGCACCGAGTTTCATGGCCTGGTCCATGACGTTGCATATCTTCAGCGCCATCGTCTCGCTCAGCGAACCGCCGATAACGGTGGCATCTTGAGCAAAGACAAAGACCAGACGGCCGTCGATAGTACCCGAACCAACAGCTACACCGTCGCCCAGGAACACTTTTTTCTCCATTCCGAAGTCATGGCAACGATGAGTAAGGAACATGTTCACTTCCTCAAACGAGCCCTCGTCGAGCAACATGTTGATACGCTCACGGCAGGTATAACTACCTTTGGCGTGATGTTTCTCTACGGCTGCCTCACCGCCTCCGGCCATGGCCTTCTCGCGGTTATCAATCAGTTTGTTTAATTTAGCTTGATCCATAAATGTCCAAATATCTAAATGATTAAATAAATGACCAAATTGTAAATGAACAAATGGTAAATTATTTGGGTTGTTGGCAGAGCTCGGTTAATACGCCTTTGGTTGATTTCGGGTGCAGGAATGCAATCATCAGGTTCTCTGCGCCTTTGCGCGGAGCTTTGTCGATGAGCTGGATGCCAGCAGCCTCGCACTCGGCCAGACAATCAGCTACGTTCTCTACGTTGAATGCCACGTGGTGAACGCCGCCGCGACCGCCGTTTTTCTCAATGAACTTAGCGATGGTTGACTCCTCGCAAGTCGGCTCCAGAAGCTCAATCTTCACCTCGCCTACTTTGAAGAAGGCGGTACGTACTTTCTGGTCCGCTACTTCTTCAATGCTATAGCATTTACCACCGGTTAAAAACTCGAAGAAAGGCATTGCCTCTTCCAAACTGGGTACTGCGATACCCAAATGCTCAATGTGAGTTGGTTTCATATAATACAGTTATTTATTGTGTTATTTTTTTTATTGTGTTATTTTTTTGTCAATAATCTTCTTTCATGCAAGGCCCACACCTTTGCGGTTGCAAAGGTACAGCTTTTTTTTCATATATACAAATATTTCATCAAAATATGTTAAAAAACATATTAAATTTGCATATGTCAGAAAAATGTACTATCTTTGCAGCCACATTTGAGTTATCTGCATCATGAAACGTAAAGATGAAGTGTATGCGCCGATATGGGAGTTAAGCGATTTATGGGCTAACTTGACCGGTGAAGAACGACGCGATCTGACGAACCATATAGAGTTGGTTCATTACGCGAAGAACGAGCATATCCACAGTGAAGGCGATGAGTCGCAGTATATGTGGATGCTGCTGAAGGGCAAAGTGCGAATCTACAAAGAGGGCATCGGTCAGCGTCAGCAGATTATCCGTTTGCTCAAGCCCTATGACATCTTCGGTTACCGTGCGTGCATAGCGTGTGAGCCGTATAACGCGAGTGCCAGCTCTTTTGAAGCCAGTGATGTCTATCGCATCGACCGGGAGTGCTTTAACCGCTTAATCCGTGCCAACGGTGCGTTCTGCTACGGCGTGATGCTGACGATGGCCAAGGACTTGGCTATATCGGAGATACAGACGGTTAACCTGACGCAGAAACATATACGCGGCCGCTTGGCAGAGTCCCTACTCCTGCTGCTGAAGAACTACGGCTACGATGCCGACGGCCAGACCTTAGCCATGTTGTTGCCGCGCGAAGACCTGGCGAACATGAGTAACATGACTACGAGCAATGCTATTCGCACGCTCAGTCAGTTTGCACAAGAAGGACTCATCACCATCGACGGACGGCGAATACAAATTATCAAAGAGAAAGAATTAGAACGCATATCGCGGTTAGGATAAGATTATTTGCCATTTGCCATTTGCCATTTGGATTTTAATCCATCATGTTGCCCATATTGGAGGATAATTGCACCATCTTATCATAATCCTCCGGACTGAGGTCATAGAAATAGAAATTCCTCGGGTCTATCGGGCGTCCTTGATAATGGACCTCATAATGCACATGCGGTCCGGTAGATTTGCCGGTATTTCCAACCAAACCGATTACATCTCCCCGTTTGACTTTCTGCCCCACCCGAACGAAAATCTTCGAGCAATGGGCATAGCGCGTGGCATAGTTGAAACCATGGTCAATCTCTATGGTCTCGCCATAACCTTGCCGCCAGCCGGCATAAGTAACAGTTCCATTTCCGGTAGCAAAAATATCCGTACCCGTAGGTGCGGAGAAATCCATGCCCTCATGGAAACGACGAATATGATACACCGGATCGATACGCCATCCGTAACCGGAAGCCATATGCTTGAGATTCTTATTGAGCACAGGTTGAATGGCCGGTATATTCTCCATGCGCACCTCCTGGTTCTTCGCCAGTTCAAGTATCTCGTCGTACGAGCGTGCCTGCACATAGAGTTCTTTCTCCAATATGTCCACTTTTCGCTGTATATCTGCGGCTAACTGCGTATTGGTCATGTGCGCGAGCGAGTCATAATAAGAGATTTGCTGCGTGGCGCCCATGCGCGAGCTGAGCGGAATAGGTTCGGCTCCGAGAATAGCCCGATAGAGATTGTCATCACGCTGGGAGAGGTCCTCGATAACAATCTGCATCTGGTCCACCTGCTTATCCATCATATTGAGTTGCGCCGTGAGGTTACGGTTATACTGCATGAGCGAGGCCTCACGCGGCGAGGGAAAGAAATAGAGGAAGATAAGGAAAAAGATGATACCAAGACATATACCTCCGATGAGGTAACCTCCGGATCGGCGTAACCAATAACGCACGCCGTGCTCAATGCGCTCTAACTGCAGCGTTTCAGGATTGATGCGATATTTCTTGTTATTTGCCATAATGATATTTACTTATTTTCTCATTTACTTATTTACTCATTAACTTATTTACTTATTTTTGTACCAGAAGAAATAGCTGTTTTGTTGTTTCTTTTCCTCCGGCGTGCGGGCGACATATATCGGTTCGCGCGTATAAGGATTGATGCCTGTGTAGAACATCGTTGTGGAAAGCGTCATGGGCGTTGGCGTGAAGTCCTGCACTTGTTCCGGGCGGTAATGCATGCGCTTGGTCTCTTCCGCCAACTGCTGCATGTCGCGCTTGGTGCATCCCGGGTGCGAGGAGATAAAATACGGGATGAGTTGCTGGTTAAGCCCCGCCTCTTTATTGATATGCAGGAAGAGGTCCCGGAATCGCAAATAATGCTCCCAACTCGGCTTACGCATGATTTTCAGCACAGTCTCCGAGCAATGTTCCGGTGCCACTTTGAGTCGTCCGGAGACATGCCGGGTGATGAGTTGGCGCGCATACGCCTCGCTCATCAAATCATATCGGATGCCAGAACCGACGAAAGCATGCTTCACATACGGCAACCGGTCCACCGTTTGATACAAATCAATAATCGGGCCAAAATCCTGATTGAGGTTCTTACAGATAGCGGGTTGCAGGCATGAGGCGCGAGCGCATTGTTCGCAGAGCGTACGGTCTTTGCCGTGCATTCCGTACATATTCGCCGATGGTCCACCGATGTCGGACAACACTCCATGCCAATCCGGAAGATGGCTCAGCCTCTCTATCTGACGCAGAATAGAGGCCTTGGAGCGAGAGACTATCTGCTTGCCCTGATGCGCCGAGATAGTGCAGAAAGCGCAGCCTCCGAAACAGCCGCGATGCACGCATACCGACCATTTAATCATCTCATAAGCAGGTATATGCTTATCTTTGTATTTAGGGTGCGGCGTGTACTGGTACGGCAAATCGTAAATAGCGTCCAACTGCTCGGTAGTGAGCGGCAGATAAGACGGATTGACCACCACATAGCGCTGCCCCACCTGCTGTACAATAGGCTGCTGATGAATCTTATTCGACTCCACCTCTATGAGACGGAAATTCTCCGCATGTTTGCGTTTATCCTTCAGCGCCTCCTCGTGGCTCGCCAGACGAATAGCATCCGGAGGCAGTTCGTTCTTATCGCTCGTCAGAAAAGCGGTCTGCGGAACGGTATGGAAAGTTGAAAGTGGAAAGTTGAAAGTCGAAAGACGAGAGTCGGAAGACGAAAGACGATTGGCTATCTCTGTCATCGCTTGTTCGCCCATGCCGTACACCAGCAGATCAGCTCCGCTATCGACAAGGATAGACGGCATGAGTTTGTCCTGCCAGTAGTCATAATGCGTCAGGCGACGCATCGAAGCCTCTATGCCTCCAATAATAATCGGCACATCCGGATACAGACTCTTGAGAATGCGGCAATAGGTAATGGTGCAGTAGTCCGGTCGCATCCCAGCCCTTCCCTCCGGCGTATAAGCGTCGTCTGAACGCTTTCTCTTAGCCGCTGTGTAATGATTGACCATTGAGTCCATCGACCCCGCAGAGACCGCAAAATAAAGGCGCGGGCGACCGAATTTCTTGAAATCTCTATAGTCCCCATGCCAATCCGGTTGAGGTACTATCGCTACGCGATAACCTGCAGCTTCGAGTACGCGCCCAAGAACTGCAGCGCCGAAAGAGGGATGGTCAATATATGCGTCGCCGGTGAAGAAGACAATGTCCACTTCATCCCAACCACGCAACTCCATCTCTTTGCGCGTAGTAGGCAGATATTTCAAGAGGTCAGCCATTAGTCTATTTGAAGATCCAGACGTTCTTTGAGTTCCGCCATAACAGGGTTATATTCCACCATGAGCTTGTATTTCTCCTCCGCTGTAAAGGCTAACTGTTCACGCTTATACTCCGCGAGGTTTAATTGAATCTCCAGATGGTTGTTATGGAGCTGTTTGCGTAGCGTTTGCACGATATCCGGCAGCACTTTACGCATTTCCTTCAGTTGCCATGGATTAGGCATGGATATTTCAGCCACCGCTCCGTCCATCAACCGCGGTATATATAGTTCTATTAACTGTTTCAGACGCGGTTCCTCGTAGGATTGAGCAAGGCCAACCCACGCGTCTCTAAGTTGGCCTGACGTAAAAGGGGAATTAGACTCCTCCTGCGGAGGAGTAGCAGTTGGTTGTGTGGATGCCTTTTGTTCCTCCTGTTTCTTTATTCCCAGACCAATACTGACTTTGGGAATCTTAGGGAGGTTAGATGGCTCGGCAGGCTTAGCAGGCTTGGCATCCGGAGTTGTGGAGACGGGCTCAGCCGGTTTGGCCGGCTGTACCTGTGTGGGATTTGCCGGTTGTGCAGAGGGAACAGGCTCTGTCTGTTTAGGAGCCTGCGAAACGGGAGGAACCGTTTGGGCTACACCCAATTGGCATAGTTTGACGAGTGACAGTTCGACCGTCAGCCGCTTGTTCCGCGCTGTGCGGTAATTGATATCACAGGTATTGAGTATATCGAGCGCATGGAAAATCCACATCGGCGCACAAAGCTTTGCCTGCTCGGCATAACGCTGTTTCATCGCCTCGCCGGTCTCCAACAGCGGAAGGGTCTGCGGATCTTTGCTAACCAGCACATCGCGTAAGTGTTGGGCCAAACCCGTGATAAAATGTCCGGCATCGAAACCATGGTTAAGCACTTCATTGAAGAGCAACAACGCCTGTGGCACATCATGGTGTAGCGCATGGTTCACCAACGAGAAATAATAGTCGGCACTCAGTACATTGAGTACTCCAATCGTGCGCTCATACGTAATCTCATTGCCGCAGAAAGCTACTAATTGGTCAAAGATAGAGAGTGCGTCGCGCATTCCTCCGTCTGCCTTCTGCGCCACTACATTCAGCGCCTCCTCACTCACTTTCACACCTTCTTTGGCTGCCACCGATTGCAGATATGCGATGATATCCGGCACCGTTATACGATTGAAATCATATACCTGGCAGCGGCTGAGAATAGTAGGAAGCACTTTGTGCTTCTCTGTGGTAGCAAGGATAAAAATGGCATATGAAGGCGGTTCCTCAAGCGTTTTGAGCAATGCGTTGAACGCCCCTGCAGAGAGCATATGCACCTCGTCGATGATATAGACGGAGTACTTGCCAATCTGCGGCGGGATACGCACTTGGTCGATAAGCGAACGGATATCCTCCACCGAGTTATTACTGGCGGCATCCAATTCATGGATATTAAACGAACGCTGCTCATTGAATGCTTTACACGACTCGCACTCATTGCATGCATCATGTCCGTTCTGCGGATTAAGGCAGTTAATCGTCTTGGCAAAGATGCGTGCGCAGGTCGTTTTCCCCACTCCACGCGGTCCGCAGAACAAATAGGCATGCGCCAGGTGGTTCTGACGAATGGCGTTCTGCAGGGTTTGAGTCAGCGCTTGTTGCCCCACCACAGACTCAAAGGTTTGCGGACGGTACTTGCGCGCCGATACAATGTAATTTTCCATATGCGATAGTATATATATATTTCTCTTTTTCGATAGTTTGAATGCGATAGTCCGAGATAGAGAGCCCTTGTAATTGTTCAAAAGAAGTTATTCCTGTTCCTTCCATCTTAAGGATGGCTTCTTTCTGTGTCCAAAGGCGTGTAAAATCCCGATTGCTATGTATCTGTTGTTGTTCTTCTTCATTCATCGTACGAAGAATGAGGTCTTGCTCCACATTACGGATAGCTTCAACGTCAATGCCGACAGGTTGGTCATCAATGGCGACAGCTATCGCTTCTTTGCAGTGACTGATGGAGAAGAAAGGTCCTCCCTCTATATAGGGTTTTCCATGTTCGTTATACAAGAACTCCATCTCTCCAATATGCATTGCATCCAACATGAGCCAGGATTTGAGGCAGCAGAACTGCCCGAGTGTGTGCTTGAATCGTAGTGCTTGTTCGCGCCGCTGCGCAGAAACAAGAGGTAGCATACGTTGCACTTCCTCATCCGTGCATTGCTCCATATGATCAAAGATGCTCACTCTCACTGTGCAATCAAATCTTTATAGCGTTTGCTCTGTACCTTACAGGCTATTTGCGCGTCCGACAAATCCACTTGCGCTTGTGTGAAGGTCGTCTGCGCTTGCAGCAGGTCGGTAATCGTACTCATTCCGGCCTCATAGTTTGTTTGCGCCTGGGTATATGCCTCTTGTGCGTGCTCTAACATACGTTGTTGGAGCTGTAGCAGTGCCGCGGCTTCAATCATCCTGTCGTATGCCTGTCGCGTCCGCAGGTTCAGTTGTGCGCCTAAATAATCCGCATCTATTCTCGCCTGCTCGATGGCATATTGTTTTTCTTTGAGTTTATGGCCAATCTCCCACCACCCCGTCAGCGGCACATTAAGCGTCACAAAGAGTGCGCCGTTACCGGTCTTGTTTCCCAAACCATTCCGCAACAGATTGGTCTGCCAGTTGCTGTACGAGTAATTAGCGCCTATAGCGAGTTGCGGCAAGGCGTCCGCTAAAGCCATGCGCCGTTCCAGTTCTGCCGCTTTAATCTGCAATTCCAATAAGCGGTGTTCATCCGTCTGCGTTAATGTGTCGGAAGGGAGAATCTGTTCGTCGTCCAACAAGGGCGCCGCCAGTTCCGGCAGTTCATTCTCCGGAAGACCTATACTCAAAGCCAGCGCACGTTTAGCCAACGTGAGGCCGTTAGTCAACTGCAATTGTCTCCGCTCTATCTCATCGCGGCGCATCTGAACCTGCATAAGGTCGGAACGTAAGGCCAAGCCTGCTTCTACCGCCGCCTCCACAATCTGATAAGCGGTGTCTGTCAATTGATTGGCGACGTCAATAATCTCTTGCTTGCGTTGCAGACTATACACGAGCCAATAACTCTGTTCCACCTGCTCCAACTGCTCGCGCTGCGCGATACCTGCCTGCAGTTTGGCAGCCTCGACACCTACTTTTGCTAATTGGTTTCCGGCAACTATCTTACCGCCCATGAAAACCGGCTGAACAGCCGTCACGCCCACCATATATCCGTGTTCAAACAGATTGATCGTATTGTCCAGTCCAAGTGCCGCACCGTAGTTGCCGTATAGCGTCGTCAGCAGGTCGCGTACATGCGCGTTGCCTATGTCATCAATGCCGACTTCGATAATCGGGTGTAGCGCATGGAATCCGAAAGCCGTTCCCTGTATTTGCGGGAAATATTTCGTAAAGGCTTGCGCTTTGACTTCTTCCGCCCGTTTGACACCCAGTTCCGACTTGCGCAGCGAGGGATTATTCTGCCGTGCCAGCGCCAGGCATGAGTCGAGTGTCAGACCTTGCGCCGAGAGGCCGGCCGTTATACACAAGGCAAGACATAATATGTATAATCGTTTTTTCATTTAGGGTCTTTATGTTGATATACCTTCCAATACACAACCGGAAGAATAGTCACGGTCAGCGGAAGGGTAAAGATAGTGCCAAAACAGATGACCACTCCCATCGGCATCCATAGACTGGTGTGAGCCAAAATCATCGGGAGCACACCCAATGCGGTAGTAGCGCTGGTAAGGAAGACCGGGCGCATACGGCGCAAGCCTGCATGAAAAGCAGCGTCACGATAAGTCATCTGTTTGTACTTACGGCTGTCCTCCGCATATTCGTACATCATAATGGCGTTGCGGACAATTATACCGATTAGACTTACAGTTCCCAAGACGGCCGTGATGGATATGTCCAGCTGGAATATCCATAAGCCGAGCATAGCACCGAAAAGGCAGAGAGAGGCACTGGATAGGGCCAGCAACGCCAAACCGATCTTCCCGAAATGGTACAGCAGAAGCACTAACATAACCGCCAGAGCCGCCACAACGGACCATAGTATTTGCGGCACTATCATTCCGTTGATAGCCGATAGACCGCCATATTTAATGGATACACCTTCCGGCAATTCTTTTATATTCTGTTTTACCCATTTACGAACTTTTCGCTCGGCGTCCACTGAACTGGTGGAACCTCGGAGATCTGCGCCGATAGTGATTGTTCTTACGGCATTCCGTCTTTCTATCGATGTATGATGCCAAGCGGGTTCAATGTTCGCTACTTGGCGCAAGGGCACCCACACACTCGGAATAGCCGTCGGTACTTGGATGGCTCCTAACTGCTCCGCGTGCATTGTATCCATGCCCGCCGTATAAAGGACTACCGGCACCCCATAACTGCCTTCGTATAAAGTAGTGATGGTCGCGCCGTGCGTTGCTTGACGCAGATAAAGCGAGAGCATCGTCTCTGTCAATCCTAACCGCGTTGCCTCGTCGGGTTTAAGAATGATACGCGAAGAGGCCGCCATGTTATCATAGTCGCAATGAACCCACTGCAGTTCCGGCTGCTGCACCATAAAGCGCATAATACTATCCGCGTAAACCTCCATTTCGTCCCAATTCTCTCCCTGTACACGCACCTCTAACGGGTTTTTAACTGCCTGATAATCCAGTTGCTTGAACCGCGCATAAGCATTGGGGAAATAGTTTTCATAGCGTGCGCTATACTCATTAAGTATTTGTGAGGTCGCTTTACCGGAAGCCGTGTTCACGATTAACTGCGCATAATTGGTATGCGGCATTTGAGGCGTATATGTGGCATGGAAACGCGGCGAGGACTGGCCAACGAAAGTAGTAATACTCTGAACACGCGGGTCGGCGCGTAGGATGGAGGCCAATGAGTCTGCCACGCTGGCACTCTGTGCTAAAGTCGCGCCCTCTCGCAGATGAATCTCCACGGCAAAAAACTCACGCTCCGCCTTAGGCAGCAACTGCAGGTTCAGACGGGTCATGAGGAATAAGCCTATACCCAATGAGCAGACAAGCAGTGTCCATACAAACGCAGGATGGTCAAAACAATGCTGGAGAAGACGCTTATATGCGTTCTGCAAGCGAGTGAAGAACTTATTCTGCGCACGCTCAAAGAGATTTAAATCGCCATCACTGTGCTTGATAAAGCGGAAGGAAAGATAAGGCGTTACCCACGAGGCGTAGAAAATACTGGCGCCTAAGGCAAAGAGAACTGCCCATGGGAAGAGTTGCACGAATTCGCCCAAAGGTCCCGTAATAATGCGCGTCATGGGGAAGAACATTCCGCTAATGGCGCAGGTTGCCAATGACATCGGCACAAACAGCAGACTCGTACTGACAACCGCGGAGTACCAGCGTGAGTGGCGTTTCTCCAAGAGATTAGTATAACCGTCGATGACAATCACTGAGTCGTCCACAATCATTCCTAATACGAAGATTAGCGCCGCCAATGTAACGGTATTCAGCTCAATGCCCGTGATATACATCATTCCGATACATATAGCCGTGCACACAGGTAATCCGGTAGCTGCTACCAAAGCCGTGCGAAGCGGGAAAAGAAGGAGCATGACCGCAATAACAACCAAAATAGAGATAACGATGTCTCGCAGGAACGAAACGACTGAATCGTTCACCACTTTCGGCTGGTCCGTTATGCGGTGAAATTGAATATCAGGAGGCAACAGTTTGGACGATTCTGCCAATTGCTTGTCCACCTCTGCACCAAATGCCACAATATTATTACCAGGAACCATCTCGAGATTGAGAATGAGACACGAAGCCCCTTCATGCTCAACATATTTGTCCGGTTTCTGGTAGCGACGCTCAATGGTTGCTATATCTTTAAGCCTGATGAGCGCACCGGTGGATGGATCTGCCCATACAATCTGTTCCTGCATCTCGTACTCTGACTGATAAGGAATCTCCACTTGTAATGCGCCATCGCTTTCACTCTTTCCTCCAATTGTGCGCAAACCTTGCAGTGCCATCTGCGCCTGTATGGATGAGGGGTTAATACCATACATCGACACATATTCCGGATCTATCGTGATGGCTATTTCCTCTGTCTGCTGACCCATTATGCGCAGCTTACCCATCTCGGGAATAGTCCGCAGTCGCGTGCACACTTGTTTGGCAAACTGCTCTAATTCGCGAGGACTGCGTTGGTCACTTTCAACGGCAATCAACAATGAGGATGTATTCCCGAAATCATCAACTACCACCGTTTGTAATACCCCCGTAGGAAGGCTTGTTTTCTGCAGCAACGGCAGGCCTGCTCTTATTTTCGTCCATGCTCCTGCATTGTCACGAACAGTAGTGCGAATCATAACATATACATACACAATGCCATCTTCGCTTATGCTGTACGTCTGTTCTTTATCTACCTCTTCGAATGAATTGATATAATCTTCCAGAGGTATAGTCACCTGTTCTTCCACTTCTTGCGCTGTTGCGCCGGGATAGATGGCTGCCACAATACCTTGACGGATAGTGAACTGCGGGAACTCGTCTTTATTGAGTTGGGGTAGCGACCATATGCCAAAGCCCATGAGCAATAGGAATAGTGCAATTACTATTCCATGTTGGCGCATGGCCCCTTCTATGTGTGCTCTAACTTTCACTCCGTTACTAAACAATCGTTATAGATTTTCTGATAGCCCTCTGTGATTAGGGTGTCGCCGGCATGTAGTCCTGATTGAACTAATACGCCTCCGGCTTGATAGCCGCCAATCGTTATCTCACGGCGGCGAGCTCTACCCTGCTCTACCACCCAGACGGTGTGGCCGGAGGGCATCAATTGAATACAATGCGCAGGAACGATGATATGCTCTTTTTCCGCATCTTTGGGGTGTGCTGTTTTGGTGTCGTCAAGCGTCACTTTTCCGACCATTCCGGGCAACAATACATCTGTGCCACCCAGCACACGCGCTGTTACTTCATACGTATGTGTCACAGGATTGGCAGTAACGCTTTTCTCCGTGATGCTGATAGGTAAGACGGTATCAACTGCCGTGCATTCTACAGCGCCGTTGGCCGTCAGATGGCCGGCATTAACGTGGATTGAGCGCACTTCTCCCTCCGGTACGGTAAAACGTACGCATAACGCAGACTGGTCTAACAGGGACAGCACTTTAATGCCGGGAATCACTGCCTGACCTATTTCGATAGTCAATCCGCTGACTATGCCATTGCATGGCGCGGTGAGCGTGCACTCGTTCAGTTGTTGTTGCGCAGCAGCGCACATGGAGCGCGCGCGAGCAAGTTGACTCTCTACCTCCACCATTTTCTGGTCTGTGACAGCCCCTTTGGCATGAACCTGTTTTACACGGTCATAACCGTCCTGCGCTTGACGTAACGCTGCTTCTGCCGTATTAACCGCATTGCGGGCCTGTGTATCGTCAACGCGTAGGAGAACTTGACCCTTACGCACTTTATCGCCATCTTTACATTTGATTTCCGTAACGCGCCCCGTTGTCTGAAGACAGAGCGGTGTTTCATGGAGCGGTATTATCGTTCCCACATAGCGCGAGGAACTATTCCCTGTCTGCGGGGAAATGACTGTTACCTGTACACGTAGCGGCGTTTGTTCTTGCTTCGTCTTGTCATGCGCTGCACAGCCCATTAGACAAAGTGCCAAACCTATGATTAGTTCTTTTTGCATAGCATTATCAATGTATCGGTTGTCAGTTTATTGACCTCGTCTGCATAATCCAATGAGAACAGAATAGTCTTGTCATAGATGGTGCCGTTACCTGTCACCGTTACTGCATAATCTTTGGATTGCACAGTTAGATTGCGCTTATAAGGAGTCAAAAATATCTGCTTGCCTTTTATCTGTGCTTGCGTGGCATATACCGGGCCTAACAAAGAATTGAAGGTCAGCAAGGCACTATCCTGATTGACGTGAATAATATCCAATGCCCCTATTTCATCGGATAACACAACTGTATCTTCATCAACGATTACACTACCGCTGATTTTATACGAGTAAGCACCGGATACTTGCTGTACTTGGTCTTGACAAGACACCAGACTAACGGCACACAAGGCCAATATACTAATGAATACACACAATTTTTTCATATTTCATTGTCAAATAAATTACTCTTGCTATCAGGTGGGCAAAATAAGCAATGTACAATGCTTGTATTCCCAGCCATGTAAAACACCCCGCGTAGGCAACCACGAAAGCCACGGCAGCCCAAATCATGGCATTGCGGATTTCTTTGCCTGCGGTCGCTCCCACATATATGCCGTCCCACATGAAAGCCAATGTGCTTACTATGGGCATGGCTATAAGCCAACCTATATAACTCAGCGACGCATTTAATACTTCCGCGTCGTTAGTCATCAATTCAATACTTTCTCTCCCCCAAATGGCATAGATGACGGTAAAAATCAATCCCACGCCTATACTCCAGTTAAAAAGTTTTCGTACAACTCCTCTCACCTCTAATCTCTCACCACTAACCTCTTTTGCCTCCCCGAATGCCTTCCCCACAAGCGCTTCACCCGCATAGGCAAAGCCGTCTACGAAATAGGAGAAGAGCATAAATAACTTCATCAATATACTACTCACTGCCAATTCGGTGTCTCCGTATTTGCTGGCAATGGACGTAAAACCCACATACACCACCATAAAACACAGCGATCGGATAAACAAATCTCCGTTGAGCGCCATCATCCGCTTGGTCTCCGGCTCTTGCATAGCTTCGATAGTCTCGCGCAAACCGATATGCACAATGCCGTACTTAAACACCATAATCAGCACTGCTAAGACAAGGCCGCTGTATTGCGCGATGAACGTTCCCCATGCTACACCTGTAATGCCCAGAGGTGTGTGGACGGCCAGATAATAACTGGCACCCATATTGACCACATTGACTAATATATCAATTGCCATCGGGCTTTTGGTGTCCTGCATGCCAATGAACCAACCTCTCAGCGCCATGAGCATTAGGGTCGCTGGCGCTGCCCATATGCGGACAAAGAAATAACGTTTCGCTACCTCGGCTACTTCGGCTGAGCAGGGAACTATGGCCAGAACTGCCGTGACGAAAAACCATTGGATGGCCCATATTAACAGTGCGGCTATTAAAGAGATAGACAGGCTTCGGGCCAATATTTTCCGGCACTCCTTGGGAACCTTTTCGCTTTCCTCTTTCCTCTTTCCACTTTCACCAAAGGCCTGAGCTGTCAAACCACTGGTCCCTACTCGCAGAAAACCAAAGTTCCAGTACAGCAAGTCAAAGAGCATGGTGCCTATCGCTATGCCGCCTATCGCAGCGGCATCGCTGATATGACCGATGATGGCTGTGTCCACTAACCCCACTAACGGGATTGTTATATTCGCCAATATACTGGGCACCGCCAAGCGAAGTATGTCTTTATTTATTGGGTTCAAAAATGTACGATTATTAAGATTTTGCTTTCTACGTGAGTGAACGGACTTTTATCGGAGTAATTACCTGTTTTAAAGGCACTCTTAAGGCACCAAAAATATACACGATTATTAAGATTTTACAAAAATAATAAAATCATCAATTGTCCGGTCAACACGCGCAAAAACATCGTCAACGGATAAACGGTTGAATAGGCAACAGCCGCGCGGTCGTTTACGGAACTCTGACTCGTGGCATAGGCCAATGCCGGAGGATCGGTCGTCGAACCCGCGATGAGACCCATCAGCGTAAAATAATCCAGTTTAAGCCATTTGCGAGCCACCACACCGATCAGAAGTAGCGGCAACATCGTGATAATCACACCATAACCTATCCATACATAACCTCCGCCTATCAAGGTTGGTATAAAACTCTTGCCTGCGCCGAAACCGACCGCGGCGAGGAACAACGCTATGCCTATCTCGCGGATCATCAGGTTCGCAGAGGTTGTCGTATAAGTAACCAAATGCCATTTAGCACCAAAGGCACCCATAAGAATAGCTACGATAAGCGAACCGCCTGCTAATCCCAATTTGAATGGTTGACTCAAGCCCGGTAACATAATCGGAAGAGAACCCAACGCGACGCCTAATACGATACCGAAGAACAGCGATGCCAAATTGGGTGCATCCAGTTTCTTGGTCGAGTTTCCAAAAGCCTGGGCCATTCGGTCGACTGCTTCTTGTTCACCCACTACGGTCAGACGGTCGCCCATCTGCAGACGCAATTCAGGCGTAGCTAACAGTTCAATTCCGGCACGGCGTACACGGGTGATGGTGATGTTAAACGCGTCGCGCACTTTCATATCCATAATGCGCTTACCGTTGATTTTCGGCTTGGTAACAATAATATGACGGTTCACAAGGTGGATATTCCGTTCTTTTTCTTCCCATTGCACGTCCGCCAGCTCGCCTAATAATAATATCGTGCGCTCGTTCTTAGCGTCACTCACAAAACGAACCTGGTCGCCCACATGCAGAACCGTGTCAGCATCCGGCATGAACTCATTACCGGTAATATCGATTATACGACTTACAACTACTGTTACATGTGTCAACAAGCCCAAATCGCGCACACGGATACCGTCTATCTGCGGATTGGTCAGACGCATGTCATAGTGGATAACTTGCTGTTCTTCCCCTTTCTCTGCTTTCACTTGCTCTTCTTCCTTCTCCAGCTTGACGCGGAAGAACCAGCGTAGCAGCAGTAACGAAACGATAATTCCTACCACGCCCAAGGGATATGCCATCGCATAACCGCTGGCTATATTCGGATTGACCGTTCCTGTCATATCTTGAAATGTCTGCTCGGCTGCACCCAGACCCGGAGTATTGGTAACGGCACCGAAGAGGACACCGGTCATCGTCGCGATATCGACACCGCTGATGAGGTGAATCACGTACGCCGTGACGCAGCCTAAAAGTACAATGCCGGCCGCCAACATATTCAGTCGCAGCCCACCCTTACCAAAAGAAGAGAAGAAACTTGGGCCTACTTGCAGACCTATCGAGTAAACGAACAGAATGAGACCTAAATCCTTAGCAAACGACTCCACTAAGGGATCAAGCGTCATGCCGAAATGACTGCAAGCGATGGCGCAGAATAAAATCCATGTGATGCCGAGGGTTATTCCTTTCACCTTTAGTTTGGCGCCAAGGAATATACCCGCGGCTATCGCGATTGCAAGCACAAATATCGAATGTGCAATCCCTGTTCCGAGAAATAGATTATTAAACCAATCCAAAATATCAAATATTAAATATTAAATTTACAATTGAGTACCGAGAATGGTGTACTCTCGATTCTCGCGTACGATAATTACTTGTCCGTCACGGATGATTTTTACGGCTTTTGCATTCACACCGGTGTTGTCAATAGCTTCGGTACCGCCTTCTGAGAATGGTTGCCAATCGTCATTCCCTTTGGTAAAATTAAAGAGAGTTATCTCTGTATTATCAGGTAACTTAGGTGCAGACAATACTGTTGCCCAACTTACACGCTGAGCAGAATAATCCTCTTCGTTTTCTTCTATAGTACCATATTCATATGAACGATTGGATCCACTGGATACGAGACCATTGTTCCATCCTTCTGAAGCAATGAGAGAATTTGTTCCGTTCTTGCCTACTTTCGTACGGAAGAATACGGTCTCCGCATTGGCACTCCACGGTCTTCCGAAATAACCCGGTTTTGAATATGCGGTTTCAATCATATCTACCTCCGGCTCTGCGGATGTTACAGTACATTCATAGAAGAGATAACCGCGTTTGCCTGCATCCGTCTTGGAAGCCGTGAGATAGGCCACATCATTTTTATCAGATGTGACGAGCATTGCCAACTCTGCGTTCTTTACGGCCAACGTCATGCCGCCGAAGATATAATCACAAGCGCCGTTTAGAATGCCACCTTCAATAGCTACGCGTACGTTGTTATCACCATATAATGCATCCTGACGGCTTACGATGCGGCAGTCTTTCAGATAACCGCGATCACTGCCTTTTGCGAAAGCGAGTGCACACGCACGTTCGCGATAAATGCGTGCCTGCACATCAGTGTTACCTGCATCTGTTGGACGGGCAGGTTTCTCTGTCGGGACAAGAATATCTTCGCTCTCTTTCTGCGAGATATACTGGTTATATGAGTTTTCGAAGATAATTCCTTCTGCACTAAAATTCTTACCATAAACTACTACGGTCGAGTTCCAATACGTATCACTTGATCCGCCTTTGTTTACAATAGTGGTATAACCATTCTCCTTATTAACAGCCAGAGCTCGAGCATCCCACTTAAACTCGGAATCCATGGAGTAATAGTTGTATCCATGGCCATAGTAAGACGTGATACGAACAGCATTCTCATCTATGTTTACTCCTCCATCCTTAAGAGCAAGAGATGGCGTTTCTGAAGCATTTTTCAGAATGATATTATCCAGTTTGATACGAAGCATTTCTTCATAGTTGCCTGGCTCAATCAGGATAGTTACGCTTTGGTTTGCAGTGCGTGTCATGCGACCTACTGCTGCCAAAGCATCATTGATGGTTGCATATTCTTTTCCTTCACCAACCGTAATAATTTCCTGGTAATCTGCCACATCCTGAACACTGATACTATTGATATAACATGTCCCTTTGGCAGAAATAGTCACTACACCTGCAGGACCTTGATAATTGTATGTCAAGGCATCAATCTGAGAGGTCGAACCTGTTTTCTCGTCGCCCAAAACAGTCTCCCCTACATATAGATGATATTCATAGCATGCATTGACGGTAATGATACTATTTCCTTTTACAGGTACATTAATCTCTGCGCTATTGCCGGCATAGAGGTATGTATTGTTGTGACTCTTGCAGCCTTTGAATTGTAGCGTCTTGTAAGTATAAGTCTCTGATGTACTGCTATAACCGCCTCCGGTAAAATCTGCATCGCTAAAAATCCACTCGTGGATATCCGCGGTGAAATCAATCTGTTTGCTCACAGCTGCTCCATCTACGCGGAGATTGGACGTCAGTAACTGAACATACGAGCCGGTGTTGCTTACTTTCACAGTATAAACACCGTCACGCAACTCAATACCTTCGGTTCCTGTAAAATTATATACATACTCATCATCCAAACGGGTGAATGTAAATACAGCAGCAGCCAAATCTGCTAACGAGGCTCCTGTAGGAACGATTGTAATTGCATAACGCGGTTTCTGAGTAAATACTATTTCTACTCCACTCAAATCGGTTTCTGCCTGAGTAGAGGTTATTCCTATCTGATAGTCATTCACGTTCAGAGCTATAACGCCGTATGATACGCCCTTTTCCAGAACAAGTGTATAGGTCGCATCGTTGTTTATCGTCAGTTCCGGAACAAAGACCGCTCCTTCCGGCAACGTAAATTCAATTTTTAATTTCTTTAATTGATCTGCAGGTAGGCCTGTTATAGTGCCGGTTATAGAAACGAGTTCAACTGCATCAATGACAACATCATAATTAAGCGTAGCAGTCTCTGCCTTAATCGGGTTAGAGGAAGAGATAACAAATCCGTTAGCATTCTTCAAACTTATCTCATAGTCATAGCCGATAGCTAATTGTGCACTATAAGCGCCGGCAGCCGGAGTAGTCTCTACCACATGACCGGTTTGCTTGTTCGTGAACACGATTGAATATTCTGCAGGAATAGTAGCCGGAGCAGTAACCGAACCGCTAACTGTCGCATAGGATGCCGGAGTACGAACGATACGTGCCACCACCAGTTTCTCGTTGGTACAATACAACTTGTGCGCACCCGCGACCCCCACATAGTAGGACACCTTCTCAATTTGCGCATCCTTCTTGAACTCTAACTGTGTCTTCTCATTATTCGGTGCTAATACCTCATAGATAGCAGGGTTGCCGTTAGAACCCACATAAAACTCAATTTTGTCATTTGCTTCGTACGTCTGCTCGATATAGACGGTATTAGTCGATGAGGCGTTGGAATAGATGTAGCCTGTGTAAACGACATTATTTGCATCCTTGAGTGACTTCTCGTCATAACGTGTCAAGTTCTTGTTCGTCGTACGAAGACGGTGATTCGTTTTACCGCCGCCATTGAACTTGAAGTTCACACTTGCGGAGGCATTGATGTCACTTGTAGTAACTCCAGTAGTACCCGGTGTTTTATCGGGATACCAAGAGTTAATTTCGTTCTCTGAGAGCATGTTCTGGTACTTAGTGGCGTCCAGTTGCTCTGCGCCAAAATCCCACACTTGCGCTTTTTGTGCGCTTAACGCTAAACTCGTTAGAGCCGTGATTGCGAAAAGAACAATCTTTTTCTTTGCCACAAGGGCACGATTAATTACATTTTTCATTGTTTATAATTTTTGTTGGTTAAAATGATTTTTTCTGCTTCTTTACCCCATGAACCCAACACTTTCTCTTTGCTGAACCGTTTGGCTTCTTTACGGCTCAGGATAGTATTCATCGTCTTGCTTTCCCCACGGAAAGTAAAGGTCACTTCATTCGCTTTGGGCGACACGATTTTGCCTTTTCTATCTCGCGTTTGGTACTCACCGAACAAGTCCGGCAACACACGCATTCCGGCGACAGTCCACCGGCGAACGCCTTTATTCTCCATTTCGAATCGACCTTCGCTATTATCAAGTATCGTATTCAAATAAATGCACTTAGGCTTATTTTTCCAACTGCGCCCAAGACTGACAATCGGACATTCACTCTTTATACGACAGTCCTGGAAGATATAACCGTAGTCATTCTCAGCAGCACAACTGGCCGTAATCACATCTCCGCGTGAACCTTTTTCACCGCGGCGCTCGCAGTAGATAAGGCAGTTTTGGAAAAACACATTGCCATCACCACAGATAAAATCCACCGTGCCGTGAATCTCGCAATCCTCGAAATATTTCAGTGCACCTTCTTTATCACTGTAGTAGGTGTCTTGATGACTTAACAGCCGTACATTCTTGCAGATGGTCTTGGTGCCTTGGTCCCAAAGCGCTACAGCACGACCGTTGTTGTTCTTGTAATAATCCAGTGCATTCTCCAGCGTCAGGTTCTGCAGATACGTTCCTTCCACATCATTGGCGATACGCAGCGTGGCAGTCTTGGCAATGGACTCCAAACGATAATCCGGCTTGTTGCGGATAATAGTCCCTTCCATCGATTCACCGATGATACGTATTCCGTCCGCCTCAATAGAGGTCAACGTCAGCTCGCCCAAGTCATAAATGCCGTTTGGCAGATAGATGGTCTTCTCGCCACCTGCGTTCGCGTTCGCCAGCGCGCGTAAGAAAAAACGGGCGTTGGCCGACAGACTGTCAATATTCACCACCGGCAACAACGATTCCTCTTCTCCCTTATCCTGATTGCAAGGTACAGCCTCATATGTCTCGCCCTCTACGAACTCTATCCGTTGAAGGACGGCCTCCATATTAATCATACGGCTGATGAATATATTATTCTGCTCTGCCGTCAATGCTATGCATTGTGTTCCTAATTTGCGTATCTCACATGTCACTCCAATACGTGTCTCTTCCTGCGGTTTCTCGCCGCTCCATGTATATACTTGTAGTGAGGCACGGTTCAGACCGCTACGCGGGCCAAATGTCAACTTCAGTACACCCGCTACAGGCGCCTTGGTAAAATAGCAATAACCATCGCTATTCAACTTAATGCCCTTCAGTCCGTTTCGAAATCCTTCTTCGTCGTTGACGGTGCCCGAGAAATAAAGGCCGTTATCCGGATTGGTAGTAGGTGCCGCCGCACTATAGTCCCATAACAGGTTATTGCCTGCCATGCTTATCAAACTCATCAGCAGTGCTGACGCCAAAGAAAGGACTTTATTCATTATCTGTGTATGTTCGGTTTTCAAAAAAAAAACATCTGTGTAGCGTTCTCTCGTAAAAACTCCTGAGAATAGGATTTGAGGCCTGCTTTTTCCTCTGTAATCCGACCACCTCATCGCTACCGTTTCCGGGTCACGGCGTAGAGTATCGGCACGCCATTAGTGAAGCATTTGCACTCGGTATAAATTATGTGTTGAGTTTTCCGGTTCCTATTGCTACACAGATGCTATAATATTATAATTTCAAATGACAAATGACAAATCAATACCTATGCCATCCTATCGTCACCACCACGCGATGGGTGTTTGTCCGGATGTCATATGGATCAGCCGCCTCGTGGGCATACATGTTGATGCCTTGCCAGCGGTACTGATAGGCAGCTTGGACAATCGCATATTTGCCTCGGTAACCCAGTGCTATGGACGCATACTGCGACCAGCGTGGACGCATAAAGTAAGCATCCTGACGGTCTAAAGTAGGATCTACGGGTACCATTTTATCTTGTCGCTTAAACGTGCTCTCATATACATAACCGGCATTGATATACATGCCCGGAACAGGTATTATTTCTACTCCTGCACGCAGGGAATGAATATCCGCTTCGTCTTTCTGATGATAGTAGTCGTATTGAAAAGCTATTAGGCCATAATAGCCTATCTGGAAGGCTGCAGAAGAGCTCAAATGCAGCGGTTGATGAAAATCCGAAAATGTGTCTCCTTTGTACGGAGCACGGGATGAACGGAGTGAATCCGTCTGCGCCGTCAGTTCACCGGAAGAGGAGATGTTCAGCGAGCCAAGTGAAGGTGTCTGCAGACCGAAACCTAAACGGAACCAGGAGACCGGACGATAGATAAAACCTGCAGAAAGATTGAAACTCGCGCCACTGTAGATAACCCTGGTCTGATTGCGATTGTCATACAACTTACCGGTGGCACTCACCTGAGAGAAAGTCTCTTCATAATCAGCATCAGAGGACAGCATGTACGACTGGACACGCAAACCTAAACCTACATACCAGCGGTTGGATATATTCATCGACCAATCGATTCCATATTCATTAGCATAACCGCTCTCTTTGAGGGTTAAGTAATTGGCTTTCGCAGTACGATCAGTACAATAGGCGATGCCTAAATCGGCTCCCGTGCTGGCGAAGAGATTACCTAGCGAAGGAACTGTATCACCGGAAGCGTCTATACGGCGTGCGTAAGACTGAAGACGATGATATGAGAACATGAAATTATGCGCCAATATACCTTGTTCATCGGCTTTAAGGATAGGCAAACTGAGTACTAACGATGCCTCCGGAGCCATGAAGAGATGGGTGTTCTGAATACCTTCTACACCCTTTTGCCATGTTCGGTCATACGCATAATCCAACGTAAGCATCAACTCTGTACGGCGATAAAGTCCCAATCCGGCTACATTATCTCTTACAGCAGAGGGATCACCTCCGATAGCCGACATGGCGCCACCGAAACCCACATAACGGGCCGTTCCCATAATAGTGCGCTCGGTCATACGAGCATAGTCTTGCGCAGAAAGGAAGCCTACCCCGACCTTTCCTAAAAGGAGGGAAACAAGGAATATGTATTGAAGTTTTCTCATCGTTTGATTTTTACTGTGACGGTAGTATCTTGTACGTTAACAAACTCAACCTTCGTCTCGTTTTCCGGCGCAGTAGTTTGCTGAGTAGCCTCCGGCAAACGCTCAGCCTGCTCTTGGCTCTGTACTTGAGGCTCCGGGTTCTTGACTTTAGCCTCTTGCTGAGTCTGCACCGCCGGCCAGTAATAGACGTCGTCAATGGGCTCTGTTGCACACACAGCGCCCATTCCGATTATGGCTAATAATATGATTAATCCCTTTTTCATAGCAAACCTCTTAACACTAAATCTTCCTAAACCCGATAATCTCGCGAACCTCTTCAATGGTTTTCTCTGCGCGCTCTGCCGCTTTTTCCGCTCCCTGGCGCATAATCTTATCCAACAAAGCGTCATCATTTGCATACGCCTCAATGCGCTCGCGAATTGGTTGAAGGAGTGTGTTGCAGTCGGCTGCAATCTGTTTCTTCATATCGCCGTAGCGAATCTCCATGCGATTATAGAGGTCATTGTAATAATCCGCCGCCTCTTTGCCGCTAATCAGTTCGCAGAAAGTAAATAGGTTCTGTATCACCTCCGGTTTCTCTTGATTCAGTTGAGTAGGACCGCTGTCTGTTACCGCTCGCATGATTTTCTTTGTCACAGTCTTTTCGTCATCGCAGAGATAAATGCAGTTGCCTTCACTTTTGCCCATCTTACCGCTTCCGTCCAATCCCGGCACTTTGACTGCTTTGTCTGCGAAATGGAACGATTGCGGTTCTTTGAAGTACTCCACGTTATAAATTCGGTTGAAACGGCGGGCAAACAGACGTGCCATCTCCATATTTTGCTCTTGGTCCTTACCTACCGGCACTTTGTCTGCCTTGTGCATCAGTATATCCGCAGCCATCAGACAAGGATAAGTCAACAAACCGGCATTGACGTTATCCGGCTGTTTGCGTACTTTCTCCTTGAAAGACGTTACACGCTCCAACTCGCCCAGATAAGCGTTCATGTTCAAGTATAGGTATAACTCTAATACCTGCTTCACATCGCTCTGTACGTATATGGGCGCTTTCTCGGGATCAATACCGCAAGCCAAGTATTCACTAAGTATGGTCTTTACGGACCGTTTGATATTCTCCGGTGTCGGGTGTGTCGTCAGCGAGTGCCAATCGGCGATAAAGAACATGCAGTCATATTCATCCTGCATCTTTACAAAACTCTTTACTGCACCGAAATAATTGCCAAGGTGCAAGTTTCCCGTAGGTCGTATGCCGCTAATTACTCTTTCCATCTATCTTCTAAACAATAAACACTAAACCTCAATCGGTAATTGACGATAAATCGGCTGCGCCAATGCAGTCAGCGTTGTCGTATCAGCCACGCCCGGGATAACCTGTATTTTCGTATTCAGCAATGCGAGCAAATGCTCGTTGTCATGCGCAAACACCTTGATTAGCAAGCCGAAAGCACCTAACGTATATTGCGCCTCAACTACCTCGGGAATCTGCTCCAATGCGGCAATCACTTGATTATACATCGATGCTTTCTCCATCTTAATTCCTATATACACACAAAGCTGATAACCTAACAGTTTGGGCTGTACATGATAACTAGAACCCGTGATAACACCATTGTCCACCATTTTCTGCACACGCTGGTGAATAGCCGCACGGCTCACGCCGCATTGGGCAGCTACGTCCTTAAACGGAATACGCGCACTCTTGGTCAGAATCTTCAAGATCTTACGATCTAATTCGTCAATCTTTTCCATGATAAAGTAATTACATAATTAAAATTTGCCGCAAATTTACTGCTTTTTTTTGATATGTGCAAGTACGCGCGAAAAATAAATTGATTTTCTTTTCTTTTAAGTTTCGTTTATGCGCCAAAATATAACAAAAACAGTATATATACATAGTATATATACTATATAAACGCCAAAAAATGCGTTTACTTGCAAAAATGAGGTCTTTATCTTATGGCTATCTTATGGGTATCTTGTGGGTATCTTATGGTAAGGGTAGGTAAAGAGTGCGAAAAATGTGCAAAAATGATATAATTTTGGATAGTAATTCTTGTGTATTCAGATTTTTTGTATTATCTTTGCAGCGGATTGTGTGCCTGAGTGAGTTAACCTACTGACAGAAATGACATTAGAAGACTGACAGAAATGACATTAGAAGACCGACAGAAATGACATTAGGAGACCGACAGAAATGACATTAGAAGAATATATAAGTGTTCATACAACGGCGGAGGATGAAGCCTTACAAGCTATTGTCCGTTCGACTTATAACCATGTGCTGAACCCTCATATGCTGAGCGGGCATGTGCAAGGTCGTGTATTGAGCATAATCAGCCATATGCTTAAGCCGAAACGTATATTAGAATTAGGAACCTTCACCGGTTACTCAGCCCTATGTCTGGCAGAAGGCCTTGCAGAAGGCGGGCGTCTAATTACGATAGAGCATAACGATGAGCTGGAAGAGACAATTCTCAGGAATTTGGCCTTATCTCCCTTTGGAGAGCGCATAGACCTTATTATTGGCGATGCGAAAGAGGTGTTAAGTGTCAGAGGTGAGAAGTTAGAGGTTAGAGACGAGCGATTAAAAGTATGCGGGGAAAAGTTCGATTTGGTGTTCATTGATGCAGACAAGCGAGAATACTGTGATTATTTGAATCTGGTGTATCCATTGATGCCTGTAGGTGGTTTTTTATTAGCAGATAACACCCTTTGGGACGGACATATAATAGATGCTGCTTATGATCGCGACAAGCAGACATTGGGACTGCGGGCATTTAATGACCAACTGGCTGAAGATGAGCGCTTTGAGCAAGTCATCCTACCTCTGCGTGACGGACTGACAATCGCGAGGAAGGTTAAAAGTGAAAAGTGGAAAGTGAAAAGTGAAAGTGGAAAGTGAAAAGATTAAAGTGGAAAGTGGAAAGTGAAAGGTGAAAGAATCATAGTACCGGAGGGATGTACGCAGGTATTGTTACATGCGTGCTGCGCGCCATGCTCAAGTGCGATAGTAGAATGGCTGCTGGCACATGAAATAGAGCCCATCATCTATTACTACAACCCTAATATATATCCATTCGAGGAATACGAAATACGGAAGAGCGAAAGCAAAAGACATGCAGATTCATTAGGCATCCAATGGATAGATGCCGACCGGAAGGATGCTACCCCAGCCCTCTGTAAAGAGAAGGAGAATAGTAGTTGGGACGCACAACACGCGGAGTGGTTGTTTAGCGTGAAAGGTCTGGAACAAGAGCCAGAATGCGGCAAACGCTGTTCAGCGTGCTTCTATCATCGCCTGTTTGCGACCGCGCGCAAAGCACAGGAGTTAGACATCCCGTTCTTCGCCACTACCCTCGCCTCTTCGCGATGGAAAAACTTAGACCAAGTGAATGCTGCAGGTCTTCGAGCCGCAGAGATGGTAAATAAATATCCGAGCAACAGTATTCTTCATGAACCTGTGCATTTCTGGGCACAGAACTGGCGCAAAGACGGTCTCCAGGAACGACGCAATACATTGCTCAAGGAATATGGATTCTACAACCAGCAGTATTGCGGTTGCGAATTCTCACTGCGACGATAGTCCCTTCTCCAAGTCATAACGGAACCCCATATACACTTTCCATCCAGTGGTCGGTCCGCAGACCATCGAAGCATCAAAATCAGGTCCATACGGATCTTCCCATCCGATAATAGGGTCTGATTGCCGGAAATTGGTCATATTCTCAGCTCCCACATAGAGACTGCAATTTCGGAAATACTTGGTTATCTGCGCCATGAGTTGCGGATACCAAGTTAGCGGTTTAGGCGTACCATAACCTCCATTTAAATCGCCATAAGCGATGAAACCATCCGGCATCCGGCTCACTCCGTTGAATTGGGCCGTGACATCAAACTGCCATTTTTTCAAAGGCGTTTGATACGAGGTAGTGATAACCCCTTTAAACCTGCTGGTGAGCGGTTTCACCCGTAGCTCGGCCTCGCCGTTAGCATTGATGGTTGTTTGTCGGATGTCAGTCCATCGGAAAGCAGCCGTCCATGTCCATCCTCGCAGAACCTCGATAGAAGCCTCTACTTGCGCACTATGCGCGAACGATTTAGCGCCGGGTATATCCGACTGATTATAGATATGCACGGCATGTGGATCCCGGTCCAAATCCACAATGACTGAGTTGATGAAATGCGTGTAGTAATACTCCGCGGAGAGTTGAAGTTCCCTATTCCCCATGGGGATAAAGAACGTGGTACTTATCCCGGCATTAGCCGCCCGTTCCTGCATGATATTTTCCGTAAGATGGATAACTCTTGCTGACGGCAAGATGAACGCATTATCCGCGATAGCATTAGGCGAACGATAGCCGAGCCCGGCGCTGGCTCTGAGTGTCCACCACGGGAAAGGTGAATAGCGGACATTGGCTCTTGGCGTAAAGAAAAACCCATATCTGCTGGACCAGTCTGCGCGCACACCGGCCACGAGAGAGAGTATCTCCGCATAAGTATAACTATACTCGGCAAAAATACCAGGGGTATATTCAATACGGTCTAAAGAGTTAGGGGTTAACGGCATGAGGTTTGCGGTCAGGGATTCCCAATATTTGTCAATATTAAGTGATACACCAGCCGAGAGCCGATGGTCATTATCGATAAGTCCCGCCCCTTCCCAATTACGCTGCCAAATACCATTGACATATCCATTGAGTTGCGCCGCGCGCCAGTTGCGAGGCCCGTAGGTGTTATCGAGATTATGATAACTGACCGCCGTGATGAGTGCAATACTTGAACCACTTTCATCGTCATAGACGTAACCATTCTTGAGGAAGCCCTCCACACGCCAAGTATTCAACCGTATTTGATACGGATTAGCGACCGGTGGTCGGTTATGCGCTATTTGTCCGGCAAGCCGGCGGTCATACAGTCCGCGGACAAAAGCCTGGAAGGTATAATCACCATGGCGATAAAACCAACGATTGGCGAGGTTGGCATTGATAACTTTAGGCATATCCACAAACGAATCGTGGTTTCCGTCCATTGCCATAAAACTCTGTCCGTAATGCGCCAACAAGCCTGTATAGAGCGATTGATGGTCGCAATGATCTCCTTCTTCATGATGGTGCTCATGCTCCTTGAGCGGGATTTGCCATCCGCCCATAATATTGGCCTCCGCCATAAGTTCAGAATTAAGCATCAGATTGACGGAGAGGGGGTTCTGCGTGTTCGGTTTGAGCAACTCAACATTGATTTGTCCGGAAGTAGCCTCATAGCCGTTGATGACGGACGAAGTACCCTTGCTGACCTGGATAGAGTTCATCCACGGCCCAGGGATATACTCGAGTCCGAAATTCTGCGCGAGGCCCCGCACAGCCGGAGTATTCTCCTGAAGGAGTTGAACGTATGTGCCATTCAATCCCAGAAGTCGTATCTGTTTGGCGCCTGTAGCTGCATCCGAATACGCTACATCAACGGAGGCATTGGTCTCAAAAGCCTCGGAGAGATTACAGCACGCGGCTCGACACAACTCTTCCGTGCCGATGGTTTGCGTATCAAAAGCAGAGGTTCGGCTCTTGAGCACACCCATCTTACGCTCGGTGATAGTAACCTCATCCAAGATGGCTTCTTCGACGAGCACAATGGTCAGAGGCTGTCGATTGAGCACAAGAATGGTATCGTTATGGAACCCGACAAAAGAAGCTACCAGCCGGTTGTGCCCCTTGACGGGCATGAGCGTGAACTGACCTTCAAAATCCGTAGCCGTTCCTGCCGTTGTTTCCGCCCAATAGACATTCGCGCCTACCATGGGTGCGCCGTGATCATCGAGCACCACGCCGGTAATCTGCGCACGCAAAGGAGCACACAAAATCAATATGGATAGGTATAAAAGAAGCTGTTTACGCATACGTTTTCAAAATCGGGTGCAAAGGTACAGCTTTTTAGCGATGCGTGCAATCCCTAAAAGTTGGGAAATATCAAAATGCGACACCCAGACCGGCATCAATGAACTCCGCACGGACACCATGCGTCTTCAGGCCTAACTGAACAAAGAGATGGTCCAGCACATGGTACTTGAGAATGAACTGCATATAGCACCACCCGTCCTGATAATTACTTGCCTTGGTGAAATCATAGGCATAGAAAATACCTCGGTCGAGGGGTGTTCCCGATTTGTCAGCCGCCTGTGCTTCCTCGAAGGGCTCGAGGTTCTTTATAGGGTCATAGAGATAGAACCCGACGTGCAAACCGGCCGTCAGTTTACCAATCATAAACTCCGGTTGGATACTAAACCCAACTCGAAAACAGTTGGCTATATTACTCTCTTTGAGATAGGTTTTACCAAAATAAGTGATTGTAGCATTTGGGTTAATCGTTTTATAATCTTCGCTTACGCAAGCATAATAGCCGTCATAAAATGCATCCACTCCAGCGCCAAGACGAAAGATGGATACCGGTATCCAATAAGCCGCGGCTTTGATAGACGCCGCACCGAAGAACTTTTGTCCATTGATGTTATCGGCATAGTAGTTCTGCTTCATGCCTCCGGTAGCACTAATCTCCACTGCCCACGGCTTATCCACACCGTCATATAAATGCTTGGGCACATCAGGATCCGGCTGCTCATAGTTAGTGTTCGGAGTATATCTTACCCCCAACTCTCCTCCAAAAGCGTTGTACCCCGCATTAGGATGCATGATACTACCATTACTTATATGACGCCATCCTCCATTGAGAGTTATTTCCCAGCCGTCTTTAATAGGAAAATCCATATATAATTCCAGCGCCAAATAAGCGTTTAAAATAGAGCCGATAGATTGATTAGATTGTTTAAATCCTCCGTCTTTTTTACTATACGGAGTATAGCCTTCCGGTAATGTATTGCGATAAGTCTTTGTACATGCAGCCAGCCCGACCGTCGGGCGGATACCGATACGAAAATGTTTGCCGTTATAGAAAGGTTCATTGATATAACCATAAGCCGCGATGGCAGAACCCAACTTGGCATCGTTACCTAAGTTCAGGTAAGTCACCCCGACGCCGATAGACGCGTTATTCCATTGCTGCAGACTCTTCCATCTACCGGTAGGAAGAAACTCCACGGAGAAAGAACCGCCAATTGGAGGACGTTTGCCCAACCACTCATCCACTTTGCCATCAGGCATAATCATTCCCGACGATGCGCTGAGCTTATAAGCCAACTCATAGTGCGGCAACGCATATACGCTGAGTGTAAAGACCGATAATATGAAAAAAAAGACTTTTCTCATGATTTGAGTAATTGATCCTCAATAAGATAGATATGCTCAATGGGTATCCCGCGGTCAACCAGTGCGCGGCGGTCCGGACGGAAGAGCGCATAGAAATCCTTGGATGATGAACATAGTTGTCGCGCCTGACGGTAGTTCTCGTACGCCATCATGCGGTCTCCTTGCAGCAAGAGACAATGACCATAATTGATATAATCCTTAGGCGATTGACTGCCCTCCCGCAACTGTTGCAACAACCACTGAGCAGCCACATCCGTGCGATCCCAAAGCATATCCATATAACCGATAGACAGATACGACATCGCTATTTTTCCGGCGCGTTCGGTGGAGTCGCCCACAATGACACTATAGACCCATGTATCCGGCAACATCAGCACGAGGCCACGCATATATTCCTGTTCAGACGCAGGAAGCCATGCCATGATTGAACTGACATTATCCGAATGACCTGTGAGTTCCAGTAAACTCTGTAACTCCTTCGGCAGGTCTTCTACAGACACCTCATGTCGCTCAACACGGGCATTCTTAGGGTCCGGGTTAGCGGTGCGAACAAGAGCTGAGAGCGTAGCAAATGGCTGTTCACCATCATCGCCAAGTTCATCTATCGCTGCCACAAAAGCATTCTGAAGGTCCGGGAAATAATCGATACGAACATCGTAGTGCGCGAGGAGAATAATCGTGTTCGCCAAACATTGCTCCGCCACAATCGAATTCTCACTGCTAATCCCGTCTATAAGGGTCATGATGGCAGTTTCCGAGAAGCTCTCGCGGACATTTTTTGCCAACGCAGCGATAGCCATGAGTGCAAGGGCGGATTTGTCCGGGGTATTCATGACAGTGCGTAGCCAATCGAAATCAGCAGGTTGAAGCCGGAGACAATTTGCGAAGTAATGCATAACGGACTGCGGATTATCATGAGCGAAAGCACTGATAGTAGGAGACAGGCCTCGGTATAAGCGCAGAGCGATAACCACCTCATCAACAAGTCGATAGGCATCGCCCGTAAGGCGATCCAATGTCTCGTCATGGGATGAGCTATCGGATGTCAGCCAACTGTCGAAGAGTAAGGTATACTGATTATTCAGACGATCGAATGCTTGCTCATAAGGATTATTCTCCCCCAGCTCGTTCAGCCACGAACGAACAATAACCAACGCATGGGAAATCATGCGTTCTCCGAGCGATCGCTCGATGGTAATTATTTGTTCTTCAAGTGTCTGCGCCAAAACGATTGATAATATGCGTTTTACAATTCCTCGCGAATGAGGTAATCATTGCGGGAAGGGCTGTTACGGATGATGAGTTCGGCAAGGAAACCAGCCAAGAAAAGCATACAACCGAGAATCATCATCAATATAGCTATGTGGAAATACGGGTTAACACCCACCAACATCGCCGGCACATGGTTCGACAAGGCATAGAGCTTCATGCCGCCGACCACAATCACGGCAATGAAACCGATAAAGAACATAAGGCTACCGACAAGGCCAAAGAAATGCATAGGTTGCTTGCCGAATTTATTGAGGAACCATAGCGTCATGAGGTCCAGATAGCCGTTCACGAAACGATTAATGCCGAATTTGGATGTCCCGAACTCGCGCTTGCGATGCTGCACCACTTTCTCGCCTATCTTGGTAAAACCGGCGTTCTTCGCCAGATAAGGTATATAACGATGCATCTCACTGAACACCTCTATATTCTTTACCACCTCTTTGCGATATGCTTTCAGTCCGCAGTTCATGTCATGCAGTTGAATGCCGGTAACGCGGCGAGCGGTGGCATTAAAAAGCTTGGACGGCAAGTTCTTGGTCAACTTGTTATCATAGCGTTTTTGCTTCCATCCGGAGACAAGGTCATAGCCCTCCTCTTTGATCATCCGGTAGAGTTCAGGTATCTCGTCCGGGCTGTCCTGAAGGTCCGCATCCATAGTGATGACTACATCACCATCCGCTGCTTTGAAACCGCAGTAGAGCGCAGCTGACTTACCGTAGTTACGACGGAAACGAATACCGCGCACTGCGCCTTCTTTTGACTTGGCACTTTTATCTTTTAACTTTGTGATGACTTCCCAAGAACGGTCGTTAGAGCCGTCATCAACAAAAATTACTTCGTAAGAGAATTTATTCTCTTTCATAACGCGAACTATCCACTCGTAGAGCTTCGGGAGGGACTCCTCCTCGTTAAAAAGAGGAACTATGATGGAGATATCCATATTAATTGATATTTTAGATTTGATATTTTAGATTTAATGTACCAAGATTTTTTTAGTATGCCATTGACCGTCATAGAACGCCTTCACGAAATAGACTCCAGTGGAGAGCATAGGTATCGGGAGGCCGGATAATTGGCTGTCTCCAGCTTCTTCGAGACGACCTTGATATACATGAATCAACTTGCCAGATATATCCAAGAGATACAAGGTTGTCCGCGAGTCTTTGGCGATGCGCTCTTCTTCCGTCAGATCTTTGACATCAAAGGGGTTCTGAACAAACGTCTCTATCTCATCTTGATTAACTGTCTCATCCCAATGACCTGCGCAGTTAGGCATGAGGCTGAACTCAACAATCGTACGTACCAGCATGTCGTTCAAATGCTCTACCTTCAGACTGTCTGTTGTCGGCTTGAGATGCGAATGTCCGATACCTGAATCGTCTGTAAGGAAGAACGAGGTACCATTGGTAGCCAATGCCATCGTACGGAGCAGCAGTTCACCACTCTCCCCTAAACCACTGCACACGACAGGAACGATGCGAATGCCCAGTGCGGCAGCATTGAGTACCTGTTCGTGCAGCAGAGCTACGGTTGTTGAATCCTGATGACAAGGCGCATCCAAAACAAGGAATGCGATACGTGCACGCGCTTCACTGTCCCAACCGGCACTGTTGAACGCCGCCATAAGAGCTTCTGGAACAGCTTCGGGATAGTCTCCGCCGCCATTGGCCGTCTGTTTGTCGATAAAGGTTTGAGTGGTGGTTATATCTTCCGTCAAACGCGAGATACGGGTTACATATTCATCGGAGTGATCGCGATAGACAACGGCACCCGTACGGATATTTAGACCTCCCGTCGCTTCTTTGGCGCGGGAAATAACATCTTTCATCTCTGCCTGCAGATAACGCAATTCATCACCCATCGAACCTGTCGCGTCGAAAACAAAGACAACATCTACCGCATCGGAATGCGCACACTCTTCATCCAAAACGAAAGTATTGAGGCCTTCAGACCAGTCTTTGGCATCAATAATAGTGTCATCCACGCGCAGGCGTAAACCGGCATGTTTGCCACAGAGATTATTGCCGATGAGTTGGTACCATAACTCGGCTTTGCCGGTATTATCCGTTACGGCTTGGAAAAGCGTATTATTATTTGCATCCAGCAGACTGACCGCACGCGCAGCGACAGGATAACCGTTCTTATTGGTTACCTGCACCGTGTAACGGTGACGCGGAGTGAGACGCCAGTCAGATATATATTTCTGATGACTATTATCCAGCACAGAAGGCCAGAAATACCACTTGGCAAAATCATTGACTTCACCTGCTGTGAGCTTACCGGCCGTTACGTTGTTAGCCGTTCCCGTGGGACGAGGCGTGACCGTTTTTTCTACTTTCGAGTCATAGGCGTCCACCGTTGCTTCCGCAGCTTCTTCTACGGCCATGCCTGTCATGAAAACAGCCGGCTCAGAAGCACTAAGAGACTTATACATGACGTCACCACGACGAGTGGCAAGCTCGGGATGATGGTTTGGTTTCTTCTTCGAGAACTTAGGCGTTAGCGCGATGAGCAGAGGTTGTGCTGCCTCCTTGAGCGTAAGCGTTTTGGACTCATAGCCATCACAAGAGACATTGATTTTATTGCCCTGTGCAAGCATGATTTGGGTGAGAACAAACCGTCCGTCCCAAGAGGTACGGAGGATGGTTTTACCGATTTGAATAGTTGCATCAGGCAAAAGGGCTTGAGTGGTATCCATCACAAAACCGACCAACTCTCGGTCCCCTGGAAGAGCTTTTTTCCTGATACATGCATGCGCGCTGGTTATACCGATGAGCGCCACTAATACGAAAGAGAGAATACGCTTCATAATATTTCGTTTTTATGGGTTCATCTCAGTCTGTACAAATAGTATGCCAAAAGGCGGAAGTTATATCCTGCCATTCATCCCCTACCCGTTTGTACAGCCGCTGGTTCGTCTTAGGGGATTTCAGTCCGCCGAGTGCCTCGACATACGGACCTATCTTGACATAGTCAAACGGTGAGTTCGCCGGCATGATGTTACGCCCGCTATACCAAGCAGTCTTAAGCCCCTTTATATGCGCCGCCATTTCGACTACATAATCCGGATCAGCATCGCCGCCCATGAAAGCGACACAGGTAATCAATCCTTTATAGCGATTTATCAGATCGTCTATCAGTTCTGTTGTTAGCGGTTCGCCTATGTCTTCCGCCAAATGCGGACTATGGCAACCCGGGCAATGACACGGACACCCGGAGAGGTTCAACGCAAGCGTCACCTCCCCGGGAATTTCCTGAAAAACAATATCAAATGACGCTACGCGCATTTGCCATTTGTCATTTGTCTATCAGCACTGCGGTGCTTTCTCTTTCTCTGCGTAATAACGCTTGGCTGCCTCCTTCTGACGAGCCTCGGAGAAATTCGACACGCGTTTCATATAGCCGATAACGCGAGTCAGATAGTCCACATTCTTCGAGTGGCAATGCGGGCACTCCTTCAGATAGCGTTTGTCAATATGACCGCAGTCGTTGCATATCGTGTTGGGGATATTGAAGGTAAAATAGTTGCAACCTTCAATAGCCGCTACGCGGAGAAGCTGGCGATATTGCTCTTGGCTGAGGTGCTCTTCCAGGTTGCAATGCAGCGCACTACCACCCGTGAGGTGCTCGATATACTTGCGGCCGTGTAAACGGAAACGATCCAGCACATTGAGTGTGGTATCCTCCACAATGTAGAAATAGCTATTGTAGCAGTCGCGGGGAACAACATAACCGTCTTCCTTATCCCATTTAGCGTGCTTTACGCCCACGTTCTCTGCAGGAATCATCTCGCAATTGAACATAACGTTCTTCGTGCGGTACTGTTTGTTGAGTTTTTCGATTATACCCAGCACTTCCTGTACGAAATGTGCGTACTCGGGGCTGTCTTTAATCTCAATACCAAGGAACTCTGCTGCCTCTACAAGGCCGTTCACACCGATGGTCAGGTACTGGCGGCCGATATTGATATAACCGGCGTCGAACAGAGGAAGCATGCCTTTCTCCTGCAGGTTCTTGAGATTCTCGTTATAAGCCAACTGCACTTTGTGCATCAAATCAACGATATCTTCGATATATGCCTGATACGGGATATTGTTGCGTACGGCGTATTGGATAGCGCGGTTGAGGTTGATGGTCAGCACGGATTTGGAACCCGTTGATACGCCACCCGCACCCAGCGTGTAGCTGAAGCCGTTGTCGGTAATCTCATTACGCAGACGGCAACAACTGGAGAGACTGTCTGCATTGTCGCTCACGTAGGTAAAGAACGAGTGACCCTTAGCATACATCTCTGCCGTGAAGTCGCCGTATTCCTTGTCTTTGATGTCGCCGTTCTCGGCCAGAAGAGCCATCGTCTCTACCGGGAACGTAAGAACGCAACGAGTACGCTCTTCGTTGAACCAGTTCATGAAGCGTTTCTGCAACCAGTTAAGACTGTCCCAGTGAGGTGCTTCGCCATTCGGGAAACGGAAGTTCTCAAATAGGCTCTGGAAATAATAGCGGTCGTAGTAACTGATATTCCAGAATACCGACTGGAAGTTACGTGCACCGGACGGTTGGTTAAGGCTATACACAACCTGCTGGAAGCAGTCGGTGATAATCTTGTCGATGGTACGACGCTTCAGGCTCATATCCACTACCTCGTCAGCACGCTTGTAATAATCCTCGCCGTATTCCTGCTCGATGAAATAGTTCATATACATAAGGAACTCGGGCGTAGCGCACGCGCCTGAAAGCATCGAGCTGACCATGAACACCATGTTGATGAAACCGCCACAGAATGACTTGAGGTTGTGAGGAGGTGTTGCATTACCACCGATGGATTTCGTCCCACCGATAAGCCAAGGATACATCGTGATAGATGCACAGTAGTTGGCGAGGTTCGTTTCGTCGTTCTTGTAGATAAAGTGTTGGTTGAGAAGCTGCATATAGCGGTCGCTCAACTCTTTGCCGAACATCTCTTTGATACGCTCAGTCAGCAGACGACGGTTCAAACGGATAAAGCCCTGTTTAGGCAACTCGCCGATAAGTGTCGCGATATTCTTGTGCTCCACATTGGCATTGGCATCGAATTTGGAACCCTCTGCAGCATTGGACGCTTGCACATAATTCATCATAAAGTCCAAACGGCGCTGCGTATCACGATCCTCTGTGTGCTGATGGCGATAAAGCATGTATGCTTTAGCTACTTGATAATAACCCTCAGCCATTAATGCGACCTCAACCTGGTTCTGAATATCCTCTACGGTCACATTGTTTGAAACTCGTAGGTGCGAGAGGATGTTGGTTAAGGTCTCCTCTGTCGCAAAAGCACCTACTGCTAAGAAAGCCTTCGAGATGGCATTTTTGATTTTGTCAATGGCAAATAATTCCTTTTTGCCGTCACGTTTGATAATGTATGTTTCCATAATAGAGTATTGTATGTATAACTTTTTTCCGTATTGTATTTTTTTGATAATAATTACTTCCTTCTATTCGGTAAGTATTACTCCTTTTTTTGCTCAACCCATGCATTTTCAAGGCTCGCCGTAACACAGGTCTTCGTACGAGCCGAAATTCTGGTGCAAAAGTAGCACAAATTTTTGAATTGTGCAAATTTTTTGGCAATTATTTTTGATAAAATTTTACAAAGTTTTCCAAAACTTTTAGTTATATCGCTCAAATTCAATACTTTACATTTTTTATCAACACAAAAAGTTATCCAAAACGCAAAATTGTTAATAAGTTAAGGTTATACTTCTTGTTGTACTTTACCTGCTCACACTCCACCGAATTTATTGTAGGCGATTAGTATGTAATTAGTAGGTTATTAGTAGGTGATTATGCTAAGGAAAATATGAGGTCCATATAACAAAAAAAAGAGGCCACGCTTATGCGCAGCCTCTTCTAATGAAGGGAAATAACACTACCCTTTATTTCACACGGTTACCTACCGCGTTGAATGCTTTGTCACCCTTGAGGATAATAATCTGGTTGTCACGAACAACCTTCACTGCCTTACCCTCTGCAAGCGTCTCTTCGATGCCTTCTGCAGAACCGTCAACCTCCGCCCAGTAAGCAGCTACGTCGTACCAAACAACGTTGGACTTGTTCTCCTCACCTGCTCCACGGTAGATAGACTGGAGACCAAGTCTGCTCCAAGAACGTACTTCTTCTTCACTTTGATTGAGATAGAGAACACCATTGTAAATATCCCAGTCATCCGAGAAAGTGTACGGAATCTCAGTCATCGGAGCTGTCAATTTAGTATACTCAGATGGATCAAGAATAAGATCTTCTATCGTGCCGGATTTGTCCGTAATGAACTTATAACTCAGTTTATCAGGATTTAAATCTTCTCCATTCGTACCAACCAATGGGATAGTAAAGTTAACCTTCGGATAAGTTACACCGGCAAAAACAAAGTTGGTAAACTCCGGATCAGCAGGCGTAGCAGCTACCTCGGTAAAGCGAGTAATGATGACGTCGGAATATTCATCAAAGTTGTTGCCTTCTTCGTCCACCGTTATAAACTCTGCACTGGTGAATTGATCCAGCGCAGCGTCATACTGCATCGAACCGCCTTCAAATATAACATCATACTCAGATCCAAAGTAACTAAAGAGACCAACGAGGCAAGGATCGAGCGTAACCGAGCCATCGGCAGCAACCGTTCCTTTTATCCAACCCTCCGGGACATAATAACTCAAGCCTTGGAAATAAACTATATCCTCATCAAAGCCAACTTGGATATATTTCGTTTCTTCTGAACCATAATATGCATCTATACCAACGAACTTATACATAGCGGTCTCCAAATCGTCCGGAACAGTTACCGGGGTGGTGCTAGGATCGAAGAAGAAGATTTCAATCTTCTGTATACGGGCTTGGCTTCCGCTTTCGGAAGGAACAGTGAAGATAACTTCCTTAGCCTCACCGGTCCAAGTACCTTCGTTTCCATCCAATGCGTAAGAACCAACGTTGGCTTCAAGACGCTTTTGCGCTTCGCTTCCGGTCATGGTAATAATAATCTTACCCATCGGCTGAGTAGCCGTAATCGTCAGCGTGTTATTCGCATACATACGTGCAGCTGTTCCTGATGTATAATATTTAGGAGCATTGCTACCTGTCTCTTGAGCAAATACACCGGTTATACCATCGCCTATTTCGATTGTGCTCAATTCCTCACCATTCGCATAACCTTGATTCGCGGCAATCCAGAGACCATCACAAATCGAACCGATTACAACATCTGAATATGCATCAATATAATAGAAGGCATCTTTCTTCGCATTGTCATAAATCACGTTCTGAGCGATAAAGACATTCTTCTTAGCATCATATGTAAATACGATGTCACTTACGGACTCCGTTTCTGCGTTATCACCAAGCAAGTATACAGAAACTTGATAAGAAGCGCTTACTCCGACATATTGGCCAAACGGGAAAATAGCAGTATCACCGGTAGCATTGAATTGACCGGCAATCCAACCGGAAGGAACTTCTTGAGACAAGCCTTGGATGAAAATTCGTCCATCTTCAGCTATAGCTACATTGGCAGTTCCGCTGATTGCCTGTCCATCGCTATTGGTCCCGGATAACGGCATTTCTACCGGGGTCAATCCATCAGGAAGCACTACCAACTCGGGACGCTCACCGATAAGCAATCCTTCGTAGATACCACTCATGGTATTTGATAATTCATCAGTGCTAAGCATTAGGTAACCATCTATCTCAAAAGAGAGACCTTCCGCATCGATAATCGCAAGAGCCGCTCCTACTACTCCGCTGCTGGAATAACCCATTGCATATACATTATTCTCTGATGCATCCTTGCCTAAATAAGTAATTGGGAATTCGATTCTGCCGTTTACCAATTCGCCTTTCATCCAAGACTCAGGGAACAAGTGAGACAACCCCTGTATATAGTAGCTTGTTCCATCTACTGCAACCTTAACAGTGGTACTAACATCTTCCTTATTGTCTGCTTGATAGTCACTTAACGATGCATAGAAAGCAGCCTCTATAGGTCTCTCTACAGGAATCAAACCATCAGGAAGAGTTACGAGTTCTACATTCGCTTCATAAGGAGTGTAAACAGACTCGTAATCTCCGGTTCCTGTCCAGCTGGCATCATCCGACCAAAAAGCGGTCAAAAAAGAGCTGGAGGAAGAGTTTTGAAGGGAAATCACGTCACCTGCAATAGTAAAAACAGCAGTCGTTACAGATGCATCGGCAACGACGGAAGAGCCGCTAAGAGTAGCCCATGCGAGCTGGATACCAGCATCGTATGAAGCATTATAGGCCAAATTCTGACCCAATTCTACTGTAATAGTCGTACCGTCATTAGACAAAGTACCAACTACCCAAGAAGCATCGGAACGCGAACTAATGATGTTTTTGAAGTAAACCTTGTTTTCTGCAGCAAAAACAATGTCGATAGAACCGCTCTGGGTGCCGCTGTAAGCGCTTCCGCTGGAAACATAGTAGTTGCCTCCGGCACGCAGATACGTCTTCAATTCTCCGGCAGGCTGCTCAGAGATAATAGGAAAATCATCTGCTGATTTAGGCGCTCTGCGAACGCCCGAATCAAGGGAGCGAGCATTGACATCCGAAATCTTCTGAACCGCTTGCTTTTGAACACCGGTCTTCAGACTAACAACCTTCTGAGCTGGCACCGATGCAAACGATGTCATTGCTACTGTAAAAGCAATGAATAAAGATAAAAATTTCTTCATACCTTTTTAATTTTAAGTTAATAATGTGAGTTAATAGATAACAAAAATATGTTTTGTTTTACATACTGATGTTCTATATGGTTTCAATTTGCTACTTTTTTGTATAAAAAGCAACAAAACGCCGCAAAATTAGCGTTTTTATATCATTTATGCAAGTGCACTAAACAAAAAAATATCAAAAAATACATTTTGCTAACTCTACTTGGCAAAATCGCACATATATGCATCTGCACGCGAAAAAAATAAAGAAAAACGCGCGTGCGCTTGCACATGTCATTTTTTTTTTGTACTTTTGCACGCTGTTTATGTTTTAATATATATGGATTCTAAATACAACCCTACTGACATAGAAGCCCGCTGGTACCAATATTGGTTGGATAAAGGGCTTTTTCATAGCGAGCCGGATGGTCGTGAACCCTACACGATTGTTATTCCGCCGCCTAACGTAACTGGCGTATTGCACATGGGCCATGTGCTAAACGAGACAATACAAGACATCCTCGTTCGTCGTGCGCGCCTCGAGGGCAAGAACGCCTGCTGGGTGCCCGGAACCGACCATGCTTCCATCGCTACAGAGGCCAAGGTCATCAAACGCCTCAAAGAGCAAGGTATCAACAAGTCTGACCTCACTCGTGAGCAATTCCTCAAACATGCATGGGACTGGACCGACGAGCACGGAGGAATCATCTTAAAGCAGCTTCGCAAACTGGGCTGCTCATGCGATTGGGACCGTACTTCCTTTACAATGGATGAGACGCGCTCTAAAGCCGTCATCAAAGTGTTCTGTGACCTTTACAACAAAGGCCTCATCTACCGCGGTCTGCGCATGGTTAACTGGGACCCGGAGCGCCAGACAGCCCTTTCCGATGAGGAGGTAATCTACCACGACGAGCATAATAAATTCTACTACCTGCGCTACGAAGTAGCCGAGGAACCGGGCAAATATGCCATCGTGGCAACCACCCGTCCGGAGACTATCTTCGGCGATATAGCCGTTTGCATCAACCCAAAGGAGGAGAAGAACCAGTGGCTCAAAGGCAAGCATGTCATCGTGCCTGGCGTAGGACGTATCGTTCCGATTATCGAGGACCGTTACGTAGAAATCGGTTTCGGTACCGGTTGTCTCAAAGTGACCCCGGCACACGATGTGAACGATTATATGCTTGGGCAGAAATATAATTTGAAAACCATCGATATCTTCACGCCCGATGCACATCTGAACATGGATACCATCGAGCCGGAACTCCAAGCCAACGTACGCAAGTACCACGGCATGGACCGTTTCGATTGCCGTAAAGCTATCATCGAAGACCTCAAAGCGCTCAACCTCGTAGAGAAAATTGAGGACTACGACAACAAAGTCGGTTACTCCGAGCGTACGAACGTGCCTATTGAGCCGCGTTTGTCTCTCCAGTGGTTCGTGAAGATGCAGCATTTCGCTGACATCGCACTCCCGCCGGTAATGAACGACGACATCGTTTTCTATCCCGCCAAATACAAAAACACATACCGCAACTGGCTTGAGAACATCAAAGACTGGTGTATCTCTCGCCAACTCTGGTGGGGACATCGCATCCCGGCATGGTATGATGCTGAACTACTAGCTGAAACAGGCTTGGAAAACTATCCCGATGATAAAATTCTCGTATGCGAAGGAGACCCCAATGAGCAAATAGGAAAATGTGAAAATGAGAAAATAACAAAATGGGTGCAAGACGAAGGTGCTTTGGATACCTGGTTCAGCTCATGGTTATGGCCCATCTCTTTATTTGATGGCATTGAGCACCCGGACAACAAAGAGATCAATTACTACTACCCAACCGCAGACCTTGTAACAGGACCGGACATCATCTTCTTCTGGGTAGCACGTATGATCATGGCGGGCTATGAATACCAAGGCAAAATGCCGTTCAAACACGTCTATTTCACAGGTATCGTGCGCGATAAACTGGGCCGTAAGATGTCCAAATCCCTTGGTAACAGTCCCGATCCGTTAGACCTCATCGAGCGTTTTGGAGCCGATGGCGTACGTATGGGTATTCTCCTTTCTGCGCCTGCCGGAAACGACATCCTGTATGATGATGCCCTCTGTGAGCAAGGACGTAACTTCTGCAACAAGATCTGGAACTGTTTCCGTATGGTCAAAGGTCTTGAAATTGCAGACATCCCGCAACCCGAAACCAGCAAATACGCGATTGAATGGTTCGAAGCCAAGCTTGGCGAGACATCCGAAGAAATAGCCGACCTCTTCTCCAAATATCGTCTCTCCGAGGCGCTCATGGAGATCTACAAACTCTACTGCGACGAGTTCAGCGGCTGGTATCTCGAGATGATCAAACCCGCTTACCAGCAGCCCATCGACCGCGCTACGTACGAAGCCACTCTCGCATTCTTCGAACGCTTGCTCGTACTCCTCCACCCCTTCATGCCGTTCATCACCGAGGAACTCTGGCAGAACCTCTATGAACGCAAAGAAGGCGAGTCTATTATGGTGGCGAATCAGACTAACGAGACACAATCGAGAGAGAATCGAAACGGAGCAGATACGGAGGCAATACGGAAGCAACACGCACTAATCCTAGACTTTACTGCTTATCTCAAGCAGGTTATCACGGAGGTTCGTGCTATCCGTGCATCGAAGAACATCCCGCAGAAAGAGCGTCTGACGCTCATCTCTCCGGTCGAGTTAAACGGCATTGTTGAAAAACTCGCAAATGTGACGGTGTCCCCGTTAAGCGGGGAAACCCCAGACGGAAGGGGTAACTGCGCGAAATTCATCGTAGGTACAGACGAGTTCGCTATCCCGATGGATCAGTTCATCAACGTTGAAGAAGAGCTCAAAAAACTCGAAGCAGACCTTGCGCACCAACAGGGCTTCCTCCGCGGTGTCATGGCAAAACTCTCCAACGAGCGCTTTGTACAGAACGCCAAACCGGAAATAGTTGCGCTTGAGCAAAAGAAGAAATCCGACGCCGAAGCACGTATCGCGTCAATCGAAGAAGCTATTCGCGCTCTAAATACGAAATAATAATACATCATATAATTAATTTAATTCAACTATCACAAACAACAACAATGGAAAAGAAAAAAAGAGTTTACACCTTTGGTAACGGTAAGGCCGAAGGTAATGCGCAAATGCGTGAGCTGCTCGGCGGCAAGGGCGCTAACTGCGCAGAGATGAACTTAGTAGGCGTTCCGGTTCCTCCAGGATTCACCATCACAACCGAGGTATGTAACGAGTACTATCAGGTTGGTCAGGAGAAAATCGTTGAGGAATTAACCGCTGAAGTAGAGGCTGCTGTTAAGCACGTGGAGGAACTCATGAACTGCAAGTTCGGTGATCCGAAAAACCCGCTGCTCGTTTCTGTACGCTCGGGTGCACGCGCTTCCATGCCGGGTATGATGGATACCATCCTTAACCTCGGTCTGAACGACACTGTGGCTGAAGGTATGGTTGCAAAAACAAACAACCCACATTTCGTTTATGACTCCTATCGTCGTTTTGTTCAAATGTACGGTGACGTCGTGCTGGGCATGAAACCAGTGAACAAAACAGATATCGACCCGTTTGAGGCCATCATCGACGAGGTGAAAGAGATTCGTGGCATCAAATTGGATAAGGATTTGAACGTAGAGGAACTCAAACTGCTGGTAGCTCGCTTCAAAACTGCAATCAAAGAGCAGACTGGTAAGGACTTCCCGAACGATCCTATTGAGCAACTCTGGGGCGCTATTTGCGCTGTATTCCGCAGCTGGATGAATGAGCGTGCTATCCTTTATCGTAAGATGGAAGGTATTCCTGATGAGTGGGGAACCGCTGTTTCCGTTATGGCGATGGTATTCGGTAACATGGGTGAAACTTCTGCTACCGGTGTTTGCTTCAGCCGTGATGCAGCTACTGGAGAAAACCTCTTCAACGGTGAGTACCTGGTGAATGCACAAGGTGAGGACGTGGTTGCAGGTATCCGTACTCCGCAGCAAATCACTCTCGAGGGCAGCCGTCGTTGGGCTAAACTACAGGGCATCAGCGAGCAAGAGCGTGCTGCAAAATATCCGTCTATGGAAGAGGCGATGCCGAAGCTCTATGCGGAACTCAACGAGATCCAACAGAAACTGGAGGACCACTACCGTGACATGCAGGATATGGAGTTCACCGTTCAGGAAGGCAAACTCTGGTTCCTCCAGACTCGTAATGGTAAGCGTACCGGTACGGCCATGGTGAAGATTGCCATGGACCTCTGCCGCGAGGGAGTAATCTCCGAAAAAGAAGCGATTATGCGCTGCGAGCCGCAGAAATTGGATGAACTGCTCCACCCTGTTTTCGATAAAGATGCTTTGAAGAAGGCCAAAGTGATTACCCAAGGTCTGCCCGCATCGCCGGGTGCTGCTTGCGGACAGATTGTGTTCCACGCAGATGACGCACAGGAATGGCATGCTAACGGTCATAAGGTAATCATGGTTCGTATTGAGACTTCTCCGGAAGACCTCGCAGGAATGTCTGCAGCAGAAGGTATCCTAACCGCGCGCGGTGGTATGACATCGCACGCTGCTGTGGTTGCCCGCGGTATGGGTAAATGCTGCGTTTCCGGTGCAGGTGCTATACAGGTGGACTACAAAGCTAAGACCGTTAAGATTGAAGGTGTGACCTACAAAGAGGGCGATTATCTCTCGCTCAATGGTTCCACAGGACAGGTTTATGCAGGTGAGATCCCGACTAAGGCTGCTGAACTCAGCGGCGATTTCAAGGCGCTCATGGACCTCTGCGACAAATATACCAAACTGCAGGTTCGTACCAACGCCGACACCCCGCACGACGCTCGCGTAGCTCGTCAGTTCGGCGCTAAGGGCATCGGTCTGACCCGTACCGAGCACATGTTCTTCGACGACCAGAAGATCATCGCTATGCGTGAGATGATTCTCGCCAAGGACAGCGAGGGCCGCGAGAAAGCACTGGCTAAACTTCTCCCCTATCAGAAGGCAGACTTCAAGGGTATCCTCGAGGCGATGGACGGCCTGCCTGTGAACATCCGTCTGCTCGACCCGCCTTTGCACGAGTTCGTTCCGCATGATCTGAAGGGACAAGAGCAGATGGCGAAAGAGATGGGCGTTTCCGTTGAGGAGATCCAGACCCGTGTAGCTCAGTTGGCAGAGAACAACCCGATGCTCGGTCACCGTGGTTGCCGTCTGGGAATCACCTTCCCGGAGATCACCGCTATGCAGACCCGCGCTATCCTCGGTGCCGCTTGCGAACTCAAGAAAGATGGCAAGAACCCGATGCCGGAGATCATGGTGCCGCTGATCGGTATCCTCTATGAGCTCAAGCAGCAGAAGGAAATCATCCAGACTGTAGCAAAAGAAGTGTTCGCTGAATATGGCGTAGAAGTAGAGTTCGAGATTGGTACAATGATTGAGATTCCGCGTGCTGCTCTGACTGCAGACCGCATCGCTACGGAAGCTCAGTACTTCAGCTTTGGTACCAACGACCTCACGCAGATGACTTTCGGTTACAGCCGTGATGATATCGCTTCCTTCTTACCTGTATATCTGGAGAAGAAGATCCTCAAAGTCGATCCGTTCCAGGTTCTCGACCAGAATGGTGTCGGCCAGTTGATTAAGATGGCGGTAGAGAAAGGTCGTGCCGTGCGTCCGGGATTACGTACAGGTATCTGCGGTGAGCATGGTGGCGAACCGAGTTCTGTTAAGTTCTGCGCACGCGTGGGCATGAACTATGCTTCTTGCTCGCCATTCCGCGTTCCTATCGCTCGCCTCGCCGCTGCACAAGCAGCCGTTGAAGACGAAGCATAATCATGATGTAGTAAACCGGCGCTCGTTTGGGGCGCCGGTTCTATTATGTTTATCCACCTGGATTGCAATAATTTCTTCGTGAGCTGCGAGTTAGTTTCGCGGCCGGATTTGAAAGGTACACCCGTTGTCGTTGCCAATAATAACGGCAATAACGGCGGCATCATTCTTGCGCTTAATCCGGAAGCTAAGGCAATAGGATTAAAGCGAGGAAACCCGCTTTTTCAAGTAACGAAAATCATTGAGAAACACCATGTTACGGTTATTGATGTGCACCATCATTTCTATCATGAAGTGTCACGGCATATCATGGAAGAGGTGCAAAAGACGGAGATGGTGTTGGATTTTGTGCAATACAGTGTGGACGAATTCTTTGGTACAATGCCGGAAGACGACCCCACTCTACTCCGCGATTATCTCAAGACACTCAAAGATCTTATTCTTCGCGAAACAGGTATTCCAGTTAGTTGTGGTGCAGGCATGAGTTACACACTCGCCAAGACCGCCACATGGTTTGCTAAGCATTACCCGGCATACCAAGGTGTCTGTATCATGCCTGCTGATAAGCGCGAAGCGGCGCTAAATATAGTTCCCGTTAAAGAAGTATGGGGCATCGGAAGGCGAAGTATTAAGAAAATTGAAGAGAGCGGTGTAAAGACAGCTCTTGACTATGCACAACGCCCGGAGACGTGGGTAAACCGCCTCTTCGGCGTAACGGGGTTACGTACATGGAAAGAGTTAAATGGAACTCCGGCTATTACACTCACAAGCCATGAGCGGCAGAAATCCATCATGTATAGTCGCACATTTGCGCACATGACCGGAAGTAAGAGTGTGCTATTACGAGAACTAAGCAGTTATGCTTCAGCCGCTACGCGCCGACTGCGAGAGCAAAACTCACTCTGTCAAACCGTGACGGTCTTTCTTGCCACCAACCGCCATCGTACAGACTTGCCGCAATACAGCAACGATAAGACGATTAAACTGAGTACAGCCACAGATGATTCCATAACCATCAACGAAGCCGTGCGGCAACTTCTGGATAGCCTTTTCCGCGAATATTACCAATACAAGCAGGCCGGTGTTATATTAGGCCAGTTACAGCATTCCGAGGGAGTACAACTGGATTTGTTCGCAACCGGACAAGTGCAAGAGAAAGCGCGCAAACAGCGGCTTATGAAAGCAATAGATGACATCAATCAGCGTTTCGGACGAAATCAGATTCATTTCGCCGTGCAGGATGAGTTGCACGATGAGCAACCTGCCGGGTTCATGCGACCGCATAAAGTAGACGAAGATAATTAGAACACACTTATTAACCACAATAGTACATAAATATTTTGTCATATTCAAAAAATGTAGTACCTTTGCGCCATAATTGATATTCATATGAAAAATCATTTTGCATTGGTTTCCGGCGCTTCGTCCGGTATAGGGCTTGAGTTTGCACGTCAATTAGCCCAACGCGGATATAACCTGCTCATCGTCAGCAATGTCCCGGAGATTCATGAGGCTGCAGAAAAAATCAAATCTCAGACATCAAATCAAAAACCAGAAATCGAGGTCATCGACCTTGTTATGGATTTGAGCCGGCAGTCTTCCGCGCGCGAACTATATGAATATACACGCGCGCATGATATAGAGGTAGAAGTGCTGGTTAATAACGCCGGTGTTTATCACGACAAAGATATTCTGGATGACAGCGAGGGATTTACGTCTTTGATTTTGAATTTGCACATGTACACACCGGCGATGCTCTGTTATCTCTTCGGCCAAGATATGCGTGAGCGCAGACATGGATATATCCTCAATGTTTGCTCTGTAACGAGTAAGATTGTCGCCCAGCGGCTTGGCACATACGCCTCTACCAAGTGCTTCCTTTCTGCTTTCACCCGTTCACTGCATATCGAGTTATATAAGTACGGTGTACATGTAACAGATGTTAGCCCTGGAGCCGTTGATACAGGACTTTTCTCTATCCCTAAATGGGTAACAAAAGCAGGAAAATGCGTAGGTATTATTGCCTCTCCACAGATGTTAGTACGCCGCGCTTTACGCGCGCTATTCTGGGGGTGCAGCAAAGTAACAGTACCGACGGTCTTTTGGCATATATTATGCTTTATTATCCTTCTCATCCCCACCTGCTTGCTGCGTCTCATCCGACGTCTGGGACTCTTCTAACCTCTAAACTCTAATCCCCTCATTGGTTCCTACTGTCGAATATATCCAAGCGCGCTTTGATGAATTTAACGGCCTGTATTTCAACGGGGCGCTTCCTTCGCTGCCCATTAAACTCAGCAACGCACGGACATTTCTCGGCAAACTATGCTATAAGAAACAGCGGAAATGGCTCTTCGGACCATACAATTACTCGGATTTTGTACTGCGTATCAATATGCGCTTAGATATGTCCGAAGAACTATTGGATGACACTATTCTGCATGAGATGATTCATTATTACATCGCAGTTAACCAATGGCGCGACACCCGCACACACGGTCAGCTTTTTCGTCGTGAGATGAAGCGCATCAATGAAACGGGCGGCAGACATATCTCTATATCCTACCGCCCGAATGCAGAACAAATGGCGCAACTGCGCGTACGCAGACGCCCTATTTAAAGATTCCCAGACTATTGAGGAGTACCAGCAATATTGCCACTGGTACTAACCAGCGGAGCATGAAGATATATACTTTTCCAAACCAATATCTGACGCCCTTGTCGGCACGCAGAACTCCTTTCCCGTTTTTTGCAGGAAGACTCCATCCCACAAACAACGACATACCTAAGGCTCCTATCGGTAGCATGATGCATGCAGTAAGCTTATCGAATACGTCAAACGATTGTGGAATTACCGTGCATACTACGATAAGCACAATAACAATAGCCGATGTAATCAATACGCTGTGCTGACGGTTGAGTCGTCCTTTGCTGGCTTCTGTGATAAATGCCACAGCTACCTCCATTAATGAGATCGTTGAGGTAAGAGCCGCAATACAGAGCAAGATAAAAAATAGTACACTGCTAAGCCAGGCCAATGACATCTGTTCGAATATGGCGGGTAACACAACAAACACTAATTGTGGACCTTCGGCAGGATTAAAACCAAAGGCAAAGACAGCAGGAAATATAATTACACCTGCTAACAGCGCCACTATTGTATCCAAAGAAATCACCTGAATAGATGTATACGTTGCACTCTGATTCTTAGGCATATAGGCGCCATATGTTATCAGCGCTCCCATACCGATGGAAAGGCTGAAGAAGCACTGCCCCATTGCTTCCAGAATGACTTTTGGCGTGACTTTCGTGAAATCAACATTGAAGAAGAATTGTACTCCCACATTGCTACCATCGAGCATTAGCACCCTAATGGCCATAAGTATCATCATCAGCAGCAATAACGGCATTAAGATCTTACTCAGCCTCTCGATTCCTTTGTTCACATCAAACCATAACACCACAGCAGTCAATACAACCGGTATAAGGCCGAAACCGATCATTCGCAGTTTATTGCCTGTCACTTCCGTAAAATGGGCAGCGAGAGCTTCGCTATCAAGGCCGTGGAATACATTACCAATTGCCTCTACCAGATAATTGAAACACCATCCCGTAACGAGGAAATAGAACCCCATTATCAGGAATGCCGACATCATACAGAGCCAACCGAGCCAGTGCCAATGGTTATTTTCTTTCAGTTCATTGAAAGCGCCGTAAACACTCTTGCCGGAGCGTTTACCGATGAGAAACTCGGTCAGCACCATTGGCAAGCCGAACAATATTACGCAAATAAGATAGATAATAAGAAACGCTCCGCCGCCATTCTCACCGGCTATATACGGGAATTTCCATATATTACCCAGGCCAACGGCACTTCCTGCCGCCGCCATAATCAATCCTAATTTTGAAGAAAACGAACTGGTGGGGTGTTCATTCATATCTTACGCCTCTTTATTCCAAGAAATAATCAACTGTGGTTACAACACGTACATGTTTAACCCAAGGCTGGTACTGGTCATCCTCAATGGAGAACTGGCCTTGGCTGGCGCGACGGATAGAACCTAACGAACATTGGGCGTCGTCTGCAAATTTCTGTGCCACGGCACGTGCGTTGCGTGTAGCCTCTTCAATCATCAGCGGTTTCAACTCGGACAGACCGTTGAACTGATAATCCACGCTCCACTCACTTCCTTCAACGATAATACCCTCTTTGAGCAGTTCTGACTCCTTGCCCTGGCTTTTTACAACCAGTTTCACTTTGTCGGTCGATACAATGAGCGACGTACGCAACGTGTAGTGATACTCAGGGCGATGATCGCTGTAATAAGCCCAGTTGTCATTAACGGATATCTGTCCCTGACGGATATCGCTCTCTTCAAAACCCAGGTCAAGCAAGTGCTTTTTCACACGATTTGTTACTTGCTCCAAACGATCGTAAAGAGACGGCAGGTCCTGACCTTTCCATCCATACGAAAGCGGCCATACCACGTAGTCGCATTCCACCTCACGCGTACTCAAACCTTTTACGGTAACCGCACGGTCTTTGTTCGCAAACTTGCTGATACCTAAATAGATAAACATGCCTCCAAGGCATAAACCCAAGGCGATTAGTGCGCCTGCTAATACATTATTTTTCATATCATTAAACATTAAACGTTAAACATTATTTATCATGTTTGTGTTCATAGATGGCTTCCTCTACATTGATGATATAGTCACCCATCTTCTCCAATTCAAGGATGATATCCATGTAGTTCACGCCGACGGAGTATTCATACTCATGGTCAGTTATCGCTTGCATGTTCCGGTTCTTGAGTTCGTCACGGAAATTATTGATTTCACTCTCCATGTTTGTCATCTCAAAGAACTCATCCTGTGTAATATGTACGCGCTCCAGGGCTTCCACCATTTTTGTTTGCGCGTTGGTAAGCAGATACATCATCTGCTCTACGTTCTTCTCCTGCTCTTCCGTATAACGGATATTTCCTTCATGTTTATGCTTGATATAGCGCGATAAGTTATAGTTGGCATCGCCCACAGACTCCAACTCACTCACTATACGAAGCATCTTATGCACTTCATGCTTGGATTGGTCCGACAGACGACCGTCTGCTACTTGGTTCAAGTACTGTGCTATCTCATACTCCATACGATCGCAGATTCCCTCGTATTTCTCGATACGGCTGAAAATCATAGCAAACTGCGTATGGTCATTCTCGTAGAATAGGTCATGTACCATTCCTATCATGCGTTGTGCACGTACGGCGAAGACATGTACCTCTTTCCAAGCCTGCAGAATAGAAAGCTCGGACGTGGACATAAGACCTCCGGAGATGAACTTGAGCTGGCTGTCGGTATCTTTCTGCTCGGGTTTGGAAGGGATAATAAGCATTACCAGTTTTTCCAACCAAGGAATAAATCCTATTAAGATACAGGTATTCAATACGTTAAACGTGGTATGGAAGGTAGCCAAAATAGCGTTCAGTTTATCCGGTGATACGTCAGAAGGAACGCCCGGAACGAAATCCACACCCCATATCTTGCATACACTGCCAACAAACCAGCGGAAGACACATAGTACCCAAATCACACCGAAGAGGTTGAAAACCAAGTGTGCCATAGCTGCACGTCTCGCCTGTACAGACGCGGAGAGTGCGACGATATTCGATGTAATGGTAGTACCGATATTCTCGCCCAAGACAAGTGATATACCCATGTCAATAGGCAACACGTGCGTTGAGCATAGCGTCATGGTAATGGCCATTATAGCAGCCGAACTCTGTACGGCGAAAGTCAATATACCGCCGACCAGCAGGTACAGGAAATAACTGCCGTATCCCCAACTGGAAGTTGCCATAAAGAAATTACGTACCGGTGCCATTTGGTCCAAATGCATCTCTGTGGCGTTTATCTTCAGCGTCGTCAAACCTAAGAGCAGTAACGAAAGACCCATCAGGAAATCGCCCAGATTGGCGTTTTTCTTAGTATAGATGAGTGCCACAGCCAATACAATTGCCGTATAAACGACTAATCGCAGGTCGAACGAACCGCCTCCAAGTACCATGATCCATGCGGTAAAGGTCGTTCCGATGTTCGCACCCATGATGACAGAGATGGCTTGTGCCAGCGAGAGAATACCCGCCGAAACGAAGCTGACGGTCATAACAGTCGTTGCCGTAGATGATTGAACCGCGGCGGTAATGAACGCACCCGTTAATACACCTGAGAAGCGATTGGTAGTCATTGTGCCGAGTACGTTACTCAGTTTGCTACCGGCCATCTTCTGCAGACCTTCGGACATCACTTTCAGTCCGTACATTAACATTGCTACGGAACCGATAAGCGTAATAATCTGTAAAACTAATTGCATACTATAGCTTTGTTGTTAAATCCATCTATATACATTCGGAGATCTTTATCGAGCCGCACATGGCGTACCAACTCCGTTTCCTCGACTGCGGGTAAGCGGTCCAATGCCTCCGCGTCATACATATCCTGCTGACGCGCCCACGGGTCGATATTCATATATCCCACATTAAAGGACGTCATGTTCTGGAAGAAGTGAGAACCTTGCGAAGGCTCTATGCGGAAGTTTTCCAAACTGCATTCGGCAATCGCCTTAGCTTCGCTAATATCTCCCCATAGCACAGGGACGCCCAATGTAGGAATCTGAGAGCCCCAACGACCGAAACCGATAAGCAAGTACTGCTTGCCTTCCTCTCGCATGCGACTATTCCATTGACGAATCGTCTCTGCCATCTCGCGCGTACGCAAGAGATCAAAGGTGTCGCGCTTGAGATAGATTATATCCCGCACGTTTTCTATCTTTCCAATGCCTAATGCATTCCCGCTACGCAAGATCGCACCACTGTCGTCAATACTACTCCAGTCTACTTTTGCATTGAGGCTGTCCGCAGAGATAGGACGAATCTGCAGTACATGGAATATCTGCGGATCGCTCTCCAGATTGACAGCGAACTCTATTTCTACCGGACATTTGATTTCCTCCTGCGCCATCGCCAGCAACTGACGTACAATCTCCGCTAAGGGGAATGTGTTGAATTTCAGTTGCGGAGCAAAGGTCACTATTCTCGGGCCATCCGGATAACAAGAGTCCACGATGCGCATGTTCTCGCGGTCGTAAGTCGAAGCAATCAGTTTCAGACTCTCGAATTGCCCGCACTCGTGAATAGGAATACGCTCAAGGTTGACCGCATCGTCAATAGAAGTTTTGAATTTCTCGGGGTTCAGGCTCAGCGCTAACATGGACTGTTGTGTCTCGCGCATCGCCAAGTCCACGGTAGAGGTCTGTAGCACATTCTTCGGGTATTTGGGACTAAACCGCAATACCTGCTCGCCATCTACCACTACTTTGCCCAAGCCGTAAGCGACTTTCACTATGCCATCTTCAGGTTTCTCTTTGCCTACGGGGTAGAAATTGACGCTTCGAGCCACTCCGGAGATAACAGGGAAATAATAATTGCCTTCGGGTTCTCCGCACACCTCTTGCAGTACAATCGCCATTTTCTCTTCACTAAGCACGTTTCCCGTGGATGTGATATATCCTCTTGATGCCGCATAATAGACACTCGCATAAACGGACTTAATCGCTTTGCTGAGCAGCCTTAACTGCTGATCCTCGTTCTCCGTATGCGGTATCATATACGTGCTATAAACTCCCGCAAATGGCTGATAATACGAGTCCTCCAGTTTACTGGACGACCGCACGGCTAACGGTCTGTTGGTCACACGGATGAAATGTCGTAGCGCAACCGCCAGATCTTGAGGTAGCGCAGCTGACACAAACTCCGAGAGTATCTCTTCATCACTCAGATCCGCGTTAATGACGTATTGAAGGCCGTTATCATGGATAAAACGGTCAAAATACTCCGTAGTCAGGACCATCGTTCGCGGCACTAAGACGCGTATTCCTTCCCATCGGTCGTACAGGTTATTCTTCTGCAGCACATGATTGAGGAAAGCGAGTCCTCTACCCTTTCCGCCCATCGGACCTTCGCCCACGCGCGCAAACCAGATAGTATCGTTGTAGGTATCCGGAGAGTATTTAGCGACTACACCTAAGGCCTGATTAATACGATAATCGTGAATAAGACGGATGTTAAGCTGGCGGATATTTTCTATATCCGTGTCGTCTTGTATCTGAAGTGCACTCACCGGGTGTCCGACAGAGAACAGACCTCTGGCAAAGAGCCACTTGGAGAGGTAGTTATTATCGCTCAATCGCCGGAAAGCGGCAGGAGAGATGGTTGAGATTACTCGCTCAAAGGCCTCGAGGTCACTTGCTCGTGCTATTTCCCTGCCCGTTCGAGGATCTTTGGCGATAAAATCACCAAACCCGAACTCTGATTCGATGTATTCGCTTACCTCCTGTGTCAGCGTCTTTGAGGTCTTGATGACGAATCCTACTTTCAGTTGGCGTGCCACCGATCGCATGGACTCTTGCGAACTCTGCATCAGGAACGGCATCGTCGGATTATCTTCGCGAATCAACTTGCACAAGTCCACACCCGCATCCAGTTTCTCCGTTGCAGAGGGGTCTCCTTTATGCAGCACAAATCCAATATCGGAGATGACGCCGATGATATTCTTGCTGTAACGTTGGTATAGTTCCACAGCCTCGTCGTAGCAGGTAGCGAGTAGCATCTTCGGTCGTGCACGCTTACGCAACAACTGCTGTTTCTCATTGAGCGCATCGCGGATGGCGATACTATTCTGGTGCAGCACCAATTTATAGAGCAACGGCAGATAGGTTGAGTAATAACGTACCGAATCCTCCACTAACAGAATGGCTCGCACCCCTTCGTCCAGAATGTCGTGCGGCGCATTCATGCGGTCCTCTATCAGTTTGATAATAGCAATAATGAGGTCCGTGGAGTTATTCCAGTTGAAGAAATAATCGATGTCCGAGCGGTCGTGTTGCTCAATACGGTTGTATATCTCTTTGCTGAAAGCGGAGAGCAGCACTACCGGACATTCGGGCAAGAGTTGCTTGGCTTGTTTAGCAAAATCAAACACATCGATTTCGCCTACGCTATACATCGTTAATATGAGGTCGAAAGGTTCCTTTGTACCTTGTCCATCATCCCTTTGTCCATTGAGAAGCATCAAAGCTTCGAGCGTTGTTTCAGCGCGTACAATAGACGGCGGGTTGGAGAGGTTGAGTTCCGCATATTCTTGTGCTATCTGCACTTCTATGCGGCCGTCTTCCTCTAATGCAAAACTATCGTAGTTATTGCAAACCAGCAGAATGCGCTTCACGCGCCTCGCCATCAACGATGTATAATTACTTTCCACTAATCAACTAATCAACTATACTAATCCCTGTTCAACCATCGCATTAGCGACCTTCATAAAGCCGGCAATGTTAGCTCCTTTGACGTAATTGATATATCCGTCTTCTTCTGTTCCGTATTTGATGCAGGCTGCGTGTATATCCGCCATGATTCGGCGCAGTCGCTCATCCACTTCTTCCGCAGTCCATTTGAGACGCATACTATTCTGCGTCATCTCGAGCCCGCTGGTAGCCACGCCTCCGGCGTTGGATGCTTTGCCCGGACTATAGAGGATTTTCGCGTTCTGGAAGACTGCGATGGCTTCCGGCGTACTCGGCATATTAGCTCCTTCTGTCACGCAGAAACAGCCGTTCTTAATCAGGTTCTCTGCATCGGTTTTCTCAATCTCGTTCTGCGTAGCGCACGGCATAGCTATGTCGCAAGGTATACGCCAAGGCCGTTCTCCCGCAAAATACTGCGCTTGCGGATACTTGGTTACGTACTCTTTGATACGTCCACGGCGCACATTCTTCAATTCGAAGACGAATGCCATTTTCTCTTCGTTCAGGCCTTCCGGATCATAGATAAATCCGTCGGAGTCGCTAAGAGTCAGCACTTTAGCTCCAAGCCTCATCGCTTTTTGCGCAGCAAATTGCGCCACATTGCCGGCACCGGATATACATACGCGTTTTCCTTCAAACGATTCTCCACGCGTACCTAACATCGCTTGCGCGAAGTAGCAAGCGCCGTAACCGGTAGCCTCGGGACGCATGAGACTACCGCCCCATTGCTGTCCTTTGCCGGTTAATGTACCGGTGAACTCGTTCCGCAGACGTTTGTACTGACCAAACATAAATCCTATCTCACGACCGCCCACACCGATATCTCCTGCGGGAACATCCGTGTCAGCCCCTATATGGCGCTGTAACTCAGTCATGAACGATTGGCAGAAACGCATCACTTCGGCGTCGCTCTTGCCGCGTGGCGAGAAATCCGAACCGCCTTTGGCGCCACCCATTGGCAGGGTCGTCAGCGCGTTCTTGAAGGTCTGCTCGAAAGCAAGGAACTTCATAATTGACAGGTTCACAGAGGCATGGAAACGGATACCGCCTTTGTACGGACCGATGGCACTATTCATCTGCACACGGAAACCGCGGTTAATCTGCACCTCGCCCTGATCATCCATCCACGGCACGCGGAACATGATCACGCGTTCCGGTTCTACGATGCGTTCCATTATTTTCTGCTCGCGGAGATACGGATACGCCATAATCATCGGCGCAACCGACTCCACTACTTCTTTGACTGCTTGGTGAAACTCATGTTCACCAGGGTTCTTTGCGATGAGGTCCGCCATAAAAGCGTCCACATACATCTGCGTCTGTTTGTCCATAAGACTAATACTATTCAATGAGTTGTTTATTTCTATATCACCGTACCAAGCGTACTGACGCACCAAATAAAAAAATGAAGATTAATCTATGCGGATAAGCCCACTAATCCCTATGCTACCGGAAACATAAGGTTTATAGCCGAGTTTACTCGCATTTTCTTTGCTATATACCTCATCGGAAAGATTCCTCCATACCATATTGGTTCTATATTCAGTATTCCTAAAGACGATATCATATGTTGCATACGTGTAAACAGATTGCAGGTTTGTAATCGCTGCGAAATATTTCTCGCGGTCCGAGAATGTTTGGCTATTCTGTTTATTTACACAGTCCTTATAAGAATTGTAAAGAGTGCCTTCAAAAGTGTTCGGCTCAAGATCGAGTTCGTCATAAATCGCATTGTCCAACTTAATAAAGAAAGAGTGGTCTTGCGCCAAATCTTTGTTCATGACAAAGGAAATATCGAAAGTACTTAGATTACCATAGAAGCCATAACCAAGATACACCTCTGCAAAGATTCTATTGGAAGCCACTATTCTATTGTATCCCACGATTCTTTTGGGATCATCCTCTCCATTATAGTCTAAAATTCCTTGGAAATCTTCAGGTGCATTTAAGAAGTAGGTAGCAACACTGTTAATATACTTTTTCGGGGCACGTGCCGCCGGACTCAATGATGGTTCATCATCCGCTTTTCTGACAAAGCCGGCTTTTCTGAGGGCTTGGTCCACCTCATCGCGGGAGGCTCCTTTTTTGAGCAGAGATCGAAGAGTGGTTGCTGTTTTTTGGATGTTCTGTTCGTCATAGTTGGCATCAGCACCGCCGCCACAGGCAACCAACATCATCGTCGATGCAGCCAGGAAGAAATAGATAATCTTTTTCATAACTATACTTTATTTATTATTAAGCAATTGTTATTTCCCGTTTAACAATTTAATACAAATCGGCTGCAAAAGTAATAATTATTTTTCATATACGCAAGCGCGCGAACATTTTTTTGCCTAAAAATTTGCACAATTCAAAAATTTGTTGTATCTTCGTGGCGGATTTGAAGGAATGCTCATGGAGTATCCAATTTCCGTTCTGAAAGAGGCGTTTTCTTAGCCTCACGTTAGCCAAACATCCCCCTAATCACCCGGTAATCACCCTGTAATCACCCCGTAATCACCCCCTTTAGGTTGGTTGCCGGTAGGTAATTGATAGGTAATTTGTAATTGCCCATTTCTTAGCCCTAAAGGGCACGATTATTTGGCAAGCCAAATTTTGCCATTTGCCATTTGTAATTGCCCATTTGTAAATAAAAATAAATAAACACGGCGTATGCCGCCATAAACAGAGATAAAAAGGTAAATCAAAAACGCGGCGGGCGAGGGAAAGTAGAAAAAAAACAATAAAACCCCTCGACTTAGAATAGTTTACTATTCCGGCCATATTCTGGGTCGGCGATAAACCTAAAAAAATTTTTTATTGCTTCGCCTTGCGCGCAAGTGCTAAGTTCTAATTGTTGCAAGCAATGCTTGCGGTTACCTGCGGGGCAAGAAGCAATCAGCAATGAAAATTGCACCCTTCGGGGTGCTTTTTTTATCCCCTAATCCTCTAACCCACTAACCCTCTAAACTGAAAAAATGTGTTTTTTCTTAGCAAAGCACAATTTTTTCTTGCACAATTCAAAAAAAAGTATTACCTTTGCACCGGCAAAGGTGTGGGCCTTTTCCCTGTAGCGGTTTTCCCGCAAGCGGGAACACCTAGTGCTTGACGGGAACACTTAGTAGCCGCAAAAGAGTGTGGAATGAAAATCGCTTTTACTACAGAATTGCCCAAAGAAGGTTTCAGACGATTAGAAGCCTATCTTAACCATGGTCAACAGACAAGTTCCGCTGATTCTATTGAGCAGGGTTTGTCACCCACAGACAGATGGGCTGTGTTAGTAAGTGAAACAGGATGGCAGGAGGCAGAGATACTCGTGAGCACGTTCGATTATCAGGTGCCTCGAGAGATGATTGAGTCGATGCCTCATCTGCGTTTGATTGCCAATTTCGGAGCCGGGTTCAATAATATAGACCTTGAGGCATGCAAAGAACGCGGAATACGTGTTACGAACACTCCTCAGCCGGTAATTGAGCCGACAGCCGAACTGGCCTTTGCACTCATGATAGATGTGGCAAGGCGGGTGAGCGAGTTCGACCGGAATATTCGGATTAGGAATCATACGAATGATGGAATGAGCGCACCGGAGGTGCTCAATGATGCGGCAAAGCCGCTTAATGATGTGTTCGGGGTGATGCGGAACTTGAGTCATTCGCTGTATGGGAAGACGCTGGGTATCATCGGTATGGGGCGTATCGGTCAATCGCTGGCTCGCAGAGCGGCCGCAAGCGGTATGCGGATTATTTATCATAACAGGCATCGTTTAGAGGATGAACGGATTAGAGGATTAGAGGGTTTGACGGCGGAGTATGTGGATTTTCAGACACTCTTGCAAGATAGTGATTTTGTGAGTCTTAACCTACCCTATACGCCAGAAGTGCATCATCTGATCGGCAAACCGGAACTGGGTATGATGAAACGCACGGCGTTCCTTATCAATACCGCGCGTGGTGCGCACGTGGATGAAGAAGCGCTGGTGGAGGCGTTACAAAGCGGCATCATAGCCGGGGCAGCACTCGATGTCTATGAACACGAACCGCAAATTCATCCCGGTCTGCTGACATTGCCGAACGTCGTCCTATCGCCGCATACAGGCACAGGAACATGGGAAGGCCGGATAGCGATGTGCGAGAACGTAACAGACAACATTATTGCCTTTGCCGAAGGGCGAACGGACAATATGGATATTGTCATTTAATGTTTAGTGTTTAATGTTTAGTGAATTAGTGTTTAAATTTTAGATAGTATGAAAAAAATCATCCTTTTTGCGACCGCGCTGATGGTAGCGGGTTGCGGATTTATGAAAAACAGCACGAGTAGTAATCAACCCACGACCACTACTAACCAGCAAGCGGTAGTAGCCAGTTCCAACACCGCCAACACGGCCGGACAAGGAGCAGGCAACAACATCCTTGCGCTGTACAACCAGTACAAAGCGGATGGCAACAAGTTCGACTACAAGAACATGAACAACATCCTTAATACCGTTGGTTTAGTAGCCAACTGCGAGGGTCTGAAAGACAACTACAAAGACAAGACCTATCTTGCAGAGTTCGGCAAAGGTTTGATTGCTTCATCGCTTGGTCTCGTGACGCAGAATAACGTCAATAACGTCACCAACAGCCTGGTTAATATGGTTACCAGCAGCGAGGCTGTACAAAACGCCCAGACCAAAGTTAACGAAGGCGCTACAACGGCTGCCGGCTATGCCAATACCGCCGCTCAGTATGCGAACACAGCTGCTACGTACGCCAATTCCATCGGTTCCCTGCTCTCTTTATTCGGCAAGTAAGCCTAACTCCGACCCTTCTCTGAACGGAAGGGAATAATCATATGACAATAGTAGAAAGATTTTTGAAATACATCTCGTTTTGCACGACCAGCGACGAGAATACCGGCATGACGCCTTCCACGCCAGGACAGATGGAGTTTGCCCGCTATCTGGCGGACGAGTTGAGAGCCATCGGTCTGTCTGACGTGACGCTGGACGGGAACGGTTATATCATGGCCACGTTAGGGCCTAACCCCGACCCTTCCCTAAAAGGAAGAGAGAATATTCCCGTGATCGGGTTTATTGCGCATATGGATACCTCGCCGGATGCGAGTGGAAAGCACGTGAAAGCCAAAAGAGCCTACCCCCAACCCCTCCCTGAAGGGAAGGGAGTACAAATCGTACTGAATGAGAAAGAAGGTATTGTGCTTTCTTCCGAAACATACCCCGAGTTATTAAAATATGCCGGGCAGGAGATTATCGTGACTGATGGGACAACCCTTCTCGGCGCAGATGACAAAGCCGGTATAGCGGAGATAGTGACGGCGATGGAATATCTTATCCAACATCCGGAAATTCCCCATGGTAAGATACGTATCGGTTTCACGCCTGACGAAGAGATAGGCTGCGGAGCGGACCATTTCGATGTGAAAGCCTTTGGTGCAGACTTCGCTTACACCATGGATGGCGGCGCGATAGGTGAACTGGAATTCGAGAATTTCAATGCCGCGGCATGTAAGATTCATGTACACGGTCTCAACGTCCATCCGGGTAGTGCTTACCATAAAATGGTAAACTCGATGCGTATAGCCTATCAATTAGCGGTTATGCTGCCCCGTTGGGAGACGCCAGAACATACGCAGGGCTACGAAGGTTTTTATCACCTCATCGGCATGAACGGAACGGTGGAAGAGACGACACTCAGTTATATCATCCGTGACCATGACCGCGCGCGCTTTGAGAGCCGCAAACGCGAGTTGGAACACCTTGTTCGCAAGGTGAACCGCGAGTTTGGAGAAGGAACCGTTGAGATAGAGATGCGCGACCAGTACTATAACATGCGTGAGAAAATCGAACCTGTGATGTATATCATCGACCTTGCCAAAGAAGCGATGAAGGCAGTAGGCGTGACACCTGTTGTCAAGCCGATTCGCGGCGGTACAGACGGCGCAAGGCTTTCGTTTGAAGGACTTCCCTGCCCCAATATCTTTGCCGGTGGAGAGAACTTCCACAGCCGCTTTGAGTACCTGCCAATCAAATCTCTCGAGGCCGCCAAAGATGTGATTCTCGAGATTGTTCAAATGGTCGCCAAGGCGACGTTAAACCGTTAAACTGTTAAATCGTTAAACCGTTAAACTGTTAAATCGTTAAACCGTTAAAGAGTTATGTTAAAGACAACACCGTTTACAGATATTCATATTGCGTTAGGCGCCAAAATGGCAGAGTTTGCCGGCTTTAATATGCCTATTCAATACCCTACGGGTATCAACCAGGAACACATGATTGTTCGTGAAGGCGTCGGCGTTTTCGATGTCAGCCATATGGGCGAATTCTGGGTCAAAGGCGAGAAAGCTTTGGATTTTCTGCAGTATATAACTACCAACGACCTCTCCGTCATCGCGGCCGGCAAAGCACAATATACATGCATGCCTAACGGCAAAGGAGGTATCGTAGATGATTTAATCATCTATAAGTACTCCACCACCAAATATCTGATGGTCGTTAATGCCGGCAATATCGATAAAGACTGGGCGTGGGTCAACCGGATAGCATCCGGAGGCGAACCTTCCATGCGGAGCGACTGGGGTGACCTCAAACTGGAGAACGCCTCTGATCGTTACGGCCAGTTAGCCGTACAGGGTCCGAAAGCAGTTGAATTGCTTCAATTACTGACCGATGCCGACCTCAAGTCCATTGATTACTATGCATTCCGCGAGTGGAGTTTTGCGGGTGTACCGGGTGTTATTCTCTCTAATACCGGTTATACGGGCGCAGGAGGTTTCGAACTCTATTTCCCAGCAGAAAGAGGTATAGAGATATGGAATGCACTCTTCGAAGTAGGCAAACCATTCGGTTTGGCACCTATCGGTCTCGGCGCCCGCGATTCGTTGCGTTTGGAGAAATGGTACTGCCTCTACGGCCATGATATCGATGACACCACTTCACCGTTAGAAGCCGGTCTGGGTTGGATTACCAAACTCGATGCGAAAGAGTTTATCGACCGTGATTTCCTGCGCAAGCAGAAAGCCGAAGGCGTGAAGCGCAAACTGGTTCATTTTGAATGCCTTGAGCGCGCTATCCCTCGCAACGGTTATGAGATCTGCAACGAGGCCGGTGAAGTCATAGGAAACGTCACATCCGGTATCATGTTACCGAACACCAAGGTAGGTATTGGCATGGGGTATGTGAAGACCGAATACGCTAAAAAAGAGAATATTATCTACGTTCGCATCCGTGAGAAACTGCAACCGGCAAAAATAGTTTAGAGGATTAGCGGGTTAGCGGATTAGTGGTTATGGAAAAGAAAGTAGCGCTTGTTTTGGGTTCCGGTGGAGCAAGAGGATTGGCGCATATAGGTGCTATCGAAGCGCTGGAAGAACGAGGTTATACGATATCGAGTATAGCCGGTTGTTCCATGGGGTCCATCATTGCAGGTATGTATGCCGCGGGACAACTCAAGGAGGCCAAAGAATGGTTCCTTAGCGTGGATAAACAGCTCATATTGCGCATGATGGATATCAACCTGCTCAGCAGCAATTCGCTGGTGAAAGGGCAACGCATCATCAAAGAACTGGAGAAAGTGGTGCCGGACAGGCCTATTGAGCAACTCAACATCCCTTGTACGCTTGTAGCTACCGATTTGATTAACTCGGAGGAGGTGATTTTTCGCAAAGGTAGCCTCTTTGAGGCTGTGCGGGCGTCCATCAGTATTCCGCTTTTCTTCCAGCCTGTGCAGTTAGGGCAACGTTTGCTCGTGGACGGAGGAATCCTTAACCCGCTACCGCTGCATGTAGTTGAGCGCACCGAAGGAGATATCCTCGTGGCGATGGATATAAGCGGCAAAGACGTCATGCCGGTTGATAGCGATTATGAACCGATTGATGTGGATGGCAAACTGGCGGAGATAGGTGCCAAAGGGATAAACATTCCTAAATCCGTGGAGAAACAGTTGCGCCAATTGGGACACCGTGTGGATGTTATACGCCGACGGAGAGCGGAAGATCTTGGGCGGTATGTCAATTTCGTGGGTTTGTTAGACCGTATGAGCGACCTTCAAATCCAGCAGAACACCCTACTCTCGCTTCGTCTGACGCCTCCGGATGTACATGCCGTCATGCGTCAATACGCATACAACACCTTCGATTTTGACAAGGCGGAACAAATCATTGCAGACGGAAAAAGGCTGATGAACGAAGCATTAGACGCGTACGAACAGGCAGAGAAATGAAAGACCGACGTGAATTTATCATCCGCAAATCCATGGAGTTGTATGCGATCAATGGGTACCAAAACGTAAGTATTACGGATTTGCAGATTGCGCTCGATATGGGACGTGGTACCTTATATTATTATTTTAAGGACCAGGATGAATTGTTCCTAACCTGCATGGAGACCTATTTCCTGACCCCCAAACACCGGGTGCTGCAATCGATTCCGGAAACAGTAGGAATAGAGGATATGATTGAAGCGATGATGCGGTATCTCGGTACGCTGGAGGAAGCATTGATGAGTTTTGATAACAAGTCCATCAACACTTCCAATGTCAATGGTCTTATGTTCTCCGCTTGCAGCAAATTTCCTTCCTTCTCCCGGCGAGCCAAACGTTTGGCCATCAAAGAGCAGGACTTATGGCGCAAAGCGATACTAAATGATCAACGCACAGGACGCGCACGAAGAGGCATTGATGTCGAGCAGATAGCACTTATTTTCGCGCATGTCAAAAACTCCTATGATTCCGCACTCGGTATGGGGCAAATGAATTTCCAATTATTGCGAAAAACCTATACTGAATTGCATAAATTGATAAAAAATGAATAATTTTCCATATTTTGAACAAATATTCGAAAATAAAGCAGTACCTTTGCGTTGAAATTTAAAATTGATATGGGTACAAAACATTATTTTGCATATTTGCAGGACACAATGGCTCGTCGTTGGGATTGCCTGGCGTTGGAAGATCTTGACGGCGAAAACAAATATACCTATGCCGAGTTGGCAGCGGCAATTAAGAAGCTGCACGTGACTTGGCAGAAGTTGGGTATCAAAAAAGGAGATAAAATCGCTCTATGCGGTCGTAACTGCGCTAACTGGGGGTTGCTTTTCCTGGCTGTTGAGAGTTATAAGGCCGTGGTAGTGTCTATTCTGCCTGATTTCACGGCAGAGGGTATCTACTCGCTGGTGGATCACTCGGAGGCTACCCTGCTCTATGTAGGTCCGAACGTAAAGAAGAAAATTGACACCACGCAGATGAAAGGCCTGAAGGCCACTATCTTCATGGACGATTTCTCTATTGTGGATGCGGATAAGAAAGTGCAGAAGGCGTATGATGGCGTAGAGGCTGCTTTCGCCAAAGCATATCCCAACGGAGTTAAATTAGAAGACTTGCAACTGCCTACCGATAATCTTGACGAATTGGCAGTCATTAATTATACATCCGGCTCAACCGGCAACCCGAAAGGTGTGATGCTGAGCCATTTGAGCCTTTCCGGAAACGTTGATTTTGCATCGCATCGTATTCCTCATAAACCGGGTGACCGTGTGCTCTCCATGCTCCCGATCGCGCATATGTTCGGTTTGATGTTTGAGTTCCTTTATCAGGTATGCGAGGGTGCGGAGACCTATTTCCTGACGCAAGCCCCGACACCTACGGTATTAATGAAAGCTTTTGCGCAAGTAAAGCCGTTCATGATTCTTACCGTACCTCTGGTAGTGGAAAAAATCATCAAGAAAGGTGTACTGCCGAAGATCAGCAGCCCGCTGATGAAAGTATTATGGCGTACTCCGGGAATCAATCGTATTATACGCGGCAAAGTCAAAGAGGGTCTCGACAAGACTTTTGGCGGCCAACTCCGTTACCTGATTATCGGAGGAGCAGCGTTGAATGGAGAAGTGGAGCAAGTGCTACATGATATCAAGTTCCAGTACTGCGTCGGATATGGTATGACGGAATGTGGTCCGCTTATCAGCTACGAGGACTGGTGGGCTTATCGCTTCCATAGTTGCGGAAAAGACCTCCCGCAGTGCAAAGTACGTATCGACAGCGAAGATCCTATCCATAAAGACGGCGAGATCCAAGTAAAGGGTATCAATGTGATGATGGGTTATTACAAGAACGAGGAGGCGACGAAAGCTGTTTTCACCGAAGACGGATGGATGCGTACCGGAGACCTCGGTGTGCTGGACAAAGATGGAAATATCTTCATACACGGCCGTTCGAAGAACATGATTCTTGGCCCAAGCGGACAAAATATCTATCCTGAGGAACTGGAGGACAAACTGAACTCGCTGCCATGTGTCGTTGAATCCATTGTGGTGGACCGCGACCATAAACTTGTAGCACTCGTTTATCCGGATACCTCTGCGGATGGCAAGAAACTTCTCGGCACGAAAACGCTGACCCAACTCATGGAGGAAAACCGTATTCTGGTGAATAAAGCCCTCCCGCAGTACAGTCAAATCAGTGCCATCGAATTAGTAGCGCAAGAGTTTGAAAAAACGCCTAAGCGCTCTATCAAACGTTACTTATATAAGTAACGAACCCGCACTGCAGTGGGGTAACTGCAGTGTCTGTAAATAATTAAGTGAGTAAGTAGTGGACTCCTTTTTAGGAGTCAAAGCTTGCGCGAGACTGTGAAGCCTCGCGCTCGTTTTTTTTAGGCTATCTCTTGCATATGTGAAAAAAAAGCCGTAACTTTGCCCCCGAAAAAACAAATTGATTATGCAACGACATTATTTAGACTACTTAACAGACGTTGTGTCTCATCAATGGAATGATGCCGCGCTGACGGATTACAACGAGGACCACGAATATACGTTTGGCGAATTGGCTATTGAGATGCTTCGCCTGCATACTCTTTTTGAGTTGCTGGATATTAAACCCGGCGATAAAATCGCCCTTGCCGGGCGTAACTGCGCTAACTGGGCTGTAGCATATCTCGCTATCGCCTCTTATAGAGGCGTGTGCGTCAGCATACTTCAAGATTTTACGGCAGAGGACATCTGTCGCCTCTTGGACCACTCCGACTCGGAACTGCTTTTCGTAGGACCGTATGTATGGAAAGAGTTGCAGAACCAGCAGTTGCCGGCTAAACTGAAAGCGGCACTCTCGCTGACCGACTGGGCACCGCTTTATACCGCTCAAGGTATCGCGATGCCGAATAACAAAGCATGGGACAAAGCATTCAAAAACGCTTTCCCGCAAGGCATTGAGCCGGAGGACATCCATTTTTCTGCCGATCCGGATGAGCTGTCTTTAATCAACTATACCTCCGGTTCTACCGGTAGTCCCAAAGGGGTTATGCTCAATGGACGATCGCTCAGTAACAATGTGGAAGTAGGTATGAAAATGCTGCCTGTGGACCCGGGTCAACGGCTTGTTTCCATGCTTCCACTGGCGCATATGTTCGGACAGATATGCGAACTTCTCTACCCGCTTTGCTCCGGCACACATATCTTCTTCCTCACCAAATCACCTACCCCTTCCATCCTTCTCAAAGCGATGAAAGATGTGCAGCCATACCTTGTTGTCACAGTACCGCTGGTGATAGAGAAGATCTACAAGAAGAACCTCGACCCCATGCTCAGCCGACGCGTCATCCGTACTTTCTGGCATACGCCTATCATTGGGAATATACTTAAAAGCCGCGTCAAAAGCGGTCTTCGCAGTGCTTTTGGTGGCAAACTGCGCTATTTCATTTGCGGTGGAGCAGCCATGAATCCCGTGGTGGAGAAATGCCTCATGGATATTCATTTCCCGCTTTCTATCGGTTATGGAATGACGGAATGCGGCCCGCTTATCGGTGGCAACCCGCCGAAGTATTTTAAGGCTCGCTCGGGAGGTGTGCCGGTGATGAATATGGAAGTGCGGATTGATAATCCGAATCAAGCTGGCATTGGAGAGATTCTCGTCAAAGGCGAGAATCTAATGCTCGGATATTACAAGAACCCGGAAGCTACCAAGGCCGTATTCACCAAAGACGGATGGATGCGTACCGGTGACCTTGGGCGACTCGATAAGAAGCAGAATATCTATATCAAGGGACGCTGTAAGACGATGTTCCTTGGGGCTTCAGGACAGAATATCTACCCGGAGGAAATAGAGGATAAACTCAATAACCAGGAAGCCGTCGGTGAATCGCTCATCGTTGAGCGCGAAGGCAAACTCGTAGCACTGGTCTTCCCCGACGAGACCCTTACCAAACGCATGACGCTCGAGGAGATACAGCAGATTATGAAGGCGAACCTGGACAAACTCAACCACCTCATCCCGTCCTACAGCAAGGTTTCTAATATCGAGGTGCAGGACAAACCGTTTGAGCACACGCCTAAGAAATCCATCAAACGATTCCTCTATAAGTAAGCATATGCAAACCATCCTATTGAATTATAGACTCACAGCGCAAATCAAAAATAATCTAATATAAGCCATTATGAACAAATTCTTTGACGAATCAGGGTCTCTTGACATGGACAAACTGATTATGGAACGTCCTTCTTTTCAGCACCTTATGGAAGATGGTGTTGTGACCGATGAAAAAATAGAGGAACAGGGTCAGCATGTGAAGGACCTGGTTCTTCAGATGGAGCATGATTTCACACCGGAACAGATGGACCAAATCCATGAACTGGTGGCTGAAGTCAGCGTTCTTCTCACCCTTGCCGCCATCTCCGACCAACAAGGATGAAAATAGTGCAGCGTTGCTGCAAGAAGAAACACTTAGCAATGAAGAGAGCCGCCCGGAAAGGCGGCTCTCTTTCTCTCTATGAACGATTACTCGTTATTCCTGCATCTCGTCGGAAGCGGCGATCCATGACTTCGTTACATACGTAACTCGTGTAATGGTCGCGCTTCCTCCTCTCCCCAAGGATTTAAAATCCTCGGGGACCCCGATGGTTACTGCTCATTCATCAAAAGCTGCATTACAACTTTTGCTGAATACGCCACAGGCGTACCCGGACCGAAGATGGCGGCGACGCCGGCTTTGTAGAGGAAGTCGTAGTCCTGTGCGGGGATGACACCACCGGCGGTGACCATGATATCCGGACGGCCGAGTTTCTTGAGTTCCTCGATGACCTGCGGGATGAGGGTCTTGTGACCTGCCGCAAGCGAGGAGACACCCAGTACATGGACATCGTTCTCCACCGCCTGCTTGGCTGCCTCTGCCGGAGTCTGGAACAAGGGTCCCATATCGATCGTCAAACGCTGCGTTTAAGCGAGGGCAGAGGATATGCACTTGTATATATCCTATGCCGAGCGTAGCAGGGTCTCTAAGCCGTCATGCCGACAACTTGTTTGGCGGCTTTAATAAAAAGGCTTAGAGGTATATGGGAAAGGTACAGACTTCGTGCAGAGGCAGCACAAAACAGGCGTGACGATGGACATGGACGGGTGTATGCGTGGGGACAGGTCACAAGACCCTCATCCCGCGCAAGGTCATAGAAGGAGCACAAAAGAAAGTCGGGCGTCCGTACGGATAGCAGGGTCACGGTGGGGACAGCCCCGCGCGCAAGGACTACAGACTACGCAAAGGCGGTGTTGCCGCAGACATCTTCGGGCACAGGGCACACAAGGTTGGCTACGGAAAAATGGGTAATGGAAAGGATGCAAAAGAATAATACTTGTTTTTACAAGCAAAGGCAGGAGGCTGCACTCTGCAACCTCTCATTGTGAGAATACAGCCACACGCAAAGGAACAGCCCCAAAGAAAGTTTCCATAACACACAGCCGTGAGCAATGCGAACTCCTTATTGAAAGGGGGATAAAAATATGTCAAAGAACATTCGTGCGTATAACGCACTCCTCATTAAAGTTTTATGACTATTCACGCGGGTGTTGTGCATCATACTCCTGACCGCAGATGTGCCAATAATATGCACGCATCGTTTTGATACCGCGTGGATTGTTGCGTTGAGCAATGAAATCCATCTGGTCTTGTGTCAATTTGGAGAGATCCATACTACGCTGGCGAACCATCCCTGCAACCGTCTTGAACCGTTGACGTGCCCAAACAGAGTCCGCGCTGTTTGATTTTTGGATGTTTGTCTCGTCACGCAGATAGATGCGGTTGCACGAGTCACTTGTGGTAGCTGCCTTGCGGTGTGTTGCAAGCAACATTCGACCGTGTTTGTGCGGCTCTTTCTTTCCACACTTACACAATGCGCCGGATACATATTCTATACCGGATTGCCATACTACCTTAGCCATTGGATACAGACCATGCTTACCTCCGGTCTGCGTAGAGGGGATAAAGGTTAAATGAATTGGTGATTAGTGTAAATAATAACGTTTTGCTATGTGTTGCGACAGTTTAACAAGCCAGTACAGCACAAAGAGAATGGCGAAGGCGGCGCAATACTTGTAAAATGAGGGCACATATGGTTTCTCTACCGTTTCTGTCTTGGTTTCCGTCAAGGTAATAGTGTCTGTCTTGACGGTCTCGCGGTCACGCCAACGTGTGTGCCATTTCTCCAGATAGACCGTGTCTGCTCGAATGCGGACAAAGATACTATCATGCAGATAGATGCTGTCACGTTGGATGTTGTTCGAGACGTGGTTGGTGTTGGTGTCAGTCATTGTCTGTGTAGTCCGGCACGCTGTCAATAGCAGCACGCTCAGAAGGATAGCGGTCAGCGGTGGTAACATTGATATACAATTCTTCATGGGCTTTCTGCGCTTTTAAGAGTTGTTCAACAAGGGTTTGTTCAGTGTCTTTGGATTGCGACAATGTGAGTGACCACTCGGAGCGTTCGCCTACCAGTATACAACCGGCAGTATGGTCGCGTGTGTTCCCTGCGTGGATGCGTATACCTTCAAAGCCGGGTACGTAGCAGAGGATGGGTAACAATCTGCCGAACTTGGGTGACATAGTGACTTGCAGTTTGTACCAACCAACCGGGATGCAACCTTTCGGGTGCGTAGCATTGGGAACGGTAGGCGGTTCAAGCGTGCCACAAAAAGGCACACGGTCTATAAGCATTTTGCCGAGCGTCTCGGCGGGTGTGAACTTGTCACGGATTAAAGTAATAACCATATTCTTATTTTTTATAACGGTAATGATAATCTATTCCAATTAATGAACCAGCGAAAGTGAGTGTTTCACCGTAGGCTATGAGGAGTGAGGAATCAATGGTTCCTGCGGGCGGGAGTGCCAGCCCTGCTACAAGCAAGGCGCATCCGAAGATGCACATTGCCGTAGCGAAGAGAATTTGAAGACGTCTCATAACGGTTAGTCTCCTAATTTGGCATACTCTTGTGCGAAGACGTAGCCATAGAGGGAATAGTACTTCTTTTGATTCTTGAAGGCTTCTTCGTAGGTTGCACGCTTCGTTGCATCTGCGAGAGCAGCTTTGGCGTTGGTGCGTGCGGTCTTGAACTTGGCTTGTGCCGCCAGTTGGGTTGCGGTGGGTTCTTTGGTGGATGGGTTACAGATCTTTCCGCTAAACACTTTTCCGTTCTTACGGAAGAAATACATGTCAGAGTGACCACAGATTTTACCGCTCATGGACTCTACCAGTCCCATAGGTTTGATTTGACTCATTGCTTGTCGGCATTATTTAGACTCGTGCCGTGCGAGGGGTTAATAGGCTTAAACAAATAGACTGATTCTAAGATCGAGTGCAAAGGTACGACATTTTGAAAGCTCACTTTCCGTTTCGTGCAGTTTACTCAAGAGAGTTCCGTTTATTTCGCTTTCCTCCGTCATTTTTTTATTCTATGGGCAATTCGATATCCAATCGCTCACAAACAAGCCGGACTGCATGGGGAGGTAGGAGTTTCGTTCGATCTGTTACGCCCATTTGTCGCAATTCGTCTCGAAAGGGACGTATCCATTTAGAGAAAGTTCTCGTAGTTGTACCCGCCAAATCTGCCAGTTCGGATTTGGTTTTAGAAGTGTAATTTACAGAGGAAGCTGACAATACAGGGGATGGGATGCCCAATATTGCATGAATGGATAAAAGATGCTGCCGCAACTCGCTTAGTTGCTCGGATGTTAAAGTTGTTGATTTCATAACCGAAAGGATTTATGCTCGGCTTTGAAAGAGAATGCGCATTCATGGATATCCAAGCTTACAAAACCTTGCGGCTAATAAATTAAAATACACCAGACTTCATTTTTGAAATCTGGTGCAAAGTTCTGCATAATTTCTAAGTTGTGCAAATATTATTCAATTTAATTTACTCTCATGTAACATGCTGAAATAGAGCAAGATAAAAAGAAAAAGGATGAATCACAGAATTTAATCCATGTGATCCATCCAATATGGAGTCAAAAGAGAGAATAAAATTAGTCTTTTACGCTCAAATAATTGGTCGCCGTACCTACAGCAAGACCAATAATCGGTGCTAATTGAGGTGCAATTAGATTGTTCGGTAATCTTCCAAAGAATCCCTTGTCTCGTAAGTCTGCCACAAACTTAACAAAGTTCTGTTTATTATTAGCCGTAGAAGGATAGCACCATTGAGACAGCTCCTCAAAATGGTTCTTCTTCATATCATCCAAGTAATCGGATAATTCGCTTTGTTTGATTTCTATGAGTACTTCCGGCTGATGTACACCGGTCAGAACTTTCTTGCCGTGCCATTCCTCGTGCAGCACTTGCGCCAAGCAATTGGCATTATCTATCAGTTGTTTAACAGCGGCTTCTTCCGGAGAGAACTGAATCTTAACACTTGGCTTCTGCTGTTCCGTTTTCTTAATCAAATCCAAAATCAGTTCGTGCTTCCATTGTAGTTCAAGGAACTGACGATCAACATCTTTCCTACGGAAGAACATACGCGCAAAATTCTCCGGCGTTACATCCTCATTAAGCCCACCGCTGTGCTCGCGTATAACCCATAATTCTGGATAACCGTTTTTCATTTGTCCAAGCACATCTTCTTCCTGTTCATTCAGAAAATCAAGATATTCCCGCTGCGTCAACTTACGACCGGTGTACCCTTTCTTTATACGCCATTGATCAATCTCTATATCAATCGTACTTTGTATTTCTTCTTGTATCTCCTCACGGATAGCGAAATACTCGTGTAATGGCAGTTCCGTATAGTAATGCTCTATATCTTGCTTATTCTCGTCCGTTAGTATTTCCGAAAAGTTACCTGTCCGAATAAAATGGATATCTTGCGCATCTCGCATTAATACAACGCGCAACACCTCCAATGCTCTCTGGAGTTCGTTGATAATATCGTATGCTGAATACTGATTGACGATTTCGTATATTTGCGATAGAGACGAAACAAATCCATCCTTCGCCTGATCAATCAACTCATTATTCACCTTCAGCGCCAAACGATGTTCCAACAGATTTCGACGGATAGATGTGTTGTAAATGCTATCAGAAGGATCAACCGATAACGTAGCCAGCTTTTGCGGTTCAGTCAAATCTTCATGTGCCGCATTGAAGACAGTTTTGAATTTATATTTACCGTTAGGTTTGACACAATCTGCGCCCCATATTCTTTCTACAACAGGCAACTTCGATAACAACTGTTTAGAGGAATACGCATCTTTTATCTTCTGCGCATATGTGTCCGCATTCTCGGCATTGACAAGGAAGTAAACATCGCTCAGTTCGCGCTGCATATCTTCTATAAGCACGATATTTTGCAAGTTCTGGCGCAACGAGTTTTCGCCAAAATAGGACGATAGCGTTTCTTCCCGTTGTGCGTCTAACTGACCGGCTATGTCGTACAACTCGGATGCCAGCATCACTCCATGCAATCTATCTACGAACGGCAAAGCAGATGAATTGGTATCTCTCAATTCATTGCACAAGGTACCGATACGCTCGATAGTAGTAGCAATATGTTCTGCGGTTATGACCATTCAGTTGGCATTTGTTGTATGATTTCGCCTTGCAATAGTTTTCCGTTAGCGTGTTTGTTACGTTTAATTCCGTCCTGTCCCCAAGTTCCCCATTGCTTGAAGAAGAATGCGATATGATGTTGCTCGCATTGGTTCTTGATTCCGATAATCCAATCTTCTTTGATTGGACGTGCCTGCATTCCGCTCTCACCACCGACTATTACCCAGTTAATACCGGTCAGATCCATTTCACCCAAATCTTCAATCAGCGGTTCGCAACTCAAGAATCGGACCGGCGCATGCAATCCACGCAAATAGTCGATCCTAAATTTATTGCGTTGCGACTCCACAGTCGTTCCCAACCATACATTCAGCGGCACATCATGCGTGGTAAAGTACTCGTGCAATCGTTCAGGACGTTTGGTCAGTATCTGATAGCGGTGTTGCGGTGTTGCCACAATAGTTTCCATCACGCGGTCTATGAAATCATACGGCACTTTCTCATGGAACAAATCGCCCATTGAGCATACAAATATATTATGCGGTTTTGCCCAAGTCTTCGGTTCGTCTAATGATTCCGGATGAATGGTCAATTGAAAAGCATTCTTGTATTTGACTTGCCCCATTCCCTTTAATCTGCGCGCCATGACCTCAGCATAGCAATGCAAACATCCTTCCGACTTCTTGGTGCAGCCGGTTACAGGATTCCACGTCTTATCCGTCCATTCAATTTTTGTTTCAGCCATGCTATTTAAAAGTAATAATACATTCTTTAATAAGAAGCACTTTTTCTCTGTGATTCTTGTTGTCTTTTATCACTGCCGTGATCTTTTCCTCATTGTATAGTTGACGCAACGCAGCAGTATAGTGTGTACGTGCAAACATATTCTCCGTTTGATGCTGGCTAAACAAAGATTCGGCGTCAAGGGTCTTTCCTGCAAAGCATTTTAATAACTCTGCTTTAAGCGCATCCAGATTCTCTTGTTTAAAGTCATCACCAAACATATCTGCATGAATGACCGTTTGCGGATCAAACGTGTACGTAACATAATCGCCGGTAGTAAACGAGCGTTCAACATTAGCAAACCTGCTATATACTTGCTTAATTAAATCAAATCCTTTTGCTCCTTTCGTGATATGAAGCAAATAATGGCTTGGAGTTGGTTGTTCCTCTTCTCTAAAAAGAAATGCAGAAAAAAATACTCTACCATTTAATACCTTTTGGAATTCTGCGCCTAAGTTATCAATAATAAACTTATGGCGTTCCTCAACCGGTCCAGATATTAATTTCTTGTTGTCTTTTATAGTTTGATATGTTAATGGGAATATAGTCTTTAGATCATCCTGAAACATTTCATTCTCAAACGCAGCATTTAAACGCTTAGTGTTCACGAAGATAAATACTTCATTCCCCCAATAAGTTAGGAATTTAGCAAGAACACTTGTGTTAATATGCTTGTATCCAAACGGGTCTATAAATAGTAATGACGGACATTCATTATAGAAACCTTCCATGGTGTTTTTTGTCAAGAACTCGTCTATTTTGGGCCATTCACCAAAGACTCGGTTTGCAAAGAATGGTTTATAGCGGAATGTCCCATCCGGATAGTTAGCTTCAAAGTTTTCTTTTAATATATCGCCATACAACATATCGTTAAAGACCATCCAAACTCTATCTCTTAAGTAAGAATCCTTTGCGCACTTGCCAGCTACAAGCAGTGGAGTTGACAAACCACCATCTTCGTACATACCAGGACCTGCAAACATATCATAGTACCCGAATTTCTTGGGCACATGCCGCTTGCCTATTATTTTGCAATAGGAAGGGAAATACTCCGAGATGATTGTCGCTTTTACCCTCGAAGAATCCGTCTGCTGTTTAAAAAAATCCTTATTGTCAGTTGCCATAGATTGTATGCAATAATTCAATAGTAAAGTGATTTTTACCCAATCTATAATAGTCCTGCCATATAAACTGGCACCAACATAGTGTCTCCGTCCATGCGGAGATCTTTCGTATATAACAAGTACCTATTACTAATTCTTGATGAATATTTTTCACAAAATGCGTCCAATGATGCGTGCGTTTTATATCCAGATGATTTTACTTCAACCGGACAAATTTTCTTCCCACGAGACAACATAAAATCAATCTCATAGTTATGCTTTTTGTCTTTCGGAAATGTGTAATAGAACAACTCATTTCCAGCTGCAGTAAGCATCTGTGCAATAAGATTTTCGTATATATAACCAAGATTTGCTTCTAGTTTGTCGCTCAACAGTTTATCATAGATAACATTTTCTGTGTATTCTTTATCCCAGAAACATAGCGTTACAAACAGCCCTGTATCTGCTACAAACATTTTATAGCGTTCCGGATCTTTATTCAAGGACATACCTACATTGGGATCTGTACAATGATAACTGAATAACACAGTCTTACTTTGTTCCAAATCTTGCAGCAATTCATTCATCTTTGTTTCTGTCTGTCGGCCAATAACAGTATATGGCTGGTAACGCGACTCATTATTGCTTAATTGCGCAGGGATGTTCTTGAATAGGCGTTCTGCATTCCCGCTGGCATCTAATTTCTGGAAATCATCCAGATATAATTGGATTATATTGCGTTTTGTCTTATCTACCAGGCTCAAATTATTCGTGTCAAGAAAAGTGTTTACTGCCTGAGGCATTCCACCAACAAGCATGTATAATCGCAGCTCACGCATTTGCTTGCGAGTGACTCCGTCTCCTATAGACATACGGGCATCAAACTGTTGTTTCAGTAGCGGAATGGTTGCTGTATCCCCCAATGCCCAACGGAACTCTTCATAGTCCATTGGCAACATCGCAATACGATTTTCCTCACTCGGAATAGTAATCTTTTGGGTGTTCTTTTTGATACTGATGAGTGATCCTGTCTCTATATAGTCATACCGTCCGTCTTTGACAAGGTATTTGATTGCCTGACGCGCACGGGGACAATTCTGTACTTCATCAAAAATGATTACGGATTTACGAATGTGGAGTGTCACATTATAATGTTGCTGCAACCTTACAAATATCCGATCCAGATTCATTAAATTATTCCATAAATCCAATATCTCTTGATCCGCTTCGTTGAAATCAATGAGTATATACGATTCGTACTCTTGCCGTGCGAACAACTCTACAATTGTTGACTTGCCTACGCGGCGCGCACCCTCCACCAAAATGGCAGTACTACCATTTGCTGTCTGCTTCCACTCTAACAATTGCTGATAAATCTTGCGTTTAAATACTCGTTCCATATACTCATCTTAAAAAACGCTGCAAAGATACAAAAAATTTTCCTATCCCGCAAATTTTAGAAGCAAAAACTTGCACTATCCCGCAAATTTTTCCAATTTTAGCGGTTCTCTAGTATTTTAAAGCAATAAACACACTCTATATTATATACTAAATAAGCTACAGGAATAGGTCTCATGAGCACTATCCCGCAAATTTTGCAAGCCAAAACATGCACTATCCCCAAAATGTTTCGAGGCAAGATATTCACTGAGCGTAAAATTGGTAGGAGCGAAAAATACTCTGAGCGTAAGATTTACATCATGTCCCTTTGTTGGAGGGCATCCAACCTAATGAACGATGTTGTAACCGACTATTAGTCGGAGCTAATGAACAAAGTACGCCGGATAATATCCAGCAAAATAAACAAAGCAACCTGACTGATAGTTTGGAAAACATGAAGAATCTTTGAAAATGGCATAGATATGGTATGTTTATTGGAGAGTCAAAAATATGGATTATGATATATGGATATATCCGCGTAAGTTCTGACAAGCAGACGGTCGAGAACCAGCGGTTTGAGATTGAACGGTTCTGCAAAGTGAATAATCTGCACATTGACGGTTGGATTGAAGAAACGATCTCCGGCACAAAGGCTTACAACAAACGACAGTTGGGAGTGCTCCTAAAGAAAGTAGAGAAAGAGGATGTGATAATTTGCTCAGAGTTGTCACGGCTTGGACGATCGCTATTTATGATTATGGAGATACTGAGTATCTGCATGAAGAAGGAGTGTCGTGTGTGGACGATCAAGGACAACTATCGGCTGGGGGATGATATACAGAGCAAAGTGTTAGCTTTTGCGTTCGGGCTGTCGGCAGAGATTGAGCGCAATCTGATTAGTCAGCGTACGAAGGAAGCGTTGGCAAGGAAACGTGCTGAAGGTGGTAAGTGGTGGCACGATAGAGGGCAACGTTTGCGGTTGAATCCGAAGTGTGTATCTCGGCATAAGTGGATAGAAGAACAATTATACAAGGGTACCTCCAAAACCATCATTGCGAAGCGTTTGCATATCAGCACATGCACTTTGTATCGCTATCTAACCTACACGGGGTTGTATGTGCCTCAACATTGCATTCGAGAGTGCTGGGCAAAATACGGCATCTTTCGTTGACCCTCAAAGCAAGGCTTCGACATCGTTATCGGCAACCCGCCTTATTTGACAGTAAAACGAAGTGCTTTCCCTATGTACGAGTGGAATACAGACCTGTATAAAATGTTCTTTGAACTAGGGATAAAGCATTTAATGAACGATTCTGGACTATTGATATATATAACGCCAAAGTTCTATTTAGTAAATCTTGATGATGAAAGAATGCGCAACTATTTTATGGATAATATGCGCGTAGACTTTTTGTCGTTTTGTAATCCATTTGATGTTGTTACAGAGAATGTAATTACAATGGTAAGAAAAGACAAAAGCATGCAACCTTCTGTAAAAGTTTTTCGGCAAAATGAGGAGTCGAAAGTTTTCGAAGAAGATTTGCCTTTGGATCTGATATTTGCCAAAACAAATTTACATAAAGAATGGGTAACAGGCATTGATGGTAATGTACTTGCGATTTTGACAAAAATGGAATCTCAACTGAAGTTGAAAGATATTTCTCTTTCAAAACGAGGAGCGGAGATATCTAAAAACGATATGCGTGCTACCCAAACAGGTATTCCTTCTTTAATTGGGCAGGACATGAAAAAGTATTCCATCATTTGGGACAATACATATCTTGATTTGAAACATAAAGAATATCGTAGATTACATTCATTCTTCTCCGTTGAAATGATATATCTAAGACGAGTAGATGTGTGTTTGGAAGCAACTATCGCAGAAATTGCATATGGGTTCAATAAAAACGTTTACGGAATTAGAATTAATGAACAAAAGGGCTATAACAGAAAGTTTGTATTGGCTCTATTGAATTCTAAAGCTCTTGATTATTATTATAGAAAGAAGTTTTCAACTAAGAAAGAAGATGTATTTCCAGAAATACAAACATACCTATATGAGCAATTACCTATACCGGAAGCGACGTCCACTAAACAACAGCCAATAGTTGAATTAGTAGATACTATTCTCGAAAAGAAAAAGCAAAATCCTCAAACCGACACTTCGGTTGAGGAAAATGCTATAGATCAGTTGGTATATCAACTCTATGGACTATCAAGAGAAGAGATACGAATTATTGAAAAGGGATAGACTCATTCTCCTGCCATCCGGAATTCCAATTCGTAATTCTTGATGAACTCGGTTTCATCTTTGGTTAATCCATATAGAGGACATATATAATCATCGATTTCGTCAATAATAGACTTAGAGCGGACTATCTTATATTCTTTAAAAGAATCAACATTGTAAGAGGACTCACCGGAAGTAGTCCTATTGTTAGCATTTGCTTCAATATCTTTCAAATAACGAGCATATAGTTTGTCGAGAAAATCAATATTCTCAGCAGTGAGATTAGGTATAGTAAAGTTCTCTACTTCGTATGACTTCCAATTTAGGTTGTCAGAGAAAATCTGATAGAACCAAAATGACAAATTGCTACTAAGAATACAACCAATTGCATTTGCAAGTTTTTCGTCATTGAAATAAATAGCTTTTTCAGCAGAAGACCCCGTGCTATAATTTGTTATCACTTTAAAATAGCGGCCACCTGCAAACCTATAATAGATAGGATAACCTTCCTTTGAGATTAAATTACCCAACTTGGGCAATGAAAGAATGGTTTTTAATATTTGCTTTTCTAAAGTGGTTCCAATTTTTGGTATTCTACCTACTAAAGTTAATCCATTCACCTCAACAAACTGCAAATTGTCAACAAGTTTCTTTAGACTAAAGTCATTGCCTTTCTTACGATGCATTTTAGTCGTGTATATTTGTTCGCATGGTGACATCGTTTTCTCAAACCTTATGATAGATGTATTTACCATTGCATTGGGGAATACAGGTTCAGGACGAACAGCATAGGACGACACCTTTATAGATTGACAATTATCCATTAGCAGCTTATGTACTCCCGTCAATGCCTCGCTTGATGTGAATGAGATGGGCACAATATATGTAAGTGTTGCGTCAGGTCTCAACATATTATATCCCATTTCTATGAATAGAGTATAGGTGTCTAATGAGCCTTTCTGAACACCTTTAATTGTCTGGGAAGTGACATATATCTTTTTATAAACTGCCTTGTCCTCCTCACTTAATTTAGCTCCATACGGCGGGTTGCCGATAACGATGTCGAAGCCTTGCTTTGAGGGTCGAGAGATACCGATACCGAACATCCACTCGGCATCAAAGAATGGAGAGTCTGCATTTTGGTCGTATGGATCCCAATTGGTTACTTGTTTGACCGCTTCAAAGAAACCATCTTGTGTAGTCTTGTTTTCTTCACGGCGTATATCTGCTTGTGCACTACGAATACGTGCATTCAGTTCGTCACGTTTCTCTTTGTTTATATTGCGGCGGAAAATAGTCGGTTCACCCGTATCAAATAAAGATGTCTGCGTAACCATCTCATCTACCCAATAATCTTCTTTGTATTTGGGTAATTCTGCTTCACACTCCTCGATAACATTGCGCAAACGTGCTATCTTTTCTTCGTCCGGCTTGGAGGCTTGTTCTATGATGTATTTCTGTATTTGCTCACATAGTTTTCTATCCTCTTTACGAATCTCCATTTTTCTCCGCGTATGACGAACTTCCAAAATAGATTTACGCAAACCTAATAAACGCTCCTTCATTTCTTGCAAGGCATCATCATGCAGCAAATCATTATCAAATTCTTTCACTTTTGCCGGCATGAGTGAGTTGGCTGCTACGAATTTGGTTTCGAGGTTAGGAAGAGGTATTATACCTAAGTTTGGTTTTGTCTCGTCTTTTTCGCAATCACAAATGAGCGATATAAAGAAACGCAATTTGCATATGAGCATTGCTATGGCTTGAATGTCTATACCATATATACAATCTTTCAGCAATTGCAGTTTGGTCTCATAACGATTGAATTTTTCTCCCTCAAGATGTCCGATCAATTCAGTAATGCGCAATAATATACCCATCGGGAATGCTCCTGAACCGCAAGCGGGATCAAGCACTTTGACAGAGCGTAAATCGTTATCAATTTTCTCTGCTACAGAGGATGAGGACACTTTGCCATCCGCAAAGAGACTATCAACTTCCTCTTTATTGTTCTGACATTCTCCTGTAAGATACGCTTTAAGCGATTCATCTACCATGTAATCAACAATCTCACGTGGCGTATAGTAAGAACCTGTAGATTTCCGTGCAGATTGTTGTGTATCGGGGTTGTAATCGGCGAGGAGGTTTTCAAAGACGCGTCCCAACAATTCTGGATCAAGCGAAACCTCTGCATCTGTCGTGGTGTTCTCTTCTACCGTGAAATTATATTGCTTGAATAACTCTATTAAGCCGATTACTTGTACCTCTCCTGTCTCTACCGTTACTTTAGTCGGTTTATCCAAGAAGAATAATTCATTTGGAATAAATGCACGGTATTTAAAGTTTTTCTTGTTTTCGGACAATTTGTCGTGTGTGCTGAAACCATCATAATACGTAATCGGGCGATACTTTCCATTTTCATTCAAATCAAATTTATCCAAGCACTCAAACAAACCACCATTGAGGTATGGGATAGATGAAAATATTTTCAGCACCTCTTCTTCCTTCTTGTCTTCTGGGAAAGTAAACCAAGATTGACGTTTATTATCACGATATAAAGTCTTCACACCATAACTTTCTCCCTTCCCTTGAAAACTTGGTTGTATAAAGGCGCGTTTATCTTGCTCTTGGTTGAGGGTTGCGAAGAATAGGTTTTGCAATATAGCGTTGTAGTAGTTACCTTGTTTTGACGATAGAGGGTCGAAATCTCTAAGGATAGTTTTGAGATAATCCGTATCAAACAGATAATTCGGGACCAAATGTTTTTGCTTGATAAACCAGACAAAGAGCATACGCGTAATGAGGCGTATCATCTTTATCTCCATCTTGTCTCTATCGTCATCAACTGTTTGCGGATTATTCGGGAAAGTAACACCTGTTTTGCTATCCTTTGCCCAAAGATACCAGTTGAACAGTTTCTCGTAAAACTCTTTAGTGAGGGCCTCAACAGAGAACGCGTCTTTGATGGTAAGGAATGCTATGCCGTCAGATTGAAGTTTCTCAAAACGATTAACTGCGGTATTGTAATAGTTATTCTTATCGCCAAAGACAAAGGTGTATCGTTTAGGGGCAGTATTCTCGCCTTTTATGTCGCAGATAAAAGACAAGCGCCAATTATCCCCGTCATCAAACACAACTAAGGCTGCATCTACAAGATAACGCAGATACGGTCTAATCAGTTCACGCAGACCCACACGACGCTTCTTTACCGAGGAATTTAGTTTAAGATAGAATAATCCTATCTCATAATTATCTGTCGTCTTCTTTTGACCAAGATAATAGCCTTTCCCTTCTTCAGGAGCGATATCTAACAATTCAGGAGTTTTGCGGATTGTCTGTGCCCCAAAATATGAAATAAGAAACTTCGTCCACTCTTGGAGGTTGAACTTGTTTTGGAATAACTGACGGAATTGGTTTGCACTATACATGGCAATACAATTTATTCAAATGTCTCTGAGGTTATAATTTCGGATTGGTGGAACTGCTCATTGCGTTCAAATTTCTCGCGACTAATATAGTAATGGTCGTAGAGATTTTCAAGTTTTAAGGCGAACATTGGCTTGAGTTCACTTGTCTTTGTTCCAGCTCTATTCAGGCGGTTCAGTTCTCGATTAAGACGCGTGAGATTAAGCGTAAGCATAGAGAACATGCCTTCGTTGACATATTGTTCAAGCGTAACAATTTTATCATAAATCTCATCACTTTCAAACATGCGTTTCATCATGCGCAGAAGAGCAAGTGCGGTTTGGGCATTATGGTCTTTCTGCCGCTCGATGATAGATGATTCTACAGTTTCGCCAGCAATTTCTTCGGCATTCTGATATGCTTCATAAGCCTTGTGTACATGATCATAATGCAATTCTTTTATGGCTTCAAAAATACCCGGTTGCTCGTCTTTTTTAGCACGGAGACAATCGACGGCATCAAGGAACTCGATTTGAGTAGGTTGCTCTGCTCCTTTGACCAAATAGAATTGCGAGCGCTTACCGGTGGTAATATATACGATACTCGATTGTGATTCTGCTTTAGCTGGGCGGTCCTCCGCTCTGCGTATCGTACGGCTTTTACAAGGCAAGGACTTAATCCGCTTGTAGAGGTCAGGATCTGTTTGGTACAATTCACGAACCTCACGAAGCAATTCTAACTGCTTATCTACATTATCACGCACTTTGTCATCAAAGAGCTGGAACTCACGAAGCATCTCTTCACGTGAATAGACTTGTGCATCTTCTCCAAGTGCTGAATGGAAACTCTGCAACTTGATAAGTGCGTTACGATAAAGTTGTATCTGCTCGTCACCTTTCTTAGACGGATAGAACATGTAATTATATATATGGTCGGAGGTGGAACCGATACGATTGACACGACCAATACGTTGCATTAGACGTGTTGCATTCCAAGGAGAATCATAATTGACAATAACATTGGAGCGATGGAGGTTCACACCCTCTGCCAATACATCTGAAGAGATGATGATGTTGTATTTGTTTTTCTTCTCTCCTGTATAATTGGCATCAAAGTTCTCGCGAATATCATCCAATACGTTCTTGCGGTTGGAAGCACTAACGACGAGTATATCTGTGCGGTGGAGGTCGTTTTTGAGTTTTTCTCCTAGATAGTTAATTGTATCAACGCTCTCAGAGAAGATAACCAGCTTGCCCTCTTTGTTAAGTTCAACCATTTCCCCTTTGTTATTCATTTTCTCTTTATCAAAGAGTTCGTTTTCGAGATAAAGTTTGAACAGGTCATATTTCGGGTCTTTCTCTACGGCATTCCATTGCTCGGCAAGTTCTTGCAGTTTTTTCTGATCTTCCTTAAGTAGGCGGATGTATTCTGGATTGAAATCACCCTGCGTAAACAAAATTTCGTCTTTGTCATATCCGTACGCAAGAGCTTTTTCAAGAATCTGGTCAAACTCAATATCGTTTGCCATCATTCCTTTGACATCAATCTCAGGTGCGATTAATATCTGATTTTCTTCCCACATCCGAATCATATCATTGGTAATACGTTGGAAAGTGGCAAGAGAACGTTTGAAGGCATAGAAACTACTTTCAAGTCGTTTTACCATGTGTACGCGGAAAATACCGGAGAACACTTCGGCAAACTGAATAGCGTTACGATATTTAGCCGCTTTTTCTCCAATGACAAACTCAATGGCACGATAACGGGCATAATGCAGACCTGTTCCCTGTGGATTGTTTTCTAAATTGGGTGTATCAGTAAGTAAGCGAATAGTCTCATAGAACAAATCACTCAAATTATCTTCCAATTGATATTCGCATTCATTGGGTTGTTCTACTTGCGGGAAGTGTACTCCTTGCGCTTGGAGATCGGCGCGATACTCATCGTTTTGCCACAAGTTCTTACGAGTTCTGCGCACGAGTATCTTATCCAACACGCGTGTACGCATTTCTTCATAGATACTATCGGCTTCTGCTGTTATTTCTGCGTTCTCTGTCTTTCCACGCTTACGCATCAATTCGTTGTAACGTTGAATCCACGGTTGGAATAATAGTGTGATATTGCTCACACCGTCCAACGTCGGTCGACGCGCATTTTGGAACAGAAGAATAAGATTACGGAAATCTTCCGGACGGTTATTGAGAGGAGTTGCGGAAAGCAGCATTACTTTCTTTTGTATGCCTTCAATAAGTCCTTCATTGACACGCGGAGTTTTGCAAATACGTTGTAACTCATCGTATCTGCCGGAAGTATCTGTGCGGAAATTGTGAGCCTCATCCACGATAACAAGATCAAACTCTTCTGCCCCATTAAAATCACCATCACCTTCAAGGACTTTCTTCAAGCTACCATTAGTGATGAACTTGGTGTATTTTTTCAATTTGAAGTTCTTGAAGGTCTCTTCCCAGTTCTCCTTGACGGCTGGCGGATATATTACCAGTATACGGGTATTCTTGCCGTTTTCCTCGACAAAGCGTTTTGCCACCATCGCAGCAACGATAGTTTTTCCAGTTCCGACCACATCTGCAAGGAAGAATCCATTATACTCTTTGAGCATTTGAAAACCTTGAATAACCGCGTCTTTCTGATATTTCAAGTCCATATAGCCTGGTGGCAATTCAATAGTGAAATCGTCTTCTACTTGGTTGCCAAAAGCGTCAATCAGCACTTTGATAAATATTTCGTATGGTGTTGGCAGTTCTTCGAGGTGGGTCTGCTTGCGAACTCGCTGAATATCTTCCGGAGTTATTTCAATACTCTCTGCCCAAAGTTTCTCAAATTCATCCTTGCAATATGCCACATCGTCATAGTCCTTTATTTCGACATTGAGTTCATATCGCGGCGGTTCGGTAATACCTAATCCTGCCTCCGATATATTAGAAGATCCCATAATTACACGCCCATCCGTGTGCTCGCTGAAATTAGCGGGAAGACAGATGTAAAATTTAGCATGCAAGTTCTTGGAGTTGTGTATGCGCATTTGCACTTTTCCGGAAATTATATCCTCGCAAAGTTGAATGATGCCATTCTCCACTTCTTCGCTGTAATTAGCCTCTTTCACGTCTTTTATGAAAGTATCAGCGTATTGGCGTTTGGCTTCGTCGCTATCAGCTCCGAAAAACATCATTCCTTGCTGATGCTTATGCCAAACGTTGTCGATGTTAATACCGACAAGAATGCGTATCTCTTGCACACTTTCCAATTCTTTACGCAACTTGAAATAGCCAGAGGAGCGGAAATATCCCACTACTGCGAGGAAAGTATCAAAGTTGGGCATTCCCTCTACAATGCCTTTGAATTTATTGAATAGAGGGGAGTCAACATTATTAAAAAACTTGCTGCTCATATAATGATGGTGTTTATATCAATCAAATATGTGTGTATTGCTCTTCTCTCGTCCATTCTCGCTCAAGAACAAGGTGAAAGACGGAGAGAGAAACAAAGGACAACTACTTATTTTCAATTTCGTCAATGCGTTTTTGTACTCTGTCTTTAAGAATTGTTGTGCGGTTTAGCCACTCTTTAAAGACAGTTACAGCATGAGCAAATTTTTCGTATATAAAAGTGGCAAGAATTGATGATAGCAAGCCGATTATTATTTGCCCTTCTATTTCCAGAGAAACATCAGTGGAATGAAATAAATAGCATAACACACCTATTACAATAGCAATAATTACTATAGGCCATACAATACACCGGAATATCATTTTTGTTAGCATCTTTCGATATTCTTCGATGTATATTCTTTCTTCAAATGCATCTTTGAAATTTTGTTTTCCACGAGTCTCTTTCTTCAGACCTAATTTTACACTATCCAGTTCTTCATCTTTTTTCGATATCTCTGACCGCAAAGACAACTCTGATGCCGTGATGGTATCATTTATAAATAATCTCAATTCTTCCTCCGGCAACCCTTTTACCATTTTCTCATGAGCCTGCCAAGCGATACGCTCTGTCTCCTCTTCTGTTAATTTTGCTATTCTGTTGTTGAGTTTGTATAATTCATATAATTGACATTGTGTGAATGTTTGCTCGTGAGGGAACAAGTTATGTCTAATCAAAGTGGCATATAATGCAGTATATTCAGAAGAATCAGTAATCGAACCACCATTAGTGGCTAATACATTCAACAATGTATCAATGCCGATTGCTAATGGTAACCCATTATCCAAAGGTTGATTCTTAGAATATGCGTTAATAGATGCTTCCTCTGATAAAATGAAGACTTTATGTCCATTTGCACGCAGATGTTTAACACCTTCAATAAGTCCTACATCATGAGTCAACGCATTTGGACGTTTATCTCTATTTTTAATGGCAGCATACAGACTATTCAGGTGCTGCTTTTTCTCTTCGTCATTCTGGGCGAGCGTAATAATCTCGTTTAATTGTTTATCTCCATCAAATAATTCAATCTCCAAATCTTCATGAATATATGTTGGGAAATCCTGTATGTTATCAAAGAAGCGTTCGAATTCTTCTTCTGTTCTACAATGTAGTGAGCGAGCGCATTTAGTAAAGTCATCATTAGCAATGTTAGCAGAGTTTCTTGTTCCAAAATTTGAGATGTTGTTTAACGTTGCTTCTCGTTGAATCGATACGCGATGATGATACTCTTCGGATGTAATATATAAAATTTGTGAGTTTATGTTAAGATGCCGGAAAGTTTGTTCAAGCAACTTGAAAGAGTCTTTAACAGAATCCGTCGCGAGAGCAATAAAGATAAGAATATTGGTATCTAAAATACAGGTGCTATCCTTAAAGGCATCTATTGTCAATTTGTTAATTCCATGGCGATTTGAAATGAGTTGCGCTGCAAATCTTGAGGTGCCGTGTTCCCACAGGTATGCGTCTACAATAGGGTCACGCGTTGTAATAAAACTAAAGAACAAAGCGGGCAGTGTATTGATATCCCTCTTATCAATACTAGGAAATGATTTAGTCCTGTTTTCTATAGTTGATTTAATGCTTTCTGCTTGATTGAGGAGGGCATTTCCTCCTTCCAACAAGGATGAAATCCAAGCATCCGCATAAATCTCAAAGAAACGGAAAGTTACATCTTCAAACCAACGATTGACAGCTTCGTCACTTGAGTGGTATTTTCCTCTAAAATATTTCTGAAGTATCTGTTCTACTCTATTATGTGCATCTTCTATTGATTGTTGAATTTTTTTCTTCTTAGCAGTAGATAAATGGTATTTTTTATTATTATATTGTATTTCATGTTTGTCAACCAACTGCTCTAAAATTTTAGAGAACACATCCTTATCAATGCTCTTTTTAGGCAAATCATTAGTATATATATACAATAATTCTTTTGCCGAAATAGGTGTAGCAGCCCGAAATAACAATTTGATTAGCAATTGAGCAATTGCATTGTTTGTTAATGTGCCATACGAAGCATCTACTTGGATATATATTGATTGCAATATTTCCTCCATAATCATATTATATTTGATATTTAAAGTTATTTTTTATTGCTGACACCGATTAATTGCGCAGCAAAGTACGATTACTCTTCTAATAGTATGCGTCATAATTACTTTTTCTTGCTGCGCGAAATTCGCGCAAAGTTACAACTTTTTTCTGAGATATGCAAGTTTTTGACTAGAAATCGTTCGAGAAAGTTCATTTTGCTGCCCAATAGGTAGAAATAGGATAGTATAGGTAGTAATAGGAAGAAATGTCGGTATCAAATACCGACGAAATGGACGAAGAATCGCGCTCATTAAAATCGCGCGCACAGAATGCTAATAGTAAGATAGATACCACATGCGGGATTGTATCCCGTGTAAACAACAAACGTCTATGCCGATTGCCAATCGGCGGAATACAAAGAAGAGCCGCATAGTATGCGGGACAAGAAACGAAACTAATGCGGCATTCGATGCCGCGACAATAAACAAAGTAAGCGCAGGGGTATAGCAAGGGTATAGCAACCCTATACGTTTAGAGCGAAACAAACGGGTAAATTGAGCGGTGTGAATGAGAAGAAGAAATGAAAATAGAAGAGAACATATTTTTATCCCCCTTTTGGAGCGAAGCGACCAAGAAAAATTGAGAGTAAGCGAATATGGAAACTCTCTTTGGAGATACTCATTTGAGCGTGGCAGTAGTCCCACAAAAAAGAGACGGAATCAATATGAGACCGTCTCTTCCATTGCTTGCAAAAACAAGAAGAATTACTCCTGCATCTCGTCGGAAGCGGCTTGCTACGATTAACAAACTACGTTCGTTAAGGGGTAGCCGCGCTTCCTCCTCTCCCCAAGGATTTAAAATCCTCGGGGACCCCGATGGTTACTGCTCGTTCATCAAAAGCTGCATTACAACTTTTGCGGAGTAGGCAACCGGAGTACCCGGGCCGAAGATGGCGGCAACGCCGGCTTTGTAGAGGAAGTCATAGTCCTGCGCGGGGATGACACCACCGGCAGTAACCATGATATCCGGACGGCCGAGTTTCTTGAGCTCCTCGATGACCTGCGGGATGAGGGTCTTGTGACCGGCTGCGAGGCTGGAGACACCCAGTACATGGACATCATTCTCCACCGCCTGCTTGGCTGCCTCTGCCGGAGTCTGGAACAACGGTCCCATATCCACATCAAAGCCGCAATCGGCATAACCGGTGGCTACCACTTTGGCGCCACGATCATGGCCGTCCTGTCCCATCTTGGCAATCATGATACGGGGTTGACGACCTTCTTTCTTGGCAAACTCTGCCGTGAGACGACAAGCTTCCTGGAAGTTATCGTCGTTCTTAGTACCTGAAGCGTACACGCCTGAAATAGTTCTGATGGTTGCTTTATAACGTCCTACGACTTTCTCGCAGGCATCGGAGATCTCGCCGAGTGAAGCGCGGAGACCGGCTGCTTTGACAGCCAGCGCGAGGAGGTTCTCACCCTTACCGCCGTCAGCCCATTTCTGAACGGACTCGGTGATCTCGGCGAGAGCAGCCTGTACGGCTTTCTCGTCACGGTTAGCACGGAGTTCCGCCAGACGGGCTACCTGCTGCTCACGCACGGCGGTGTTGTCGATCTCAAGGATGTCAATCGGGTCTTCGTGCTCCAGACGATACTCGTTGATACCGATGATCTTCTGTTTGCCGGAGTCGATACGCGCCTGTGTACGCGCAGCGGCTTCCTCGATACGCATCTTAGGAATACCGGTCTCGATAGCTGCTGCCATACCGCCCAGTTTCTCGATTTCTTGAATGTGAGCCCAGGCTTTCTCCATGAGTTCCTGGGTCAGCGACTCTACGTAGTAGGAACCGCCCCACGGGTCAATCTCCTTGCAGATCTTGGTCTCTTCCTGGATGTATATCTGGGTGTTACGTGCGATACGAGCGGAGAAGTCCGTCGGCAGCGCGATCGCCTCGTCGAGTGCGTTGGTGTGCAGGGACTGAGTGTGACCGAGGGCAGCTCCCATCGCCTCGATACAGGTACGACCTACGTTGTTGAAGGGGTCCTGCTCGGTGAGCGACCAACCGGAGGTCTGGCAGTGCGTACGGAGCGCCATGGATTTGGGGTTCTTGGCACCGAAAGACTTGACGATCTTCGCCCAGAGCATACGTCCTGCACGCATCTTGGCAATCTCCATGAAGTGGTTCATACCGATCGCCCAGAAGAAGGACAGACGCGGTGCGAAAGTGTCCACATCCATGCCGGCGTTGACACCTGCGCGGAGGTACTCCATACCGTCGGCAAGCGTGTAAGCCAACTCGATATCTGCGGTAGCACCCGCCTCCTGCATGTGGTAACCGGAGATGGAGATAGAGTTGAACTTAGGCATGTTCTGCGAGGTGTATTCGAAGATGTCGGCGATGATCTTCATGGAGAACTTAGGCGGGTAGATATAGGTGTTACGCACCATGAACTCCTTGAGGATATCGTTCTGGATGGTACCTGCCATCTCCTCGAGTTTGGCACCCTGCTCGAGTCCGGCGTTGATATAGAACGCGAGGATAGGCAGCACGGCGCCGTTCATAGTCATGGAGACGGACATCTTGTTCAGAGGAATACCTGCGAAGAGGACCTTCATATCCTCCAGCGAGCAGATGGACACACCTGCTTTGCCGACGTCACCTACGACGCGCATGTTATCGGCGTTGTAGCCGCGGTGGGTAGGCAGGTCAAAAGCGACAGACAGACCTTTCTGACCGGAAGCGAGGTTACGGCGGTAGAAAGCGTTGGACTCTTCTGCGGTGGAGAATCCGGCGTACTGACGGATGGTCCAGGGACGCAGCGGATACATGGCGCTGTACGGGCCACGGAGGAACGGAGGAATACCGGACACGTAGTCGAGGTGCTCCATGCCCTGCAGGTCTTCGCGGGTGTAGATCGGCTTGACGTCGATGAGCTCCGGCGTCTGCCAGTCGGCATTGTTCGGGCCAACAACCTTGCTGGCCGAAACTTGCTTAATGTTGATATCTTTAAAATTCGGCTTCATAGCGATTATTTTTTAAGAAGTTGTTGGTTAAACGATTTCAGCGTTTCGAGGACGTTGCAACGGACGTGGATGAAGTTCTGGATGCCGAGCTTCTGGAGATCCTCCATACAAGCCGGAGCACCGGCAACGATGAAGAGCTCTTTCTTGCCCTGCAGCTTCTTCCATGCCTTCGGCGCGAGGTCGGCGTACTCGTCATCAGACGAACAGAGGACGATGATGTCCGCTTTCGCCTTGCGGGCTGCCTTGATTCCTTCGGCGATGGTAGCAAAACCGTTGTTGTCGATGACCTTGTATCCTGCGCACGCGAGGAAGTTACAACTGAACTGCGCACGCGCGATACGCATAGCGAGGTTACCGATGGTGAGCATGAAAGCAACGGGTTGTTTCTTTGCACCCTCGGTCTCTAAGCGCAGTGCTTCGAACTCTTCGGCAGCACGTGCTACGGGCAGCGTCGGCAGCGCGTTCTCGCAAGAACTACCGCAACAGCAAGCAGCCTGCTTCTTATCCGTCTTGCACGTGCAAATACTACTGCAAGCACCGGCGTCGGCTTTGATCTTCTTACCGGCTTTCTCGGTGAAGTTCGGGAACTGGTTGGAACCGAGCAGCACCTCTTTGCGTTTGGCTACATCGTTGAGACGCGCTTTGAGGTTTGCCGCCATGTGCTCTTGTACCTTACCTTCGGAAACGAGCTGGTACATACCGCCGCGCTCTTGGATATCGAGGAACTGCTTCCATGCCTCGGCAGCGATAGAAGCCGTCAGGTTCTCCAGATAATACGAACCTGCTGCGGGGTCAACGACCTTATCGAAATGTGCCTCTTCCTTGAGCAAGAGCTGCTGGTTGCGGGCGATACGCTCGGAGAAATCCGTCGGACGCTCGTAGGTGATGTCGAACGGCGTGACGGTGATCTCATCCACGCCTGCCAGAGCAGCAGACATCGTCTCGGTCTGCGTGCGGAGGAGGTTCACATACGCGTCAAAGATAGTCATGTTGAAACGGCTGGTCTCAGCGGAGACGTTCATCTTAGCCGCATTGCGGAGGGCGGTGGTGAAGATAGGCGCTTTGTATGCCTCTACGATCTTTGCCCACAGCAGACGGCCTGCACGGAACTTAGCGATCTCCATGAAGTAGTTACCGCCGATACCCATGTTGAAACGGATAACATTGGCAGCGCGGTAGTTGGGCACACCGGCTTCGGTCAGCATCGTCATGTACTCGGCACCCCAAGCGAGGGCGTAAGCCAGTTCCTGAGCCGCATATGCGCCGGAGTTGTTGAGAACAACGCTGTTGACACCCACTACGCGGTAACCCGGCAGCGATTTTGCTGCTTTGACGGTCTCGGCGATCTTCTCCGATACCTGCTCGCGGGTCAGGGCTTTGCCCTTGAGGAGCATGTTCTTGATTGGGTCCACGTTAATCGAACCGATGAGGCCCTTGGTGTCATAACCCATACGGCCGTAGTAACGCACGAGGATGTTCGCCAACTTCGGCGCTGCGCAGGCGCAGATAGAGAAGTTGATCGCCACCGCCGGTGCATAAACGCCGTTGAGAAGCGTTTTGATGAAGTTGTACGTCAGTTTGTCTTTGTCGAGACAGAAACCGAGGGACGTGATACCTTTGTTGAGCACCTCCAGCGCTTTCGCATTTGCCTTGCGGGCGTTCTTGCACGCGCAGATGTTCTGGCGGATTGCCCATTCGTTGTTTGTACGCGTACCGCGAACGTAGGGGAACTGACCGGGCGCAGAGACGGTGGTCTTCAGGCCTTTGAGGTCCTCACGGCGGTAGAACGGCTGCACGTTGAATCCTTCCGGCGTGCGCCATACCAACTTCTTGTCGAAGTCGGCACCTTTCAGGTCAGCGATGATCTTGTCCTTCCATACTTGCGTGGAGACCGGAGCAAAATCCGCTAACATGTTTACTTTGTTGTCTGCCATGTGATTAAATTTTTAATTTAATATTTATGATTTGTTATTTGTGATTGCTTATTTCATTCGTTGGCCGGTGATGGTGTAGGTTTGTTCGCCGAGCATAATTGCCATCTGTCCATTGACGATAATCTTCCGCGCAACGGGCGCATGACACGGACAATCGATGTCCTGCGTACCTGAGCACGAGGTAAGATAATTACCATATACCACAGATGAACCTTGGCCATTATATACCACTTTCATTCCTGCTATACGCCGGTGACCGCTGGAACCGCCAATAGTAAATACCACTTCATCGGCATTTCCTGTCCACACTTTATCGGAGAAGGTACCCACATTAACATTGATCTCGTTCGAGCCGTCGCCTGAACCAAACGTGAACTCTATAGAGTTAACCTCCGGCGCAGAAACAGTAATGGTATTTTTAGCATAGCAACGGATCGCACTACCACTATCGTAATATTTCGGTTCGTTGCTGCCTCCCGCTTTCGCAAACGTGACAGAGACGTCATCTTGCGTAACGGTGGTCTCCGTCTTGGTAAAGGTAAAGTTAGTTTCTTTGAGCACATCTTCACCCTCCTCTATTGTCTTATGCGCAAAGACAGCATAGTAGGTCACGTCAGCCGTGACGGCGGGGATCTGAGCTACTGTGGTATAGAGTCGTTCAGGTGCCTCATCTTGCACACCATCTATCGGGCTGGTGGTCCATCCCATGAACTCCGTACTCTCGGTAGAGCACGACTCAGGCGTCTCGGGGAGTGCAGTTACTTTCTTATTCTCCGTAATCGAATCTACATATATCTCTTCGCCGTTCACCGACCAGGTAACGCCATATTTGGGTTTCGGCGTTACGGGCGTGACATCGCCTCGCCAGCCGTTACTCTGACCCGGGATAAAGTCCTCCTCAAACGATCCCATCAAATCTGCCAGATTGAGTTCTTCACCGGCTTTCTCACCCCATATAAACTCTGCCAAATACGGATAGTCAATAAACGGGTTACGGTTATGTTGAAAATTGGAAACAGCATCCGCACGCTTGATCTCCTTGACGGAGACAGGGTCCTGACGATGCCATGCAATAAGCACTTCTTGTTCCCAAGGTTGGAACTCCAGATAGTTATCGTTCTGCATGGCGAATTTTGACCCCACATCTTTGTTATCCAGCCGCCATCCCTGGTAAGCGGAGCAGACAGTAGGATCGTACGCACCGTTCTTGTCCTTACCATAACACGTAGCCATATAGAAATACGCACGGGCGAAATCGCCTTTGTACTCATCTTTGGGTTCCCAGATATTGAAATCTACGTTGAGGGAGTCGTGGTGCTGTTTGCCGATTTTCAGAGAACCGGCTGTCTTCACGAGATTGGTTACGATTCCTAACGGATAATTGCTGCGGGCACTATTAGCCACGGAGTTGGAAGGGTTGAGGTGATAACAATCCTTGTACGCATCGTTCTTCGCACCGCCCCACCACGACTTGGCAAAACTATGCTCTACGTTACAGCCCGAAACGGCTGAACCGGGAGCACCGAATTTCTTCCAGTCATCGCAATACATATCCATGCAATAACCTTCTTCATTCTGGTCGGCATAATAAAACACTTCCCACGAGCCATCACCGTATGGAACCACCGTGTGATTACGAATCAGCTCCTTGAGCGTACCTTTTAGTTCACAATCCTTCAGACCGTTCACGGAGTTGTAAAAGCCTTCAGGCATCTCTTCTGCCAGGACGGTCATGGACAGCAGACAAAAGAGCGTTACACTAAATAATAAATGTTTTTTCATAGTATCTCATGTAATATTTCACTTACTGTAGGATGCGGGAAGACCACTTGCTGGAATTCAGCGGTCGTATAGCCCATGCGCACGGCAAAAGAGGCTGCAGAGATAAACTCCGAGCACGGATTGCCAATCATATGAACGCCGAGGACGGAATGATTCTTGGCATCGATAATCATCTTGCAAAGACCTGTCTCGCCTTCGTTCTCCGCCATAAAGCGACCGGAGAAAGTCATCGGCAGTTGATGCACTTCTACAGGAATAGACATCGACTCTGCCTGCTGTTCCGTGATACCCACAGACGCAATCTCCGGGTTCGTATAAACAACGGACGGAATAGCATTATAAGCGATACGTTGAAGCGGAATCTGTTTCAGCATACGACCAACCGCCACTTCGGCTTGACGGCTTGCCACATGCGCCAACATAATCTTACCCGTCACATCGCCGCAGGCATAGACGTTCGGCAGGTTAGTCCTGCAGAACTCATCCACTTTAATCGCCCCGCGCTCCAACTCGATATCATTGAGCGCCTCTAATCCTTGCAGATTAGCACGACGACCCACACTTACCAATACTCTTTCCGCCTCATAGACTTCGCCATTAGCCGTCACTTTGCCGCCGTCCAGCGATTGCACTTTCGTGCTTGTAAGAATATTGATGCCGGCTTTGCGGTATTTATCGAGGAGGATTTGTACAACGTCCTGGTCAAGGTTCGGCAGGATAGTAGGCATGGCTTCGATAACCGTTACCGGTACTCCTAATTCGTGATAGAGCGTCGCGAACTCCATTCCGATGACGCCTCCACCGACAATAATAATCGATTTCGGCAGTTCCGTTGCCGCCAACGCATCGGTACTATCCCACACGGCAGGATTCTCTTTGATTCCGGGAATAGGCGGCACGAAGTTAGTCGAACCGGTGCAGATAAGCAAATTCGCAGCCTCGTACGTCTCTCCGTTGCATTCTATGCTGACATTGGAATCGTTGCGGCTGACTATTTTGGCCACCCCATTGACAAGCGTACAATGCTCATTATTAAGGCGTTGCTTGATGCCTGCTACCAGTTTGCGCACCACGATGGTCTTGCGTTTCTGCATTGCCGCAAAATCGAACGTCACGTTCTCAGCTGTCACACCATATTTCTGCGCATGCGTGGCATTGTAGTACTGCTTTGCCCCATACAAAAGCGATTTGGTTGGAATGCAACCTACGTTAAGGCATGTTCCGCCTACGGCATTTTGCTCAAAGAGCACCACATCTTTGCCGGCTTTGGAAGCGCACTCTGCGGCTGTATAACCTGCAGGTCCACCGCCGATGATAGCTAAAAAATATCTCATCTTCTATTCAGTAATCTAATCTCCGGATTCGTTTGCAAAACAATCGAGTTCGCAGGCACATCTTGGGTAAGCCAAACGTTACCGCCTATGACCGTATCATGTCCTATGCGCACACGACCAAGGATGGAAGTATTGGAATAGACTGTCACATGATCCTCGAGAATCGGGTGACGCGGCAGGTCAATCGGCCGTCCTTCTTCGTCATATTCAAAGTTCTTCGCACCAAGCGTAACTCCTTGATACAAAACGACATGTGCACCGATAATCGCAGTTTCTCCGATCACAACACCTGTGCCGTGGTCAATACAGAAATACTCGCCAATCTGCGCAGCGGGATGGATATCTACACCCGTTCGGCTATGCGCCAGTTCGGTCAACATTCGTGGGATACGCGGCACTCTTAATTGGTATAACGCGTGCGCCGCGCGATAGTGGATCATCGCAAATGGCAACGGGTATGACAGTATCACTTCCCCGCGATCACTAACGGCAGGGTCGTTATGCAACACAGCATCCACGTCGGTTTGCAAGAGCCGACTTATCTCCGGTATCTGCGACCAGAACTCATCCGGTAAGTTAAGCGAATGAGGCGCCTCAACTGCCGGATAGTAATCAGGGAAAACGATGCCCTGTATATGACTGATGAGTTGTTTGAGTTGAGTAATGGTTGGTACTTTTATCATAATATACTTAAATATCTTTCTCCGGTGTCGGGTAACAAAGCCACAATCGTCTTGCCTTCGTATGTTTTATCTTTCGCCAATTGGCATGCAGCAGCAAAAGCCGCACCGGAAGAAATGCCTACCAGCAGCCCTTGCTCTTTGGCTAATCGGCGTGCACCGGCAAAAGCGTCTTCATTGGTAATAGTCATCACACGGTCAACGAATTGCGATTGATAAGTCTGCGGTTGGAAGCCTGCACCGATACCCTGTATCTTATGCGGACCCGGTTTACCTCCGGAGAGCACAGGTGATGAGGCCGGTTCAACGGCAATAATCTCCACCAGCATATTCTTCTCCTTGAGTGCATGCCCTACTCCGCTCACCGTTCCGCCCGTGCCGACACCGGCGATGAACACGTCCACTTCTCCTTTTGTATCTTCCCATATCTCCTGACCCGTTGTGGCATAGTGAATAGCCGGATTGGCAGGATTAGTAAACTGGCTCAATATGATACTTCCCGGTGTCTCGTCGCGCAGTTGTTCCGCTTTGGCGATAGCTCCCTTCATGCCTTCTGCACCGGGCGTCAGGACTAACTCGGCTCCATAAGCGGCCAAGAGGTTTCTGCGCTCCATCGTCATTGTATCAGGCATCGTAAGAACAACGCGATAGCCTTTGAGACGACCTATCCAAGCCAAGCCGACACCGGTATTGCCGCTGGTGGGTTCGATAATCGTAGCGCCGGACTTTAGTTGTCCTTTACGCTCTGCATCTTCTATCATAGCCAGCGCGATACGATCCTTCACAGAACCGCCGGGGTTAAAACGCTCCAACTTAAGGAGCAAACGACTGTTTCCTTCTTGCACGGCCAGCATCGGAGTGCGGCCTACCATTTCGAGTAAGTTGTTGTAAATCATAATAATACCTTTATTTATTTATGCGTGAGAGAAATATTCTCACCGCCTCGCCTACCATCTCGCTGCAGGGACGTTTCTCGTAATACTCAGGTGTTCTCGGCGCGGGTCGCGGGTCAACAGAGCCTTTCGGCGCAAGTCCTAATAACTCCGCACAAATGAGCGAGCCGTATTTGGCCTTGAATTCTCCTGCCAGTTGCTGCACAAAGGCATAGTTAGCCATCTTACCCTCGTTGTCATGAGGCGTGGCAGAACCGTTTTGCAATCCTGCGAGCATGAACATTCCGGAGGCGGCGCCGCATACAAGCCTCATCCGTCCCATCCCACCGCCGAAAGAGGCGGAGAGACGCAATGCCAAATCCAGGTCCGTGACGCCATAGAGATCGGCGCAGGAAGCAAACACTGCCTGAGCGCAGTTAAAGCCTTGCTTGAAAAGCTCTTGCGCGCGAAGGGCGCGACTTTCTATCTCGTCGTTTGTCATACCGGAATAACTTTTGCGCTGCAAAAGTACAAAAATATTCTGACATATGCAAATTTTTTTGCCTTTTTGTACTGCAATACGTACAGAACTATTCCGGTAAAGGACGCGAAGTACGGAATAATGCTGATTTACGGAGATAAAACAACCCACAAGCCAAAAGCATATACCCACCTGCCAAAATCCACAAAGCGGTATATTCCATGCTCGTTTGCGCCAATGTAGCGCCCATGGAGTTGATATGAATGAAAGCGTGGGCGCCCCATGTATAAGGGATAAAATACGACAGATAGCGCCAAGCGGAAGGTATCATTTCTTTCGGCCAGGAGATACCCGCCATGAAAAGGAAAATCAAAGAAGTGGAAATCAGCAACACCAACCCTGATTCACGATTGCGGATAAAAACCGACACGCATAGCGAGAAGAAGATGACCGCCAGCAAATAAGGCGCTATCAGCAGCAGTATGTCACCTATAGAACCGATATGGGGAATGTCGAAAAGTCTCGGAAAGAAACCCAGAAGGATGGCGGCAAGACCATAATATATCAGGAAACAGGCACCAGCCCGCCCGATAAGCGAAGAAAAAGAATAACTCTCTTCGTTCTCTTCACGGGCTGTTCCTCCGAGCATACAGATTCCGAATAGAAGGGTCTGATGAAGAATCAGTACGAGTACCGCGGGGATGAGGAACGAACCGTAACCGCCAGTTGGGGTAAAAAGGGCCGTTTCCGTATAAGGAGCGTCCTGAACCAGCGCCCAGGCAAACTCTTTATCCATTCCCATCTGCTCGTAGCGGTCTATCTGAATATTGCGCATGGACTCCAACATAACCT
>Ga0310691_10000185_pt1 | contig 127291 bp, 108 predicted proteins | sample 176DNAGHGlowgp2_FD_203887 | JGI IMG/M metagenome (GOLD analysis project Ga0310691, IMG submission 203887) | Sheep rumen microbial communities from Palmerston North, Manawatu-Wanganui, New Zealand - 1766 DNA GHGlow gp2 (v2) (version 2) | ecosystem: Host-associated > Mammals > Digestive system... | reverse complement strand
GCTGATATCAACAATGAAGTTGTCAGAGCATTTGCCGAAAAATACGGTCTCACGGTGACATCACAGAACAACGATTCTCCGTCGCTCACAGCAGAGGTAACAGCATCCCAGCTCAAATCCATGCTCGATGATGAGAACGTGCTTGCCGTAGTTCCCGGCGAAACTGTCGAGGAACCCACAGAGGGGCCGACTCGGCCCATACTTGCTCCCCCTCCGGGAGGATCCGACGAGCCCATAAAGGAGATACAGCCTATCGTCCTCAGCGACGAGCTCAGTGACTTCGTCAAGTCAGGCACAGGCTCACGCCTTTTAACTATCAGAGTTACTCCCACAGAAGACAATCAGGCATACGCTGACGCCGAGGCCTATGCGGACGCTCAGATGGAGCAGATCGGAGAGTATATGTCCAACGAGACCATGTACAATGACTACCGCAGCAAGGCGTTACACAGCTACCTTATGAGCCATACGGCAGATATCAACAAGTACGCGATAGAAGCGTTTGCCGGTAAATACGGTCTCACCGTGACAGCTCAGGACAACGATGCTTCAGCGCTTACCGCAGAGGTAACAGCGGCACAGCTCAGGACCATGCTCGATGATGAGAATGTTATCTCAGTAACTCCGGCAAGCGAGGCCGAGCCCGCAACAGCCGGCCCGACAACACCCACCATCTCCGCTCCCGTGAACACCATCGGCTCCAGGGTCAAGGGCGATGCAAACCTCGACGGAAAGGTCACTGTTTCCGATGCGGTAGCCGTTCTCCAGTTCGTTGCAAATCAGGAAAAGTACCCGCTTTCAGAAATTGCCAGGATCAATGCCGATGTTGACGGCCTTAAAGGCATCACAGGCTCCGATGCGGTGACTATCCAGAAGATGGATGCAGGCATCATCCCCTCAGCATCAGGTGACGTTATCCCCTCCAACTTTTCCACTCCGAAGGAGCTTATAGACCTGCTGGTCTCCGATGACGCAGAGTACTCCGATCACGGCTTTATCTACGCTCCCTACCTGAAATACGATGCACTGCTCGTTGACAGCGAGTACGCGTGTCTCATCGTCTACGGCCCGTCAGCACCCGACTATGAGAAGACAACGCATGATGATCTCTTCGTAAATGTCGGCTGGGATACCTTCTTCCCCGACGGCATGGACAAGCATCTGAACAGCACCGATTACGATATCCCCGCGGCCGCTGACTGCTTCAGCGGCGCAGGTTTCAGTATCAACCCGAAGGATACTGCTGCACTCAGCCTCGGTGATAACTGCAGGGTAAGCGTATTCTTCTTCATAGAAGGTATGCCGTACGGAAATATCCCCGACGCCTGGAGCGGAAGCGAAAAATGGACAATTGAAGACTTCAAGAGCTATATCTCAAGCACAGTCCCTACCCCGAAACAGTAAGAAATCCAACGCAGATCAGATCTGCCTCCTATATTACCAGACAAAGACCGCTCCGGCGGTCTTTGTTCTGTATGCGTGGCAAACCCCTTTCAGCACAAGAAGAGACCACCTGTAAAAAGGCGGTCTCTTATGTTAAGGATATGAAAATGAAGAATGACTGGCTTGATTAATCTTCCTCTACGTCGTCGGATCTTCCTGTTCTGCTGTTTCTTCCGGACTTTGAGTTGTTCTCCTCTTCCTCTTCGGCCTCCTCGTCCTTCTCAGCCTTCTCAGCCTTAGGATCAGTCTTGCCGAGGGTGAGCTTTACTGTCTTTTCCTCACCGTTTCTAATAAAGGTGATCTCAACTGTATCGCCGGGGTTGTGCTTATTCTTCTCGGTGATGAGCTCCTCGTTGCTCTTGACTGTCTTGCCGTCAACAGCTGTGATGATATCGCCCTTTGTAAGGCCGGCCTTTTCAGCTGCGCCGCCTTCAGTTGCCTCGATAACGAATACACCGACAGGCATATCGTACATCTCGGCGATCTCCTCTGTAACAGGACGGCAACTTATACCGAGCTGAGGCTTTTCAACATAGCCAAGCTCAACGATATCGTCAACGACCTTTGATACTGTGTTGGAGGGGATAGCAAATCCGATGCCCTCGATCGAAGCCTCTGACATACTATAAGTATTGCTCATCTTTGAAGAGTTGATACCAATGACCTGACCGTACTTGTTGATAAGTGGGCCGCCGGAGTTACCGGCATTTATAGCTGCATCAGTCTGGATAAGGTTCATGTTCTTATCGTTGATGGAGATGTTTCTGTCAAGGCCGGATACCATACCGCCTGTAACTGTATTCATAAGATCGAAACCGAGGGGATTGCCTATGGCGATGACTGACTGTCCGAGTCTGAGAGCATCGCTGTCGCCGAATTCAGCGGCTGTAAGTCCCTTGGCATCTATCTTCAGTACTGCAAGATCGCAGTCAACATCATAGCCGACGATCTCAGCATCATACTTTTCATCGTTGTTGAGCCTTACGGATACGCTTTCAGCCTCGCCGATCTCATGCTCCGAATCATAGATAACGTGTGCATTTGTAACGATATAACCGTCCTCTGTGATAACAACGCCTGTACCGGTTGCAGGTACCTCCTGTTCCTGAGGCTCACTGCTTCCGCCTCCGTCTCCGAAGAAATCCTCCATGCCGCCGAATCCGAAGAAGAAGCCGCCGTTGTTCTGAGGCTGTGTCTCGACCAGGAATCTGGACTCTATGCCTACAACAGAGGGGAGGAGCTTGTCTACGATGTCCTCGGTCTCGAGTTCTGTACCGCTTGCGGGCTTTGTATCGAATACGCTCATTGCATCAGCAACAACAGGGTTTGTTGAACCGTCTGTCTGTGCAACTACAGCGCCGGAAACCGATCTGTCAAGTCTGGGCTCAACTGCGCGGTAAGCCTCGATAGAACCGAAGGATACAAGTGCCAGAGCCATGATGCCTGCAACAGCCTTGAGAGCTGTATGCTTCTTTCTGGGCTTTGCATCAGTGGCGAAGCCTGTTGTATCGTACTGCTGTGTGTTATCTGCGCCCTCGGCGGGCTCGATATTGAATCTGTACTCGTTATTGTTCTCGTTATTCATAAGTCACTGCTCCTTTTCAGCAATAATAATCATTCTCAGCGCCTTTGGTCTTTCCCTCAGGCTGTGATTATATTATATTGGCCGAGTGTGAAATAAAAATGCGGTAATTGTTATTTTTTGCGGAAGACTATGTGGATTATTTTTCACACAGATGTCAGGCGTGTGACAGAATGTGAAAACTGTGTTAAAGCCGTCCTTCAGGCCATATTCATATACACCGCCGCTGAGTATTCAGGGCTTTCTCGCAAGCTCCAGATCGATCATGTCGGATATCCTTATGCAGTCTCCGCTGCGCTTTACAGCCTCCGCTATGCCGTCAAGGAAAGGCTCACGGACGCTCTCCGGCATGGCAATATGGTCTGAATAGGTACATAGCAGAGCCCTGTATCTCTCCCCTGTGATGCTGCGGACACGGCGGAAGAGCTCATAGCGGATATCCGTAAAGCCGTATCTGCCGGCGATATCTGCCAGCTCAGCGGCCTGCTGCTCTGTGAAGGGCACAGGCTTTGAGGGCTTCCGGTCATAATACGGATAGTAGTATCTTTCATACAGCGCCTGTATCTCCTCTGCAAGCTCTGCATTATCCTCAGAAAGACACGGCCGGACTGCGAACCGTGCGAAGGCTCCTCCGCTTTTCAGCAGCCGGAACACCTTCTGGTAGCCTATCTGCTCCGGTATCCAGTGAAAGGCAGTAGCCGACATGACAAGATCGTATTCCCCATCCTGAAGGCTCACGTCCTCAAAGCGACCGGTCAGAACATTGAAGTCCCTGTACCCGCTGAACTTCTCCCTGCATTTCCTCGCAAGGCTCTCACCGCATTCCACTGCAGTCAGAGCACATCCCGTCCGCAGTACAGGAAGAGTAGCCTGCCCTGTGCCGATGCCGACCTCCAGCACCCTGCTGCGGCTGTCGATCGGGATATAGCCAGATATCGCCCTGTACAGCTCCTCAGGGTAGCCGGGGCGGTATCTGTCATAGCTGCCGGCGGCTGTGTCGAAGGTCCAGCCAAGGCCGTTATCATGTTGCATATCATCATCTCCGTATAAAAAAGGACCGCTCCATAAGGAACGGTCCTGAAAGAACTTTGATTATTCGTTGATCTTTGTAACAACGCCGGAACCAACTGTTCTACCACCCTCACGGATAGCGAAACGGAGTCCCTCTTCGATAGCGATAGGAGTGATGAGCTCAACATCCATAGCTACGTTATCACCAGGCATGCACATTTCCTTGTCTGCAGGAAGTGTAACTACACCAGTAACGTCAGTTGTTCTGAAGTAGAACTGAGGTCTGTAGTTGTTGAAGAAAGGAGTATGACGGCCGCCCTCTTCCTTCTTCAGTACGTATACCTGACCAGAAAACTTTGTGTGGGGGTGGATCGAGCCGGGCTTGCAGAGAACCTGTCCACGCTCAACCTGGTCTCTTGTGATACCACGGAGAAGAGCACCAACGTTATCACCGGCCTCACAGAAGTCAAGAGTCTTTCTGAACATCTCAAGACCTGTAACAACTGTGTTGAGCTTCTCGTCGGAGAGACCAACGATCTCAACAGGCTCGTTTACGTTGAGCTTTCCGCGCTCTACTCTACCTGTAACAACGGTACCACGACCGGAAATGGTCATTGTATCCTCGATAGGCATAAGGAAGGGCTTAGCATCGTCACGCTCAGGGCTGGGGATGTACTCATCAACAGCATCCATGAGGTCAAGGATCGGCTTGTAAGCGGGATCGCTGAGGTCATCGGGAGCGTTAAGAGCAGCAAGAGCAGAACCCTTGATGATAGGAGTATCATCGCCGGGGAAGTCATAGCTGGAGAGAAGGTCACGGATGTCCATCTCAACGAGCTCGAGGAGCTCCTCATCGTCAACCTGGTCAGCCTTGTTCATGAATACAACGATTGCAGGAACGCCAACCTGACGAGCGAGAAGGATGTGCTCTCTTGTCTGAGCCATAGGACCATCAGAAGCAGCAACAACGAGGATAGCACCATCCATCTGAGCAGCACCTGTGATCATGTTCTTAACATAGTCAGCGTGGCCGGGGCAGTCAACGTGTGCATAGTGACGCTTGTCTGTCTCGTACTCAACGTGAGCTGTGTTGATCGTGATACCACGCTCTCTCTCCTCAGGAGCCTTATCGATCATGTCGTAAGCCTCGTACTGAGCCTGACCCTTCATAGCGAGAGTCTTTGTGATAGCAGCAGTAAGAGTTGTCTTACCGTGGTCAACGTGGCCGATTGTACCAATGTTAACATGGGGTTTTGTTCTTTCAAATTTAGCCTTTGCCATTGGAAAATTCCTCCTTTATTCCAATATCAGCTCCCTTGGAACGGGAGACAGATTTGTGATATATTCATTTTATCACAATTCAGGTGTTTTGTCAACATGAATTATAATAAAAATCGCAGAATTTATGACGCACAGGAGAGGCAGGAGCCTCCCTGCACGCATGATATTTCAGTGTTAGTTGTTCTTGCCTCTTGTAGCCATGATCTTCTCGGCAATGCTCTTCGGAACTTCCTCATAGCTGTGGGGCTCCATGGTGTACTGTCCGCGGCCCTGTGTGTTTGAACGGAGGTCGCTTGTGTAACCGAACATTTCTGAGAGCGGAACGAGAGCATCGACCTGGATAGAACCGGATCTTGTCTCCTGTCCCTGGATCTGACCACGTCTGGAGCTGAGGTCACCGATAACTGTTCCGAGATAATCATCAGGAACGATAACGGCTACCTTCATAACAGGCTCCATGAGGATAGGCTGTGCCTGCTTGAGAGCTTCCTTGAATGCGATAGAACCAGCGATCTTGAACGCCATTTCAGAGGAGTCTACCTCGTGGTAGGATCCGTCGTAGAGCTCTACCTTAACGTCAACGACCTCGTAGCCGGCAAGGATACCGGACTTCATAGCGCCCTGGATACCTGCATCAACAGCGGGGATGTACTCCTTCGGGATAGAACCGCCGACAACAGCGTTTGTGAACTCGTAGCCCTTACCGGACTCGTTAGGACATACACGGATCTTAACGTGACCGTACTGACCGGAACCACCGGACTGCTTCTTGTACTTGTAGTCAACGTCTGCGTTGCCCTTGATGGTCTCCTTGTAAGCAACCTGAGGAGCACCAACGTTAGCCTCGACCTTGAACTCACGGAGGAGACGGTCAACGATGATATCCAGGTGAAGCTCACCCATACCAGCGATGATTGTCTGACCTGTCTCTTCGTCTGTCCATGTCTTGAATGTAGGATCCTCTTCAGCAAGCTTTGCGAGAGCGATACCCATCTTCTCCTGGCCGGCCTTTGTCTTGGGCTCGATAGCGAGCTGGATAACAGGCTCCGGGAACTCCATGGACTCGAGTATGATCGGGTGCTTTTCATCACAGAGAGTATCACCTGTTGTTGTATTCTTCAGACCAACTGCTGCTGCAATATCGCCGGAGTATACAGTGGTGAGGTCCTTTCTGTGGTTAGCGTGCATCTGTACGATACGGCCGAAACGCTCGCGGCTGTCCTTTGTAGCATTGAGGACTGTGTCACCCTGGTTGATAACACCGGAGTATACACGGAAGAACGCCAGCTTACCAACGAAGGGATCGGTAGCGATCTTGAATGCGAGAGCTGAGAACGGCTCGTCATCGGAAGAAGGTCTCTCCTCTTCCTCATCTGTATCGGGGTTTACACCCTTGATAGCAGGAACATCGAGAGGTGAAGGCATATAGTCGATGATAGCATCGAGCAGCTTCTGTACGCCCTTGTTCTTGTAGGAAGTACCGCAGGTAACAGGTACCATAGCGTTAGCGATAGTAGCCTTTCTGATGCAGGCCTTGATCTCTTCCTCTGTCAGCTGCTCGCCGTCGAGGTACTTCATCATGAGCTCTTCATCCTGCTCTGCAACGTGCTCTACCATATCATCGTGATACTGCTGAGCCTTCTCCTTCATATCCTCGGGGATCTCCTCAACGCGGATATCCTTTCCGAGATCATCGTAGTAAATGTAAGCCTTCATCTCAACAAGGTCGATGATACCCTTGAAGTCCTCCTCAGCGCCGATAGGCAGCTGGATCGGAACAGCATTACACTTGAGTCTGTCCTTCATCATGTCAACGACACGGTAGAAGTTGGCACCCATGATATCCATCTTATTTACATAAGCCATACGGGGTTCCTTGTAGTTATCAGCCTGACGCCATACAGTCTCAGACTGAGGCTCAACACCGCCCTTTGCACAGAGAACTGTTACAGAGCCATCGAGTACACGGAGTGAACGCTCAACCTCAACAGTGAAGTCAACGTGGCCGGGTGTGTCGATGATGTTGAGTCTGTGACCTGCCCAGTAGCAGGTAGTAGCAGCAGATGTGATAGTGATACCACGCTCCTGCTCCTGTGCCATCCAGTCCATAGTAGCGGAACCCTCGTGAGTCTCACCGATCTTGTGGTTAACACCGGTGTAGAAAAGGATACGCTCTGTGGTAGTGGTCTTACCGGCATCGATGTGGGCCATGATGCCGATATTTCTGGTATTTTCAAGTGAACAATCTCTTGACATATTATCCTCCTTGGGGGATTACCAACGATAGTGAGCAAACGCCTTGTTTGCCTCAGCCATCTTGTGAGTATCGTCACGCTTCTTGCAGGCACCGCCGGTACCGTTAAGAGCGTCGAGGATCTCTCCGGCAAGTCTTTCCTTCATAGTCTTCTCGTTTCTCTCTCTGGAGTACTTTGTGATCCAGCGGAGACCGAGTGTCTGACGTCTGTCGGGTCTTACCTCCATAGGAACCTGGTAAGTAGCACCGCCGAGACGGCGAGCCTTTACCTCAAGCTCAGGCATGATGTTCTCCATAGCCTGCTCAAAAATCTCAAGAGCGTCCTTACCTGTCTTTTCAGCAACGATGTCAAAAGCACCGTAAACGATTTTCTGCGCAACGCCCTTCTTACCGTCCAGCATAATGTTGTTGATGAGACGTGTAACGAGCTTGGAATTGTATACAGGATCCTGTAATACGTCACGCTTTGCGATATTACCTCTTCTTGGCATTGTTCGCTTCCCTCCTTCATATAGATTCATGAATTCATAGGTACTCGTACTGAACCGATTACTGCCTGATATTCCGGCTCACTTCACCGGTCAGTATGTCAGCAGCCAATGCAGAGGATATATCATCTATATCATCTCCGCATTCCTGCGGCAGTAGTTATCCTATATTATTGATGTGTCCGGAAGTATTATACAGCTCTCCGGAATGCTGTGTGAAGTATCTTACTTCTGCTTAGGTCTCTTAGCGCCGTACTTGGAACGAGCCTGATTTCTGTTGGCAACGCCCTGAGCATCGAGTGCGCCTCTGATGATGTGGTAACGAACACCAGGGAGATCCTTAACACGTCCGCCTCTGATAAGAACAACGCTGTGTTCCTGGAGGTTGTGACCGATACCGGGGATGTAAGAAGTTACTTCGTAGCCGTTTGTGAGCTTAACTCTTGCGATCTTTCTCATAGCTGAGTTAGGCTTCTTAGGTGTAGCAGTTCTTACAGCAGTGCAAACGCCTCTCTTCTGAGGTGAGCTCTGGTTGATCTGGACCTTCTTCTTTGCGTTGTAGCCCTTCTGGAGAGCAGGAGCAGTGGACTTTGTCTCAAGATCCTTTCTTCCCTTGCGTACCAGCTGATTAAATGTAGGCATATTTTTCCTCCTTTTCAAAAATATTCATGTGCGGCCTTTTACGGCACACTACAATATTATATACCAAACAAGGCGGCTTGTCAAGCATTTTTTACTGACAAGCCGCCCTTTGCGGATTATTTGTTGATTGTTACAGCACCACCGCCCGACTGGTGTTCAGTATTGGCGATATTGCTTGATAAACTGCTTACTCACGCTATTCCGAGTATTTCCTTCAGAGATTTAGGCGGTGAATCATGAGTAGTCGAGATATAGGCGTAGTATGCAAGCACTCCGGAAGCATCGGCTGAATCGCACATTCCGTTTCCGTCAACATCTGCTGCCTTCTTCTGCTTTTCAGTGAAGGTGGGCTCGCCGCCGGTGGAGGTCCTTGCGTACTCCTCAAGGAGAGCAGTCGCATCGTTGGAATCCACCATGCCGTCGCCGTTGACATCGCCGGGGATGTAGTCTTCTGCGGGAGGTGTTACCTCGTCATTCACTAAGCTGATATCGAACGAGACCTTTCCGCCTTCTCCGATAACGCCGTTGTATTTGGAGTCTGATACTGTGATATCAACTGTTACGGTATGCGGGCTGGGAGATGACGGGATCGATCCGATCCCTATATCTTGTGTTGCATACGTAACATTGAAGTCGATATCTTCATTATGCCTGTCGTATGATACAAGTGCTTCCACATCTCCGGTACCGTCCTGATAATGCTTGATTATTCTTATCTGCATACCCGAGAGATCAATGCCGGAATTGAACTCCTTCAGAGTATATGTGTTCTTGGAAGGAGGAGTAACAAGTTCTATGTCGGTAGTAAAGTATCTCCACGGTGTTACTGTTGTGGCCGGCTGTACTTCCTGAGGAGCGGATGTTGTGTCCTGAGCTGCCGCCTTGACCTCAACTTCATACGTGAAAGTCGTGGAATCCTTTGACCAGGGTATGAAGCTGCCCTTTCTGTCAGACACTCTCACCTGTACGGTTACGGTCTGCCTGCCTGGGGTATTGATATCAAGACCGGATGGTGTGTACTCAACATCGAAGTTTATGTCTGCTCCCTGCCGGTCGTAGGAAACAAGAGCTTCCTCGGTGCCTGTGCCGTCCTGATAGTACTTTGCCACCCTGAACTGAAGTCCCGAGAGATCAATACCGCTGATCTGCTCGCCCTGTGTGTATGTTGTCTTTGAAGGAGGTGTCACAAGCTCGAAATCAGCATTGAACACTCTCCAGGGAGTCACTGAGGGCAGCTCCGTGGGTGGCTGTGTAGGTGGCTCAGTCGGAGGTTCCGTGGGCGGCTCTGTCGGAGGTTCCGTGGGCGGCTCTGTCGGAGGTTCCGTAGGCGGCTGTGTAGGTGGCTCTGTCGGGGGCTCCGTGGGCGGCTGTGTGGGCGGCTCTGTCGGGGGCTCCGTGGGCGGCTCTGTCGGGGGCTCCGTGGGCGGCTCTGTCGGGGGCTCCGTGGGCGGCTGTGTGGGCGGCTCTGTCGGCGGCTGTGTGGGTGTGACAACGGGATCGCCGCCCGAGGGTGCGCCGGCGGAGAACTGGTTACCGTTCGATCTTGCATAGCTCTCGGCAGTCGAACCCGGCTGTCCGTAGATAGTTGCTCCGGGAGGTATCGAGTTTGCCCTGATATTGCAGGACGGATTTCCTATGGTCACCGACCGCAGTCCCGCACACGCAACAAAAGCGTACGTTGCGATGTTGGACACGTTCGGCAGGGTTATGGAGCTGAGCGAAGTGCAGGCGTTGAAAGCCTTTGCATAGACATCAGTGACTGTTGAGGGTACTGATACCGAGGAAAGGCTGGAGCAGTTGTAGAATGCTCCGACACCTATCGTCGTTACGCCCTCTCCGATAACGACCGAGCGGATGCTGCCCAGCTCGTTCTTCCAGGGAAGATAGTTGTAATTCTCGAAGTTCGGCATAGGTCCTGTACCGGTTATGGTGAGAACTCCGCCGGAAAGCGTATAGTTCATAGTACCCGAAAGAGGACCGGATGAATCGCCGACTGTGTTCACTATTGCCGGTGCTGTATCAATTGCAGCGGCAGGTGCGGCACCTGCTGTGCCGAGGGCGATAGCCCCCGACAGCAGGATACTGATAAATCTTTTCATTTTTTCTCTCCTTTATAATAGAGTGTGCCTGATGTCCATATAATCAGGCGATACCGGCATCGAGCTTCTGGATGTGCATTGCATCGCCGCCCGTAAGCCCGGGTGCGCCGTCGCAGTCTGCGTTGGCCTTCTGAAGATCATTGAGCATATACTTTGAATGATCTGCGATATACTGGAGCACAGCAACTGAATCAGCAACATTCACCCTTCCGTCATTGTTCGCATCGCCTACGAGCTTCGGCTTGATGCCGGGCCTTGTCACAACAGCAGAAGTTGCCTTCTGTGTTGCTGCCTGTGTTGCGGTATTTCCGCCGGGCTGGGCAGCAGCCGTAGTCCTGGTGCTGATATGCGTTGTAGTAGTCTTCACGGTGGTCGTTGCCTTTGGAGCTGCCGTTACAACCGGAGCCGTATCACCGAGACTTACGAAGGGTATCTTGTTGGTGGAAGCGAATTTCTGTGCCGATGAGCCGCTGTATGCCTTGATGGTAGGGCCGTTCTGCGAGTACGAGAAGCTCATCCTGTCGATAGTGCAGTTCGCGCCCTCAAAGGTCAGCGAATTGAGCGACCGGCAGTTTGCAAGAGCATATCCTGCAAGATTTGTCACTGATGCAGGTATCTTCAGCGACTGGAGAGAAGAACATCCGTAGAAAGCATACGCATAGATATTCTTCAGCGTTGACGGGAGCGAAACCTCTCTCAGACTGGCAGCTTCATAGAAAGCGCCGACACCGACAGATGTAACGCCTTCGCCGATGGAGACAGCCCTGATCGAACCCATCTCATTTTTCCACGGGATGTAGTTGTAGGTTTCCCAGTTCGGCATATCGCCGGAACCGGTAATCGAAAGGATACCGCCTTTCAGGGTATAGTTCATCGTAGATGTGAGCGCACCTGAGAGGTCGCCCTTTTCCAGCACGATGGCGGTGTCTGCGATATCAACAGCAGCCGCCGGGGCAGGCAGTCCTGCTGAAAAGCTCAGCACTGCCGCAAAAATCATTATATTCCTAATCAGTTTTTTCATTCATTTCCCTTATTCTCTTTATAGATTTTTTCAGGGCTTGTATATCCCTGCGTCAATCTGTTGTATAACCAGTGCGTCCGAGCCGGTTATTCCTGTTTGGCCGTCGCAGTCCGCATTCTTCACCCCTCTTTCCGAAAGCGGATACTTTGCCCGGTCAGCAACAAACTGAAGTACCGCAACAGCATCCGAAACGGTGATCTTTCCGTCATCGTTCGCATCGCCTGCGGTAAACAGCCTCTCCTGAGCCTCCCCAATGCTCACGAAGGTATAGCCGTACTTTTCTGAATAATCCTGTGCTGTCGAATGTGCTGTTCCCTTTATCACTCCGGTATACTTATTAATGTCTTCTGTTGTCTCGTCATTATCCGATACCCGGTCGCTGCCGTTCGATATGGTGTCTGCGCTGTCATAGATCTCACAGTCCGGACGGAGTATGGTGATCTCTTTCAGCTCATTACATTCCGAAAAGGCATCATTTCCGACTTCCTTCACGCTGTCAGGCAGTGTGATCTTCTCAAGCTGCCGACAGTACCTGAATGCTTCTTCGCCTATGCGCTCAACACTCTCAGGTATCTCCGCTTCGGTAAAATTGCAGCCTTTGAATGCCTCATTTCCGATGCTCGTGATACCGTCAGATATCTCAACGCTCGTGATAAACGGCACAATGAACGGTGCCACTTCCCGGCAGTACGACCACGGTGAGTATGAACTCAGCCACATGAACGCATAATTGTCGAAATCCATCATATCACCTGTGCCGCTGAGCACAAGCTTGCCATCACGTGAAAGAGTCCATGAAATATTTTCTCCCGCTGTGCCCGATGAGGCCAGCTCCGAAGTATCATCGGACGAGATGAATAAAATACTGTTATTTTCTGCGAATCTCTGTGCCTCTGAATCCGGAGGTGCTATTATAACTACAGGCCTTTGTCCCTCCGGCAAAGCTCCTTCCTCTATGACGCAGTCATGGGAAGCTACCTCAAGCAAGGAGAACATACAGCAGTCTGCAAATGCACCGCTGCATACCTTTTCCATGCTTTCCGGCAGAGCTGCACTGCGGACAGACGAGTTCCGGAACGCATCCTCTCCAATGCTTTTTAACCCGTCCGGCAATTCCGCTACGCTCAGATTTTCGCAATCCTTGAAAGCGCCCTTCCCTATGGTTTCAAGGGATGAAGGCATTCCGATCCTGCTGATCAGTGTACAGCCGCTGAAAGCTCCGTCGCCGATATGCTTCACAGTATCCGGCAGCGCCACAGAGCTGGCCTTTGTAAGGCCGCTGAATGCGTTTGTGCCTATCTCAGGTATGTCAGCTTCAACGATGACCGCTGATACGGAGTCTGCATAACTGCTCCATCCCGGCTTGTCTTCTTCGCCGAGATCCGTCATCGTGCCGCTCCCGGTTATCGTCAGGATGCCCCTGTTGCTGAGCGTCCATCTGACTCCGTCGCCGCACTCGCCTTCTGCCAATACCTCCGGCTCGCCGTCGATATAAACGATATCCAGTCTTCCGGCCTTTGCCGCCTTCTCGGCAGTCGAGCCGCGGAAGCAGTAGACCGTCAGGTTTCTGGGCGGTGCATCAACGAAAGCATGATCGTAGCTGATATCGCATTCAGGATTCTCAATGACTATCACACTGAGAGAATCGCAGGTGTGAAGCTTTGAAAAATCAAAACTTTCAACATTTTTGGGTATCGTGAGTTCCTGCAATGAGGTACATCCGACAAACGCTCCCATTCCGACCGTCGTCACAGAATCCGGTATCTTCACGCTTTTCAGCGAAGTGCAGTTCTGGAACGCCGCAGAGCCTATGGTGTCAAGGCCGTCATTTAATACGACGCTCTTCAGCTCCGTGCAGTTCTGGAACGCTCCCGATCCTATTACCGATGTACTCTTTCCTGTTGTTACAGTTTTCAGAACATTACAGTCAGAGAAGGCATAGTTGCCGATAGTGCTCATCCTGTCAGGTATCACGACTGATTTTAATCCTGTATTGCTGAATGCCTTGGGGGCGACAGACTCAAGGCTCTCCGGGAGAGCTATCTCCGCAAGAGCTGTATCTCCTTTGAAGCACTCGACTCCGACAGCAGTCAGCCCCTCTGCGAGGCTTACCTCTCTGAGGTTCTTGTTTCCGGAGAATGTGCCCGAACCGCAATCCTTCACAGTCGAAGGAATCGATACCCTTTCAAGAGATTCACAGTTTGAAAAAGCCTTATCGCCTAATTTTACAACGCCCTCAGGCAGACTGACATCTTTAAGTGCAAAGCAGTTGACCGCTGCCCACTTCCCTACTGATGTCAGTGTCGAAGGAAATACTATCTCAGGCACTGTGCCTATATTCTTTAAGAGATAAGCGCCGACGTGTTCAACGCCCTCCTCAATGACTATCTTTTTCAGCTTGCGTGTCTGCGAGAACATTGCCCAGGGGCATCTGTCCCAGTTGTAATCCACATCCGGGAGCCCGCCCTCGCCGCCGAGCACGAGCGTATAGTCATCAGTCACAGCCCATGTGTTCTTTCCTTCATTCAATGTTCCGTAATCTAATAATCCCTCCTTATCCGGTTCTCCTGTGATGAACTCACGGAGCCCTGCCGTTCCGCCGCCGTCTGTATACTCCTCATACTTCCCGTACCATTCAGCATCCTTTTCATCAAGAACGGCGTTCCTGTCAACATCGCCGTTGCACCATACCGAAGATGTTATACCGTCAGGCTTCTCAGATCCGAGATTTGCTATCTCGTTCCGGACATACTTTTCGTCCTGACTGTTTATCTTTCCGTCGGAATTGATATCGCCGAATACGGTCTCCGCCGAGCTTGCAGGCAGATACCCCATCTGCGCTGCACAGAGTATCACAGATATTACTGCGGCTGTTATTCTTGTTGTCTTCATGTAAAGCATTCCTCTCCCGACCGGCAGCCGCTCCGTCTTTTGCCGCCGGCATCCCTTATCATATTTATTTCATCCATCCGCAGCCTGTTAAGGCAGCTTGCAGACGGGTGAGAGCATTATTATCCGCCGTCAGCGTCTTCTTACGCCGAAAAGAAGTATCAGCGGATATATCTCCAGGCGTCCGAGCAGCATATCAAAGCAGAGGACTATCTTGGAGAAGGAGCTCAGGCCGCCGAAATTGCCGGCAGAGCCGAAACGCCCGAGTCCGAAGCCGATATTGTTCATGCAGGTTATTACCGCCGACATCGACTCCTCTATGGAGTATTTATCGAATGAAAGGAGGAGGAGCGAGGTACACATGAGCATCATAAAAATGATGAAGTAGTTGCTTGCGCCTCTTACCACGTCCTTCTCCACGGGCTTGCCGTCCATCTTGACGGTCGCCACCGCACGGGGGCTGACGATATATTTCAGCTCCTTGATACCGGTCTTTATGATTATCATTATACGTGCCACCTTCATACCGCCGCCGGTAGAGCCTGCACAGGCTCCGACGAACATGAGGAGCACAAGAAGTGTCTGCGTGAATTTCGGCCATGCGTCCGTATCTACCGTCGCAAATCCGGTAGAGGTTATGGTCGAGGCCACCATGAAGAAAGCCCTGCGGAAAGCCTCGCCCACGCTGTCATACATACGGGCGACATTTGCGGTTATGACGATAGTTGCCGCCGCTATGATGCCCAGATAGGTACGCAGCTCCTCGTTTTTGTAGACGAGGGAGAATTTGCGTATCAGCAGATAATAGTAAAGATTGAAGTTTACTCCGAAGAGTATTATGAAAACAGCGACAACCATTTCTATGTATACGCTGTTGTAGTGTCCTATGCTGTCGCCCCACATGGAGAAGCCTCCTGTACCGGCAGACGAGCAGGAGTGAATGACTGCGTCAAACAGCGGCATACCGCCGGCCATGAGGAGAAGAGCCTCCGCCACGGTAAGGCCGAGATAGATGCCGTAGAGGATACGTGCCGAGAAGCTCGACTTCGATACGAGCCTTCCCACATTCGGTCCGGCACATTCCGCACGCATCATGTGCATCGTGCGGGCATCGTTGCTCGACATTATGGCAAGCACGAACATAAGCACTCCCATGCCGCCCAGCCAGTGGGTGAAGGAACGCCAGAAGATGCACGCCCTCGACATACTCTCAACATCTGACAGTATGGTCGAACCCGTAGTGGTGAAGCCGGATACCGTCTCGAACAGTGCATCCGGATAATGGGGTATCTCGCCGGAAATGACGAATGGCAGGGCGCCTATCATGGACATCGCTATCCATGACGCAGCAACGCTGACAAATCCCTCCATGGAGAACACCGAATTGTTCGCCGGCTTTTTGAAGGTCAGAAAGAAGCCGAGAAGAAAGGTGATGGAAAACGGTATCCCGAAGGAGCTGAAAACGTGCTGCTCATGGTATATCAGACCTACTGCTATCGGCAGCAGCATGAAGAATGCCAGCACCTTCAGTATCTGTCCCATGACATAGAATATCATCCTGTAATTCATATTTATCCTGCGTTTCTCCCTCAGTCAAAGATATCCTTCAGGTCACCGAATCCCTTGTTCGTGGTGACTACGACCACGCTGTCATCCAGTTTCAGGCAGTCATCGCCCTTGGGGGTAATGAGCTCATTTCCTCTTACTATGCTCGCAATGAGGATGCCCGGTCTGAGCTTGAGCTTCTTCAGCGGTATATCGACATAATCCTTCTGCTCGCGCACTATGAACTCTATGGCCTCGAGCCTGTCGCCCACGAGGCGGTACAGGGTGGTGATGCTGTTGCCCTGCGAGTTCTTCTTCGCTCTTACATACTGGAGTATCTGGTTTACTGTTATGGACTTGGGCGAGATAATACTGTCAAGGTCGAGGGTATCGGTGAGCTGCATCAGGTTCATGCGGTTCACCTTTGTAACGACCTTATCCACGCCGTTGTTCTTGGCAAGAAGGGAGAGGAGGATGTTCTCCTCGTCGATGCCCGTGAGGGTGACTATCGCATCTGCGTCGTATACCCTCTCCTCCTTGAGGACATCATTGTCAGTGCCGTCGCCGCATATTACGCTCACCTTGTTGAGGCGGTCGCTCAGCTCAAGGCAGCGCTCCTTGTTGATCTCTATGATCTTGGTCTTGACGCCCATTTCAATGAGCTGCTGTGCAAGGTGGTAGGCAACACGTCCGCCGCCGATGAGGACCGCCTTCTTTACACGTTTCTCACGGTAGGCGGCGCTCACGCTCTTGAAGAACTTGACCATGGCGCTGTGGGATGCAGTGACGTGTATCTTGTCGCCTGCCCTGATAACGAAGCTGCCGTTCGGGATGATGACCTCATCTCCGCGCTGAACGGCACAGATCAGTATATCGAGCCTGAGACGGCGCGAGAGCTGGCTCAGAGCGACGTTTTCAAGTATGCTTCCGCTGGTTATGCGGATCTCTGCAAGATCCACCCTTCCCTTTGCGAATGACTCTATATTTATCGCCTCGGGATACCTGAGAACCTTGGCGATCTCGTTAGCTGCATTATAGTCCGGGTTGACCATCATGCTTATGCCCAGCTCGTCACGCATGAATACGAGCTGCTTGTCGAATTCAGGGCTGCGGACACGCGCAACACAATGCCGCGCCTTCATTTTCTTTGCTATAAGACAGGAGAGGATATTCACCTCGTCCGAGCTCGTTACTGCGATGAGTATATTGGCCTTTGCTACGTTTGCCTCCTCCAGAACGCTTGTCTGAAGACAGTTTCCCACGATGCCCATGACATCATGGTCATTCGTAAGGGCTTTTATACGGGCTTCGTTCTTATCGATAACGGTGACACTGTGCTCATCACAGAGCTGCTCTGCAAGAGCACTTCCTACCTTGCCTCCGCCGACAATGATAATGTCCATAATTCCTCCATTAATTAATACCATAGTTAATAAGACAATAGAGCCTGTCAAGGCACATTACCTCAACTTAATTATAATCCCGTACATGATATTTGTCAAGAGCTGAGCACAAGTGTTGAACGGGATTGTACATATTGACCGATATGTGACAGCAGAAACCGTCATTTTGCCGTCATCTGCTGACTTGTTCAGTTACTGTTCAATAAAAAAGATTGACTGACAGTTAAAAAGGTGATATAATGGATAAGATACAGGAGGTGAAGCCATGGAGTTTATATTGATCATACTTGTCCTCATCGTTCTTCTGAAGGTTCTCGGCGTCAGCAATGACGTCATAGCCATCGGCGGCCTCGGCATCATAGAACTCATAATCATCGCTTCCTTCATCCTGTTCATCGTTACCAGCATTATGATGCTGTTCTGCAAAAAGAAGCAGGCATCCTTCGTCCGCATCGGCAGTTCAGCCAACGGCCGCTTCAAGGTCGCTTACTATGAAGTTGACGGAGCAGAATATCCCTGCGTCTTTCCGAGCGAAATGATACTAAATGACAAGATGTACCGCACCGACCGTCCGTACAAAGTCCTTTTCAACAGGAAGAGGAAAAAGGTTTACGACATCTGGTGCATACTCACCTGCATCATCGGAGTGCTGAGCTTCGGTGCTGCCTCTGTCGCCTCCGGCGGCATGATATATATGATGATAACCTACTGAGAAAGGAGCTGCGTGATGGAAGAGCATATCTGCGGACACGGTGTTCATCAGGACATCGTTGACAAGGTCTCCGGGGTAATGCCCGATGAGGCCGTCCTCTATGAGGCTGCCGAGCTGCTGAAGGTATTCGGCGACTCCACAAGGATAAGGATAATCTTCGTCCTCTGCCAGAGCGAGATGTGCGTATGCGATATCGCCGGAGTGCTCGGCATGACGCAGTCGGCCATATCTCATCAGCTGCGCGTCCTCAAGGAGGCAAGGCTCGTGACATCGCGGCGCGATGGCAAGACCATATTCTATTCCCTCTGTGATTCACACGTACAGAAGATATTCTACTCGGCAATGGAGCACGTAATGGAATGACAGGAGCATTCGATTTCCACGTTCACGCCTTCACCGATATCCTTGCAGAGAGAGCCGTTGCCGGGCTTGCGGAGACAAGCGGCATAAAGCCCTCGACTGACGGAACGGTATCAGGCCTGAAGCAGCTGCTGGCTGAAAGAGGCATATCCGGCGCCATGCTGCTCCCGATAGCCACTAAACCCACTCAGCAGAAGACCATAAACAACTGGGCAGCGGAAACAGCAGGAGACGGCATATACTCCTGCGGCACAGTGCATCCCGATGCCGACGATATATTTGACGAGCTCGAACGCATCAGCGCTCTCGGGCTCTGCGGACTGAAATTCCATCCCGAATACCAGTTTTTCCGGCCGGACGAGGAGCGCATGATCCCCGTATACCGGAGAGCCGGAGAGCTCGGCCTTTTCGTGGTCTTCCACGCCGGCTGGGATCCCTATGGCCGCGGCGAGGTGCTTGCAGTCCCGGAGAGCATTGCTCATGTTGCAGAGCGATGCCCTGATACAACATTCATCGCCGCTCACATGGGCGGCATATATATGGCCGACAGGGTACTGGACAGCCTGGCAGGGCGCTTCGGCAACCTGTTCTTCGATACGGCAGTAGTGGCCGGCTATCTCAGTGACGAGCAGTTCATGCAGATCGCGGAGAAGCAGGGCGCAGACAGGATCCTTTTCGGCAGCGACGTCCCGTGGGATGATCCTGCACGGGAGCTTGCAATGATAGACAGATCTCCGCTCAGCCCGGCTGAGAAGGAGCTTATCCTACACGGGAACGCAGAAAAGCTGCTTTCCCGATCCGCCCGCTGAAGCGGGACAACACTTCACAGGAAGGGAGGCTTGCCTGATGGATTTTTCAGAGGAAAACTCCGCTCCGTCCGGTGACGGCAGGATAATAAACGTCATAGAAGAATTTGATTACTCCACCCAGAGCAAGCAATACAGTGAGAGCTTCAAGGAGTGGAGAAAAAAGAAGGAGAACCCCTTCTCCTTCAGCTTTGAGATGAACCCGAAGGAAAGCATCTACGTTGACGGCAGAGGCTTCATGGTCGGCTCGGTACAGGCGGCCGAAAAGGAGGCACTTCTCCGTGTGTTCTATATTATCGGCGTTGCGGCGCTGATGTGGGTAGTCGTTGTCAATGTGCTCGGCAAGCTGCTGGTTCTCTGCATGGACCTTGCAGGCCTTGATATCCATCTCGATTCCTTCAAAAATTCGCTTTACGGCGACCACACCTGGATAGTAACGCTGCTCGTCATCATCAACCTGACCAAGATACTGGTGCCGGCGCTGTATCTCCTGATGAGATTCAAGCTGCCTCTGAACGTGGGAATGATGAATTCCAAACACGATTCACAGGGACTTGTGAGTGCCGTCGGCATGATACTGATCGCCTGCACCCTGTTCAGTCTGTCGTCCGCCTACTCCAGCGACACCAAGGAGGTATTCCGCTATCTCAGGTCACTCAACACCGATGTATCGGTATGGAACCAGACGGAATTCATCCTCTACACCATCTTCGATGTGCTCATTATCAGTACGGCGGAGGAGCTTTTCTTCCGGGGCGCCATGTTCGCGGTTCTGAGACAGTTCGGTGATAAGTTCGCAGTCATAATGACTACCGTCACCGCAGTTCTCCTTGCCGAGAACGTGGATGACATCATCCCCGTCATCACCATCTCCCTTATCGCATCCTATGGTATGCTGAGGAGCGGCTCAATATTCACGGCGATAATCGTGCGGATCATATATAACACCTACATCCTCGCAGTTATCGTCATCGAGGCCGACACCTCCAACGAAATGACCGTCACACGTAATATGTTCATGGTGCTCATGCTCTGCTTCGGCGGCATACTCCTGCTCTTCTCGTGGCTGCTGGCAAAGATGCGCTACAGAAAGACCTTCGTTGAGGTGAAGTACGAGCTCACGCTGTGGGACAAGGTGGTAAACTCCGTCAAGGTGTTCCCCTATTCCGCTGTTGCAGCAATAAGCATTGTCTACCTCATCGTAAAGGCGGTACGCTGAATGGAAATACACGAAAGATATATGCGGCGGGCTCTCGAGCTTGCCGCAATTGCTGCCTCTGAGGGGGAAGTGCCCGTCGGGGCGGTGGTAGTAAAGAAGTCCACCGGCGAGATAGTCGGCGAGGGCAGGAACAGACGGGAGAGAGCAAAGAACGCCCTTGCCCACGCAGAGATAGAGGCCATAGATGCTGCCTGCCGGAAGCTCGGCGGCTGGCGGCTGCCAGACTGCGCCATTTACGTGACTCTCGAGCCATGCCCCATGTGCTGCGGGGCTATCATCAACTCCCGCATCGACGATGTGATATTCGGGGCGAGCGACTTCAAAAGCGGCTCTGCCGTATCCGTGCAGCGTATGTTCGAGCTGCCCTACAACTGGTTCCCGACAGTGACCGGCGGAGTGCTCGGTGAAGAATGCTCCGGCATACTGAGCAGCTTCTTCCGCGAGCTCAGGCTGATACGCCGTCATGAAAAGGAAAAACCGGACGCAGAATAATTTAAAAAATAAAATTTATATCAGACTATTGACACAGCTTCGTTTTTCTGATATAATATTAAGGCAGTCAAATGAAGCTGTAATGCGAGTGTGCTGGAATAGGCAGACAGGCACGTTTGAGGGGCGTGTGTCGAGAGACGTATGGGTTCAAGTCCCATTACTCGCACCAAGGACCTTTCAGAGGAAACTCTGAAAGGTCTTTTTTTATCACGAAAAACCGGCTCGCCTTCGTGGTGAGCCGGTTTTTCTGATACTATATGCCGGCGGTCTGCGCCTGCCTTCATCATTCATCCCATCAGGAGCAATAAAAGCCGCCTGCTGTTAAAAATCAGCGATCACGTCTCCATATTCCCAGCCATCGCCGGCAGATCCATAGATCTTCACCGCATCACGCAGGATCTCATAGACCTCTTCTTTATTATCACTTATTTCAGGTGCAGAATGAAGCTCCCATGTAAGATCATTACCTTCTACGTGTTTATAAAGATCAAAAAGATACATTTCGTCTTTAATGATCAATGCAAATCTTCTTAAACTCCGGAACTCCTCATTTCCGCCTCTGTATCCGAACAGAATCTCTGTCTTTATCGATCGTATAATGTAATGGTTTATATTCACCAAAACCCGGTATATTATAAATAATTCTTTCTTCTTCAGGTATATATCCATTAACAAAAGCCATAAGCTCTCCTTTCGGTCAGAAGTGCAGGTGCGGCTGTATCAGTCCTTGCTCTTCTGCTGTGCTTCGTATTCCTCCATAGTCGGTCTCGGGCCGTCAAGATCATTTTTATGGTAATAATCCTGAACCATATCCTCAAATATGTTCCTGAAGCAGGTCCTGCAGACCGGTCCGCCGGAAAGCCCTCTCAGCTCAGCAGCATACTCCGGCTTTTTGCAGAGCCGGCAGAGGACTATCTTCTGCTCTTCATTCATGCCGTTCTTTTCATTTTCAATCTCTGCCATATCGATCCCTCCTGTTTTTTAACACGTATACCTCTGCTCTGTTGAAAACATTCCGTCAGCCTCATTATAGCATACGCCACGGATAATGTCAATTATTTTGTCCACATTCATCAACAAAAGCAACTTACAACGCTGATATTGTAATTCTCCGCTTCTCATGCTATAATTAAGGAAAACACAGGGAGAACGATATGAACTCAAGAGAACTGCTTGAAATACTGCACGTTGCAGAAAGGCTCAAGGATACGCCCCGTCACTGCACGACCTCTGAGCGCCGGACAGAGAGCGTTGCAGAGCACAGCTGGAGAGTCTCGCTCATGGCTCTGCTGCTGAGGAAAGAATTCCCGGAAGCCGATATGGACAAGGTCATACGTATGTGCATCATACACGACCTCGGTGAGTGCTTCACCGGAGATATTCCCACCTTCGTCAAGACCTCCGCCGACAGGGAGACTGAAGACAGTCTGCTCAGGCGATGGCTGGCAGAGCTGCCGGAGGAGCTCTCCGCAGAGCTTTCCGGACTGTTCGACGAAATGGAGGCTCAGGAGACACAGGAGGCAAGGCTGTACAAGGCCTTCGACAAGCTCGAAGCCCTGATACAGCACAACGAATCGCCCCTTGACACCTGGTCGGAGAACGAGTATGAGCTGAACAGGACCTATGCCTTCGATGCAGTCGCATTTTCAGACAGGCTCACAGAGCTGCGCCGTGAGATACTCAGCGATACTCTCGGGAAGCTCGGCAGCAGCAGTGAGGAAAGATGAGCATCGCCGTCAGTATATAGCACAGAGGGGCGACGGCAGAAGCTCCGTAAGAGAACAGGAAACACCCATTGCAGATCACGAGGGAGGAAAAAACTATGAAACACAGAAAAACGGCAGCGGTATTGCTATCCGCTTCCATGCTGCTGTGTGCGGTGACCGCTCCGGCCGGAACAGTGCTCACCGCCTTTGCAGACTACGACTACGTCGGAGAGGAATGTGCTCCCGCACACGATACCTCGCGCGACGTACAGACAGAGGGCGTCGGCAATCCCTACAACTTCGGCGAGAGGAACACTCCGGCTGACGCTTCCACAGAGGAGATACGCGCTATAAACCGCAAGATGAGCGTACAGGAGGTAAAGTACGCCATGTACAAGGAGATAGACGAGCACTGGGATCTTATCTCCGTACGTCTCGGTCAGACCGAGCGCGAGAAGGTGTACGCCATCTTCCTCGGCCTCGGCACAAGAGAATCCACGCTCGGCGGAAACGGTGACGGAGCAGACGTCGAAACGGCTCAGCTTGACGGCTTCGGAGTGAACTCCGCCCACGCCTACGGCACGATGCAGACAGCCGTAACGGCCTTTGCGGACTGCGATCCCACATTCATGAAGGAGGACAACGTCCCCGAGATGTTCCAGTACACCTTCAACGAGTCCAACTTCTATGACGCCATAATCTCGAATCACATGGGTATCAGAAAGATACTCCACTTTGCCGAGATATGTATAAACCAGCACGGCATGAAGGGCTATCAGGTCATCAGGAACAGCCTCAAGGGCTTCAATACCGGCTGGTGTGATATGGGCGATGACGGCGCATACCAGACATATGCCGATGAGATATGCGCCATGGCTCAGTTCTACTACAACGAAGGCCACCTCTACGACAATGTATTCACATGGACAAGCTCACCTGCCGCAGAAGCCTACAGGACGAGCGACCGCTGGGCGTGGTGGGGTGACGGCGAGCCCAGCATGGCTCCCGTTGAGGAGAAGCCTCCCGTAGAGCAGCCGGGCGTGACACCTGCAAAGGACGTTCCCGGCGATGTGAACGGAGACGGAGAGGTCAACGCCGCCGATGCCGTAACAATGGAGCGTTTCCTGCTCGGTGCATCTGCTGAGATGAAGGCATGGAAGAACGGCGACCTTTACAAGGATGACATCATCGATGCCTACGATATGGTATATCTGAGAAAACTGCTCTCTGAAGCTGAATGATGAGGAGAGATAAAAAGGGACTGCCGGCGCAGTCCCTTTTCTTTATATATTGCTGAAATACTTCTCAGGCGGTTCAGTTCCGCCCGTGGATACATAGGCATAGTATCCGAGTATCAGCGAGGCATCGCTCGAATCGATGAGCCCGTCGCCGTTCACATCGCCTGCCGCCCTTTCCTCGTCCGTGATATCTCCGCCGCCAGTCGATACCAGCGCATATATCATCAGCACCTCCGAGGCATCGGAGGAATCAATAACATCGTCAGCATTGATGTCACCGGAGGCCGCCGTCACCGTACTGTGTCCGGGAGGCGAAGTCACGGCAGCCGTGACCGTCGTTGAAGCGGCTGGCTTTGCCGTGGCGGTTGCGGTCATTGTGGTAGTCGGCCTGGCCGTGGTGGTTGTTGTCGTTGTTGTAATCGGCCTGGCTGTGGTGGTTGTTGTCGTTGTGGTAGTCGGTCTGTCCGTGGTGGTTGTGGTCGTTGTTGTAGTCGGTCTGGCCGTGGTGGTTGTTGTCGTTGTGGTAGTCGGCCTGACCGTGGTGGTTGTGGTCGTTGTCGTGGTCGGCCTGACCGTGGTGGTTGTGGTCGTTGTGGTAGTCGGTCTGGCCGTGGTAGTTGTGGTCGTCGGTCTCGCCGTAGCCCTTGACACCGATGATGTCGTCAGCCTGATTATGGAAATACCTGTACGCGCCGCCGTCGTTGTGACAGGCTTTGCAGTGGCGGTAGTTGTAGTTGTGGGTTTCGCCGCCGCTGAGGTTGGCAGGACAATCGCCATCCCCGTCCTTGCAGCCGTTACGGAGGTCACCGGAGGAGCTGTCGCCGCAGCAGTCGTCCTGGCCTGAGTTGTTCCTATCACTACCGGCAGGCCTGTCTTTGGGGCAGTCGCCGAAGTCTGCACCGCTGTTGTCACCGCCGCAGATGTTACAGTCGTAACAGGCGGCTCCGCCGGCTCAGTGACCGGCACGTATGGCCTGTCATCCGCTATGGCGATATATCCGTCATAGTCCGAATCGATATGCGCGAGGGCCTGGTTGTTGGCCGTATCCCATTCGGGCGCCGTGAAGCGCTCTTCGTTATCAGGGCCGTAGATGCCACGCGTGAAGAAGTAAGCCTCCATCAGCCTGTCTTCCTCAGTCTGTCCGCTTAGCATGAAGTGATCCCGGGCGCTCTTTCCTCCCCTGTACACGAGATCGAGCGGATATACATCACCCGGCTTCGCATCGGGCGGTATAGTGAAATACACCGAGAACACAACGCCGTCTCTGCCGGGGGACCTGTCCGGGAAGGTCATGAACATGATGCCGTCCCATTCCGTCTTCCCGCCGCTGAGCTCAGCCGCTGTGGGATCGGCCTGTGATTTCGAGCTGAGATGCTCCGAAGCGCTGCCCTTCTCGACATAGATCTCTCCGAAGGGATCGAGGTCCGGCTGAAGGCGGCTGTCGTAGTAGAAATGAAAGCTCGAATAAGCCCATTTTCCGTCCGCACCGCTTACGGATATATCTATCTTCTGCTTTGTTCCCGCAGCCGAGGCGGCGAGCACCAGCTTAGTGACGTCCGACTCCGGCTTCAGCGGCGAGGCTTCTATCTGTTCCGCAGTAAATCCGCCGTCTGCAGAGGAGGTGTCAGCGCAATCCCCTGCATCCGGCACAGTGCTGCATAGTGTGATGATGCCGACCATGCCTGCGATGATCCTTGACATTATGTTTCTGGCTTTCATTTCTGATCCCCCCTGCTTTAAACAGATTTTATACCATAATTATATACATTTTTTAAATAGATGTCAAGTAATATTAGGCATATATCATAAAAACGGAGAAGCTCCGCCAAATAGTCAGCCGCCGGAGCACTCTTGCGGGCGCAGCGGCGGCTGTATGAAGGTGGTAGATTTTATTTTAGATAACCGTGTACCTTGAAGAAGTTGCTGTATCTCTGTGTTCTGATCGCCCTGAGTGAATCAAAGTCTTTCATGTCGATAACTCCGTCGCCGTTGATATCGCAGGCTGCATCTCTGAGTGCTATATCATACGAAGGATCATTGTAAGAGTCGTAATAGTAGGTAAGGTTGGAGAGGATCGCAAAATCGAGATCGTTTACATAGGAATCGCCGTTTGCATCACCTACATGGATAGGTCTCTCTACCCACTGTAAATAGCCCTTGACAGAAGGTCCCTTTGAGGAGCTCATTTTGAAGTAGAATCCCTCGGAATCCCTGTACAGTGTTGCTGTCTTGAACCATTCCACACCGCAGTCTGAGCCTGATCCGTTGCAGTCAGCATAGGTCAGAAGATATTCGTCATAGCTTTTTCTCTCGACCTTGGTGACGAAGATGCTGTGCTCGCTGCTGCCGGAATCATACCTGAGATGATCGCCTAACATGGGCTCGTATACGTTGTTCCTGCTGAGGCGGAGGAACTTGGTCGTACCGAAATACTCTATCTGCATCAGTCTTGCAAAGCCTGCACACTGGCTGTAAGGCTCCTCAGCGTAGTAATCGAACTTCTTGAAGCCTTCGCCGGCCATAGCGCTTACAGAAACGCTTCCGCAGTAATTGACATCATTTCTATGATCGCAGGAGTGCTCGCCCTTATTTTCATCCGGAGTGAATCCTGATCCGAAATGATCGTACTGCCAGTGTGTACCGCTGGCATAGCTTCTTGAATGACCAGCAACAAAGGTGTCCATTGAGATCTGCTTTGTGGGATCAGTGTCCTTCCGGTAGTCAGCATTTCCGGTGATGCCGACCTCAGCCAGTGCCTCATTGATGATCGCCTTGTTTCTCACATAGGTCCTTCCGCTGAACAGCTTTTCAGCAGCCTTGCCAAGAGCGGTCTTTACATCAAGGAAGGTAGCCTTCTTGGGGTCTATGGGCATATCCTTGAACATATCGATAGAGGTATACCAGAGCTGTGCAAGATCGCCCTTCGGGATGTATCCTGAAGCTGTGCCGCTGTACATAAGATATGCTGCATGGGAAAGAACTGTGGAGCCCTGACCAAAGGTAACAGAGCTGCCCGCCCTTTTGTAATCAGCATAGTTGGAGTAGTATACCGTCGCGTCACCGTCTATGCTCTGTGAGGATGTCAGTGAGGGATCAGCGATGTTTCTTACGCACTTTACCTGATTGTGGTTCTTCACATTCTGTACGCTGACATCAGTGCCGATCTTCCAGTTAGGATCCGACTCTCCGAGCTCTGCCATGATATCGCTGTATGCCTCCATGACAGCACCTGTCTCCTTATCCACTGAATATGTATCCCAGCCCAGCTTGTGCTGTGTCACCATGTGAGTATACTCATGTGCAACAACATCATAGCCTCTTGCGAGACCGTAATACTTCTCCCCGTCGCCCACGCCGAACCTGAGCACACCGTTCATTGATCTTGAATCATTGAGGCCTTTACCGGACTCTCTGATCACATCAAGATAGATATTCCTGTCGCCCATAAGGCTGTATCCCTCATAGCCGAGGCTCTCAAAGAAATCATGTACCCTTGCGGTGTTATACATCATCAGATCGTAGTATTTCGAGTTATCCCTGACCAGCCAGCTGCTCGTGTCTGAACGGCAGATGAGGTCTGCTTCCCCGCCCTTCACAGCCATACCGCTGCGGGTATTATTCACCATGATGTTGCGGTCAGGATCATAGTAATACTGATCCATGCTGGAATAATCGCTGAGATATCCGACTGTCAGCGAGTACTTATCATGTGTGACATAGTCCTCACAGAGTGTAGGATATGACGTATACTTGTCCTTGAACTGTTCTGTCCAGTCCTGTGATGCGTTCGCATACATCACTGACGGCACGCCGGCGGCTGCTGTTGCTGCTGCTGCAAATACTGCTGCTATTTTCTTGAGCATCTTTTTGTTCATTGTTTTTCCCTCCATTATCACTTTGACAAAAAACTATTTTATTATTTCAAATAGCTTTCTTTGTCTACTATTATTATATATTGTGAAAAATGATTAAACAATGCAATCCTTGTGATTTTTCAGTCAAAAGTTGCTGATTTGTTGATTATCATTATAATAATACTATCCGTAAATCCGCCGGAACAGCAAAACAGCATCCGCAGTATCACGGGAAGTATCGGTTATCCCGAAAAGGCGTCACATTATACAGACCGCAGCTGCTCATTGGTTACAACATTGTAAAAATCTCCAAATATTCTTGCATAAGAAGCAGCTTTGTGATATAATGTGTATGAGGCTGGCTTTTTGCCAGACAGAGAGGAGTTGGATTTATGAAAAGAAAGACTGCGTTCATGCTTTCTGCACTGCTGATGGCTTCTTCAGTCACCGGCTGCGGAGGGAAAAGCAGCACTCTCTCGCCGGATACTTCTCAGGCACCGGCAGGTAATAATCAGGGATCACAGGAGGTGGTCTCTGACAGCGGAAATACCGATGAACTTTCGGAAGAAGCATCAGAGCCTCCCACAAAGCACATAAGCCCTGTTGAGACCGTCTCAGCACAGCAGGGCACTCAGATAAAGGTAGATCAGGTAATTGGCCGCGCTGAAGGAAGCAACACAATAAAGATACCGCTTGCTCACTTCATCGAGGAGGGCGACAAGGTGTCCTCCTTCACCTTCATCATATACTCGGACGGCGGCGACATTGGTCAGTTCAAGGGTGGCTGCGGCATATCCGTTGCAAACAACTGCCCGTCAAAGACAAGCGAATACTGGTATCAGTCAGCTGATTTCTCCGCCCCCACACAGGGCAGCTACGGCGAGATAAGATGGGATGTACCCGCAGAGCTGGTGGATTACATATCCGACGGCGGCGAGGTGCTTTTCGGATACTGGTGGGGCAATACAGAGAGCATCAGGCTCGACAGCGCGATATGCACCTATACCCGCACCCGCGACCTTCCCGTTGACGGAACGGTCTCACAGCAGCCTGCACAGACACTTTCCTACAGCGCAGAGAACAAGACGCTTAATATACCAACGGCCGGCTTCCTGCCGGACAATGCGGTGCCGCAGGCAGTCACCTGCTCTGTGAGCGCACCCGGAGCCCTCGGCAAATTCACCTGCGGTTTCGGCTACACTTCGGGCGCCGGCGAATTTCAGGCACCGGATACAGCGATATTCACCGATGCTTCAAATCTGGAGCTCACCTGGTTCGTGCCGGAGAACGCAAAGATGCTTGCCGCGCCGGACGGAGCCATAACTCTTGGCTACTGGTGGAGCCAGCAGCCAGATGTCACGATAGATTCTGTATCAGTAAAATACAGCAGCGAGGACGGCTCTGCCGCTCCTGTGCCCCCGACACCGGCCGCTCCGGAAAACCCTGAGCCACCGACAGGCGAGGAGTTCCGCAGCCCGCAGGAGATAGTGAACGATATCAAAGTCGGCTGGAACCTCGGCAATACCCTCGACAGCTACGATACCGGCAAGACCGGACTTGATACCGAGACAGGCTGGGGCAACCTCCGGACAACTCCCGAGATGATAAAGGGAGTAAGGGATGTGGGCTTCAACGCGATACGCATACCCGTTACCTGGAGCGAGCACATGACCGGCAGCAATATCGACAGCGAATGGATGGACCGTGTTCAGGAGGTAGTTGACTACGCCTACGACCTTGATATGTACGTCCTGCTGGATATGCACCACGATGACTATATCTGGTTCACCCCCAGCGAGGAGAAGTACAACGAATGCTGCGAGAAGCTCATGGGCATCTGGGCACAGATCGCCGACCGCTTCCGCAACTACGGCGACAGGCTCCTGTTCGAGGGCATGAACGAGCCGAGGACCATCGGCAGCGCGAACGAATGGATGGGAGGAACATCAGCCGAGAGAGCTGTTGTCAACCGCTATGCACAGGATTTCGTGAATACTGTCAGAGCCTCCGGCGGAAACAATACACAGCGCAATCTCATCGTCACCACCTACGGCGCATCTGCCGAGGAGGTCGCAACAAAGGATGTCATCATACCGAATGATCCGCATATCATCCTTTCTCTCCACTACTACGCACCCTGGAAATTCTCCAACGGCCAGTCCACCTCCTTCGGAAGCTCCGAGAAGGCTGAGCTGAGCGCAAGGTTCGCGGCTATCAAGAACCGCTTCAGCGGCACGGGAGTACCCGTCCTGATAACCGAGTTCGGCTGCGTGGCAGGTGCAGGAGATGAGACAAGAGCTGAATACTACAAGCACTACATCAGCACAGCCAAGGCGAACGGCATGAAATGCTTCGTCTGGGATAACGGCACCCTTACCGGAAAGGATTCCTTCGGCATCTATAACAGAGGCACTCTCGAGTGGAACAAGGCTATCCTCGGCGGCATCATGGAAGGCGCCGGATCATAACAAAGACATAACATAAAAAGTCCTGAAGCCGGCGGTTTCAGGACTTTTGATATCCGGGAAAAATTTTTTTGAAAAATCTGTAACATTCCTCTGTTCTCAGTTGTCAAATGTACAGAAGCACGAAAGGAGGCGATGATATGAAGGAAGAGCTTGACGAGATATACAGGCTGTATGCCGGCGATGTCTACCATTATATACTCAGTCTCTGCCGGAACGAGCACCTTGCACAGGACCTTCTCCAGGACGTCATGCTGAAGGCCGTCACAGGGTTCGATAAGTTCCGCGGGGATTCCTCGGTAAAGACCTGGCTTTTCTCCATCGCAAAGAATCTGTATCTCAATCATGTAAAGCGGGCCGATAACCGGAATCTTCCCATAGAGGAGGATGTGCTGCCGGCGGAGGAACAGCTGGAGGAGAGGATAATGGATTCCGCTCAGGCTCTTGATCTGCATCGCCTTGTACACGCTCTTGACGAGCCATACAGAGAGATATTCTCCCTGAGAGTATTTGCCGAGCTGAAATTTGACGATATCGGAGCTATATTCGGTAAGACAGGCAACTGGGCAAGGGTATCTTTCTATCGTGCCAAGGAAAAGATCATATCCATGATGAAGGAGGAATGAACATGAAATGCAATATAGTAAAGGATCTTCTGCCGCTCTATGCGGAGGGACTGTGCAGCAGCGAGACTGCTGAGGAGATAAGGGAGCATCTTGAGGGCTGCCCCGAATGCAAAAAGCTCTCCGACTGTGACCTGTCAGCGGGCAAACTGCCCGAGGCCGACAAGGATACAGCCATGAAAAAGGTGAACAGGAGCTTCAGGAAGAAGAAGCTCATCATAAGGATACTATCCGGAGTGCTGGCGGCTGTGCTGCTCGTTACAGGTGTGCTCACCGTGGGACAGGCACTTCAGGTCCCGTATCTGCCGAGCTTTGAGACCATTATCACAAAGCACTACGCAAAGAGGATAGTGGACAGCATCACTAACGGCTACTACGGCGGCGCGGTACTTGAAATGTCCTACGATTATATGGAAAATATCGTCAGTGAAGGCGAGGTCCGGGACGACTTCTTCGAGAACGTGGAAAAGAAGGACACCGAAGCACTGGAAAAAGCCTGGGAGGGTGCCTACGGCAATACAAAGCTGAAGGATTATAAGCTGAAGTGCACGTACGGCGATGTGATCCGAGGCACGGAAAAGGCAGTTATATGTGTAGCTGACCTTGTATTCGAGGACGGCAGGACTCAGCAGCTCTATGTAGTGAAGAATACAGACGGCCTGTACAAGGTGTTCACCACGGTCCAGGATACAGAGGAGGAAAAGCATCTGTCCGATACGCTTCTGTATCTCTCCCTCAGGAATATCTGGAACACAAGCTGCTGGTTAGAGAAAGCTCTTGTACGTGACAAGGCGCTTGATACCAACAAAAACATTATGGAGAGCTACTTCATATCTGACGGCGTCACTGACAGGATGGATGATCTGTACTCCAGCGGCTGCAGGATCACCAATTCGGTATTCTCAGGTGTCTGCTCTGATACAGAGGGAGAAAGATTCTACTACAAGGTCAGCATCACCGCAGAGGACGACAAGGGCAGGGCTGTTCTTAACACAAGGCTTTACTTTGACGAGAACGGCATCTATTCCCCTGCACCGGAGGACGTAACGATCATCTCCGACGGCTGCGGCAAGGATCTCACAGAGAAGCTCAGCCGCTTCTTCGGCTGATAAAAAAGGGACTGCTCCGGCAGTCCCTTCAGCTTGTCAAAAAAGTTAGTTTCATCGATAAAACCAAACAGTTGGGATTCCAAAGGGGCTCCGCCCCTTTGGTCAGGTCAAGGGCAGAAAGCCCTTGTGGGGCAAAGCCCCACATATAGCCTTCGGGCGCTCGGCAAGGGGTGAATTCAAAAACAGTCCGGTGGACTGTTTTTGAAGAGGGGACGCCCTGCAAGAGAGGGCGTCCCCTAAGTAGATATAGGTTTTTTGACAGACTGAAGGGACTGCTCCGGCAGTCCCTTTGCTCTTACTGTTCATTATCCGTCTCAGCTCCGGTCTCTGAGAACTCTGTCTCAGGTACAGCCGTCTCAGCCGCAGGCACCGGCTTCTTCTTCGGTGAAGCGAGCCAATAAAGTGGCTTCGATACCAGTCTTCCGAGCAGCTTCGCCAGGAAATTCACGGGGAAGCTGACGAGCACTGTCAGCAGGAAGTGGAGCGGTATTATCTTAAAATACCTTGCAATGAATATAGCCGGAGAGTTCTCACCCTTGATGAAGTGCCTTACATACAGCACATCGCCGATAAACGACATAAGGTAGACCGTCATGGACAGTCCTGCCACCGCCGACAGCACCCTGCATACCACCTTGTTCTTTATCTTTATGTCATAGAAGGTAAGGAAGATGAAGGCTGCAACTATGACGTTGAGGAAGTCCTCGTTGTTGAAGTTGAAGCCGGTATACCAGCCGCCGCCCTGCTCGGGCTTGACGGTAAAGTAGTTTACAGCGACCTCGGTCATGAGCAGCACCAGTGCCGTCAGGGCCGATATCACCCTGTTTATCTTCGGGCGGTATTCCGCTATCATCAGTCCGCTCCAGTAATAGGTCACGGGCCAGAGGCTCACAAAGGCGCTCGGCACCCATCCGATATTGGTGACCTCTCCGCTGACGGTTATGGGGATACGGTTGATGGTATAGGCCGCGTTGCCTATGACTCCCAGCACTACCAGCGCCGCGAGCTTCTGCTTTCCGCTCTTCATGCTGCGGTAGGCGTAGTTGATGAAGGGCATGAACATCAGCAGGGAGAGATACATATTCACGTACCAGCCATAGCTCGGCTGGTCGAAGAGGTATACGCTCCTCACCCATACGAAGGGCGGCCATTTCTCATGCAGATAGAGTATCTTGAAAGCTACCACTATCGCGCCGACGATGTAGCTGTTTATCGCGACAGGTATCGCCCTTATGTAGTGCTTTGCACAGAATTCAGCCTTATGCATAAGGAAACCGCTTATCGTAAGGAAGAGCGGCACGCACATATAGCTCGCTATCCTGAACAGCGACAGCAGCACTCCCGACCTCGTCCTGACCGGGAAGGAATAGTATCCGGCGTGCAGGCAGAAATGCAGCGACAGCACCGAATACATCGCGATTATCTTTACTATGTCAACTCCGGCATAGCGCTCGCCGGAACTCTGTGTCCCCTTTCGGAGAGTTATCAGTTCTCCCATGTTAATTCTCCTGTACGTCAGTTTCCTGCGGCGTAGACCGTCAGCTCCCCGAGACAGAGCTCAAAGCAGCTGCCGTACCAGCATTCACCGTCATCAGGAGTAGCCTCTATACAGTCATAGGTGAAGCCGACAGCCGTCTCGACTGCCTCCCCGAGGCTCTTTCCGTGAGTTATCATCCCGGTGAATACACTTGCGAATATATCGCCGGTACCGTGTACCTGCCTGTTGACCTGTCTGCGGAAGGCGGAGAAGAACTCCCCTGTTGCCGAGTCGTAGGCGGCAGCGCCCTGACTCAGTCCGTCATAGCTCACTCCGGTAAGCACAGGCGCCCTGCACCCCAGCTCAGCAAGCCTGCGGAGGAGATCCTTTGTCTCTTCCTCCGTGTATACCTCCCTGTATGGTGTTCCGAGGAGCAGAGATGCCTCCGTGAGATTCGGTATGATGTGATCGGCAGAGGCGCAGAGTCTCCGCATCTCCGATACGAAGACGTCAGTGAATCCTGCGTAGAGCCTCCCCCTGTCGCCCATGACGGGATCGACTATGACAGCACAGCTGCTGCCGAAATCACGGAAGAAGTCAGATACTATCCTCACCTGATCCACAGAGCCGAGATAGCCGGTATATATAGCGTCAAAGGACAGCCCCATGCTCTTCCAGTGCTCCGATATGCCGGGTATGTCTCCGGTCAGGTCACGGAAGGTGTAGCCGGAAAAGCCCTCGCCCGTATGCGTTGAGAGCACAGCCGTAGGTATGACGGCTGTCTCAATGCCCATGGCCGATATGACCGGCAGGGCAACGGTGAGGGAGCATTTCCCGAAACAGGAGATATCCTGTATAGTAACGACCTTTTTCATCATCTTCACTCTTTCATTATTATCCGCATTGTCTACTCGATATATTATACCCTATTATTTACCGTAAGTCAAGGAAAAGCCGCATCATCTCCCCTGCTTTTATGCTGTGCCCCTGACAGACCGACCGCGGGGGCGCTGCCCCCGCACCCCTGCCAAAGAGGCGGAGCCTCTCTGGACTCTCATTTCAAAACCGTCCCTCCCCATGAATGGGGAGGGACGGTTTTGCAGCGGGATTCCAAAGGGACTGTGTCCCTTTGGCGAGAGTTTGAGGGCAGCGCCCTCAATACCGGTCCGCCGGGGACACCGCATATCATCTGAGGAAAATATATACCGCATAGGCGGCGTAGGATGTGAGCATGGCGAGGCCGTTGGGACGGCGGAGCTCTCTTTTCTTCAGCGCCATGATGTAGACTCCGGCGCTCATGATGATGAGCACTGCCGTATCTATCATATTCTCGCGGGTATAGGCCACAGGCGAGATAGCCGAAGCAATACCGAGGACGAAGAGTATATTGAAGATGTTGGAGCCGATGACGTTTCCAACCGCCATATCGAGCTCGTTCTTCCTTGCGGCTGCAACAGAGGTCACAAGCTCGGGAAGGCTTGTACCGAGAGCCACGATGGTCATGCCGATGAGGTTCTCCGACATACCGAAGCTGCGGGCGATATCCGAAGCGCCGTTGACTACCATATTTCCGCCGAGGGCTATCGCTGCTATTCCAACAGCGATGTAGACCAGGCATTTCCAGACCGGCATGGTCTTGTATTCCTCCTCAGAGGCGGTCTCTCTCGCCCTTTTCGCGGACTGTACCATAAGATACAGGAAGACAGCGAATATCACAAGAAGTATAAGGCCGTCGATGTGTCCCACCTTCATGCCGGCGCCGCCGAGCAATATGAGCAGTCCGGCTATGCCTGCCGAGAACGGGAAATCCCGGAGCATGGTCTCCCTTCCTATGGCCAGCGGACACAGCACCGAGCAGAGTCCGCAGACGACCATGAGGTTGAAGATGTTCGAGCCCACCACGTTGCTTATGGCAAGCTCATTCTTTCCGGCGATGGCAGCGCTCACGCTGACCGAGGTCTCCGGAAGGCTCGTTCCCATGGCGACTATGGTCATGCCTATGATGAGAGCCGGTATTTTCAGCAGCTTAGCGGCGCTGGAACTTCCGTCAACGAACATATCGGCGCCCTTGATGAGCAGCACGAAGCCGCCTACCAGTAATAAATATTTCAGCATTCTATGATCCCCTTTATCCTTCCTTTTGCTTAGGTTCATCCGAACTCTTTACAAGCTCATTGGAAAAAGCTATTATCTATTATACCACATTATTCCCCGAATTGCAAGTGCCGGAGAGCATTTTCCTCCCAAAAATTACAATACAGTTAAAACTTGCGGAAATACTTGACAAATAATGCAACAGGCTGTATAATTGTCTCAAATACTATGAAGGAAGGTGAACACCGTGACCAGTAAAAGACCAAACATCAGAGGAACAGAATACATTATGAACACACAGCACGGAGTTTGCCTGCATGGGAAAGCTGTGCGCTGACACAAGCGCACCCCTCAAAAGAATGCAAGCGCCCCTGTTTTGTGCAGGGGCGCTTTTTTCATGCAGTCAGACTCCCTCAACGGAGGAAAACACATGATAGTTTTAACAGGAAAATACGCTGAGGCCAAGGTATACACAGACCTCATCGAGAGCACAGCCATAGGTCAGATAACCCAGCTCTGCAACCAGCCCGTCAGCGACGGCGCACGCATACGCATAATGCCCGACGTACACGCCGGCGCAGGCTGCACGGTCGGCACTACCATGACGATCACCGACAAGGTGATACCCAATATAGTCGGAGTGGATATCGGCTGCGGCATGGAGGCAGTCCGTCTCAAGGAGAAGCACATTGAGGTGCAGCAGCTCGACAAGCTGATCTACCGCACCATACCCTCTGGCTTTGCCATACGCGAAAAGCCCCACCGCTACATCGGAAAACTCGACCTCACCGCGCTCTGCTGCTATGACCGCATAGACCACCTCAGAGCCGAGAAGAGCATCGGCACTCTCGGCGGCGGCAACCACTTCATCGAGGCCGACAAGGGCGAGGACGGAGCGATATGGATAGTGATACACTCCGGCAGTCGTCATCTCGGTGTGGAGGTGGCAAAGTTCTATCAGGAGGAGGCCTACCGCCGTCTCAACAAGTCCTCACAGAAGGAGATAGATGAGCTCATCGCAAGGCTCAAGGCTGAGGGAAAGGAAAAGAGCATACAGAGCGAGATAAAGAAGCTCACCAACACAAAGACGACCAATGTTCCCAAGCACCTTGCCTACTGCGAGGGCGAGCTCTTTGAGCAGTACATCCACGATATGAAGATAGTTCAGGAATTCGCCATGATAAACCGTCAGGCGATGATGGACGAGATAATCAAGGGCATGGGGCTGCATATCACAGACAGCTTCACGACCATACACAACTACATCGACACGGAGAATATGATACTCCGCAAGGGCGCAGTTTCCGCACAGGCAGGCGAAAGACTGCTGATACCCATAAATATGCGTGACGGCAGCCTTATCTGCACCGGCAAGGGCAACCCCGACTGGAACTTCTCCGCTCCCCACGGCGCAGGACGTCTCATGTCGCGTTCCGAAGCCAAGCAGAGCTTCACGGTATCCGAGTACAAGAAGCAGATGCAGGGCATCTACACCACATCGGTAAACTCCGGTACTCTTGACGAATGCCCCATGGCCTACAAGTCAATGGAGGACATCGTGGGCTGCATCGGGGATACAGTGGAGATAAACGAGGTCATAAAGCCTATCTACAACTTCAAGGCAGGTGAAGAATAATGGCAGACAGCGAGAAGAACCCGGCAAAGGACAGATTCATCCCCTACGACAAGCTCAGCAAGAAGGAGAAGAAGAAGATAGACCAGCAGAAGCGCAGCAGCTGGAACGGCGTCGATCCTGCCACAAAGGTGGAGGAGAGCGAAAAGAAGCGCTACCGCCGCAAGCCCAAGCACCCGGAGAGATACGACACCGAGTAAGTACTCCCGGTAACAGCCATAAAAGAAAAGAGCGTCCGCGGACGCTCTTTTTATATACCCATATTTGACAATGTGAAGATGATCTCCAGCAGCACCACCGCTCCGATGATCGCCGCATAAGCCATTGCTCCCATGAGGAGGAGTATGAGCAGCGAGTTGATAGGTCTGATACCGCCGGCAGCAGATACGGTTTCTCGGGAAAGGACTGTCCTGCGGGCGCGGAGCTTCATCTTCATCAGCGTCCTGACTGCAAAGCGCAGATACATATGATTGCAGAACAGGCTCGTCAGGAGCCGCGTTATAAGCGTTCCGATGCTGCATATCTCAACTATCGTCTTCACCAGCTGACGGTTATCGTATATCATATTAGTAAGCTCGGAGGGCAGGAATAACCGGCCTGTACTGATGCTGTCGCTTATCATACCGCTCAGCAGTGCCGGTACTGCAAGCACCACCATGATGACCGAGGTGATAACAGCCCAGCCCCACATACGCCTGTTCGCAAAGTATACAGGCGGGAATATGAAGCAGAGCAGATTGAGGGAGAGCTTCGTTCCCAACTCCTTGAAACGCTTGAACAGCGGTATATAGTATATCGTGTTGCTGTCAACGAACTGTGAGAGCTCACGTATTGTTGCGCCGCCCATATCCTCCTCAGGATCGAAGCCGAGGAATTCGGCGGTCTGCGTAAAGGGCGAAAACTCCTCAAGGTTGCCGGGCTCCTTGTTCTCCTGCTTGGGAGTCTCAAGGCGCTCTCCGCACCTGATGCAGCGCAGATTGCCCGTCCTGTTGGCAGTATGGCATACCGGACATATAGTCACTTCTTCCGCAGGCGGCGCCGGAAAGGGCGCAGACAGGCGTGACCATCTGAAATCACCGGAATGCTCGTCCTTCAGCGCACATGAACCGTTCCTGGCATAGCACTCCCTGTGATGAGGAGCACCGCACTCAGGGCAGACAACTATATCATCTTCTTCTGTGAATACTTCGTTGCAAAGCACACATTTTTCATCTTTGTAATTCATTTTCTGCCCCCCTGACATAATTAATCATTATATATATTATATCATATAATGTGAAAGAAAATCAATAGGCCGGAGAAAATATGCTGAAAAAAACAGCATCCGCACGAATGCTGACGATATGCAATATCAACAATAAACGGGGCTCCGTTTCCGGAAGCCCCGCCTTTCATCATTATAGTTTAATAGCCCCAGTCGCCGCCGGAGGTATCGCCCCAGCCGCCCGAGTTGTCCCAGCCGCCGGAGTTATCCGTCCATCCTCCGGAGCCGTCATCCCAGCCTCCCGAGTTGTCAGTCCAGCCTGAGTTATCGCTCCAGCCGGAATTGTCGCTCCAGCCTGTTGAAGGATCTGTCCATGTCTGCTCACCGGACCAGCTGTTGTCTGTCCAGCCTGTTGAAGGATCGGACCATGTAGGCTCGTCTGTATAGCCGGGATCTGTCCAGCCGCCGTCCCAGCCGGTATTTCCCTCGGTGTTGTCCTCAGCGGTATCGGCTGCCGTAGTAGTGGTGGTGTAATCGAATCCGCCGGGCATGGCAGCTATCGGGATCCTTCCGCTGTAGAAGGTGAAGCCTGCACCCATGGTAACCTTAATGGTGTAGTTGGTATGTGAGGTGGAGACTGTCGAGCCCGTACCCTTTGAAGCCTTGGTCACAGGCACCGCAGTACCCGCAGGTCCTGTCGTGGTAGTCATTACCTCGGGAACAGCATTGATGCCGTCGCCCCCGTCGTTCTGAAAGTGGACGCTCTCACGTCCGATGTTCGTCATTATCTTCTCGCTCGGAGTGATCGGGAACATGACGAAGAAAATAAGAACAAGCAGCGTGAAGAGTATGAAGCCGGCACATGAGGTAACTGTGAGCCGGGTGGACTTCTTCAGGCTGTTGTAGAATGATGCAAATTTAGCCATCTTGTTATTTACACTCTCCTGTCTTTGTCTGTGTCCGAAAGGACTATGTGTAGCTGTATTCTCTATTGTACAGCAAAACAGCCCAAAAGTCAATGATAAACAGGTGAAAACCGATGTAAAAAATAAGCCCTCCCCCGGGGGAGAGCTTAGAGAAAGTGCACATAAAGGCTCAGAGGCACGCTTTTATGCGGTTTATAGCGCTTTTCTCAAGCCGTGAGACCTGTGCCTGTGATATGCCTGTCTCGGCGGCCACCTCTGTCTGTGTGAGCCCCTGCATGAAGCGCTTGCGGAGTATCTCACGCTCACGGTTGCCGAGTGTACGTATGGCATCACGGACGGCTATCTCCTTGAGGGCGCTCTCCACATCGTCGCCGCCGCTTATCTGATCCATGATAGTGACCGTATCGCCGGAGTCATTTCCCACCGGCTCACAGAGGGACAGCGGATCGCTTATGCTCTCGAGGGCTATGACCACGTCTGCGCGCTCCTCCCCTATCTCCTCGGCTATCTCACCTATATCCGGCTCACGGGCAAGCGTGAAGGTCAGGCGTTCACGGGCCTGTATGGCCTTGTAGGCAAGGTCACGAAGGGAGCGGCTCACGCGGACATGGGAGTTATCCCGCAGGTGCCGCCGGAGCTCTCCGGCGATCATGGGGACGCAGTAGGTGGAGAAACGCACCTCCTTGGTGAGGTCGAAGTTGTTCACCGCCTTGATAAGACCGATAACGCCGGTCTGGAAGAGGTCGTCGATGTCCTCGCCGCGGCCGGTAAAGCGCTGTATTACGCTCAGGACGAGGCGGAGATTGCCCTGAATAAGCCTGTCACGGGCCTCCTTGCTGCCTGTTTCGCGTATCTCCCGCAGGAGGGCTATCTTCTCCGCCTCCTTCATAACGGTCAGCTCCGAGGTATTAATGCCTGATATCACTACTTTATTGTATGCCATATCATCCCTGCCTTTCGGCATTAGTATTGACGGGATGATGAATGTCAAAACAGGGGAAATATGGAAATTGGAGCTGTTAGCCGTTAGATTTATAATGCAGAATTATTGGTATCGCCTCCGGCGATGGATTTAAAGTAACAGCGCTCATCCATGTCACCCGTGCGATAGCACACTTTAGCCTGCGTGTCTCAATAAAAGCAAAAACCGGCAATGGGTGAGAGATAGGGGTGAGGGAAAAGAGAGTCCAGAGAGGAAAACCGTAGAGGGTGACTCCCCGCGTGGCGGGGAGATGTCAGCGAAGCTGACAGAGGGGACGGGCGCCTGTCAGGCGAAGAGGGAGGGAAATGTCGGTTTTTGCTGCGGTTTTCTTTTTCCCTCCCTCTTTCCCCCGGAGGTGTTCCTCTTTGGCCTGTGTGAGATGTGGCATATCTCGTAATTGCCAGAAAAAGAAGATTGAGAAAACTGTTTTTTCTTACATTTTCCGATATTCTTACTTGTACCGTTAATGCCAGAGGGGGAAACCAGGGGAGTTGGGGGAAGAAAAGAAAACCGCAGTAAAAGCTGACATCCTCCCCCCGCCTGACAGGCGCCCGTCCCTTCTGTCCTTCGGACATCTCCCCACCCCGTGGGGAGTCACCCCAGTTTGCCCCCTCTGGACTCCCCTTTCCTTGCCCCTTATCCCCTACCTGTCAGCTTTTGCTTTTTCCGACCATGCAGGCTAAAGTGTGCTATCGCACGGGCGGCTTGGATGAGCGCTGCAATCTTTTGATACATCGCGGGAGGCGATACAACTAATTATGAATTAAGAATTATGAATTATGAATTCAAACGGCGTTATCCCACGGTCAGCGTGGATGAGCGCTGCGATCTTTTGATTCATCGCCGCAGGCAATACCGCTGATTCTTAATTCTGCATTCAAAAAGTGCAGCCTGAGCGGTGCCGGATCATCCTGTGCATGGACACAAAAAGGCGAACCCGAAGGTTCGCCTTAATTATGCATTATAGATCATGCATTACGGATCAATACATACCGCCCATTCCGCCGGCAGGCATTGCAGGTGCGGGATTCTCCTCCTTGATATCAGCAACAAGGCTCTCTGTTGTGAGCACCATTGAAGCTACGGAAGCTGCGTTCTGGAGTGCGCTTCTTGTTACCTTGGTAGGATCAACGATACCTGCGGGTATCATATCAACATACTCTTCCTTGTATGCGTCGAAGCCGTAGCCGGTCTTGCCGGAGTTTACGATCTTGTCAACGATAACGCTGCCCTCAAGGCCTGCGTTCTCTGCGATCTGGCGTACAGGAGCCTCAAGAGCCTTGAGGATGATCTTTGCGCCTGTCTTCTCGTCGCCCTCGAGTCCGCCGAGTACAGCCTCAACAGCAGGGATAGCATTGATGAATGCTGTACCGCCGCCGGCAACGATTCCTTCCTCAACGGCTGCCTTTGTAGCTGCAAGAGCATCCTCGATGCGGAGCTTCTTCTCCTTCATCTCGATCTCTGTAGCTGCGCCGACCTTGATAACTGCAACACCGCCTGCGAGCTTTGCAAGTCTCTCCTGGAGCTTCTCGCGGTCGAAGTCGGATGTTGTTGTCTCTATAGCTGCACGGATCTGGGCAACTCTGGACTTGATAGCATCCTTGTCGCCTGCGCCGTCAACGATGATAGTGTTCTCCTTCTGGATAACGATCTGCTTAGCCTGACCGAGCTGCTCAACTGTTGTCTCGCTGAGCTCAAGGCCAAGCTCTGAGGTGATGACCTCGCCGCCTGTGAGAACAGCGATATCCCTGAGCATCTCCTTGCGTCTGTCACCGAAGCCAGGAGCCTTTACAGCAGCGACCTTGAATGTGCCTCTGAGGTTATTGAGGATGATAGTTGTAAGAGCCTCGCCCTCTACGTCCTCAGCGATGATAACGAGCTTCTTGCCCATCTTTACGATCTGCTCGAGCAGAGGGAGGATCTCCTGGATAGAGGATATCTTCTTGTCTGTGATAAGAACGTAAGCGTCGTCGTATACAGCCTCCATCTTGTCAGCATCTGTTACCATGTAGGGTGAGATGTAGCCTCTGTCGAACTGCATACCCTCGACTACCTCGCTGTATGTCTCAGCAGTCTTGCTCTCCTCGATAGTGATAACACCGTCAGATGTTACCTTCTCCATAGCCTCAGCAATGAGCTTGCCGACTGCCTCGTCAGCAGAAGAAACTGTGCCGACTCTTGCGATATCCTCGCTGCCTGCAACAGCCTTGGAGTTCTCAACGATAGCCTTTACAGCAGCGTCAACAGCCTTTGCGATACCCTTCTTGAGTACCATAGGGTTTGCGCCTGCTGCGATGTTCTTCATACCCTCGCGAACGATGCTCTGTGCAAGGAGGGTAGCTGTTGTTGTACCGTCGCCTGCTGCATCGTTTGTCTTTGTGGCAACTTCCTTGACGAGCTGTGCGCCCATGTTCTCGAAAGCATCATCTAGCTCGATATCCTTTGCGATGGTAACGCCGTCATTTGTGATGAGGGGAGCGCCGAACTTCTTGTCAAGAACTACGTTCCTGCCCTTGGGGCCCATTGTTATCCTTACGGTATCAGCCAGCTTGTCGATACCTGCCTGAAGTGCTTTTCTTGCGTCCTCGCCGTACTTAATATCCTTAGCCATGATAAATATCTCCTTTATAATGAATTCTTAATTCATAATTCATAATGCATAATTGATGTGTTCGCTGACGCTCAATCAATATTCAGATACATCGCCGTAAGGCGATACCGCAATTATGAATTATGCATTGCTAATTATGAATTAGTCAACAACTGCAAGTATATCTTCCATCTTGACGATGATGTACTCCTCGCCCTCCAGCTTTACGTTTGTGCCGGAATACTTGGAAATGAGCACCTTATCGCCCTGCTTGACTTCCATTTTAACGTCAGCAGTGCCGGGGCCTACCTCAACGACCTGAGCTACCTCGGGCTTCTCCTTGGCTGAACCTGAAAGGATGATACCGCTCTTTGTGGTCTCCTCAGCCTCGACCATCTTAACTACAACTCTGTCCTGTAAAGGTTTGATAGTCATGATATATACCTCCTGAAATAATTATTAGCTATATATTAGCACTCTCTTTCTCTGAGTGCTAACTATATTTTACCACCTTTTTATAATAAATCAAGAGCCTTGCAGAAACTTTGTGTATTTGCACAACTGTTTCAACAGTCTGTTGAAACATTATGTTGATAATCTGCCGGAGTCTGTTGATAAAAAATGAGCCGTCCCGGTTTCAAAACCGGAACGGTCAGCACTTCTTATTTCTGCTTCTCTGCTATTCTATGCACGAACTCCGCAAGCTGTTCCGTCTTCAGCAGGGGCGAAGCATGGCCTCCGCTGATGAAGAGTGCGTCCTTGTCCGGTGCACTGATGCTGTCATAGTATTCCTTGGCCACCTCAGTCATGGTGAGCAGGCCGTGGTCGTCATTTCCCTCAACAAGATAGAAGGGCACCTTGTATTCCGTCCTTCCCTTCAGCGGAAGGCTTCCGAGCAGCCCCACAACGTCCGGTCTGAGGACAGTATCGGCATAGGCGTTGAACTCCTCCGAGCCGAACAGCATCTCAGATGCCTTGGAAAAACTGCAATAGGGATTGCAGAGCACAGTAGTCAGGAAGTTCACGTCCGTATCGCTGAAATAGTTATCCACATAGCCGTACTGCATCACAAGCTGTGTGGACACATCGATATCGGAATTCGTGAGCCTTGAGGGCATTATGCTCTTTGCCAGCTCATGCATCATCTCATAGTTCTCCGACTTCTCCAGCATATACTCCCTGAATCTCTCAGCACTGGTCTCCGGATCAACAACAAGGCTGAGGGCTATCATGGCGTCATACTTCTCCGGCGCTTCAAGGACGAGCCTTGAGCCCAGCACAGAGCCCCATGAGAAGCCCATGAGGGTTATCTTCTCCCTGCCGAAGCGCTCCCGGAGATAGTCCGTCATCTCCCTGCCGTCCTGCATCATCTGCGCCCCTGTGGGAGTCTCAGCCACCTTGTATTCCGGATAGTTGTGGCCGCAGCCCCGCTGGTCCCAGTTGACCACGATGTAATCCCGGCTCAGCTTGCGCAGGCAGGTCCAGTCCATGGCGCTGGTGGCGCTGAAGGGGCCGCCGTGGATATAGAGCAGTACCGGTGCGTCCATATCCTCACCGTAGATGTTTATCCACTGCTTCGTGCCGTTGATATCCACAAAGGCAGTCTCATTTATGCCGCCCTTGGGTGTCCTGCCGTTCAGCTTCTTTGCAGCGAACAGCGCCAGTATCGCCAGAACAATGATGAGTGCGATGACTATGAATATCCATTTTATGACCTTTAAAAGCTTCCTCATTTTCTATCTCCTTACTTTAACAGTCCCTTTATTCCCTCTTCGCGGAACACCCTCTTGTAGTAGACGAGTTCCTCCTGTATCAGGTCGTCTATGACCTCCATGCCCAGCAGCTCAACAGGCGCCTTGTCGTCCGTGAGGATACGGTCGCCGGCAGTATATTCCGAGATGCCGTCATTCACCCTTGCCATCATGGAGAACATCTCTCCCTCCAGCTCACTGCTGCGGCTTCGGAAGCGCTCAAGCGCCGCGCCGTCCTCCGTTGCAAAGAGCTCACGGTTAGTTGATCCGTGGCAGTCCACGGTATAGACATAGGGGAACTGCTCTGCGATAGTATCGGAGAGCCAGCTGTTTATGCCGTCCTCGTCCTGCGAGCGCATATTCATATTGACCACCATGACGCCGCCCTCATTGAGATGCTCCCTGACGAGGGTGAAGAACTCACGGGAGGACATCTGAAAGGGAATGGTGATATCCTGATAGGCGTCCACCATGATAACGTCATACTTCCTGTCGCATACATTGAGGAAGGCTCTGCCGTCATAGGTCGTGACCTTCACGCTCTCCGGCAGTCCGAAATACTTCCTTGCAAGCCCGGTTATCTTCTCGTCTATCTCAACGCCCTCCACGCTGACCTCTCCGTCAAGGTACTCCATGCACTGACTTGCGTAGGTGCCTGTCCCCATGCCGAGGACGAGTATATCAGTGCTGTCCTCCGGGTGGTCAGCCATAAGAGGAGCCGCCATGGCGTAATCGTAATAGAGCCCCGTCAGTCCGCCGTTCTTCATGGCAACGGACTGCACTCCGAAGAGCACGTTGGTGGAAAGGGCGGTATATCTGTCATTATCCTTGACCTGAAGATAGTTGTAGATGCTCTCGTCCTCGCAGACAAGCTCCTTGTCCCAGAAGGCAAAGCCGAGGGAGGGCGAAGCAAAGCAGCACACAAGGAAGAGCACCGAGGCCGTCACAGCCCTTGCCGCTCCCCTCTTCGCAAAGAGGAAGTAAGCCAGACCGATGAGGAGAAGAATACCGGCAAAGATAAGGAAGGTGGCCGCCGTTCCGACTGCGGGAATGGATATGAAGGTCGGTACGAAGGTGCCTATGATAGAGCCTATGGTGTTGAAGGCACCGAGAGTGCCGACTGTCTTTCCGCTGTCATCAAGGCTGCCGACGGTATATTTCACCAGTGAGGGCGTTACCGTGCCGAGCAGGAAGAGCGGGAAAACGAAGACCACCATACAGGTGATGAAGGCCGCCCATATCAGGAAGCCCGTATCCACAGTGAGGACGAGGAGGGCGGATATGCCGAGTATGACGAACTTTCCGGCGAAGGGTATCGCCGCAATCCATACCGCCGCAAAGAGTATCCTTGCATAGAGCCTGTCGGGATCCGGGTTCTTGTCAGCGCTCCGGCCGCCGTAGATATTCCCGAGGGCCATAGCGATCATTATAGTGCCGATGATGATAGTCCATACTATCTGTGAGGAGCTGAAATATGGGGCAAGGAGCCTGCTTGCGCCGAGCTCTACCGCCATTACCGAAACTCCCGAAAAAAACTCCGTCAGGTAGAGATACCACTTATGTTTCAGTATCCCCGACGGTGTCTTTGCTGTATTCTTTTTGTCCATTCGTTCTTCCTCCCGGGCTTTCTTTCATTATGTCATGCTCTGACTTCTGATGCAGTTTACTTCATATTATAATATAAGTGGGGGTGAATGTCAATATTCGGAGCCTTTAGCTTTTAGCCGTCAGCTATTAGCGTTTGTTATAGCCTGCGGCTATGAAATTGTAGGGACGGCCAATGGCCGTCCACGTGTCACATATCGCCGTTAACCGACCGTAGGGGCGCATTCCGTGCGCCCGCTTTACGTCTTTCGTTTGCAAACGTTTGGTTAATACTGCGGACGGCGGATCGCCGTCCCTACAATACCGGAAATCATCTGATATGTAGGGACCGCCTTTGGCGGTCCACGTTATAAAGATATGTTATCAAGCCTGCGGGCTGCCGGAGGCAGCCCCTACACAAATCCGCCATCCCCCTTCCTTGACAGCCCCACCCGAAACATGATAGAATAAATAAAACGAAAAAACTATCCGCTTAATGACAGGAGAAAATATGAAAAAAAGAGCATTATCAGGACTGATCTCAGCCCTCTTGTTCCTTGCGGCAGCCGTACAGGCTCCAGCCGCCGCAGCCGATGAGGATCCTCAGTTCTATGACAGGACCAAAGACCTCTGGCCGCCTGCCGGACAGTTCGTCCGCATCAAAGCCGACGATACCGCAGAGCAGGAAAACATCTATACCGAGATACCCGTCTCAGAGTTCCGGGTGAGCGAACTCTCCCCCGGCCTGGATACAGACCTTGACTATACCGACTGGTGGTTCAGCGAATGGGAGGACTGCCGGTATATCTTCCTTCCGGCCACCGCTAACCGCAACGACCTTGTCATAACCTACACAGCCGATGATACCATACGTCTCAACGGCGAAGCTGTGACCTCCGGCCGGCATACCTCCATACTCGGCGGCAACGACGAATTCGATATAACAGTCGGCGGCAGGGACTGCGGCAAGCTGAAGATAATGCAGTCCGACCTCGGCTGCATCTACCTCTCCACCTCGCATAACGGCCTCGATTTCCTTGACGGCTCCCGCTACCGTACCGAATCCGGCACCGCCCTCATGCTCGATAAAAGCGGCAACACGGTTTTCAACGGCGATATCGGAAAGCTCTCCCCCCACGGTAACTCCTCATGGGATTACAGCAAGAAAAAGTCCTACAATATAAAGCTGCCGGCCAAGGCTGACCTCTACGGCATGGGCAAGGCCAAGAAATGGACTCTCATATCCAACTACCTCGACCACTCCATGATACGCAACGCCGTTACTGACGAGATAAGCCGTGCGGCAGGCATGGATACCGTTCTCGATTCAGTTTTCGTCGATCTCTATGCAGACGGTTCCTACCGCGGCACCTATCAGTTCTACGAGAGAGTGCAGATACAGAAGAACCGCGTCAATATCCGTGACCTTGAGGAGGAGACAGAGAAGCTGAATGAGCTCGACCTGGAGGAATATCCGCATCTTGCCTACGGTGCCGCCGATACCAGTGAGTATATGGAGAACAGCTTCAAATACTACGATATCCCCAACGATCCGGAGGATATCACCGGCGGTTTCCTGCTTCAGCTCCAGCAGTTCAACCGCTACCCCTACAAGGCTGACAGCGGTTTCGTCACCTCCCGTGGACAGGCGGTGGAAATGGACGGGCCGCAGCACGCCTCAAAGGCTCAGGTGGAATACATACGCGCCTTCGTACAGGACATGGAGGACGCTATATACTCCGACACAGGCTACAACGCCAAGGGGAAGCACTACAGCGACTATATCGACATGGATTCCCTCATCACAGCCTATCTTGTCGAGGAGATAAGCGAGAACATCGATGCCACAGGCTCCAGCTTCTATTTCTGGAAGGATTCGGACAAGACAGGCGACGGCAAACTGCATTTCAGCCCCGCATGGGATCACGATTTCAGCTACGGCTGCTTCCCTGCGAGGGTGCAGAACGAGGACGGCGAGACGGGCTATTCCTACAGGACGGACAACCTCTACGCAGCCTACTTCGTGATCAACGGCTACAAGGAGAGCGGCCGCCCCACCGTCGGAAGAAGCTGGATAGGCAGACTCTATCAGGACAAGGCCTTCGTAAAGCGTGTCGCTGAGATCTACTCCAGGCGCTTCATGCCCGTGCTCACAAAGCTGTCCGCCGGACATTCACCGTCTATACGTGATATCGCAGGCAGCATCGAGGCCTCCGCCGGGATGAACAACGCCCGCTGGCACACCTACGGCGGCGCGAAATACTGTGTCTTCGGCTCTTCGAGCGGAAACACCTATATGGAATCCGTCGATCTTGTGCGCCAGTTCATCGAGGACAGAAAGGACTGGCTCAATGACCTCTGGACGCCTTATCTGCCCGTCAGAGGCGATGCCAACGCCGACGGCGGGTTCAGCATCGCCGATGCCGTGCTCCTGCAGGAATGGCTGCTCGGAAAGCCTGATACAGATATCGCCGACTGGAATGCCGCCGATCTTTCGGGCGACGAAAGCCTTGATACCTTCGACCTCTGCATGATGAGAGATATGCTGATATCATAGGACATCATAAAAAGGGACTGCCGGAGCAGTCCCTTTTGCTTTATTCATAATCCATACACGGCTCATCATGGTCGGTGAGCATCTTTTCATACATGGCTATGTACTCATCAGCTGATGCCGACCAGCTGTAATCGCAGAGCATAGCACGCTTTACCAACGCCTCCCATTCGCTCTTGCGGCGGAATGCGGAGTATGCCCTCTTTACTGCGTCTTTCATATCATCAGCATTGTATGTCTTGAAGGTGAAGCCGTTCCCGCCTGCTCCGCCGTTGTCACGGACAGTATCGCGGAGGCCGCCTGTCTCACGCACTATCGGTATGGTGCCGTAGCGCATGGCTATGAGCTGTGCAAGTCCGCAGGGCTCGCTCGCTGACGGCATCAGGAACATATCAGCCCCTGCATAGATGCGGTGCGAGAGCTCCGGGACAAACCCGAGAGTGACAGATACCCTTGAGGGATAGCGTGCCGCCATCTCCGCAAAGAAGTCCTCGTAGATCTTCTCTCCGCTGCCGAGAACGGCGAACTTCACGCCCTTGGATACTATATCCTCAAACACACAGCGTATCAGGTCTATGCCCTTGTGCTTCACGAAACGTGTGACTATGCCTATGACCGGCTCATCCGTCATCTCAAGGCCAAGTTCTTTGTGGAGAGCCGCCCTGCACTTCGCCTTGCCGGAGAGGTCGTCTGCGGAAAACGGTGCGGCGATGGCCTCATCGTCCGAGGGATCATAGTTTTCGGTGTCTATGCCGTTGAGTATGCCCTTGAGCTTGTAGTTCTTCATGACGAGGATACGGTCAAGCCCGTGTGCATACCAGGGATCGAGTATCTCCCACGCATAGCTCGGCGATACGGTCACGATCTGATCGGCTGTCTCGATAGCTCCCTTGAGCATATTGACAAAGCCGTCATATTCCACAAGCCCGGCGTTGTACTGGGGTATGCCCATGAGCTCATCCAGTACCTCCTTGCCGAACTTTCCCTGATATTCGATGTTGTGTATCGTGAAGGCGGTCTTTATGCCGTCATAGCCCTGCTGATACTTATAATACACGTTGTAGTATACCGGTATCAGGGCTGTCTGCCAGTCGTTGCAGTGTATGATATCCGGCCTGAAATCGAGACTGCGGAGCATTTCCAGCACGGCCCTGTCAAAGAATACGAACCGCTCGCAGTCATCATAGAAGCCGTACATACCCATTCTTCCGAAGTAATACTCATTGTCAATGAAGTAGTACCTCATGCCGCTGTACTCAGCGGTGAAGATGCCGCAGTACTGCTTCCGCCACGATACATCAACGGTGATATTGGTCACGAATTTCAGTCCGTACTGCCTTCTCATATCCTCTGTTATGGAGCTGTACAGAGGCATGACAACAGCACAGCTGTGCCCCTTGGCGCTGATGGCACGGGGCAGTGATCCCACAACGTCTGCCAGTCCTCCTGAGGCTGCAAACGGTACAGCCTCGCTGGCTGCGAACAGGATCCTCATTTATTTACATAAGATCCCTTCGGAAGGAACCTGAAGCCCAACTCCTTGCCCGGTCCGACATCGCCGAGGATCTTTACGTTCTTATCAGCTATAGCCTTTATTACCTGACAGTTCTCGTCTATCATACCTCCCTGCATAATTATCGAATCCCTGACAACTGCTCCCTCGCCGATCTGTACTCCGCGGAAGAGTATGGAATTCTCGACTGTTCCCTTGATTATACAGCCGTCTGCGATGAGCGAGTTCTTCACCTTTGCGCCGAAGCCGTACTTTACGGGGGCGCTGTCTCCTACCTTGGTGTATACCGGATGATCCACGGGGAACATAGCGTCCCTGATATCCTTGCTGAGGAGCTGCATATTTGCATCATAGTAGCTGTGGAGATTGTTTATCCTCATGAAGTGGCCTGTATGCTCAAAACCGAATACTTTCAGCTGTGCTATTCTGTCCTGGAGGGCATACTTTGTGAGGCTGTAGTCTCCGGGGCCGGAATTGAGGACTATCTCCTTGAGCTTGTCCTTGCATATTATCAGCATCTCGAGCCACAGATTCTGCTCGCCGGGATCGTCGGGAGTCACTCTTACCTCAGTCACTCTGCCGTTTCCGTCCATGTCGAGTATGGTAGCGCCGTTGTCCTTCACCTTGTCGTACTGTGTCTTCTGGTATACAAGTGTGATATCAGCGCCCGTCTCGATATGCTGCTTTATCATCGGGTGGAAGTTTATGGAGGTGATGACATCGCAGTTTGTGCAGATGATGTACTTCGCCTCGGAATGCTCGATAAGCGCCCATATATTCTTCAGGGCATCGAGCCTGCCCTTGTACTGGCCGTTCTGATCCTCCTGGACGTAGGGCGGCAGAAGTCTCAGACCATGCTGCTTTCTTGCAAGATCCCAGTCACGTCCCGAGCCCACATGATCGAGGAGGGAGCCGTAGTTGGACTTTGTGATGATACCAATATCAGTGATGCCGGAATTCACGAAGTTTGAAAGAGAGAAGTCTATCAGTCTGTAGCGGCCGCCGAAGGGTATGGAGCCCATTGTTCTCTTGTTGGTGAGATCATGCACGTCCTTGTCGTGCATACTTGCGAATATAAGTCCTAAATAATCATTTCTAACACTCATTGATAATACCTCCGCTCGCTCAGATGTTCTCGCCGATGATCTGCTTCGGCTCTACTACGCTTCCGGGCGATACTGTAACGCCGTTTCCGACAACTGCTATACCGCCCCATTCGCCGTCATCCTTGCGGCTGTCCTCCGGGCTGCTGCCTATGTGTGCATTCTCTCCGATAACGGAATCGCTGCCCACAATGGCATACTCCACCACAGCGCCTGCCTTGATGACAGTACCCGGCATAATGACGCTGTAATTCACAGTTGCACCCGGCTCAACGACTACTCCGGAGAAGAGCACCGAGTAATCAACGGAGCCTTCGATGTGGCTGCCCTCTGCGATGATCGATTTCTTGATCTCGGCATTGTCTCCTATGAACTGAGGAGGCATATAGTTGCTCCTTGAGTATACCTTCCATGACTTGTCATAGAGGTCAAGGCGCCTGTTCTCGTTGTTGGGCGGACTGATGAGGTCGAGGTTGGCCTCCCAGAGGGAATCAAGTGTTCCCACGTCCTTCCAGTAGCCGTCGAACTCATAGGCGAAGAGCCTTTGTCCGTCACGGAGCATGGAGGTGATGATGTCCTTGCCGAAGTCCTTCGACCAGGGCTCCTTGTTGGCGCGCTTCTGGTTTGCGTCCTTCTCGTTCTCCTCAAGGTAGTATTTCAGCTTCTCCCAGCTGAATACATAGATACCCATTGAAGCAAGGGTGGACTTGGGCTCCTTGGGCTTTTCAACGAAGTCTATGACCTTCTTCTCCTCGTCGCATATCATGATGCCGAAGCGTGAAGCCTCTGACTTCGGAACGTCTATGACGGAAATGGTGCAGTCTGCATCGTTGTTCATGTGGAACTCCACCATCTTCGAGTAATCCATCTTGTAGATATGGTCTCCGCCGAGCACTACCACATAGTCCGGGTTGTAGCGCTGGATGAAGCGGATATTCTGGTATATGGCATTTGCCGTGCCCTCATACCAGGATGCTCCCGACTGTGTCTCATAGGGCGGGAGAACGTGAACGCCGCCGTTGTTCTTGTCAAGGTCCCACGGCTGGCCGTTGCCTATATATTCGTTCAGTACGAGGGGCTGATACTGCGTGAGGACTCCGACCGTGTCGATGCCGGAATTTGTGCAGTTAGAGAGAGGGAAATCGATAAGGCGGTATTTTCCGCCGAAGGGTACTGCCGGCTTGGCAACATTCTTTGTCAGAGCATATAGTCTGCTTCCCTGTCCGCCTGCCAGAAGCATCGCAACAACTCTTTTCTTGGTATACATATTATTCCTCCTGAAATCAACGTATTATAGTGTGTCCTGTGGGACAATATAAGGCTTTTACTTCTCTGTCTTTTTTCTGCGCCCTGTTTTCTTTGCAGCGGGCTCTGCGGCTGCCTCTGCCTTTGGTTTCCTGCCGCGCTTTTTAGGCTCCGGTGCAGGCTCTGTTACTGCTGCCGCCGTCTCTGCCTTTGGTTTCCTGCCGCGCTTTTTAGGCTCCGGTGCAGGCTCTGTTACCGCTGCCGCCGTCTCTGCCTTGGGCTTTCTGCCCCGCTTTTTAGGCTCCGGTGCAGGCTCTGTTACTGCCACAGTCTCTGCCTTGGGCTTTCTGCCGCGCTTCTTAGGCTCCGGTGCAGGCTCTGTTACTGCCGCCGTCTCTGCCTTGGGTTTCCTGCCACGTTTCTTAGGCTCCGGTGCAGGCTCTGTTACTGCTGCCGCCGTCTCTGCCTTGGGCTTTCTGCCGCGCTTCTTAGGCTCGCTGCCTGCCGGTGCAGCTTTCTTCTTTGCCGGTGACGCCAGCTGAAGGTATATCACAGAGAGAGGTGCAAGCGTCATGGTGATACTGTTTTCAAATCCGTGCATCGGTATGCTCTGTGTCTTGAAAGTCTTCTCGGAGATGCCGCTTCCGCCGAATGCGGTATCATCGGAGTTGAACACCAGCTTGTACCTGCCCTTGAAAGGCACGCCTATGCGGTAGTCTCGGCGTTCAACCGGTACGAAGTTGCATACCGCTATTATCTCGTTCTTGGAATCGTCCATTCTTCTGAACGCAATAACGCTCTGCTTGTAGTCATCATTGGAGATCCATGAGAAGCCTGCCCATGAATCATCGTTCTGCCAGAGGGGAGGATTCTCGATATAGAAACGGTTGAGTTTCTCGGTGAATCTGAGAAGATCACGGTGGGAATCATACTCCTCGGGGAGAGCCCAGTCGAGCTGTCCCTTGTAGTCCCATTCCTTCATCTGGCCGAATTCCTGTCCCATGAAGAGGAGCTTCTTGCCCGGGTGCGCTGTCATATAAGCCAGGAATGCCCTGTATGAAGCAAACTTCTGATCGTATTCGCCGGGCATCTTGTTTATCATGGAGCACTTGCCGTGTACTACCTCGTCATGCGATATGGGGAGTATATAGTTCTCAGAGAACGCATAGAAGAAGGAGAAGGTCAGCTTGTCATGGTTGAAGGCCCTGTATATCGGATCAAGGGACATATAGCTGAGCATATCGTTCATCCAGCCCATGTTCCACTTGAAATTGAAGCCCAGTCCGCCCATGTCCGTCGGCTTGGTGACGAGGGGCCATGCGGTGGATTCCTCAGCTATCATCAGTGCATCCGGGTGCTTGGAGAATACCGCCTCGTTCAGGCGCTTGAGGAACTCGACTGCCTCAAGGTTCTCGTTGCCGCCGTACATATTCTCTGCCCATTCGCCGTCTCTGCGGTCGTAGTCGAGATACAGCATTGAAGCGACTGCATCAACTCTCAGGCCGTCAACGTGGAATTCCTCGAACCAGTAGTTGGCGCTGGAGATAAGGAAGGAGCATACCTCAGCCTTGCCGAAGTCGAACACTCTCGTTCCCCATGCCTTGTGCTCCTTCTTGCGGTCGTCGGAATACTCATAGCAGCAGGTGCCGTCAAATTCGTAAAGACCGGGAGCATCCTTCGGGAAGTGAGCCGGCACCCAGTCGAGAATGACACCGATGCCTTCCTGATGGAACATATCTATCATCTTCCTGAAATCGTCAGGAGTGCCATAGCGTGAAGTGGGAGCATAGTAACCCGTCACCTGGTATCCCCACGAGCCGTCGAAGGGATACTCCGTCAGGGGCATGAATTCGATGTGGGTATACGACATTTTTTTCAGATACGGTATTATCTGCTCAGCAAAGGTGATATAATCAAGAAAAACATCATCTCCGTAATTCTTCCATGAGCCGAGATGCACCTCATAGATATTCACGGGGCTTTTGTATATGGTGTTCTTCGCTTTTTGCTTATACCACGACTTATCGCCCCATTCATAACTGCTCTCGTAGATCTTGGAAGCAGTTCCGGGGCGTGTTTCAAAATGTGAGGCATAGGGATCTGATTTCAGCAGTATCCTGCCGTCGCCTGTCTCTATGCTGTATTTATAAGCGTCATACTGTTTAAGGCGCGGGATCTCAGCCTCCCATACTCCGTCAGCAATAAGCGTCATGGGGTTCCGTGAGCGGTCCCACTGGTTGAAATCTCCCACAACGGAGATGCTCACTGCATTGGGAGCCCATACACGGAAAACATAGATTTTTCCTCTGCCCTTCTTGCGGACGTGTACGCCGAAAAACCTGTATGCCTCGTAGTTCTTTCCCTGGTAAAAGAGGTATAGCGGAAAATCATTCGGATTGTTATTTGATGTAACAGACATAAAAAACAGCCTCCTTTGCTATTATCATTTTAACAGAATTACCGCTATTATTCAAGCATTTTCGTAAATTTATACTAATTTTCGGTAGGAGACATAAAAAAGCGCCATTTATATTGTTTATTTTGCTGTAATTCACAAGTTTCTGATTTTCTTTCCTTTGTTAATTTGCACACACAAATTTCCTGAACTCAGACAACTCCCGGATCCCGCCTGCTGCGGCTGAGCCTTATGCCCATAACGGTCACATCATCGCTCCGTGAAGCCGGATTGAAGACCTCCGCCTTACGGCATATCTCCTCCACCATGCGGCTCAGGGGCTGAGCCTGTCTGCCGGGATCGAGGAGCAGCTCCTTGATGAATAGATACTCGTTCTCGCTCACACCGTCGGAGAACATGACAGCCGTATCACCCTCCTCAAAGTCATAGCCGGCGCAGAAGGGCTCAGTCTCCTGATATATGCCGACGGGGAAGGCCGGAGAGGTTATCTTCATGACACTGCCGCCGTGACACAGGAGAGTTGCCGCAGCCCCTGCCTTTATCATCCTTATGCCGCCCCTGTCAAGGTCTATGCAGGCGATATCGAGCGTCGCAAAGCTCTCGTCATTCGTACCCGTGAGCAGGAGCGTATTCACAAGGCGTATCGCCGGAGATACATCTGCGCCGCCCTCGATGAGACTGCGGAAGAGCCGGACAGCCTCTCCGGAGCGTGCCGCCGCACCTGCCCCCGTGCCCATGCCGTCAGACAGGACCGCATAGTACCGTCCCTTTCCGTCGCCGAAGGATACCGTCGTATCACCGCACAGCTCAGACTCTCCGGCACATCGGGATGCCACGCATATCTCGGCGGTATACTGCGGCACCTCCCCGAGGGAAAGGCGCACCTGCCTGCCGGATACCGCCCTTGAGCAGCACTCCGTGTACACCCCGAGCCCGTCCGTTACAAGGTCGCAGATACGGGAGCTGCTGTCCGGCGCTCCGCCGCAGGGCAGATATATCTCCGCAACGAGCCTGTTGACGGCATTATATCCGGCAAACACGTCCTCAGTCTCTATGCCGTGCCTTTTCAGCTTTTCGGCTATGGTGCGGCTGACAGGGAGGGAATATCTCATGTCCTCATGGAGCGGCCTGCGGAGGAGCTCCTCCGTAAAGCGCATCTGTCCGGCCAGTACCGCCCGGCAGCCGGATGCGTTCAGCTCCGCCAGTCTTTCCGCTGCCCTGCGGCTGCGGTACTCAGCGGCGGCACAGAGTATGCTCTCACGCCTGACGCAGCGGTCCAGCGCCTGCGGAAAACAGTCAGCAGTCAGCACCGGGACACCTGCCAGCAAGGCAAAGCCCTCCGCAGTCTCCTCAGTGTTCCGGCATATCGGATGCCGCCAGCAGCTGCCGCAGACCTCCCCGGGGAAGAAGCTGCTGTCCCCGCAGCACTTGGGCTCTCTGTCCGCACACTCCCCCATTATGCCGCCTATCCTGTCGGCAAGGAATCCGGCTCTCGAGCGTTCGAGCTCCGGCCGAAGCTCTGCCTCTCCCCCGTCTCCGGCAGCTATCCACTTGTCCGACCAGTGAGGGGCAGCAGCAAGGAACAGGACTGTTCCGGCAGTCATGCTGACCAGCTCAGTAAGGCCGCTGCCGCTGCGTCCCTCGGGTATGCCGGAGAGTATGGTAAGAGCGAAGGAGGAAAGCAGGAAAAAGGCAGCGCTCAGGCTTATCCTGCGCCGGCGTATGCAGCCTGTCAGCAGCCCTGCCACAGGCAGCAGAGCCGTACCTGTCCCCGATTCGGGCGAAGCGAGAAAGGCGCCGCAGACCGTGAGCGCTCCGCAGAACGCACCACCCTGCCGGAAGCAGAAATAAGCGCCGAGGAGGGTGACAGCCGTCCCCACTGTCATTCCCGGATCGATGAGCCTCGTCCGCAGGGAGCAGAGGGAGGCTATGGCGAGAGTATAGACCACAGCAAAACAGGCCCCGTAGGTACCTGTAAGGCGCATCAGCCTCTGCTGCCGGAGACTCTGCAGGGAAACCGCTCCCGCATAGGCCGCAAAGCCCGATACTGCCCCGTAGAAGAGATAGAACGGCAGCTTGTAGGGCAGCTCCCCGATAAGAGCGGATACAGCGACACCCGACAGAGCAGCGGAAGCGCCTGTGACAATGCCGCTGCTTTTCGGACTGTCCGGTCTGTCCATGAACATACGCGCAATGAATATCAGCAGCATGGAGGTGAGCATCACGGCATTCCGGCCGACAGTCCCGCAGACGGCGCTTCTCAGGAGAGCTCCGGTGAACACAGCCGCCGAGCAGGGCAGCGAAACTGCTCCGGCGGCAGATATGCCGGCAAAGGAAGCAGTACCGGCGATATCCGAGCCGGAGAGAAGAGCTCCGGCGGCAGCTGAGAGCAGCAGTGAAAGCGCCGTCAGGGCAGGTCCTGACAGTCTTGGCTTATGATGCTTGAATGACATGGCTATCCTCCTCTTATGAATGATACCTGTACATTATACCACGGTTCTCTGGCGGTTTATGTCGGTTTCTGCGCACAGCCTGAGGGCAGTGTTCAAGCCTCCCTCCCGCTTTCCCCGAAGATGTTCCTCTTTGGCAATTCTCCGTTATGTAACGATAGAACGAACGTAGGGGCGCATTCCGTGCGCCCGCAGGCCGGATAGAATTTTCTATCCCTCATTTTCCGTTAATTCATACATGTACTGCTGATGCCAGAGGGGGAAACCAGGGGAGTTGGGGGAAGGAAAGAAAACCGCAGTAAAAGCTGACACCCTCCCCCTTCCCCAGTTTCCCCCTCTGGACTCCCCTTTCCTTTCCCCTTATCCCCTTCCTGTCAGCTTTTGCTTTTTGGAGGCCAGCAGGCTAAAGCCGGCTATCGCACAGGCAGCATGGATGACGCTACAAGGTTTTTGATACATCGCCGCAGGCAATGCCAAAAGCTAACGGCTAACGGCTCGATAATTATGAATTATGCATTATGAATTGAAAAAACATATGTTGCACTAACGAAACAGGTATTGACAAATCATAAACAATGGTGTATAATACAACCATACCTTATCAAGAGTGGCGGAGGAAACAGGTCCTGTGAAGCCCGGCAACCTGAGCAGAAGTTCAAGGTGCTAAATCCTGCGGTTTTTTCCGGAAGATGAGGAGAACAAAGGTCAATGTTCATGCGTCCGGAAGGGCGCTTTTTTTATTTCCCAAGGAGGTCGACTCAATGAACAAATTCTTATTCACATCCGAATCCGTAACTGAAGGACATCCCGACAAGATCTGTGACCAGATCTCAGACGCTGTCCTTGATGCCATGCTCGAGCAGGACGAGAATTCCCGTGTTGCCTGCGAAACAGTAGTTACCACCGGTATGGTAATGTGTATGGGCGAGATATCCACCAAGGCAAAAGTGGACATTCCGAAGATCGCAAGACAGGTCATCGCCGATATCGGCTACGACCGTGCAAAGTACGGCTTTGATGCTCACACCTGCGCCGTGCTCACTTCCATAGACGAGCAGTCCCCCGATATCGCCATGGGCGTAGACGAGGCTTTCGAGTACCGTGAGCAGGATCAGGAGGACGACGGTCTCTCCAACGGCGCCGGCGATCAGGGTATCATGTTCGGCTTTGCCTGCAACGAGACTCCAGAGCTCATGCCCCTGCCCATCTCCCTCGCCCACAAGCTCGCCCTCAGACTTACAGAGGTACGCAAGGACGGCACGCTCCGTTACCTCCGCCCCGACGGAAAGTCTCAGGTAACTGTTGAATATATCGACGGCAAGCCCGCAAGAGTTGACGCTGTTGTTATCTCCTCACAGCACTCCGCTGATATCACTCTCGAGCAGCTCCGCAGAGACATCGAGGAGCTCGTTATCAGACCTGTTATCCCCGCAGAGCTGATGAAGGATGATACACGTATCTTCATCAATCCGACAGGACGCTTCGTTGTCGGCGGACCTCAGGGCGACAGCGGTCTCACAGGAAGAAAGATCATCGTTGATACCTACGGCGGATACTCACGTCACGGCGGCGGAGCTTTCTCCGGCAAGGATCCGACGAAGGTAGACCGCAGCGCAGCCTACGCTTCACGCTACATAGCCAAGAACGTAGTTGCCGCAGGCCTTGCTGAGAAGTGCGAGGTTCAGCTCTCCTACGCTATCGGCGTTGCTGAGCCCGTTTCCATACTCGTTGACGCATTCGGCACAGGCAAGTACAGCAACGAGGTACTCTCCGAGGCTGTAAAGCAGGAATTCGACCTCCGTCCCTCTGCCATCATCAAGATGCTCAACCTCAGGAAGCCCCAGTACAGACAGCTCGCCGCATACGGCCACATGGGCCGTGAGGAGCTCGGCGTAGCATGGGAAAAGACCGACAGAGCAGAAAGCCTCGCAAAGAGAGCTGCCGCTCTGGCATAAATACAACTCAGGCCGCAGTCTCCCCCGCATCCGTGCAGGGCCTCTGCGGCCCTTCTTCTATGGCCGAAAGGAGGTATGGCAGATGTGGAAGGATCTGACCGAAGAATGGAAGACGGCCTTCGGGGAGGCGTGGGAGGCTTTCAGAGCCGGCAATATCCCCATCGCCGCCGCAGAGAAGCTGTACAGCAAAAAAGCACTGTACACCCTCGCAAAGACCGGTGCGGATATATCTGAGGTCTATGATATCATCGTATGGCTCGGAGATTTGCCGGATTAATGCAGAATTACCATGATATAGTGAGAGTTTCAAAGATATTCTTCAATTCATTAACGCTCCGAGCGATGAGCAGCAAAAGGACGTGAACAGACATGAAAGATAAATATATCTTCCGCAAAGACGAAGACAATCCGAACAATACAGTTTGGGAAGTTGAAGAGATTGGGACGGTAGGAAAACTGTTGTTTAGTTTCGACAAAAAGAAAATATACAATCTATGGATTGACTACCCACATGGTTTTACAAAAGAAGAAAAAGAGATATTCGATAAGGAATACCCTTATTGGGCTGATTTTTTCAAGGACAGGTGATATTATTTGAGCAACATAATATCAGCAGATTACTGGGTCGAAAAATAACGACTTAGTGTAAGGCAGTGACGGATTCGTAGGAATGGCCGAAGAAGCCATAGATAATATCGTTACACGCGGACGGCCATTGGCCGTCCCTACAACCGCAGCCATAAACAAATCAGCGGTGCAATGCAGGCATCGCCCCCTACAGGCATAACATTCAAGGATTACGGGCGCACGGAATGCGCCCCTACCGTCCATGGCGGGAATATATGACACGCTGGCTGCCTCATCTTTTTACACAAAAAGCCGCAATGAAATGTCACAAAATCCGGCAGTCAGACAGAAAAAATCCGCAAGGCCAAAAAAGCCGCTTTTTGGCTTGAAATACCTTGCCGGATGTGTTATAATTCGATTTGGTTCGCTTTTCTGCACATTAATATTACTATACCGCTCATGCAGTAATAAATGTTTTATTAAATTGCAGGAAAACGGGAAATATCTCCGGAGGACTCTCCGGACAGGAGGTTTTTTAATGACAGCACAGATCTTCGCCGTCATTATCTTCGTCCTTATGTTCGTACTGATCGTCATGGACAAGATAGAACGGCACTATGTCACTCTCGGCTGCGGTGCGCTTACGCTCATTGTAGTGTTCGGTATATGTATGCGGAGCGGAAAGGCAATATGGGATACCCTCGCACTCAAAGGCTTTGCCACCAAGGAATTCTGGTATCAGGTCACTGAATCGGAAAGCAAGGGCATCAACTGGGCGACCATAATATTCATCGCCGGAATGATGATCATGGTAGAAGGCATGGCGAAGGCCGGCTTCTTCCGCTGGCTCTGCATGAAGATAGCCTTCATGGTAAAGTGCAGGACCATCCCCGTATTCATCACCTTCATGATAATGGCGGCAGTGCTCTCCATGTTCATCGATTCCATCACCGTTATCATGTTCCTTGCAGCCGTTACCATTGAGCTTGCAGCACTGCTGAAATTCAACCCCATACCGATGATACTCGCAGAGATTTTCTGTGCCAACCTCGGCGGCTCTGCAACAATGTGCGGAGATCCCCCGAACATCATCGTCGGCACATCCCTCGGCCTCTCCTTCTTCGACTTCCTCACCAATACCGGAGTCATCGCAGGAGTATGCCTTGTGGTATCAGTACTGTTCTTCTACTTTGCATTCCGCAAGGAGCTTGTTTCCGCTTCCGGAGAGACTCCCGATATGTCAAAGTTCCCCAAGCCCTCAGAGGCTATCACCAACAAGAAGGATTTCATCGTAAGCAGCATAATCTTCGGCCTTGCGGTAATACTCCTCATCACACACGGCACAACTCATCTGACCGTTGCTTCCATCGGTCTCTTCATCGCAGTCATCACCATGATAGCCAATGGCAAGGATACCATTAAGCTGCTGAAGAAGGTGGACTACAAGACACTCCTCTTCTTCATCGGCCTGTTCGTGGTCGTAGGCGGTCTCGAGGAAACAGGCATACTCAGGATAATCGCTGATTTCATCGGAAAGATCAGCGGCGGAAACGTATACCTGATGATCGGCATAATCCTCTGGATATCCGCTTTCGCCAGCGCATTCGTGGACAACATCCCCTTTGCCGCAACAATGGTGCCTATCATACAGAGCCTTTCCGCAACTGCCGGAGTCGATCTCCATACCCTTGCATGGGCGCTGTCTATCGGTACTGATATCGGCGGAAGCGCAACACCTATCGGAGCATCCGCAAACGTAGTCGGCACCTCAGTAGCCGCAAAGAACGGCTATCCCGTAAGCTGGGGACGCTACTGTGCAAAGCTGGCGCCCGCAACAGTCATCGTGCTGGCAATATCAACGGCATATATCTTCGTTCGTTATCTTTAATGCCTGAGGAGGTTTAACTATGTCACAGCTTATCATATCAGTAGGACGTGAATTCGGAAGCGGCGGACGTGTCATCGCAGAGGCTCTCGCAGAGCGCTTCAACATCCCGATATACGATCGCCACCTTATCACAGACATCGCGGCAAAGACTTCTCTCACACCCGAGCAGGTGGAGAAGTACAACGAAGCGCCCAAGCACCATATCATCTCACGCCGTGTAAGAGGCTACAGCAACTCCATAGAGGACAATATCGCAGAGATGCAGTTCAACTTCATCCGCGAGAAGGCAGAGGCCGGCGAGTCCTTCGTGGTAGTGGGACGCTGCTCTGAGAGCAAGCTCCGTGATTTCAAATGCCTTGTATCCCTCTTCATCTTAGGCGACATGGACACCAAGATAAAGCGTGTCATGGAGATATATGAGCTGAGCGAGTCCGAGGCAAAGGACTTCATCGAGAAGAAGGACAAGAAGAGAAAGCGCTATCACAACTATCATATCAGCCTGCACTGGGGCGATTCGAGACTTTACGATCTCTGTATCAACAGCAGCCGCCTCGGCATCGAAGGCACTATCGACGCTCTGGAAAGGTATATCAGAGCAAGGGTAGAGGCTATGGAGAAGGAAGAGAATAAATAAGACAAAAACCCCCGGATATGCTTCCGGGGGTTTTGTGTTAAAACTCATAAACTTAATAACACTAAGATTATTACTTACCCTTCAGGCCATTCCTATCTTTATTGTAAAGAAAGTCATTAGCCAGCCTTCTAATGAATGCTTCACTTGAATAGTTATCTACTCTAAAATCTTTTTTTAAGTTTTCCGCAAACTGATTAAGTTCTGCCGTTGTTGCATTTTCATACCCATATAATCCAACAAGAGCATTAACAAATTTCAGATAATTCTGATATTCGTTTATATCAGCTGAGTATTTAATATTTTTTTAACATTATACGGTGACTTATCAAATCCCAATTCAACAGTCATTCTATTAGCAAATGCAAGATTTTTTCCGCCTGCCCACATATTTGCATTAGATGCTTTATAGAATGCCTTTAGTTTTTCAAATCCGAATTTTCTTACCATAATCCTTGAAAACAAATGATTGGATATATCTGCTTGTTCATCAAATACAACAGAAATACGGACATTCATTGTAGGCGAAAGTTTTACCCAATAGTTTTTTAGAGGATCACAATAATACATAGCAGTCAGCGCTCTTGTAGTCGCATGCAGTTCGTCTCCTGTTCCAGGCATCCCATTAAAATTATAATTAATATCCCAGTTATCATTTGTGAAACCCTTGTAAACATGACCGAATTCATGAATCAAATCCTTATTCATTACATTCGTTCTATTTTTATTCTGTATATTATTGTATATAAGCTGTCCTGTAGTAGTTACACCATTTTGTCCAAACCATATCAAAGAATATTTGGAATACTCATCTGTTCCTTGAACCCAACTACCATTTTTGGTTCTCATGTGATCTGGAAAAGAGCCTGTTGTATATCCTCCATTTGGTTTTGTAATATACTGCTTAGGAATATAGTCAGTCGGAAAGATATATATAGTATCTTTTGCGAATCCAGTCAATTCTTTAAGGCTGTTAGCAAGCAGGCAATAGTTTTTAGCCCATTCTTCAATGCTGCTCTTATTAATTGTTACTGTTTCATTTTTATCTTTTTCACTGAATTTTCCACTCTTCGGAAAAACGGCATAGACTTTCTCTCCGGAAGAATTCTTAGGAGTAGCTTCTACCCAATAATATTCAGACGCTTTTCCACTAACTTTTAAATTACTAATCGAAAATCTGCTATCCAGTTCAATTTTTGCAGTATAACTCTTTCCATAGGGAACGAATTCGCAGGTACAATGATAAGAACTCTTATTCTTGCCGTTAGATTTATAAGAAAGATAGTAATAGCCGGAATTGGTATAAGATGAAGCTGTTTTACTTTTGTCAATGCAACTGGTAACGGATATTGTTGCATTTTTTAAATCATTTTCAATTGTAGAAGGACTTGTTGATGTGACATCAAATTCAACGTGCTGAATCTGAAATGTCTGTAATCCACTCATTGTGAAAGTTTTACGCGTTCCCAGCGATGTCATCGTTGTATTTTTAAATACATCGGATTTTACATCTATCAAAGAGGGATTCAATGTAATGGAAGAACCGTTATTTGTATAGAACCCCGCCGCCTCCGCCGTAATCCCTGTTACAGGAGAAAGTCCTGCAAATGTGGGTGCTATCGGTGCTGCACAGATAACTGCTGCTGATGCCGCACAGATCAATGACTTGATCGTTTTCTTCATGTTCGTTTACCTACACTTTCTTAGTATTATAGTAAAAATGTTTTCTGAGTCCTGCTTTAAGATAATACTGAGTCTGATACAATGGTACCTATGTATGCTGATGTCATGCCAGTGTTTCCGGATCACTGCTCCCCCGTTATGAAATGCTTTTTATCTCTTGCTCTGCTCAGTATGTTATCGGGACTGCTCCCGTTATAACCCTGCCCGTTCTTTATCGTATGATACAGTCTGCATCCTATACGATATAACAAACCGTTTGAAAAATATAATATTACTATTATTCTGACAGCATTCATCCGTTACCTTTTTAATTCCTTCCGTATTATACCACAACTTTATTAATCAGCCGTTAACACTAAATTACTATTCTGTAATACTGTTCAGGGCATAAAAAAGCCATGGTACTTCTGACTTAATATCAGAAGCACCATGGCCGGATGCTTCTATATCAGTGCCGGATCATATCCTGATGCTGCTGTTTATCTGATATAATAACTATTGATGTCAGTCCTTCCGGGATTTAATCCTCCTCAGTGAAGTCTGTGATCTCAACCTCGTCTGACTTATCCCCGGCTGCGGGAGCAGAGGGAGCAGCGGGTGCAGAAGGAGCAGCAGCCTTGCCGCCTAAGAAGCCTGCAAGCAGAGCACGGATGTCAACGCCTGTGGCCTCTGTAAGTCCTTCTGTGATCTTTGTTGTCGAGTTTACGATGTCGCCAACCAGCTTGGTGGAGTTGCCCTCGCCGTACATTGTGATCTTGTCAACGCTGGACAGCGGAGCAGCGGCATTCTTGACTACCTCAGGCAGAGCCTTGAAGTACATTTCAAGTACAGCAGCCTCGCCGTACTTCTTCATAGCCTCGGCCTTGGCATTGATACCCTCAGCCTCAGCAAGTCCCTTTGCACGGATAGCATCGGCCTCTGCCTTACCTACGGCAGCGATACCCTCAGCCTCCTGCATACGGGCGAACTTGGCAGCCTCAGCCTCGGCCTTCTGAGCCTCAGCCTCCTGCTCACGCTGGAAACGGTCTGCCTCGGCGTCCTTCTTGAGCTGATAGAGCTTAGCGTCAGCCTCCTGCTGTGCACGATAGCGCTCAGCCTCGGCCTTCTTCTTAACCTCTGCATCAAGGGTGCGCTCCTTGACCTCGGCCTCTCTTGTCTTGAGTTCGATCTCCTTCTCGGAAGCAGCGATATTGGCGTTAGCCTTTGAGATCTCGATAGATCTTCTCTGCTCCTCCTGCTGGATCTGATAAGCAGCATCGGCAATAGCGAGCTGGGTATCGGAATCCTTCTTCAGTTCAGCCTGACGGATAGCAAGCTCATTGTTTCTCTGAGCGACCTCTGTCTCAGCGGTAACTCTTGCGTCATTGGCCTCCTTCTTGGCCTGAGCCTTGGCGATCTCGATCTCCTTCTCGGACTCAGCCCTTGCGATGGCAGCCTTCTTCTGGATAGTGGTGATATTGTCGATACCAAGGTTTTCGATAAGGTTCTGATCGTCTGTGAAGTTCTGTACATTGAAGGAAACGATCTCAAGTCCCATCCTGTTGAGGTCGGGAGCGGCGTTTTCCTGTACCTTCTCAGCGAATGCCTTACGGTCATTTACCATTGATACAAGAGTCATCTGTCCGACGATCTCACGCATATTACCCTCAAGCACCTCACGTGCGACCTTTGAGATATACACGGTGTCCTTGTTGAGGAAGTTCTCAGCGCCGAGCTTGATAAGTACGGGATCGCTGCTGACCTTGATATTAACGTTTGCGTCAACATTGATGTTGATGTAGTCAGCGGTAGGAACTGCGCTGGAAGTCTTTACGTCAACGGCGATGAGCTGGAGCTTCAGCTTGTCGACACGCTCGAAGAACGGGATCCTTACGCTTGCTTTACCGATTATTATCTTGCGTCTGAGACCGGAAATAATGTAAGCAGTATCCGGGGGAGCCTTGATGTAACCAAAGGCAAAGATGAGTGTTACCAGCAATGCCACTACTGCGATGATGATGATTGTTGTGATATCCATATAAACCTCCTGTGCGGTGTTCTGAACCGGAACCCTGTGCTCCGGATCGTATGAATGTATTATATATTATTTCTGAAATTTTGTCAATACAGAGAGGTTTATTGTTATATACCAACATATAGAGCCGTCAGACATTCTAATATATAGCTTCGGCGGTTTTCTGCGGTTCGTTTGAACCTATACTGTGTTCATTTGATTTCAGAAGTCCCCCGGAGCCGATCTGTGCTATCATATCATATATAGCGATATTCCAAAAAAATATAGAAGCTGATGCAACACTTCCGGGGTTTGCCGTTACACTGATCCCGTTTGAACTATCCTTGTTATCCGTATTTTAACAGCTCCGTATGTCTTTTCTGTGCTCTGTATGAGCTGTTTCTGTGACTTATAGTGTAGCATAGCGAGAGCCACCGTTTGAATTCATAATTCATAATTCTTAATTCATAATTAGTTGTATCGCCTGACGGCGAAAAATTTAAAGATTGCAGCTCTTCCATGTCACCCGTGCGATAGCCCGCTTTAGCCTGCGTGTCTCAACAAAAGCAAAAACCGGCAATGGGTGAGAGATAGGGGTGAGGGAAAAGAGAGTCCAGAGAGGAAAACCGTAGAGGGGAAAGAGGGAGGGAAATGCCGGTTTTTGCTGCGGTTTTCTTTTTCCCTCCCCCTTTCCCCTGGAGGTGTTCCTCTTTGGCCTGTGTGAGATTTAGCAAATCCGAAAATTGTCAGAAAAAGAAGATTGAGAAAACCGTTTTTTCTTACCAGTTCCGATAACCTTATCTGCATCGTGTATTGCCAGAGGGGGAGCCTTCGGGGAGATAGGGTGAGGAAAGAAAACCGCAGTAAAAGCTGACATCCTCCCCCTTCCCCTACGGCTCCCCCTCTGGGCTCCCCCTCACTCTCCCCTTCACCCCCACCTGTCAGCTTTTGCTTTTTCCGTACCAGCAGGCTAAAAGGGGCTATCGCACGGGTGGCATGGATGAGCGCTGCAATCTTTTGAATGGATATTCTTTTTAAATCCATCGCCGCATCGGAGCACTAATATAATTAAATATAAAAAATATATATCAGAATTGACCATTCCCCCTTCTGAAACGTGTTATAATTGAACAGGAAAATATCAGATCTGAAATCATCCTGTAAGATACAGAGCAAGTCCTGAAGAAAGGAGCTGAATTATGCTCACAGCAGAACGAATAAACGATGCGGTGGAGGAATACGGCGATATGCTGTACAGGCTCTGCATCGTCATGCTGAGAAATGCCGCCGATGCAGAAGATGCAGTACAGGAAACCTTTATAACATATATGGAGAAATCACCGCCGTTCGGTGACAGTGAGCACGAAAAGGCATGGCTGCTGAAAGTCGCCGCCAACAAATGCCGGAACACACTCAGATACAGGAAACGACACTTCTCCGAGCCCGCCGAGGTACTCGACACTCTCGCGGCCCGCAGTTCCGACAGCCGACTGCTCGAATCACTTATGCTGCTGCCGGAAAAATACCGGTCAGTCCTGCATCTGCATTATATCATCGGTTACAAGGTCAACGAGATCTCAGAAATAACAGGGATCACAAGCTCCGCCGTCAAGATGCGCCTGCAAAAAGGCAGGAAGCTGCTTGCGGAGGAATACGGAAAGGAGTAGAGCTATGAAAAACATGGATACTGACAAGCTCAGACAGAGCGCTGAGCAGATACACCTGACAGACGAGCAGAAAACACGCATTGTTGAGAACTGCATGAAGCACGCCGGCAAATCTCCCGATACCGGCACTGTTACAGAAAATCAGCACATCTTTGAGGTCGAGCGCATAAAGCCACGCCCCATACGCCGCATAACGGCAGTCCTTGCCGCCTGCGCTGTTCTTGCAGCCGGCATCGGTGTTTCCGGACATTATATCTCACGCAGCGGCCTCATCGGCGGCTCTGTCGAGCCGGCTACCGGGGTGAGCGCACCCGCAGAGAACATCGTTCCCTTCGGTGACATCTCCGCATACCGCTTCATGGGCGATGCCTTCGGCAGTGATGAGGTGCCGGAGGGAGGCATCGTACTCACAGAAGAGCAGGCAGCAAGGCTCAACGAGTTCTTCCGGTCACAGACCTGGAAGATGATACACAACTACAATACAGGTCACAAGGACTGGGATCCGGACTTTGACCGTTCTCTCCTCGGTGCTGTGCCGATGATAGAAGAGTATGAATACTGCTTCCGTTCACAGGACGAGAACAGCTGGTACGGTCAGCTTGAATTCAGCAGCGAGGGCTACCTTGAATACCGCCGTCCCGATGCGGAACTCAATTCCGAGACAGTTGAGATATACCCCATTGACACTATCGCCTTCCGTGATGCGCTGAATGCAGTGCTTGCCGGTGAGGAGATACCCGTCAGCACAGACCGCGAGAACGTTGATACGCTCCGGCTCGTACAGGTGCCGGAGATCATCGGGCTCAGCCGGGAGACAGCCCAAAACCAGCTTGAACAGCTCGGATTCGTGGTGGATATCGAATACGTCGCCGGCAAGGACAAGGATCATGTAGTCTCCGCAGACAAGAGGGCAGGAGATAATTATCCCGTCGGCATGGATATAATCCTCTACGTGGCAAACGGCACAGACTCCGACGAGGAGCACGGCTATCCCTTCCCGTCCTTCTCCAGGTTCCACTACCTTGAAACGATCTGCTTCTATGACTTCCCCGATACAGATAAGAGCGCCGCACTCGATGAGCTCTTCCGCACACTCAGCTGGAACGAGACTCACAGCTATACCTACACCAGAGAGAACGAATACGAAGACGCCGTAAACTCCGATGTATGGCACGATCCTGCATCATTCACCAACGGCGAGGTGCTGACCTACAATTTCAAATGTGAGAACAAGGAGCTCGGCACTACTCTTGTAAGCGTATTCTCCGATAACGGCGGATGTGTTACTGTCACCGACAGGAGCGGCGTCCGCGTATACTCCACAGACTTTGACAAGCTCGTCAAGGGCATCGGAGAGATACTCTTCGGCGAAGGCCTGTACGGCGAGAACGCACCTTTCGCTAACTACTCCGGACAGACGATATACGGAGACTACCCGAAGTTCACACAGCACAGCTTCAACTCCGATGATCCCGGAGAGCTCGGAGACTTAGATCTCAAAGTCATAGAAATGATGAAGGGGCTCTACTGGGAAACAGCCGAGGAAGGCTATACCGGAACAGATGAGCATCTCGGCTTCCGCGATTTTGAACTTTCATATATTATCGACGGAAAGGGTTACAGCCTTATGGTGCATGACAATGACCTTGCAAGGTGGACAGTCTTTGATGAGGTTCCCTGCTCTGATCCCGCTAAGGCACATCAGACATTCCTGAAGGTCAACTCACAGTCCATGATGAGATATTTCTGCCTGTTGACCGGCATGGATCCCTATCCGCCCTTCGGCTCACTGAACAAGATAGGCTCTGTCACCGTGAACGGCGGCTATGTCCTCAACGATCAGGATAAGCTCGGCAGTCTCACACAGACCTTCTACGGCTATGACTGGAGCAAGCCCGCACCGCTCGATATCAGCGGCAGCGCAGAATACGAATTCACATTCGGTATAAACGACAGAACACGCCATGTCCTTGTATTCGCAGACGGCAGAGTATCATGGTACGACGGCAGCCCCGACAGAGTCACAGACTCCGGCACTATTCAGACAGCCATTCCGCAAGGCGGCAGCATCTGCGACACCATACGTGAAATACTCGGATAAACAAGCTCCCGTCTGTAAGGAGATACCATACAGCAGCCTTGTACATCCTATTGAGGGAAACCCTTTTGAAAAAGGGTTTCCCTCAAACTCCTTTCCGAAAACTTTCAGCAAATTTTGCCCGCATAGGTCTTTGACCTATACGGGCAAAATTCATTGGAAGTCTTTGGAGGGGGTTCGGGGGAACCTTTCCTCAGAAAGGTTCCCCCGATAGTATACATAAGCTGTTATGTGGCCATCCCCTTACTGACGGGAGGCTTTTATATTCCAGATATTTTCAGCGTAGTCGGCGATAGTGCGGTCGGAGCTGAACTTTCCGGCGCTGCACATATTGAGCCACTGCTTCCTTGCGAATCCCATGCGGTCATCGCGGTAATCGCTGTTGGTGCGGAGCTTTGTCTCCACGTAGCTGCGGATATCGCCGAGGAGGTAGTAATGGTCGGGGGCGTGCCAGCTTGCGCCGTCCAACAGAGCCATATACAGCTCCCGGAAGTCGCCGCTGCCGCCGTCAGAGACTGTGCCGTCGATAAGTGAGGAAACGACACGGCGTATCATATCGTCCTCTGCGAACACCTTTCTGCTGTCGTACTCAGGCACTATCTTTTCGAGCTCCTCCACTCTTGCACCGAAGATATAGTTGTTCTCCTCGCCGGCCTCCTGCACTATCTCGATGTTGGCGCCGTCATAGGTACCGAGGGTGACCGCGCCGTTGAGCATCAGCTTCATATTGCCTGTACCTGAGGCCTCAGTTCCGGCAGTCGATATCTGCTCCGACACATCGGCAGCCGCTACCAGCTTCTCAGCGTAGGACACGTTGTAGTTCTGCACGAATACCACCTTGATAAGGTCGCGGGTATCGGGATCGGAGGAAACTATCCTGCCCACCTCGTTGATATACTTGATTATAGCCTTTGCGCGGCGGTATCCGGGAGCGGATTTTGCTCCGAAGATGAAGGCTGTGGGCCTGAAGTCCTTTATCGTGCCGTCCTTGATGCCGTAGTAGAGCCACAGTATAGAGAAGGCATTGAGAAGCTGTCTCTTGTACTCATGCAGACGCTTTATCTGTATATCGTAGATGAGCTCCGGCGGGAGGTCGATACCCTCCTGCTTCTTTATGAATGCGGAGAGCTGTCTCTTCTTCTCCTGCTTGATATCTATGAAGCGGCGGAGGACGCTCTCATCATCGGCGAACTTTTTAAGCTCCTTCAGCCTGTCAAGGTCCGTTATCCAGCCGTCGTCCCCGAGAAGCTCAGTGATAAGGCCGGAGAGCTCACGGTCGCAGAGTGCCAGCCAGCGTCTCTGTGTGATGCCGTTTGTCTCGTTGCGGAATACCTCCGGGCGGAGAGCATACCAGTCGGCAAGCACCGTGTCGCGGAGTATCTGCGTGTGTATCTCCGCAACGCCGTTGATGTGTGACGAACAGCAGCAGGCCATATCCGCCATGTGGATAAGGTCGCCCTTGATTATCTTCATGCGCTCTATCCGGTCCTTAGGCACTCCTGCGGCATAGAGCTCCGCGATAAGAGCCTCGTTTATCTGTATGATTATATCATAGATGCGCGGCAGCACCTCCTCAACAAGGCCGGTATACCACTTCTCGAGAGCCTCCTGCATAACAGTGTGGTTGGTATAGTTGAATACCCTTTTCGCCGTCTCATAGGCTCTGTCAAATGTCCAGCCCTCGTTGTCAATGAGCTGACGGATGAGCTCAGGTATGGAGATGACGGGATGAGTATCATTGAGCTGTACTGTGATATAGTCGGCTATATTGTCGAGAGTGCCGAAGCGTGCCTTGTGCTTGCGGAGTATATCCGTAAGGGAGGCACAGCTGAAGAAATACTGCTGCTTGAGGCGCAGCTTCTTGCCCTCGTCAGTATCATCATTGGGATAGAGCACACGGGAGATATCCTCGGCGTATATCTTCTCCTTTGAAGCCTCAAGGTAATCCTGCCTGTTGAAGATATCGAAGTCAAACTCCTTCACGGGCTCTGCCTGCCAGAGACGAAGAGTGCCGATATTCCTTGTGCGGCAGCCGAATACGGGCATATCGTAGGGAACGGCCTTTACCGTCTGGCCGCTGTACTCTATCAGCACAGTATCCTCCTCGCAGCGCACCGACCAGGGATCGCCGTATCTCGTCCAGTCGTCGATATCCTCCTTCTGATATCCGTCAACTATGGACTGCCTGAAGAGACCGTACTTGTAGCGTATGCCGTAGCCGTCAAGGGGCAGTCCGAGAGTCGCCGCAGAATCAAGAAAGCAGGCGGCAAGTCTGCCGAGTCCGCCGTTTCCGAGTGCAGCGTCCTCTATGACCTCAAGGTCGTTAAGGTCGAGACCGAGCTCCGAGAACACCTCGCTCACCTCGTCATAGATGCCGAGACAGAGCAGGTTGTCGTATACCGCACGTCCCACAAGGAACTCCATCGAAAGATAGGCGGCACGGCGCTTTGAGAGATGCTCCTGACGTGCCTCATCCCACTGACCGCGGTAAAGCTCCATTACTGTCCCGCCCAGCGCATTGTGGAGCTGCTGCGGCGTTGCCTTCTTTATATCCGCAGGCAGTCTGCCTGTGAATTTTTCCATAAACACATTCTTATCCATAATTATCCTCCGTTATTCGTTTGCGCTTCTCATATGATCATGGTTAACATTTATATCGCCGTATGTCAGATCGTCGATCCTGTCATAATCCTTCTGCGGCAGATAGTATACTCCGAGACCGATCCTGTACCCGGGGCTTTCAATATATATGGTGTTCCTCCAGTCATCCGAGATCAGCTCCTCCGGCAGCTCCGTCCCTTCGGGAAGGAATATGTCGGCAAAGATCTTGCCTTCCTGCTGGCAGAAGTAAGAAAGATACTCTTCAAACGTCATATAAGCAGGAGAATCAAACGGCACCTCTATCCTGTTAGGAGGCATTATCCACAGTTTTCCTGCCTGAGTATAGCTGCGGATGTGGTCTCTCGCATGATCGTATAGCTCCTCCTGGTGGAAAAGATATGCATAGCTCTCGCTGGTAAGATCCTCGCTGTTCTCCATGCCGACGGCCGTAAACTTCCTGCCTTCATCGTCTGTCAGATAATAAGTCACAGGCTTCACGTCCGGTATCCCGTCAAAGAATTCCCAGGGGAGCTCTCTTGCGACGAAAGTGAAATCCTTGCCGTACTTTTCTCTCAGCTTGTCGAGAGCTGCCCTTTCCTCCGGGGGTACTTTTTCTTCGTGAGTGGTATACAGCTCGCTTTCAAATTCTTCCCGGTCGGTGGTCGCATCCTCAGTGGGAGCATCAGCTGCCTTCTCATCAGCTGACTTTTCGGCAGCAGCCGCCGCTGTTGTCTCTGTTTCAGCAGCAATTACGGTCGCCGATGCTGATGTTTCCGGCACATCTGTCAATACTCCGGTGAAAGGCCCGGTCACTGCGGCTGTTTCGTTCTCTGACTGTATGCCGCTCACGTGTCCGGCGGTCCCGCATCCGGTGAGCAGCACACCTGCTGTAAATATCAACAATGTTTTCTTCATACAGCTTTTCTATCCTCAAATTTCTGTTTTATACTATGTGTTCCTGTCAGGAGGCTATATCGCCTGTCTTCAGCCTGACGCCGGAAATCTTCTGCCTTTCAGGGATCAGATCTGTCCGGCCGTGTGTCACATCATCAAGCTTATCATAATCTTCCTGCGATATCTGGTAATAATCTATATAGAGCCTGTAGCCAAGCTCCTCCGGCAGTATGTTGTTTTTGCTGCCCTGAAGCTCCTTCAGCACTTCGGGTATCTCCATGTCATCAGTGAGCATGATATCCAGCGACAGAGATCCGTCATTATCCCTGAATACCTGCCGGAATTCCTCAAAGCCGATATCCGCCGGTATATCAGACGGGAGCAGCTTATTGCATTCCTGGAACCAGATCTTTGCCTCAGGCATGAGCCCTCTCAGGTATTCAGCTGCCTCGTCCTCAAGCCCGGTACCGTGCAGCACGCAGGTATATCCGTCCGCCTCTGTCACGTCCGTATTTTCCAGTACCCTTGCGCTGAACTGTCTGCCCTCTTCATCCTCAAGCGTGTAGAACACCCTGAGTATATCCGGGACAGGTTCATTGATGTACTCCCATTGAACATAACGCTCTGTCGGTGTGAACTGTCTGCCGTACCTGGCTTCGAGCTTATCGAGCGCCTTTCTCTCCTCCGGAGGTATATCCTTTTCAGGATCAAACGGCGGAGGTGAGACACGGAGACAGGTAGTTTCCGCTGCTTCCGTTGTTTCTGTAACGGGAGCGGTGTCTGTCGTGAGCTCCGTGGTGACTGTTTCCTCTGCCTCAGAAGGCGCCGCAGTCTCTGTTGTTTCATTTGCATCGCCGGGATCTGCGATCCCGCATCCGGCAAGTATCAATCCTGCTGCAAGAATAAATAATGTCTTTTTCACTGAGTTCCTTTATCTGTTGTATATCTTATTGAGTCTCTTTATATGCTTTGCGAGCTCCGGCGTGAAGTCCTCTGCATGAGTGCGGAACTGCCAGTTGTTTCCTAAGGTGGAGGGCGTATTCATCCTGTCGTCCTTCGGACTGTCGAGGAAATCCTGTATCTGTGCGCAGGCCACCTCTGCTATGCTGCCCCATGCCGCCCTGATGACAGCCTCCGGGATCTCACCCTTCTTCTTCACGTTAAGGTATCTCTTTGCAAAGCGCAGGGATTTCTTGTCCAGCGAAGCCACCCAGCCGTTGAGTGTCTCGTTGTCGTGAGTGCCGGTATAGGCAAAGCAGTTGGTGGTGGTATAGTTATGGGGAAGATAACCGTTGTCTCCGCCTGAGAATCCGAACTGCAATACCTTCATTCCGGGATAGCCGCATTTACTGAGCATCTCATGCACCTCGGGCGTGAGGAAGCCCAGGTCCTCGGCTATGATATTCAGTCTGCCCAGCTTATCCTCCGCCGCACGGAAGAGCTCATAGTCCGGCCCCTTCCTCCATTCGCCCACCGTTGCATCCTCATTGCCGTAGGGTATGGCGTAGTAGCTCTCAAAGCCGCGGAAGTGGTCTATGCGTACTATATCGTATGTCATGCAGGCGGACTTTATCCTGTCTATCCACCATTTATAGCCGGTCTTCTTATGGTAATCCCAGTCATAGAGCGGATTGCCCCAGAGCTGGCCGGTAACGGCATAGTCATCGGGAGGGCATCCGGCAACGCATACCGGACGGCGCTTCTTGTCGAGCCAGAAGAGCTTCGGCTGCGACCATACCTCAACGCTGTCAAGAGCGCAGTATATGGGTATATCCCCTATTATCTCAATGCCGGAATCGTTGGCGTATTTCTTCAGCTCCCTCCACTGGCGGTGGAACTGGTACTGATTGAACTTGTAAAAGCCTATGTCCTTCTTGAGCTCCTTCTTTATCTCGGCCAGTGCCTTGGTCTTGTGCATGGCAAGGGGCGTATCCCACTCATACCAGGGCTTTCCGCCGTTGCGGAATTTCAGCGCCATGAAGAGGGCATATTCCTCCAGCCATGACTTGTTGGCATCGCAGAACTTCTTGTAGTCCGGGAAGTGTGAGGGCTTGAACCGGGAGTAGGCCACCCTCAGCACGTCGAAGCAGCGGTCATAGATAAGGCTGTAATCAACCTTGTCCGGATCGCTCTCCCAGGTCAGTGAGGCGTACTCGTGATGCTCAAGGAGACCGTCGTCCTCGAGTATGCCGAAGTCGATGAAGTAGGGATTCCCGGCGTGTACCGAGAAGGACTGATAGGGCGAATCGCCGTAGCTCGTCGGCGAGAGAGGAAGTATCTGCCAGCACTTCACTCCGGCAGACCTCAGGAAGTCCACAAAATCATAAGCACTCTTTCCCAGCTTGCCTATGCCGCATTCCGACGGCAGACTGGATATGTGCATCAGTATACAGCTCTTGCGCATTTTTATCTCCTTTTCAGATGTGTATATTCTGCCGGCCTCCGGGCAACACTACCTCACAGAAAATATACAGGAGGTGCTGCCGTGAAGCCGGCTCAGTCGCTTTTCACTTTTCTCATGGGATTCTTTATCTACAGCCTTTTCGAGATAGCCACAAGGGGCTATACCCACTGGACCATGGCGCTCACGGGAGGCATCGTGCTCTCCCTGCTCTATCATCTCAACCGCAGGCTCACCCTCGGTCCGCTCCGCAGCAGTCTCCTCGGGGCACTTATGATAACAGCGATAGAGTTTCCCGTCGGGCTCTTCGACAATATCCTCATGGGCTGGCACGTATGGGATTACTCAGACGTGCCGCTGAATATTATGGGGCAGGTCTGCCCGCTGTATTCAGGTATATGGTTCCTGCTATGCCTGCCGGCCTACTATCTCTGCCGCAGGATAAGAGGGGCATTCACCAGCCCTGCTTTTTCAGGTCGCTGACTATGCCTGCATAGAACTCACGCACATCGAAGCCCTCGATGTTCTCGCGGAAGAGGTCTATCATGTCGCCGTGGCTGATGCCGCGTTTCTTCGGCGGGGTTATATCGCGGTGCTCGCCGTGTACTGCCGACTTCTCCCACACAAGTCCGTCATTTGCGCCGTTGAGCTTCTTTATCAGCATATAGCCGATATTGAGCGGCGGCCCTGCCGAGCCTGCACGGCTCATTGTGGACATGATGCTCCGGTAGCTGACCTCCGGCGAATCCGGCATGAGCTCGTCATAGGAGGCCGCCTTCTTTGCGCTCAGGTCACGCACTCCTGCCATGAAGTCGGGGGCTGTATCGCCCAGCGACCTGAATATCCTGTTGTAGCGGGCGGCGATGAAGGAGGCCACGCTGTCCGGCAGCTTGTCAAGGAGGTAATCCACCATATCGCAGCCGTGATGCGGCGTATTTATCGTGGTGAGGGTGGCGACGTACTTATCCATGCCGAGACAGCTTATGGCATAGCGTGAATCAAGTCCGCCCTTGGAGTGGGCGATGATGTTGACCTTCTCCGCACCTGTCTCCTTTATGACGTTCAGTATGGTCTTTTTCAGCTCCTGTGCGCTGTCCGCTATGGACTGTGCCGACTGCTGGCCGCCGTAGTATATCTGTGCGCCGTTGCGTATCAGGGTGGCAGGCACTCTGCCCCAGTAGTTGAGGAGCTGCCAGTCACGGAAGAAGATGCCGTGTACCATGAGTACAGGGTACTTCGTCCTGCATATCTCGCTCTCAGCACGGGCGTTCTCCAGCTCCAGCTTGTCTGCCTCAAAGACGTACTCCCTGCGCGCCGTCTTGTAGAGGCTGCGGAAGATGAAGAGGTTCACCACCGGACACCACCACAGGCAGAACAGCAGTATGTAGTCGCGGAGCTTTACCTGCTTTGAGCCTGCCGCCACTCTCACAACTCCGGCGAACACCAGCAGTGCCGAGGAGAGGAGGAGCATGACGGCGGCGCCTGTCTTTGCACCTATGCCGGCATCGGACCTTATCATCCACCATATCAGCACGACAAGGCCGAAGAGGGCAGTAAAGCCGCCGAGCCATATCAGGTCTGCGCCCTTATCGATGCGTCTCAGGCGCGGGCTCTCCGTCTTTGCCCTGCCCCTGCCGAAAACAATGAAGAGGAAGGCGAGGGAGAGGACAACGGTCACTGCTGTCATGAGCGGAGTGCCCGTATGAGGGCTGTTCCACAGCGGTACGAGTGAAGCAAAGAGGGTGGTGAGCACAAGATGCGGTAAAAGGAATTTTCTTTTCATAGCTGTGACTCCAAAAGAAAAAGGCTGCTCTGATCACTCAGAACAGCCTGAAAGATTAATAGTTCTTGTTTGAATCAGCGTTAAAGAAATTATTGCTGCTTTCGGTATAATAATCGTTCGGCTCGAGGGACATGAAATCGTCATCCTCCATATCCGGCAGTCTTGCACCGCAGCGTCCGCAGAACTGGAAACGATCATTTACCTCTGCATCGCACTTGGGGCAGATCTTGTAGCCACGGATACCGTTGAGCTCGAATCTCATCTTCTTGATCCTTCTGCGGCGGGTGTCGATATCGTCGCAGAGAGCCTTCAGATTAGCGGGATCCTCGTTGGGGTTCTTGTAGTACTTCTTGCCGATATCGGTGAAGATCTCTACAATTCTTTCCTCCTCGTACAGGATCTTTCTTTTGAGGTTGCTGGCTTCTGACATACTTTTTGTCTTATCAGTAACGCCCTTGGAGACGTCGCCGATCTTATCGAGAATGCTCATTACACTCGCTCCTTTGAATAGAATATGTACAATATTATTATACATTCCGCCTTGATAATTGTCAAGGCTTTTCATAAATTTGTCTGTTTTTTGTGTTCTTTCCCTTACATCTCAGAGATATCGTTCTCTGTGAGCTGGATGATGCCGCCCTTTGTGAGAGCAGCGGCAGCCATTTCGTTGTCGTCAACACGGATAACGAAGGATACTGCCTTGTCCGAAGCGCCGGTGAAGGCATAGAGGTATTCCAGGTTCACTCCCTCTGCGCCGAGTATATCGAGCACACGGCTGAGCTGTCCGGGAGAATCGGGAATGGAAATGGTAACAACGGGTGTTACGGCAGCTGCATATCCGGCTGCCTTGATGGAATCGATAGCCTTCTCCGTATCGTTCACGATGATGCGGAGGATACCGAAATCCTTGGTATCAGCAAGGCTGAGAGCTCTGATGTTGACGCCGCTCTCCTTGAGGATCTTCATCACTCCTGCAAGCTGATTGGGTTTGTTGTCCATGAATACTGAGATCTGTCTTACATCTGACATGATATGTCCTCCTTGGGAAATATTATTATTCAGCCCTTCTGCTTCATGCAGCCGGCTTCTGTTCAGTCATGCAGCTTGCGCCTGTCGATGACACGTACAGCCTTGCCCTCGCTTCTTGTGATCGACTTGGGCGATACAAGATGCACCTTGGGGTTGATGCCGAGCATGGTCTTCATAGCGCCTGCGAGCCTGCGCTCCTTGTCCTGGAGATCTGCCACCTTGTCGGAGAACTGGTCGGGGTTCATCTCGACATTGATATCGATGGTATCTGTGTTGTTCACACGGTCCACCTCGATGAGGTAGTTCGGTGAGTAGCCCTGCTCGATGAGGACTGTCTCGATCTGTGACGGGAATACATTTACTCCGCGGATGATGAGCATATCATCGCTTCTTCCCATAGGCTTGGCCATCTTGATGAGGGTACGTCCGCAGGAGCACTTCTTCCTTGACAGTACGCAGAGGTCTCTTGTGCGGTAGCGGAGAAGCGGGAATGCCTCCTTGTCGATGCTTGTGAATACGAGCTCGCCTACCTCACCCTCGGGGAGCACCTCTCCTGTATCGGGATTGATGATCTCGGCGATGAAGTGGTCCTCGTTGATATGCATACCTGTCTGCTCGCTGCATTCGAAGGCAACGCCGGGGCCGCTTATCTCGGTAAGACCGTAGATATCGAACGCCTTGATGCCGAGGGACTTCTCGATAGAGCGGCGCATCTCCTCTGTCCAGGGCTCTGCGCCGAAGATGCCGGCCTTGAGCTTGAGATCATCGGGAGTGAGCCCCATCTCGTGGATAGTCTCGCCTATATATGCAGCATAGGAAGGTGTGCAGCAGAGCACAGTCGCATTGAGGTCGCGCATGAACTGGATCTGTCTCTCGGTGTTTCCTGAGCTCATGGGAAGGGTAAGAAGCCCAGCCTTATGAGAACCGCCGTTGAGACCTGCGCCGCCTGTGAAGAGGCCGAAGCCGTAAGCCACCTGACATACGTCCTCATTGGTAGCGCCGGCAGCAGTGAGTGCTCTTGCGCAGCAGTCCTCCCAGAGGTCGATATCATGCTGGGTATAGAACGCAACGACGCGGCGTCCTGTGGTTCCGCTGGTGGAGTGTATCCTTACGCACTCGGAAAGGGGCTTTGCAAGCAGTCCGTAGGGGTAAGCGTCACGGAGATCCGCCTTGGATATGAAAGGCAGCTTGTGAAGATCATCGGTGGACTTTATATCCTCCGGCTTCACGCCCTTCTCGTCCATAAGGTCACGGTAATACTTCACGTTCTCGTATACGTGCTTTACCTGTGCCACAAGACGCTCGTCCTGCAGCTTCTTCATTTCCTCCCTCGGAGCACATTCGATCTCCTGGTTCCAGTATCTTTCCATTGGTATCCTAACTCCTTCAATATAGTATAATGAGTGATTATAATGTCATTCCCCGTTCCTTGCCGGTTCGCCGGTATGGATCCTGAATGCGTCCTCAAAGATGTCCCTGGAGTATTCGTCAAGTGACTTAGGTCCGTAGTTTACGTGGCTTCCGTCCTGCTTCCACTCACAGAGGAACCCGCTCTCCGTACCCGCAGCATCCTTTCCACTCTCGACAGTGAAGCATCCCTTGCCGCTGCCGTCATTCTTGTAGAATATGTACATGGCATAGCAGAGGGGTGTTCTCTCCGGCTTCGGGAAGGTTATATCAAGTGCGAACCACTCATCACGGACGTGATAGCTCTTCACCTTGAAATCCTCCGGGCTGTATGGGTTCTGCTCCTTCTTTTCGTCGCACATCCCGTCAAATATCTCATAGAGCACGTCTTCCTTTGTGGCAAGAGTTCCGACAAGATCATGCTCCTCGTCGAACAGCATCTCGGGGAGAAATTTGTGCTCAAGAAAATATACTATATCCAAAAACTGCTTGGTCATAAGCCTGCTCCTTTGTTATTGATCAGTTTTCATCCTCTTCGTTTTCATCGTATGTCACTTCGTCGTCGGGATCAGCGCCCTCCACTGTGACGATGCTCTCATCCACCGCAGAGTCATTCTCCGCAGCAGGTTCGGGCACGGGTTCCTTCTTTATCTCGGGGAAGGCTTCGGTATGCAGCTCATAGGCACGCTCTATCGGAGCATAGACACGCTCCGGCTTGAAATAATCGTGCTCATGGCGCTCGCCCTTCACATCCCATGAACATAGCAGTCCGCTCTGCGTTCCGTCCTCGTTGTCCTTTCTCCTCTCAAGTGCATAGCATCCCTTCCTGCCCAGTTTACGGTCAAAGAAGAAGTAGATGCAGTAGCAGAGATATGGCTCCGGCGGCGGCGGAAAGAATACATGGATCACCGACCAGTTATTGTCCATCTGGTAATACCTGACGTTGAACTCCTCTTCAAAGAATGGATTGTCCCGCTCCATCTTCACACATATATCATTGAACAGGATGTATATAGCATCCCTGCTCTCCCTGAGCTCGTCGATCAGATCCTGATTATTGCTGAACAGCGCTCTCGGAAGAAGCAAATGCTCAAAGTTATACATCATATCCATAAGCTGTTCATCCATATGCTTTCCCCCTTCGGTATTTTTATCTGACCGGCATCCGGAAGGCTGCCGGTGATCCCCGCTTACTCTGCCGGTGTTCCGGCAACAATGTTATCGGGTATATGGTAATTCCAGGTATCTTCTATAACGTTGCTGATGCGGTCAACTGTCCCGTCTGCTCTTTCTCCTATGACGAATATGTCTGCGGTATTATCGCCTTCATTGACCACACCATTCTGGTTCGCTTCAAACAGCAGCCGCGAGAAGCGTGCCGGCTCGTCTTCGGAGAAGGGCACCTTTGCGCCCATCTTGCCGTTGGCAAGTAACACCCAGAAAAGCTGCTCGTAATTCCCGGCATCTTCGCAGGAGTCAACGCACTGTATCGTGTCCGTCCCGTCTTCGCCTCCGAGTTGTATCTCATAAGGATCATCCGTGTTCAGGTCATAGCCCTCACAGTATTGCGGCCACTCCGGAGGCACCAGCTCATAGCTGCATACGTTGCTGCACCTGAGATACACACCGTTGTAGAAGGCCTCGAGGTATACGCTGTAAAGTCCTGTGCTGCCGCCGACTATATCGAAGCTGTTGGGATCGATGCGGTATTCATCCTCGCATCCTCTGCCCAGCACTCTCTGGCCGTTGCGCGAGATCACCCACAGGAGGTTCTCGGCCTCCTTGTCGCGTCTGCTTCGGCTGATGGTGTCTGTCGCGCTGTCGTATATCAGAGAATAGTCATCGGCATGGGCATTGTTGTCCTCGCAGTAGAGCTTCCAGGAGAAGTAATTGAACGGCTCGCCGTTCACAGTTACATCTGCATAGCAGTCTCTGAACTTTACATCCGGAGTCCTGCCGCCTATGGCGCCGTAATCCATCGAAGAATCTGTGGTTATCCTGCCGGATACGCTGATATTGCTCCAGGTATCTTCTGCATATTTCTCACCGCAGACGATACCGGTATTCACGTTGCCGCTTATATCGGCATCAGTAAAGCTGATATCGTGTACCCTGAGGGAGGCCGCATATCCGACGAATCCCGCATTCCACTGCTCGCGTACCTTCAGATGACTTATGGTATGCCCTCCGCCGTCTATCTCACCGTAAAATGAATTACGCATTACGCCGGCAGCATCGGTGCCGGTTTTCCCGAGAGGCTCCCACAGATAGCCTGAGAGGTCTATATCAGCGGCCAGTGTTATCGTGACGGGCTGAGGCTCCTCAGAGATATGGTTCACCCAGTAGGCGGCCGATATGAGCTCCTCCGCGCTGCTTACTGTGAAATCCGGGGCGTTGCTGACCGCCCAGTCGTAGTCCGCAGAGAGGTTCGCCGGAACAGGTTCGCTGATGACAGGATCATCCGGCACCTGCTCTTCCCCGTCTGTGTCTGCTGTTTTACCGTCCAGGAGGCCGATAATGCCTCCGTCTATCTCGCATGAGGTCTGTGCCGCGAGGATCGCCGCCGCAAGCAGCACACAGACCGTAAGTTTTCTCTTATTCATATTAGCCCTTACCCCCGTATGAGCCGCAAATCCCTATGCAGCCGGCTCACCGTTCAGCTGTACTGTATCCAGTATGTTACTGCATCTTACGGCCTTTCCGCCGTCAAATGAAGCCTCAAGTAACAACTCGTATGCTCCGGAGCTTTCTCCGGTCTCATAGCTGTCTGTGCTGAGGCTGAGGCCTTCGCCGCATTCCTGCTCAAAGCCCTTTTCACCGTTGAGCCTGACGGCCCATCTGAGTCTCACTGCGTAGGTGCAGTTGCCGGTCCGGTAATCCCTCCGTCATTTGTCATTTCAGTATTGAAGTCCTTTTCATGCGGTTTCTCCGGCACATCACAGTTACTCAGTCCGCTGAACATCTCACCGTTGAGCATTACCTTGCCGGAGCATTTTTCCATCGTAGCTTCCTTGATATCACCGACGATCACGCCGACTTCAGCGCCGGCATCGGCAGTTATCTCGCCGAAGGTCTATATCCTTAGTCAGCGTTATAGTGACGTGCTAACCCGGGCCGTTCTTGAACACATGATTCACATAGTAGGCCGCATTTATAAGCTCCCGAGCATCACTCACCCTGAAATCAGGGCCGCCCGTCATAGAATCCCACCAGTCTGCCACCTGATCGACAGGCACCAGCTTAGTCTCGTCGCTGATCTTCGGGATACATAGTTCTTCCACATCTGTCTCTTCCTCATCTGTCTCTTCCCCGAATCTGCCGAAGCTGTCAGTAAGGTAGCTGATCAATCCGCCTTCGTTATCATCTGATCTGCTTACCGCGGCCCCGGCCGCCAGACAGGCAGCCGCGAGCATGACCGTCAGAAATGCAATACCAAAAATATCTTTTCTTCATCTTTCCCTATACCACGGGTGCTGCCTGAGCGGCAGCTCTTATCATAAAGTCCTGGCGTTCTTTCCGAGCTCAAAGGCCTTCTTGTTGAGGTCGAGGAACTTAGCGGGAACGCACTGCTCGAGGGCATTCTGCCAGAGCTCCTCGGGGTAGTCCATAAGTGAGGAGAGAACTCCCATGAGGACTACGTTTGAAGCCTTTGATGTACCTGCCTCCTCGGCAAGTGAGAGAGCGTCAACTGCAACCAGCTCTGCGCCTGCTGCCTTGAGCTTTGAAACAAGATCCTCCGGATACTCGGCAGCGCCTGTTATTACCGGCATGGGATCTATCTGCTGTGTAGAAGTGATGAGCTTTCCGCCCTTCTTCAGGTAGGGCAGGCAGCGTGCTGCCTCGAGCAGCTCAAAGGAGATTATGGCATCAGCCTCTCCCTTGTTGACAACAGGGGAATATACCTTGTCGCCGTACTTTACATAGGTGACAACGCTTCCGCCTCTCTGTGACATACCGTGTACCTCGCTGACCTTTACGTCATAGCCCTGTGCAAGCAGTACGTTTCCGAGAAGTCTTGAAGCGAGCAGAGAGCCCTGTCCGCCTACGCCTACTATCATTATTGATCTGGTTTCCATATCTGTTTATGCTCCTTAAATATTGATTGTGTGACTGTCACTGTGCCTGATAGATCAGCTCGATATCGCCGTCCACAAAGCCTATGCCGACAGCCTGTGTGCCGAGAAGGATGTTCCTGTATCTTCCTGTATCAAGATATTCCCTGACCATCTCGCCGATGAGCTTCTGTGCATACTGCGCTCCTGTATCCTCCTCATCAGAGGTATCGACGCAGAAGATGTCCTCCTCGGAGGTCCATGCCTCATAGCAGGCCCATTCCCCGTCCTCGGACTCGAAGCGGTCGGCCGCGATGATCTGTACGCCGTAGACGTGCTCGCTGCTGTCCTCGCTCTCGTCATAGAGATTGAAGTTGAAGGCAGCTGTCTCATCCGGCATCTCGTTGTTCTCAAGGAGTCCGTCCAGCCATGCGGAGAACTCCTCGTAGATATCAGTCTGTATCATTCTTTATCACTCTTCTTTTTCTTGCTTCCGGTACTGTCCTTTGATGCAGTCTTTGAAGCTGTCTTCTTCGCCGCAGTCTTCTTCTCCTTTGCGGGAGCCTTCTCCTCAGCCGCAGAAGCCGTCTTCTTGGCCGCAGTCTTCCTCTTTGCAGGTGCCTTCTTCTCAGCAGGCTTCTCCTCAGCGGGTGCAGGTGCCTCTGCCGGCTTTGCGGCAGTCTGAGCGTGGGCGGCAGCAGCCTCAGGCTGGTCGTCGTCCCTCGACTTCATATTCCTCCTGTCGTGGAAGAGCTCAATCTTTCCGCACTGAGGACACTCGTAGTACTCGACGTAGATCATATACGGTACGGTGCACTCTGCGATCTGCATAGTTTTTGCAAGGTTTTCGTAATTGACGCCCCTGTACTTCATTTCGATTTTGCAATACGGGCATGAAACACTTCTGACTTTCATAATTAACACCTCAGTCCTCGGACAGCGCCGGCCGCTGTACTTTCGTAATTGTGATTTCGTATCCTTTATTCTCTGAACAATGCCATATATCTGCAGCCGGGGCAGAGATATGCTGAGCCCCGGGGATATCCCTCAAGCCTTTCATATCCCGGCACATCAGCTCCGCTGCTCATGAGACTGAAGCTCATGCTGTACTGTCCGCTGAACTCCATTTTCGTTCCGCAGAAGGGGCATTGAAGCGTCTTCATCCTGAAATCAGGGTTGCCCCTGTTGATGAAGAAGCCCATGGCTTCAGTTTATTGCGCCCATGGGGCACTGCTCCTTGCAGATGCCGCATCCGACGCACTGTGTATGGTCGATGACAGCCTGTCCGTCCTTCATGGATATAGCAGGACAGCCCAGCTCCATGCAGGCTCCGCAGCCTACGCATACATCTGTATCAACGGCGAGAGGTGCGTTGTGCTTTACGTACTTGAGCAGCGCACACGGACGGCGTGAGATGATGACGGATGCTTCGTCAGCAGCAAGCTCCTCCTTGATGGCAGCCTCTGTCTGAGCAAGGTCATAGGGATCGGTAACGCGTACACGCTTGATGCCGATAGCCTTGCAGAGCTCCTCGAGATTTACTGCCGCAGCCGGATCGCCCTTGAGGTTCTTTCCGGTGGTGGGGTTCTGCTGGTGGCCGGTCATGCCGGTGATTGAGTTATCAAGGATGATAACTGTCGAGTTGGAATTGTTGTATGCGATATTCACAAGACCTGTCATACCGCTGTGCATGAAGGTCGAATCGCCGATAACTGCAACTGTCTTGTGCTCGCTCTCTGTGCCTCTGGCCTTGTTGAAGCCGTGGAGGCCGGAAATGGAAGCGCCCATGCAGATAGTTGTGTCTATGGCAAAGAGCGGAGCAGCGGAGCCGAGAGTATAGCAGCCGATATCGCCGGATACTGTAACGCCCAGCTTCTTGAGGCAGTAGAACAGGCCTCTGTGAGGACATCCTGCACACATAACAGGCGGACGGATCGGGATATTCTCGCTGAGTTCGGTAAACTCCTTCTTCTCGCCCAGCAGCTTCTCTGCAATGATGGACTGGTCTATCTCGCCGATGCAGCCGAAGATGCTCTTGCCCTCCACGTTGTTCACGCCGATGTTGCGGCAGTGCTCCTCGATGATGCCGTCAAGCTCCTCGATAACGATGATGCGGTCATACTTCTTTGCGAAGTCCTGTATCAGCTTTACGGGGAGAGGATTCACCATACCGAGCTTGAGTACGGAAGCCTTATCGCCGAGAGCCTCCTTTACGTACTGGTAAGCAGCGCCGTTGGTGATAACGCCGAACTCTGCGCTGTCGGATATCTCAACTCTGTTGAGGGGGCTGGTCTCAGCATACTCGATGAGCTTCTTTGTCCTCTCCTCAACGAATACGTGTCTCTGCTTTGCGAAAGCAGGCACCATAACGAATTTCTGGGGATTCTTTACATAGGGCTTCAGGGCAGGCTCGTTCCTGTCCTCCATCTCCACGCTGCTCTGTGAGTGAGCAACTCTTGTGGACATACGAACGATGAAGGGAGCGTCGAACTGCTCGGAAAGCTCGAAAGCCAGCTTCACGAACTCCTTGCACTCGCCGGAATCGGAAGGCTCGAGCATGGGAGTCTTGGATGCGATAGCATGATGACGGCTGTCCTGCTCGTTCTGTGAGGAGTGCATACCCTGATCGTCTGCAACAGCTATTACCATACCTGCATTAACGCCTGTATAGGATGCTGTGTAGAGCGGATCGGCAGCAACGTTGAGACCAACGTGCTTCATGCCGCAGAAGCTCCTTGCGCCTGCGATGGAAGCGCCGAGAGCAGTCTCCATGGCTACCTTCTCATTGGGTGCCCACTCAGCGTACACCTCGTCATACTTTGCAACCTCCTCAGTGATCTCTGTTGAGGGAGTGCCGGGGTAGCTTGAAACCACCTTGCAGCCTGCCTCGTAGAGTCCTCTTGCGAAGGCCTCGTTTCCTAACATTAACTTCTTCATTATTTTATGTCCTTTCTTGGATAAAGATTATCGTTTGTTATTTCTCAGTCCGGAAGGCGTTTTCACAATACCGCTTCCCTTTTCAGCCATTCCGCCACACCGTCCTTATCGTTAGTCCCGATAACACAGTCTGCGGCGGCCTTAACTTCCTCCCTTGCGTTGCCTACGGCGACCTTTACATCCGCCTCCTCAAACATAGGCAGGTCATTGAGGTTGTCGCCGAACACCACCACCCTGTCAAAGCCGTAGTTCTCACGCAGATACCTGACTCCGCCGGCCTTTGTAGCCTCGGAGGAGAATACCTCAAGATACCATGCGCCGGTATAGGTGTCCTCGTAGAAGGCATAACCCACGCCGGGTATATCCTTAACGATATCCCTGACGGGCTCGACTCTGCTCCGCTCCCCCACCGTAGTGAAGAACAGCGCATCTCCGTCCGCCGCCTCCGCGATATCGTCAAAGCGGATAAAGGGCTTGCCGTAGTGCTTTATGCGCTCCTCGGCGAAATCCCGCATTATCTGCGGAGAAAGCTCGCTGTAGCAGGCGCTCAGCACCCCTTCCACGAATTTGTATATTATGCAGTTTGTACCGCAGCTTTTGTAGGCCTGTGCAACAAGGCGCGCACTTTCCTCCGGTATCCTGCGCTTCACGACGTATTCACTGCGGACTGTATCGTAGATGAGCACGCCGTTGAACATGATGCAGGGTACGTTCACCCTGAGCCGAGATGTGAGCGGGAGCGCCGTATAGGGCGACCTCGCTGTTGCAAAGGTGAAGCACATCCCCCTGTCGGTAAGTCTGTTTATGACCTCTGCTGTTTTCTCCGGAAGATATCCCGAATTATCGAACAAAGTGCCGTCAAGATCGCTGATAAACAGAGTTTTCACCGCCATAAATCCCTCCCGGTCATAGATGTTCATAATACATTATAACATATCTGTATAAAAAAGTGAAGAAGTATTTTATTACTGTCCACAAATTAGTCACCATGCACAATTTTATCGACATTCCCTGTTCACTTTGACCAATCAAATAAGAAAAAGCCCTCAGATACAGGATAGAGCGACAGCAGACTTTTGAATTCAGAATGTAGAATTAAGAATGCGGAATTAATGGTATCGCCTCCGGCGATGGATTTAAAAAAGCCCACCCATTCAAAACCTTGCAGCGCTCCTCCATGCTGCCCGTGCGATAGCACACTTTAGCCTGCGTGTCTCTACAAAAGCAAAAACCGGCAACGGGTGAGAGATAGGGGTAAGGGAAAAGAGAGTCCAGAGAGGAAAACCGTAGAGGGTGACTCCCCGCGGGGCGGGGAGATGTCAGCGAAGCTGACAGAGGGGACGGGCGCCTGTCAGGCGAAGAGGGAGGGAAATGCCGGTTTTTGCTGCGGTTTTCTTTTTCCCTCTCTCTTTCCCCCGGAGGTGTTCCTCTTTGGCCTATGTGAGATGTGGCATATCTCGTAAATGTTTGAAAAAGAAGATTGAGAAAACCGTTTTTTCTTACCGTTTCCGATAACCTTACCTGCATCGTGTATTGCCAGAGGGGGAGCCTTCGGGGAGATAGGGTGAGGAAAGAAAACCGCAGTAAAAGCTGACATCCTCCCCCTGCTCCAAAGGAGCCCGTCCCCTCTGTCCTTCGGACATCTCCCCACCCCGTGGGGAGTCACCTACGGCTCCCCCTCTGGACTCCCCCTCACTCTCCCCTTCACCCCCACCTGTCAGCTTTTGCTTTTTCCGTCCATGCAGGCTAAAGCCGGCTATCGCACGGGCAGCATGGAGGAGCGCTGCAAGGTTTTGAATCATCGCCGCAGGCGATACCGCTAATTATGAATTATGAATTCAAACGGCGATACCAATAATTCTGCATTCTTAATCCTGCATAAAAAAAGCCCGCATACTGCCAGTTTCCCTCCGCCGTGTTCGGAAAAGCGATTGACAAACGCCGTATCTCGGTATATAATAGTATAATGTAATAATATGCGCTCCGGCGCTGTATAAAGGAGATTTTTAACATGAGCGGAAATTACAGCAGCTACGAAAGCCCCTTCTGCACACGATATGCAAGTGAGGAGATGCAGTACATCTTCTCCGCAGACAAGAAGTTCACCACCTGGAGAAAGCTCTGGGTAGCACTTGCAAGAGCTGAGATGAAGCTCGGCCTCCCTGTTACACAGGCACAGGTAGACCAGCTTGAGGCACATATAAATGATATCGACTACAAGGCAGCCGAGGAGCGCGAGAAGATCACACGCCATGACGTTATGGCTCACGTATTCACATACGGACAGGCCTGCCCCGATGCAGCCGGAATCATCCACCTGGGCGCTACATCCTGCTACGTAGGCGACAACACCGACGTGATAATCATGCGTGACGCACTTCAGGTAGTACGCCGCAAGCTGATAAACGTAATGAACAATCTTGCAAAGTTCGCAGAGCAGTACAAGGATATGCCCTGCCTTGCATACACACACCTCCAGCCCGCTCAGCTCACAACAGTCGGCAAGAGAGCAACTCTCTGGCTCAACGAGCTCCTCATGGACTTTGAGGATCTTGAGTACCGCATCTCCAAACTGAAGCTCCTCGGCTCAAAGGGCACAACAGGCACACAGGCCTCCTTCATGGAACTCTTCGAGGGCGATACCGACAAGATAAAGCAGCTTGAAAAGATGATAGCTGAGGAGATGGGCTTCGATTCCGTTGTACCCGTTTCCGGCCAGACCTACTCCCGCAAGATGGATTCGCAGGTGCTCTCCGTACTCGGCGGCATCGCACAGACAGCCAGCAAGTTCTCCAATGATATGCGTCTGCTCCAGAGCTTCAAGGAGATGGAGGAGCCCCGTGAGAAGAAGCAGATAGGATCTTCCGCTATGGCATACAAGCGCAACCCCATGCGCTGCGAGCGTATCACCTCACTTGCAAGATACGTGATGATAGATACCCTCAACCCCGCATTCACAGCAGGTACACAGTGGTTCGAGAGAACCCTTGATGATTCCGCAAACAAGCGTATCAGCGTGGCAGAGGCCTTCCTCGGCGTTGACGCTATACTCAACATAATGATGAACGTAACGGACGGCCTTGTGGTATACCCCGAGATGATCCGCCGCCGCGTAATGGCAGAGCTCCCCTTCATGGCAAGCGAGAACATAATGATGGACGCTGTAAAGAAGGGCGGAAACCGTCAGGAGCTCCACGACCGCATCATGGATTACTCCATGGAGGCCGGCGCAAACGTAAAGGTAAAGGGCCTCGACAACAACCTCTGCGAGCTTATCGAGGCTGATCCCATGTTCATGGTAACAAAGGAGGAGCTCGATGCTGTTCTCAAGCCCGAGAACTACACCGGAAGAAGCTCACAGCAGGTGGAGGAGTTCCTCGCAGGCTTCATCAGACCTATACTCGAAGCAAACAAGGATATCCTCGGCGAGAACTTTGAGATGAAGAACTGAGCAGCGTGTACATCGCTTACCGCACTTCAATCCGAATTGTACAAAAAGGAGTAAATATGGGCTATGACCTCTTAATGGGGGGCTTCGGGATAGTATTCTCTCTCCTCCTCATCGGTTTCGGTCTCTCCTTCTTCTTCAAAGATAAAGCATCCGCGAAAAGCTGGAAAAAGCACACCGGAAAGATCGTCGAGACCGACGGCAGCAGCTTCACCATCGAATACGGCGGCACTCATGTCTATACCGGCGACAAGGACAGCTTCTACGATAATATGGGATACGCGCCAGGGATCACAAAGACCTTTGAGATGCAGGACTGGATAAAAAAGCAGAGGTATACCCTCGGGAAAATGCTCGGCAAGGGATACGACAGGGATAACTTCTTCCGTTTCTATGAGGGAAAGAAGATGTATGTCTGGACAGATCCCGACAGCGAGAATGTGGTGCTCCGGATATGGGGCGATGACAGACCTGCAAAGCGTTCCGCCGGAAGAGCCTTCCTTATGGCAGGCACCTTCCTCCTCATCGCCACGCTGCTCGCACTTAACACCGCCCTGACTTCACTCTGAGGAGGCATACCATGTCAACAGCCAAAAAGCTGCTCCTGTTCATCGGCGCTCCGCTTGCAGTGCTGATACTTGTATTCTTCGTCATCTTCCCCGGTCTGCCGGCTTATGTGAAGGTGAAGCTGAAATACGATCATATCGACGATACCTCCGAAGCCTTCGAGCTGCAGACCGTACCGGCAGATTTCAAAGCAATATCCACAAAGGGCCTCGCTATGAGAGTTCCGGAGAGATATGAGCTTTCAGAGACCGGCAGCGCCCTGCACAACGAGGAAGGCAAGACGGTGATGGCGATACTCGGCACTGCTCTCTATAATGCAGATCTTTCCGGATATACCGAGGGCTATGATCCGTGGGAGAACTACAGGTACGGAGAAAAGGAATACCGCAGCTATTTCAGAGCGGTCGGCAGAGACTACATCGATCCCACAGGCCCGGATAATCAGTTTCTCTGGTACGTGCGCGACGAAGTAAAGGCAAAGGACTGTCTGAAGCTCCGCGGCGATGACCTGAGAGTATTCATGGAAATAGCCGATTCAAAGGATATCTCCTACGGCATGGAGGATACCTGGGATATAGACGGCGAAGGCTTCGCAGCTGTTGCAGCCAGAGGTAAAGATGAGACCGTCAAGGTCGGTGATTACTGGACCGTTACCCTGTATCCCGACAGTGCCGGCGGCAGGAACTATCTGATCATAATAAGAAACATCCCCGATGATACCGCAAAGCAGATCATAAGCTCCATAAGGCTTGATAAGTAAGGTGAAACAATGAAGAAACAATATCTTGAAGCAGGAAAGATAATCAATACCCACGGCATCCGCGGTGAGGTCAAGATAATGCCCTACTGCGATTCCGCAGAGCTCCTTGCAGAGTTCGACAGGCTCTTCATAGGCAAGGAGCATAAGGAGATAGAGGTAGTCCGCTCCCGTGTGTTCAAGGGCACGGTGATAGCAAAGCTCGAAGGCGTGGATACCGTTGAGGAGGCCGAAAAGCTCCGCAACGTCATGCTGTATATGCACCGCGATGACCTTGAGCTGGATGAGGACACCTACTTCATCGCAGACCTCATCGGCGCAGAGGTAAAGGACGCGGATACAGGCTTCGTCTACGGAAAGATAGCCGATGTCATGCAGACAGGCGCAAATGATGTATACGTGGTAAAAGGCGAGAAGCGCGAATATCTCGTCCCTGCCATAGCTGACGTGATAGTCTCCACCGATACGGATGAAGAAGTTATCACCATAAGGCCGCTGGAGGGGCTCTTCGACTGATATGAAAAGAGTAATACAGGCGCTCGTTCCCCTGCTGATACTCGTTATCGGCCTTTCCGTATTCTTTCAGGGACTGCCGTGGCAGTTCCGTGTCAAAAACGAATACGGCTCTCTCCGTCATAATACCATGACAGTCATGGAAACCATGAAGGAGGAGGACATACCGGAGGGCTGGAAGGAATACAGCGTTGACGGCATAGCATTCTATGCACCGGCAGGTCTCAGGTATGACGAGGACGAATCATCGAACAGGGACGGCTCATGCTATACCGACGGCAGTACAACGGTCACAGTCTATGACAGCTTTTCCGGAGAAACACACTCTGTTGACGATTCCCTCAAGGAGCTCGGGATCACTGCCGCAGACCTCCGCTGGTTCTGCAAGCGCACTTCAAAGCCCTACCCACTTGACGAATTTGAATTCATAGAGCTGTGCGCAGGGCTCTCTCCGACAGACCTTGATATACACAGCTACAAGCAGTCAAAGATATTCTACTCACTCGTTGAGCTCTGCCCGCAGCTTTATGATTATCCGTCCGGCAGCATCAGGGCAGATATCATAAAAGGCAGTAATATCCGTATATATGCAGCGACAATGAGCGAAGAAGGCAAAATGCCCTACATAATGGCGACTGTCTATCCGGATAAGGATAAAAAACTTAATGTCTGCATTGAAGCAGACAGCACCGTTACGGAGACGGATATAGCAAGAACACTTCACCAGGCAGCAGCAGCGGAGGAATCATGAGGATAGAGATAGCAACTCTCTTCCCGGAGATGTGCGAGGCCGTTCTCGGCGAGAGCATCGTGGGAAGGGCAAGAAAGGCAGGCAAGATAGAGGTACACTGCCGCCAGATACGCGAGTATACCCAGGACAAGCACCGCAGGGTGGATGATACCCCCTACGGCGGCGGCATGGGCATGGTGATGCAGTGCGAGCCTATCTACAACTGCTACAATGCGGTATGCGAGGAATTCGGCACGAAGCCCCATACCATATATATGTCCCCCAAGGGAAAGGTGCTCACTCAGGAGAGAGCCGTGGAGCTCTCCCGGATGGACGATATACTTATAATATGCGGCCACTACGAGGGCGTTGACCAGAGAGTCATCGACAGGATAGTGGACGAGGAGATATCCATAGGCGACTACGTCCTCACAGGAGGCGAGCTGCCGGCAATGGTGCTCACCGACTGCGTGGCGAGGATGTGCCCGGGAGTTCTCTCCGACGATGTATGCTTCGAGGAGGAGAGCATATACAGCGGCCTCCTTGAATACCCCCACTATACCCGTCCCGAGGTATGGGAGGGCGAGGCAGTACCGCCAGTGCTCCTTTCCGGCCACCACAAGAATATCGAGGCATGGCGCCATGAGCAGAGCCTGAGGATAACTGCCGAACGCAGACCGGACCTGCTCGAGAAATACGAAAACAAATAAGCGGTCATTGTTGCCGCAACGAAAACAGCGGACGGCCGATGACCATCCCTACACAGATAATCGCAATAAAGCAAACTTGTAGGGAGGCCCATCGGGCCTCCGCATATCATTCACTGCTTTAAGCGTCTTTTCCGACAGCCTTTCCGCCGCACAAACGGCGGGATTTTTTTCATATTTTTCCGGAAACCTGTTACACCTGACATATTCAGGCAGAGTATACTTTATGAAACGGCAAGTGCACCGTAAGTTTCAATCAGGCAGCACCGCGCAGCAAGGGTGCTGACTAAATCAAAGGAGGGCTGCTCATGACCGACAGCGAATACCGCTCAATGCTGCAAAAGTCAGCAAGAGAAGCACAGAACGCTCTGTTCGGGGAATATTTCAACTACGTATACGCAATAGTTTTCAGCAAGCTGAGGGCTGTTGCGAGCAGAGAGGATATAGATGAATGTGTCAGCGATGCCTTTGCTGATATCTTCTTCCACTGCGGAAGCGAACGCTCCCGTGAAGGAGATCTGAAAGGCATAATAGGAACGATAGCATCAAGGAGAGCGATAGACAGGTTTCACAGCATATCGTCAAAGAGCGGACGGAACGTACCGCTTGACGAAGCTGCAGAGCTTGCCGACAGCACAGACCTTGTGAAGAACGCCGAAAAGGCAGAGCTCGCATCGGAGCTCCTTGCCGCAGTAAGATCCCTCGGCGAACCGGATTCCACCATAATCATACAGAAATTCTACGGAAATATGTCCTCGAAGGAGATTGCAGAAACAGTTTCAATGACGCCGGCAGCAGTCAGGGTGCGCTGCGGCAGGGCGCTCAAACGCCTGAAAAAGCTGCTCTCCGGCGATAACAATTTACTGAAGGAGGCGGAAATATGAAAAAATATGATCCCGATCTCACCATACTCGATCACGCAGACGAATCAGCACTTGCTATGCTTTCCGAGATACCCCTTGCAGGCGAGAGCGAAAAGAAGAAGATACTCGAAGCGAGCATCCGCAAATACGAACAGCGCATCGGCGCTTTATCCGGCGCGGACGGAACCGATTCGGTAGAGGGTGTTGAAAGCTATCGCCGCCCGAAATGGCATATCACCGTAAGCTCCATAGCCGCCGTACTCTCACTCGGCGTAGGCTTTGCCGCTATATCCCATATCCTGCGTTCGCCTTCCCCCGCTCCCCCGCAGGATCCCCTCGTTGCAACGGAAGCCACAAACGCTTCAGAAGCAGAGGTCACAGCAGTCACAGCTGTTCCCGGCACAGGCACTCTCCCCGCAGATACCCGTTCCTCCGCCGATACCGTAACAACGGCAGCACAGGAAAGCACAGGCTCAGCGGATACCGAAGCATCAACAGTCCCGGTCAGCGATACAGAGACCACGACAGCCGCAGCCGCAGCAACAGCAGTAACTCCCGCTCCCGGTCTTCACGCAGTCGAGATCCATTCCGACAACTATCCCTCATATACCGAGGATGAGCTTGTGGCTAAGATAAAGGCCGCAAACGCAGACTACGCCGCCAACGGCCCCCGTCTCATCGACCGCAGCATCTATATCGATATGATAAACAGCGCCGCAGACAGCGCAGCCCTCAATACCCCGGAGATAAAGAGCTATATCTACCACATGATGCTCAACAGCACCGACTATTTCAACACGGCAGACGGAACGATAGTATACAGCCTGACAGACAGCTCCGGCGAATCATTCATACAAAATTCCACGTCATTCAAGACAGACATCAGCGGGCAGACATCAAAGTATTTATTCAACGGCATGGACGGCTTATCCGCAGTCTTCACCTCAGGCAATACCCAGTATATTTTCTCACAGAACGGCACCACAGGCTACTCGAACATTTCCGTACAGGAGTTCGGCAGCGGCGTTACGATGGCTGACTTCCGCTATAACAACACTGATCCGGGACTCAGGGAGGTACACAACATCAGCACAAATGACCGTTATGTATCAATACCCGATGCATCGGTAAACGGTCAGCGTATGACACATACACGCATCTGCAACAACTACGTCACATACACCGGCATGGGCGCAAGCTGTCTTGAACCCTCCGCAGAGGCGATAGACTACCTCTGCCATTTCGCAGAATGGCAGATAACCGGCAAAACGAACGTAGCGGGCCGTGAATGTGTGGTACTGCAGCCCACAAGCGAATATGCAGCCGGCCCCGGCTGGACATTCTGTGTCGACATCGAATACGGCTTCCTTATGAAGATGTCAGAGCCCTTCAGCTCCTACGACTCCGGCGAGACCAGTACGTACGAAGTTACAGTTCTCAACATAGACGGCAGCTATTTCGGCGGCGGTAAGCAGGAATACGGCCTTGCAGAAGGTGCTTCCTCCTTTGCTCTGCTTCCCGATTACATCCTCGTTGCCAAGGATCCGGGTATCGTGGGATACATCCGCCGTGATGATCTCCTTGCGGTAACACCGCTGACAAGGCAGGCCTCAGACCGCTACACCGGTTTCCCTGTCAACCTGAATATGTATGATAAGGAGACAGGTGAGGTTATCGGCACATTCACAGTCAACGATATCTGAAACTGATACAACACTGCTCTCAGGCTCTTCTGATAGGTCAACTATCGCCGTTTAAGGCTTTAAATCCACTTTTGGTACACTTATTTAGTCGATATTAAACATAATTACTTGTTAAAAATTATCAATATTCACTAAGAAATTATTACGAAACTGTGAAGATGATGTGGTGATAGTGAACAAGCAAATCTGTAATTAAAGTTGCTCTGTTATTGCAAATGTAGAAAATCATCGGAAACAGGGGACAAACGCCAAAAATCCGTTGACTAAGCTAAAAAATCAATGTATAATAATAATCAGCAAGTTAAAGATTTGCAAAAAAGCTAACCCACATAACGGCAGCTCCCATGAGAGGGACTCCGGATTTATCCAAGAAGAGGAGAGTTGTATTTATGTTTGTTAAGGAAGTTATGGTCAAGAATCAGGTAGGCCTTCACGCAAGACCTGCAACCTTCTTCATCCAGAAGGCTAATGAGTTCAAGTCGTCGATCTGGATCGAAAAGGAAGAGCGCAGAGTTAACGCTAAGAGCCTGCTCGGTATCCTTTCTCTTGGCATCGTAGGCGGTACAAACGTTAAGGTCATCGCTGACGGAGCAGATGAGAAGGCAGCTGTTGACGCACTCGTTGACCTCGTTAACAGCGGTTTCAGTGAGGAAAACAGATAATTACCCGCAGCAAGACAGTTTATGGGCGTTACTTTGGTAACGCCCTTTCTTTTTTTATCCAGACATAACGGAGAGTGATAGATATGAAGATATTTCATGTACATACACGCCGCTGCGGCCATGCAGAGGACGTGCCGGACGAGGCCTATATAAAGGCCGCCATACAGCTCGGTGCGGACGATATATGGTTCACCGACCATGCCCCCTTCCCCGGCGATCCCTTCGGCTCACGCATGAGATACAGCGAGCTTGACGAATACATCCGGACGCTGTCAGAGCTGAAAGGCAGATACACTGACATCAACGTGCATATAGGCCTTGAGACCGAGTATTTCCCGGGCTTTGACAAGGCCGGATACTACGGATACCTGCGCTCCATACCGGAGCTTGAGCTGCTCCTTCTCGGTCAGCACATGGCGGAGATATCCTCAGAGCCGGAGTACAGCTTCTCCCTGAGCGCAGAGGAGCTCGATGCGGAGGAGTACAGACACCTCGGGAATGCGATACTTCAGGGCATTGATACCGGCTATTTCGGCGCAGTCGCCCACCCCGACCGCATCTTCCGCAGGATGAAGGAATGGGACGAGGACAAGGCTGAGATATCCCGCAGGATAATAAAGGCCGCCGCTGAGAAGGGCCTCCCCCTCGAGAGGAACCTCTCCTCCCCCGATACCGATTACGGCTTCACACCGGAGTTCTGGCAGCTCGTCCCCGAGGGCACAAAGCTGATAACAGGCCTTGACGCCCACAGCGTCAGGGATATGGTATCAAGAACGGAAAGACAGACAGAGCTTCTCGCCCTTTTCGGCTGAATATGTAGGGCGGCAGAGCGCCGCCCATGTCATGCCGCGGAGAGCTCCTCCAGCATGGTCTCGGCGAATATGGCATATCCCCGGGTAGGATCGGCAACGAATACGTGCGTCACCGCACCGATGAGCCTGCCGTCCTGTATGACCGGACTTCCGCTCATGCCCTGCACGATGCCTCCGGACTTCCGGATAAGCTCCTCGTCGGTTATGCGTATCACCATGTCCTTGCCGTCGGCCCTGTCAGCTGAGGGCGCGGCATAGTCCACGCTCTCCACCGTGATGTCATACCGCTCAGGTCTGCCGCCGGAGACCGTGGAGATGACAGAGGCTGCCCCCTCATGCACCTGCTGACGGCGCGCCACGGGCACAGGCTCTTCCCTGCCGTACTCTCTCGCTGCCTGCTCAGTCAGTACACCGAATATGCCGGAGCGGCTGTTCCTGTCAAGGATACCGGTGCTGCCGGTGCGTGAGAGCTGTCCACGCAGCTCGCCGGGCACTCCCTTCTCACCGCGCCTTACCTGTCCCAGTTCAACGGGAACTGCCTCTCCGCTGTGGAGCGGCAGCAGCTCACCCGTATCCGAATCGCAGACCGGATGACCAAGGCCGCCGAATCTGCCTGTCTCAGGCTCTATGAAGGTCATGGTGCCGATGCCTGCAAGGCTGTCACGCACCCACATACCTCCCCGCCAGATACCGCCGTCAGCGGACATGGCCGGATAGAGCAGCACCTCATGAGTTATGCCGCTGCGGCTGACCGTGAGCTTCACGGGCTCTCCCCCGCTTCCGGCTATGATGCTCTGAAGGCCGCTGTTGGAGATGACGGAGATACCGTCAGCCGTGCGTATGATGTCTCCCTCTGCGATACCCGCATCAGCCGCCGGACAGCGCTCTGCACCGCTGATATCCGCAAAGCAGCTCAGTCCCGTTACCATGACGCCGTCCATGAGCAGCTTGATGCCGAACGGTCCGCCCCCCGGTATCACCTCCGGCAGCTCTGTCTCACGCAGGTCTATGCTGCCCACAGGTACAGTCCCGAACAGCGATACCGAAGCACGCGAGGGCGAGAGCACAGTGCAGGAAAGCTCAGGCAGTCCGGCAAAGCCAAGCTGTTCGTGCGCCCGACCGGCATAACTGCCAACGGTCACCGAGGCAGGGAGCCTGCCGGAATAATACTCCGCTGCGCCGTATAAACAAATCATAGCCGCAGATAATATTGCTGCGGCCGTTTTTCTGAATATATCCCTTTTACGCATCTGTCCGTTCCTTTCGTTTATTGTCCGTAGGGACGCTTTTATTATTGACAGCGGACAGAGAAATAATCATTTCAGGAGCAAGAAAGTTTATGGAACGAAACAGGATAAAAGGCCGCATATATATCACGGCCATGCTCATACTTACCGCAGTATATCCGCTCTTCATGGTGATCATGTCCGGCGCCGGCCTGATATACAACCGTAACAGCTACGGCGCGACGCTCACCGCCGCGGGAGTGCTGCTGACAGTCTCCGGCGCAGCCATGACAGCCGGAGCGATCCTCTCTCTGCCGAAGAAGCGCATCACAGCAGTCCTCTCCCTGATACTTACCGCAGCCGGAGCCCTGCTCTGTCTGTGTATGCTGCACCTGCTCATCGCCCACGCCGACAGCGCAGGCTGGAGCGATGACCGCACCATGGAGCCCGTGAGCGCCATGTACCGCAGAAGGATACTGCCCGTGCTGCTTCCGGCTTCAATGTCTGCCGGAACGGCCGTATACCGTTTTCTTTCATGCAGGGATTAACAGGCGCGGCGCATTTCCGCCTGTATTTCCCTGCGTTTTTTCTCGGCTCTATTGACTTATTCTCAGTTATATGGTAAGATTTGAAGTGAACAGTCCGTATCGGATAAGATACAACACCCGGATGTTCAGAGGAAAAAACAAAAACTATGACAGGAGGGGTCATAATGAAAAGAAACAGGATAATGAAGCTGATGGCGCTTATCCCGGCTGCTGCACTGACTGCCGGAATGATGCTGTCCGTACCCGCAGTAAGGACACCGTCCACTGTAAATGCGCTTTACGACCAGGATGATTTCAACTTTACCGAAGGTACATCCGGCCAGCTGAAGTATGCCAAGTACACAGACCACATCGCGATAACCGGAAGCACCTCTGATGCATCCAATCTCGAGATCCCCGCATCCATCGACGGTCTCCCGGTAACGGCCATAGGCAGATATGCTTTCCAGTATTCAACTGTCAGAAGCCTTACTCTGCCTGATTCCGTGAAGACAGTAGGATACTGGGCATTCACGGACTGTAAGGATCTCACCTCGGTAAAGTTCGGCAGCGGTCTTGAGATAATAGAGATACACGCCTTTGAGAACTGCCCGTCACTGACAAACGTGGAGTTCGGCGACAAGCCTGTCGAGGTACATACCAAGGCATTTGAGAATACCGCATGGCTCGATGCCCAGCGCCAGAAGGATCCGCTCGTTATAATCAACGGCTCTCTCATCGACGGAATGACAGCCAGGGGCGATGTAGTCATCCCCTCGGACGTAGTATGCGTATCAGCCGGAGCATTCACAGACAACGCAGATATCACATCCGTCGTATTCCCGCAGGGAGTATCAAAGCTCGATGACGATACCTTTGCACGCTGCTCCAACCTCACCACCATCGAGGCGGTAGGAGTTGAGAAGATAGGCAGCTCGGCGGTCATCGACTGCACCAAGCTCAACTCTCTCAAGCTCTCTGACAAGCTCAGAAAGATCGAGGTCTTTGCCTTCGACGGCACCAACCCCGGCACAACGATAACCTTCTACGGCAGCAGGGAATCATGGGATCAGGTAGAAAAGCCTGCCGAAGATTCGTTCCTCAGGAATGTCAACATAGTATTTGAATCAAGCCTTCCTGCACCTCCGCCCACGGAGCCTTCCACAGATCCCGGCACACAGCCGCCGGCTGCATTTTACGGCGATGCGAACTGCGACTCCAGGATAAATGTTGCCGATGCAGTAGCAGTGCTCCAGCACGTTGCAAATCAGGAAAAGTACAACCTTGGTCCGCAGGGCATAATCAATGCTGATATTGACGGCTTCTCAGGAATAACAGGATCAGACGCCATAGTCATCCAGAAGGTAGATGCTTCTCTCATCAGACAGGATGAGCTCCCGCTCAGACAATAAACATAAGGAGGACCGTCTTCGGACGGTCCTCCTTTCTTTCTGCCAAAGGCTCAGATGTCAGCGCTCTGCCTCGTCAGCAGTCGTAATCATACAAACGGAACGCATAGCCGTATTCATCCGGTACCGGGAAATCCTCCAGCTGCTCATACGTCATAACGAAGGCCAGATAATAGTATCCCCCGCCTGTCTGCACCGGCTCCGACTCCACAGTCACATCATACCCCATACTGAGAAACCGCTCAGCCTCTGCCTGTATTATGCCTGCATCGGATACCTGTCCCGACTCTGTGAATATATCCGCCTTCACATGATAATCCGCAGTATCCCTGTATTCCTCCTTAGCCTGATACAGATGCCCTGCTATACCCTTATGGCCGGGCATGGGAGCCGACATACTCTCCGAACCGGAAGAAGGATAGGACGCTATGAGCGGACGGTCTGTATTCACGGCAGGCTCCTCTGCGTGGGCAGTGGTCTCATTCACGTGTGTGTCTCCGGCAGGTGCTGTATCAGGCTCTTCCGGCACTTCATTATCACTTTCAGTGGCCGTAATGACAGCAGACTCCTCCGCCTGCACAGCCTCCGTCACTTCAACGTTCTCCTCCTCCGGCGCCTCTGTCACCTCAGCATATACCGCTTCTGTGGCAGCCGGAGCAGCAGTCAGAACAGTTTCTTCCGTGCTGCCTGAGGTAACTGTCTCCCCTGCCACCTGAGGCGTCTCAGGCGGAATGAGGACTGTCGGAGCAGACGGCGAAAGTGCTCCGCCCTTCAGAAGTACGGTAAACAGAACAGCCGCACCGCACAGGGGCAATACCGAGACCGCAGCAACGGCGGCTCTTGTCCTCTTTTTCTTCCTTACGGCTTCATATTCTCTGATACGGCGATGTACGTCCCTTATCATCTCTTCACGTCTTTTCATACTCATAGCCCTCCTTTTCCAGCTGCGCTCTCAGTGCCTTCCTTGCACGATACAGCAGGGATTCAATACTCCGTACACTCTTCTTCATCACAACCGCGGCTTCCTTATTGCTCATTTCCTCAAAGTACGTGAGCCACAGCACCTGCTGATACTCAGGGGAAAGCTGCCGCATAGCCCGGTGGACGGTGATGCCTTCTTCCTTCCTGATACAGGCCTCCTCAACGGCCTCTTCGTCGCTGATAAGCTCCGGCGTATCCTCAAGGGAGACATTCATCCGTCCTTTTCTGCGTCTGAGCCGGCTCAGCGCCTTATTCCTGCCTATGGCATACAGCCATGTCCTGAAGGAGCTCTTCCCGTTGAACCTCGGCTTTTTGATGCCGAGCTGCACGAAGGTATCCTCAGCAAGCTCCTCAGCAGTATGGATATCCCCGACTATGCCCGTCAGGTAAAGCATCAGTCCGTCGGCGTATTCCGTGATTATCTCATCCAGCCCTGCATCGTCGCCGTTTTCACGGAAACGGCGGTAGCTGTCCGCACCCTTATCCATCGCCCTGCTCCTTTCCGAAAGCCTTATTATTCCCGCTTTCACTTATCAGACGCCGCAAGCAGAATAAACTACGCGCATTTTTCTCAGAAAATACAAAACAGCCCCGAAGGAGTTCCGGTTCCTTCAAGGGCTGCTTTAAAGAGAAAAAATAAGGGAAACTGGCAGATTTGTGCCGACCGTCTGTCATATCGCTATGACACGTGTCATTCTCCGGTCTCGTGGAAGAAGTAGGGCAGGGCGTTGTAGATATAGTGTCTTACCTGTCTCCATGTATGCTCATATCCCTGAGCAACAAGGAAGTAGAGGTTGCCCTTGGAGAAATCGGAGGTATATATGAACTGTGAGTAGTTCTTCATCGCCTGTATCTGCGGGTTCTCGTTCGGATACGCCATATCGGCCGAACCGGTAGCCGCAAAGATAAAGTACTGGTTCCATTTGTAGCCGCCCTCATCGACAGTGCCTGCAAGTTCTCTTGCCTTGCTGTTTTCATCGCCGCCGTTCCAGTGGTCGCCGCTGAGGGGCATGAAGTAGCCGACAAGGTCAAGGTCGTTGCGGAATACCGCCCAGGTGGATACAGCACCCATTGAGAAGCCGCCGTAGGCTCTGTGCATCCTTGATGCCCTGATATCCGCCTCGGAGGTGGATTCAGCATAGGTGGAATACTTGCCCTCAACGAAGGGGATAACGCTTTCACGGAGCTCCTCGTAGAAGTTCTCAGCCTTGCTGCCGTTGCCGTTGAAGGTAGGTGTTACCACGATGAGCGGTTCAAGCTCGCCGTTCATTATCATATGGTCGAGGAGGTTCTGTATCATTGTATCGTTCTGGTAGAAGAGAGTATTCTCGTTCTCGCTTCCGCCGTGCATCAGATAGAATATATTGTACTTCTGCGAAGGATCATAGTTATAGGGAGTATATACGTGCAGTGTCTTGCTGCCCCTGATGCCGTTGTAGGTCTCCTTTGTCACCTTGCCCTGCTGTGAGCAGGCGTTGAAGTAATCATTGGGTGCCGCCTTGAACTGCTTGTTCTCCTCATAATCAAAGGGAGGTATAACAGGCTCGGGAGCATTGTCCGGGAACTCGTTTATCTTGCCGAAGAGGAAATCCTGAAGGAGTACCAGATCATTCACCTCGAACTCAGTGCTCCTGTCCACATCGGCAGCCTTTACATGGTCTGCATCCCTGTTGTCCGAAATGATGAGTGCTCTTGCCAACGCAAAGTCGAAGGTATCGACAGCGCCGTCGGAATTGATATCGCCAAGGAGGAATTTTCCGCCCTTTGCGCCCTCTATCTCAGTGCCGGCAGCAGCTATCCTCACCTCGTCAAGATAGAAATCGTCGCCGCCGCTTTCCGTCTCTATGTATATGGAGATATTCTCTGCGCCGGAGGGTATGGTGAATGATGTGTTGGCAAGATGTCCCCACTTGCCCTTTGAAAAGGTCTCGCTTGCGATCTTGTCATAGTTTGTCTTGCCGTCCAGGTCATACTGCATCGTCAGATGGAACATTGTCTCGTCCCTGCCGGAATCATACATGACATTCGCGCTGAAGCTGTATGCCGTTCCGGGAGCGAAGCTGCTTCCGAGATCGCAGGAAGCGCCGTTCCAGTTTTCCGCTCTGCCGGAGCAGAACAGAGAGCCGCTGCCCTTGAATGCTGCCTTTGACGAGGCCTCAACGGAAGCAGAGCCGCGTCCGTTCCAGCCTTCCTCGCCGCTCTCGAACGAGCAGCTGAGAAAATAGTCTGCCGAGGCTTCCTCTGCGCCGTAGACAGACGGTATGGCTGAAAGCGCCGACAGCGACAGCACTGAAGCAGCCATGACCGAGATCGTCTTCTTCATAAGATATCTACCCCTTTTCTATATTCTATACCGGCTTATCAGGCTGCCGGTACGATTTACGCCCTTCTGTAACAGTGTCAGTGACACTTTTTGTCTTTTTATGCCTATATTTTATCAGAACAACTTGCTCATCGTCAAGGCACAATGAGCGGACATTTCATCATTTGTTGCGATATCCTGCGGTTTCAGCCGTCTCCGTCTCAGCCTGATCCCCCGCTGATATAGTAATATGATGCTGACAAAACAGAGAAAGCGCCCCTGTTTTTCCGTAGGTGCCCGTCTTCATGTAACAATCTGATACCGGTATCCCGGTGTACTTCTGCCGGAGCCTGTCCTGATCCCCCTCCCCCTTCCGCTGTAAGACATAAAAAAGCACCCGCTTTTCAGCAGGTGCTGTAAGATACATTTATCAGGAGATCTTCTCCGTATCTATCCTGATATAAGGCCTTCCGCCGCCGTCACTGACATGGATGACGCCCTTTATCTTGATAGTTTCGCCGTTTTTCAGCTTCTTTGCCTTCTTCTTCAGCTTATCGGTGGAAAGGGTGCAGTAAGCAGAATCGCTGTAATTCTTGTCACCGACAGGTCTGACAGAGATATCAGTCAGCTCTGAGCTTATGTAGGAGACCTGACATTTGAATTTTACCTCCTGGTTGTCATACTTCTCCATGCAGACAGCCGCATTCTTGCTGTAGCTCTTGTAGATCTTGTGAAGATACTGTCCGTTGTCGCGCATGATGAGGAACAGAATGAAGAGTGCAGCAATAAGAATAAGAGCAGCAATAATAAGCCCCTTTTTTGACCTGGGTGCCTGTGCCTGTGTTTCCGCCATAATTCTCTCTCCTTTTCAAGATTATAGTTTGTTTGCTTATATTTTTATTATACGGATAAATGATATATTGTCAATAAATACAGTCAATATTTGCCGATTTACACAATTAACAATGTCCCGTTATGTGCATTTATCACATACAAACCTGCCGGGAGCGCTGACATATTGCATTGATGTCCGGAAAATGATATAATAGATTATCAATGATATCAGGAGAAATGCCATGTTTTACTATATAAAAAACACGCTTGAAAAAACAAAGAAGCTGGATCTCAAGGGAAAGAACGGCCAGTTCGTTGCTATCCTTACCTCCGAGGAATGGCTGAAGAACCGTGACAGGTTCGATATGGGCATAGAAATGGACATCGACCTCTCCTCGGTACACTCCACCAAGGCCGAGGTGAACTATGACTCCCTGACCGGCACCTTTTCCGTCCCCGGCAGAGACGATCTCTCAGAGCCGAACACCTGCTTCGCCTTTGCTCTCGACGAAAAGGGCATTGTCTTCATCGATGACAGCGGTTTCGTCGAAAAGAACATCAGCAATATCATCAGCACCAAGCGCTGGACCATGCCGAGCCTTGAACGCTTCATCTATGATTTCCTTGAGCAGATAGTGACGCGCGATCAGGCTCTTCTCGAGAGGTTCGACAAGGAGCTCGACACCATAGAATCCGGCATACTCAACGGAGAGGAGGCCGATCCCTCCATGAGAGTGAACCGCATCAGGAGCGACCTGCGTGACCTGCGTATCCACTACGAGCAGCTCCTCGACCTGAGCCAGGAGCTTGAGGAGAACGAGAACGACTTCTTCAACGAGGAGAATACACGCTATTTCCACCTCTTCTCACAGCGCATATCAAGACTGCATGATATGACATCCTCCCTGCGCGAGTATTCCATACAGATACGCGACCTCTATCAGTCTCAGCTCGATATCAAGCAGAACCGCATCATGGCGCTGCTCACGGTGATAACCTCCATATTCATGCCCCTCACCCTTATCGCAGGCTGGTACGGAATGAACTTCAGGTATATGCCCGAGCTGGAATACAAGATATCCTACCCCATAGTGATAGCCGTAAGCATAGCTATCGTTATACTCAGCCTTATTTTCTTCCGGAAGAAGAAATGGCTGTGAGAAACACGGTATACTGACAGTAAGATTGCAAGGTTGCCGGTTCCCCTATTACTGTCATTGTTGCAGCCTTCAATTCCATCCCCATACAGAGGTCACCGGCACCGGTATTCCTGATGCAATATTGCAAGGTTGCCGGTTTCCCTGTTACTGTCATTGTTGCAGCCTTCAATTCCCACCCCCATACAGAGGTCACCGGCACCGGTATTCCTGATGCAAGATTGCAAGGTTGCCGGCTTCTCTATTACTGTCATTGTTGCAGCCTTCATTACTGCGCTCATAAAGGAGTCAAAAGCCATAGTATCCCCGATGCAGAGTCAGGAGCACTATGGCCTTCTTTTTGGCACTCAGACAGCGCCGTGATATGATGAACGCAGTTATGACCGGTATAGGAGGGTGATAACAGCGACAGCTATACTCAGCCCTGTTTTCTTCCGGAAGAAGAAACGGCTGTAAGAAACACGGTGTACTGATATGAAGATTGCAAGGCTGCAAGAATGTCTGTCCTGTGAATCGTGGCAAGGTTGCAAGACTGCAAGAATGTCTGTCCTATGAATCGTGGCAATCTTGCATACTTAATGCCCCCGGGTGCTTTGTAACACACGGGGGCATATCTGTACGGACATCCGCCTTTCGCAGTCCCCTTTTATATCAGAGGTCCTTGAATATGAACGGTGTCAGGAGTATCAGTATCATGCACACAGGGCAGATATACTTTATCATAACATTGTAGAGCAGCTTCGCACGAAACTTCTTTTCTCCGTGCATTATCTCCTTCTCTATGTATGCCGTCTTCACCACATAGCCTATCATCACGCAGGTAAGCAGGGCGAGAACTGGCATCATTATATTGTTCGTAATGAAGTCGAAGAAATCGAGTATCTGCATACCGAATATCTTTACTGTATCCCATACGCTGTAACCGAATACGGAGAGCATACCGAGCAAAAGGGTTATGACTATGACAGCCGCACAGCTCTTCCTGCGGCTGAAGCCGAACTTCTCCATGACTACCGCTGTAACTGTCTCCATGAGGGATATGGACGAGGTGAGAGCGGCAAGGGAAACGAGCACGAAGAATGCGCCGCCGATGAACTGTCCTGCCGGCATGGCGTCAAACACCTTCGGCAGAGTTATGAACATAAGTCCCGGTCCTTTGTTGAGTGCCGCAGCGTCTCCGCCCGAGAATACGAAAACTGCCGGAACGATGATAAGACCTGCAAGGAATGCAACAAGAGTATCGAACACCTCTATCTGACGGACGGAGCTCTCAATGGAATCCTCCTTCTGCATATAGGAGCCGTAGGTGACCATGATACCCATGGCGATGGACATGGAGTAGAAGAGCTGTCCGACTGCCGCCGCTATCGTGCGTATGAGCTTTGATGCCGAGAAGTCGGAGAAATTAGGCAGGACATAGTATTTCAGGCCGTCCCCTGCCCCGTCAAGGCTGAGGGTGTATATGCCTATGCCGATGATGAGCACAAGGAGCACCGGCATCAGGAATTTGCTCACCTTTTCGATGCCCTTCTCAACGCCCATGATGACGACAGCCGCCGTCAGCACGACGTATATCACGAAGAAGAGAGCAGGCTGTGCAAGATGCCCGATGAAGTTCTCAAAGAACGTGAGCTCAGCGCCGCTGGCCGAAACATAGGTCTGATGCGCCATCTCACTGCTGCTGCCGGAGAGGAAGACCGTGGTGTATTTCAGCACCCAGCCGCCGATAACACAGTAGTACGGCAGTATCAGCGCAGGTATCACCGCCGCGAGAATTCCGAGGAAGGAGAATCGCTTGTCCACGTCCCTGTAAGCGCCGATAACGCTCTTTCCGGTCTTTCTGCCTATGGATATCTCAGTGAGCATGAGAGTGAATCCGAAGGTGACCGCAAATATGAAATAGACGAGCAGGAAGAATCCGCCGCCGTATTTCGCCGCAAGATAAGGGAATCTCCAGATATTGCCGAGTCCTACGGCAGAGCCTGCCGCCGCAAGGACGAATCCTATCTTTGAGGCGAACCCGCCCCTTGATGTTGTTTCGCCGGTCGTTGATGCCATAATGAATAATTCCTTTCCTATCGCTGAGCGATGATTCTCTGTCCCTTTGCAGGTCAGGATGCTTCTATTATATCATGTCCTCAGTTTTTTTGCAAGGTCAGAGCATCTCTTGTATTTTCCGGGCAAACAGTGTATAATGGATATATGTAATACAGATAACAAACAGGAGTGATAATAAATGGGCTCATCAGCCGCAAAGGGAAATAAGGATAACAAGGTCTTCTCTCCGCTGGTCTTTCTGATAATGGCAGTCGTACTGCTCATCCTTTCCGTTACAAGCATACTGGTATTCGGAAAGAACTGCTCGGTGGAATACCGTTCAGACTCGCTCCGGGACGTAAGCGTCAGCTTCGATGAGAGCGTCGTTGACTGTATCAGCCGGCGCATCGAGGGAGATACCATGATACTCGACTTCCGTTCCGTCGCAAAGGGCAATACCTTCGTCGAATTCACCAGGCCGGACGGGTTGGGCTCGTCGGTCAGGCTCTATGTGCACGGCCCGGGCATCATCACCATGGATAACATCTTCGGCAGATGCAGGGGCGATATCATGTTCCCGGTATCAGCCGTCATACTCCTCACCGCCGCTATCATCTGGCTCACCCGGAGATACCGCGGGAGCCTCAGGGAGAACCTGTGCAGATACACCAACGCATGGCTGCTGGGTGCGATAATATTCACCTCCTTCCTGCTCGCCATCCAGCTTTTTTCACTCATAAGGCTGAATCTGAGCGGAGAGAACCCCTCCGTCCTCGATGTTTTCGAGTCTGCCGTGCTCTCCTCGCGGCTGTTCACCTCCCTGCTCCTGCCGGTCGCTCTGGTCATATCCCTTGCCATCAGCATCAGCAACCTCTCACTTATGAAGCACGAGGGTATATGCCTGAGGAATATGCTGGGCTTCTTCCTCGGACTGGTGCTCTGTCTCGGCACGGTCGCCCCATTCTTCATCTACCCCATGCTTGACAGGATAGGCGCAGATGTTCACCGCTATTCCAGCCCCTGGGTGCTTATCACCAACCTGACAGAGGACGCCATTACCGTAATGATGGCCTATCTGGAATGTGTGCTTCTCGGCACGGCCGTCTCCGCAGTAAAAGCCGCAAAGCACGTCCCGGAGTTCAACAAGGATTTCATCCTCATCCTCGGCTGCCAGATAACGAAGGACGGCAGCCTTACGAAGCTCCTCCAGTCAAGGACGGACAGGGCAGTTGAATTTGCAGATATGCAGAAAAAGGCCACCGGAAAGGATATCATCTTTGTCCCCTCCGGCGGCAAGGGCGACGACGAGGTCATCGCCGAGGCCGAGGCTATACATAATTATCTCGTCTCCATAGGCATACCCGAGGAGAGGATACTTGTGGAAAACAAGTCCGTGAACACCGACCAGAACATCCGCTTCTCCGATAAGCTCATCAGGGAACGCATGACGGACGCAAAGACAGCCTTCTCCACCACGAACTACCATGTGTTCCGTGCAGGCTGCATCGCAGACGAAGCCGGCATCCCCATGGAGGGCATCGGCGCAGGCACAAAGCGCTATTTCTGGATAAACGCCTTCATCAGGGAGTTCATCGCCACCCTGCACTATGAGAAGAAAGCGCATATCCGCTCGCTGCTGCCCATACTTCTCTGCGTCCTTGCAGCCGAGGTGCTCGTCTATATATCCTACCTCAGATGAGCCTCCGCTGAGGTGCTTCTCCGCTCACAATGACCGGACTGCTACACATTATGCTGAAAAAACTTCCGGCAAAAATCCTGCCTCCACAGGTCAGCGTCCTGCGGAGGCAGTTTCATTCAGCTATTGCGGATAGCTGCAAAGAACTGATCCGTTGTCATTCCGTAGCGTGAGGCATTTACCATCTTTTCATAAGAATGTGTGAATGCCAGCTTGACGTCGTTCCTGCTGTATCCGAGTTTTGACATAAGTGCTGAATCCCATGAACCGTCAGAGAGGTTTACATAGATGTAATCAGCCTTATCATGTGCCTTTTCATTGTTGAACTGATTGTTCACATCGTAGATCAGGAGTCTTGCATCCCAGCCGTTCCAGCAGGGATCGTTCCTGTCGGAAGCATCGTTCTTATACTCCATACCAAAGCAGACAACAGCATGACCGGCAGAATCTGACGGCATGATGGAAACAACAGCCGCATCTGCACCGTAGGTGATGTTCTCGGCATACTTCATAGCCTCTTTATCCAGTACCCACTGTGAATTCCTGTAAGTCTTCGTCTGATAATCAAAGGCTCTTACGATATCATCCATTCCGTTTGCCCATACTGTTGTAACATAGGACCTTACAGAGTACGGGATGGTATATCCTATATCACGCAGTCTGTTGTATCTGGGTGCATAATCAGATACCGAAAGATACCCCGACGAGGTCAGCACGCTGACAGCTGCCATACCTCCGCAGATACCATGCCATTCCTGACCAAGATAACCATTGGCATAGGGCCTGTGATTAGTCTCAAAATTATAGTATACCCAGTCGTTGACATAGCCCCAGCTGAGTCCGCTGTTTCCTTTTAGCCACTCATAATCGGTATAGCGTGCTGAAGCTGAGGAAGCTGCATCGCTCAGGACTTTGAACGGGATAGGAGTGCTCTGGCTGTCTGCATATCTCTTTGCGCTGCCGTAATTTGAGACGCCCCAAAGGGTGAAATTCTGCTTGAGTCCCTGATAATTGCGGATATCATCGTAGCCCAGAGCCTGATTGCCGATATAGACATAGTCGTTCTTGCAGGCAAAATACTTCATAGGATCGCAGCCGAAGAATGCCCTGTCACCGATGTAGGAAAGATAATTGCCTGTCATGACAGTTTTAAGTCCGTGGCAGTCCATGAAAGCACCCTCACCTATTGAGGTTGTATTGGTGATATCGATCTTTCTGAGACCGTTCACGTTATGGAAGGCATAGCTGTCGATATTCCTTACTGTTTCCGGCAGCTTTATCACACATTCGGTATACCTGTCTGAGCTGCTGTATTCAAATGCTCTCTCAGGGATACTTGCGATAGTTGAGCCGGACATATCGACCTTTTTAAGATTATAGCATTCAGCAAATGACATTTTTGAAATATTCCGGATCTTTGGCAGCACTATCTCCTCCAGGCCTGTGCAGCCTCTGAAAGCCATTCTGCCTATGTAGCTGACATTATTGAAAGTATTGCCGCCGAAGTAGGTGTTGCCGCAGTTCCTGAAAGCGTGATCGCCGATAGTTGCCAAGAGCATATCACCGTTTCCGTTTATTGCAGAGACGGAAAAATACGTCATATTCGTACATCCCAGGAAAGCTGCAGAACCTATCTCTGTGATGTTCCTTCCTAAGCTCACACTGTTGATCCTTGTCTGATCCCTGAATGCGTCTGATGTGACCTTATCTATCTTGTACGTAAAATTGCCGTTAGTAAAGGAATCGGGAACATAGATATTTACAGAATCCTTAAAGGTGGTACATCCGATGACCTGACAGGTCGAACCTCTCAGATCGGGGATGCCGAGATAAAGAGTATAGCCGTCGGCCTGATTATCGATCCGGTAACCGTAGTGTGTTCCTGAATGTACCTCTGATGCTGCTGATGCGACTATCGGAGCAACACCTGTGCCCGAAAAGAAAGCGGTCGATGTGACCGGAGCGCAGATAGCTGCTGCGGCGCATATTACTGCAATGCTGCGTTTGATCTTGTTGTTCATTATAAATTCTCCTTGTTGCGTTTTTTATTAAAGCCGGTAAACAGTGTGCACTCCTGCCACCGCAATAATGACGTTGTTTTCTGATAGGATATTGCGTATCATGTACCGGAAGATGTTATTCATCTGTCCTATGATACATTCTACAGGCAAACGTCTCTCCGGTCAACAATTATGAGATAAGTGGTAGAAAAATGAAAGTAAGTTGCATCACAGAAGCAGTAAAATGCATTTCCGGAATGTCTGATAGGCCGTATATCAGCACATTTCATCCCCCTTCCAATGAAATCTGCCCGCACAGGTACTTGACCTATGCGGGCATGATCAGCTGAAAGTCTTTGGAAGGGGGCTCGGAGGAGAACCTTTCTTCAGAAAGGTTTCCCCCGATAGTGTGCAAAGGCTGTTATGTCAGCTCCCCTGCCTTTTCGCTCTGTATATCATTTTTACTGTCGCAGTTATCAGGTTGATGACAAGTATCAGCGCCGGTGTAAGGCAGTCTATGGCAGGGATGTAGTAGTATTCGATGCCGTTGAAGTCTAAGAAGCCTGAGCCGGCGCGATTCTGCCCGACTATCCAGACCTCTTTCCCGACCGCCCATATTATGGGAAGGCTGATAATCAGGCATATCGACCACCAGCCGAGGATACGGATGAAGCCGTCCCTGAAGGGATGCTCCGTGAGGAGATACTTCTTCCTGAGCATGAAATAGGCCACGACAGGGAACTCAATAAGCCAGAATATCAGGACAAGGCCGCACCAGTCTGCCACATCAGGGTTTTTCACAAGATTCCTCTCGTCGAAGCCGTAGTCATAGAAGATCAAGCCGAGCCACATAAGTGTCTGCACCAGAAGCGCCAGCAGCACAAAGCGGTCATTCTGCTGTCTGCTGTCTTTCATACATCATCCCTCCTTTGCTTTCTTTAAGTATATTATAGCCGAACGGGGCGGGCAGGTAAAGATGATATGTGTCACTTGCATGGTTACAACTGTCACTTTCCCGTCATATCCCGCCTTGACAGAATTGCCTTTATATGCTACAATGAAGGTATAGTGACAAACAGGGGTGAACAATATGGGAGCAGCATCATTTCCGTTCAGATCTTTTATCTCAGGCGGAGGGTATAACTGCGCCCTTATGACAGAAGAACAGGTTGGAGCAGCGCATCATGCGGGGCAGCTATGCCCTGTATGCTGCGCTTTTTGTAATATTATAAAGGAGATGATACTATGAAAGGACTAAGAAAAACGATAGCGGCTATCATGGCACTGGTCATCGTGGGCGGAGCTGCCCCCGTTTTACCCGGTGGATTCACGGTCGTAAAGCCTGTTACGGCAAGTGCGGCTGAGGCTGGCTCAGTAACTTTTAATAAGTATACAGGCACTCTCACACTCAGCGGTGCTGTTACTCGCGAACAGGTTCAGGATTATGCGCTTGATATGAAGGTCACAATGGTTTATGCCGAACCTGGCACAGTTCTGCCAGAAAATAGCTCGGAGTTATTTAGTAATTTTAAACATGCAGTATATATCGATCTGAGCAATGCAGATACAAGCAACGTTACCAATATGAATAACATGTTCGATTTCTGTCAGGAGCTTCAAACGCTTGATATTTCTAATTTTGATACAAGCAACGTTACCGATATGGGTAGTATGTTCGGTGACTGTCATATGCTTCAAATGATTAATCTTTCTTCTTTTGATACAAGCAACGTTACAAATATGCATAGCATGTTCACTGACTGTTACTTGCTTAAAACGATCGACCTTTCTGGATTTGATACAAGAAATGTTGTGGATATGGGCATGATGTTCTATAGGTGCGAGAATCTTCAAAGGCTCGATCTTTCTTCATTTGATACAAGTAATGTTTCTGGTACGCCATTGATTTTTAATTATACTGGTATGTCATTTATGTTTAGGCAATGCTATAAATTAGAAACCATATATGTTTCAGAATTATGGACAACTCCTGATCCAGACGCATCAATGTTCGAAGGCTGTCCTACGCTTGTTGGTGGCAAGGGTACTGTTTTCGATTCAGATCACTCAGATGGTACATACGCCCATATAGACGGTGGCGAATCCGATCCGGGCTATTTTACATATAAGCCTTTCTGGGATAGCCTTCCATTTGACGAAGCCACCGAAACCCTCACCCTCACAGGGAACATCGTAAAAGAACAGCTCGATGAATACCGCAGTAACAGAAAAGTAAAGCACATCGTTGCTGACAGTACGGCTGTCCTGCCCGAAGATTGCAGCAATCTCTTTGAGAACTTCTACTATACATGGGATATCGACCTTTCCGCTGCCAAATGCGATTACGTCAATAATATCACAAAAATGTTCTATAACTGCCAGGTTCTTTCGAGCTTAAATATGTCCAGCTTCGACCTGAGCTGGATAGACTATGCCAGATACGCCTTCGCCAAGTGCTCCTCCCTCAAGGAGATCTATGTTCAGCCGGAAACAGAAGTCAGCATGAGATACATCAAGACCGGCATGGATGAAGGTATGTTCTCAGGCTGCACCTCACTTGCAGGCAGCGAGAGCACGACCTTCGATGCGAATTACATCACCAAGGAGCGCGCCCATGTTGACGGCGGCGTCAGCGATCCCGGCTATTTCAGGCCCTATGCAAAAGGCATGGAATACTATAAGGGCAACCTGACTATAACACAGCCCTTCACAAGCTCTACATTTTCAAGTACCTATTTCACCAATGCCAGAAACATCACAGTCAAAGGACAGTGCTTCCCTGAAAGCATGGCAAATATATTCAGTAAGTTCCCCGATGTAATGTACATAGAGCTTGCAGAAGCAGACTTCAGCAACGTGACCTCCATGAAGAACGCTTTCAACGGCCTCAAGAACCTCAAATACGTGAACTTCGGAGATGCTCCCCGGACAGAGCGTGTTACAGATATGCAGTATATGTTCAGAAACTGCCCGAATATGACATTCGCCGGCGTGTACGGCCTTGATACCCGCAACGTAAAGAACATGAGCTATATGTTCCAGAACTGCGGCAAGCTCTATTCAGGCGGCCTTGAAGTGACCAGCTTTGATACAAGAAACGTCACCACGATGAGCAATATGTTTGAAGGCTGCACTTCACTCGATGCGATCGACCTGAGCAGCTTTGATACAGGCAATGTCACCTCAATGGCTCAGATGTTCAAAGGATGCAGCGCCATCGGTTATCTTGATATCAGCTCCTTCAATACAGGCAAGGTCACAACCATGAAGAATATGTTCAGCGGCTGCTCCACTCTTAAGCAAATATATGCCGGCAGCAGCTGGAACGTGGATAAGGTACCGGATACCGAAGTGCTGTTCTCAGGCAATGAAGTGCTCCACGGCCAGCTCCTCACCCAGTACAGCGCCGATCACCAGAACAAGGAATATGCCCGCATCGACCGCAGCGGCGTCAAAGGATATCTCAGCAGCGCCGCACCGGAATTCGTGACCAACTCCATGACGCTCGCCGGCAGCATCGGCCTCAACTTCTATGTAGTGCCCGGTGTGATCCCCGTTGATACACTCAAGTCCTCCTATGTCACATTCACTGTCAACGGAAAGAACACGGTCGTTCCCTTCAACGAGAACAAGATGAACGCCAAAAAGACAGCCTACGGCTTCACCCTTCCGCTCAATTCCGTATCCATGGCAGATGACGTTACAGCAACACTCGGATACACAGATGTCGCCGGAGTTCAGCATACTGTCTCAACGGTATCCAACGGCGAGAACTATCTGAAAAAGGTAAATGCTTCTCACGGCGAAAAGCTCTGGAACCTCATCAAGGCTATCAACGACTACGGCTACTATATGCAGCAGTACCTCAGCAAGTACGCCCAGCAGCCCTGGACTCTCGGCAAGGATCACAAGGCCATGGAGAAGGCCTATATCTCAAAGGCCGGCATGAATAACGACCTTGCTTCCTATAAGACACAGCTTGCCCCCTACGCCAAGACAGTAAAGCTCAGCAGCGATATCGAGAAGATCAATTACAGCCTCGGCCTTGAGTCTGATACAATTCTGAATATCAAGATCAAGCCCAAGAGCACCTACAAGGGAACGGTAAAGATAGAGCTTGACGGCGTTGAGGTAACTCCCGTAAAGCTCTCCGACGGAAGGCTCCAGGTATCTGTTACAGGAATATCAGCACATAAGCTGGCCGATGCTCATACAGTCAGGGTGACAACGGGCAAGAACGTCTCCACATACAAGGCATCTGCACTGTCATACGCAAACGATATCCTCAACAGGAACGTTGATCCGGATGATGCGACCTATGCAATGATAGCCCTCTACCGCTACTACACAGCAACTATGGCCTACAAGAACAGCTGACACAAGATCGCCGCACTTTCTGCGGCATCTGACCACAAGCCCTGTCACAGGAGCACTTCCGGCTCCTGCGGCAGGGTTTTTTACTGCTCCGGCAGGACTGCCGTGCGCCGGACATAAAAACGGCACCTCTCTGTGCGGAGAAGTGCCGTTCATTATCATCAGTTCGTGCAGATTAGTGAGAAATCAGAGATACGGTATGTACCCGTTCCCTTGTCAAGTCCGATGAGGAACTTGACGTTATCGTCCGACTGAGTCATAGTTACTGTATCAGTGATAGTCTGCACGTTGGGCGTGAACATATGATCCTGATAGTAATAGCTCTTGTATTCGCCGTAGCCCTGCTGGAACATCGAATAGGTATTGATGTTCTGCGAGGTGCTTATCTTGTAGGTCATGCGGTAGGTCTTGCCGGCCTGTAATGATACAGTGCTGCTGCTTACCTGTGCATACTCGCCTGTGCGTGTTACGTTGACCGTGATGCTGCCGTCATCGTTGTATTCGATAGAGCCTGCACCGTCATTCATCCATACGCTCCAGCCGAACTGATCGATCATGTTCGGATCCTCCTGCCAGTTATCATTGATGCCGTAGAGGAGGTTGAGGTGGTGCTCGGTATACTTACCTCTGTTCTTGTAGAAGTTGCGGAGCATCTTGATGCAGCTGTCATAGTTGGCTGTAACACCGAATCTGCGGAAGGTATCCGTTACAGCCTCCTTGGTGGCGGATGCGTAGGAGTCTATCTTTGCCGATACCTTGTTCACATCGAAGTTGTCCCTCATTATCTCCTTGCAGCGGCTCTGGAACTGCTGGTTGAACTCCTGGTTGTTCATCAGCCTGAAGAACAGCGAACTGATGCTCGTTGTCTTGCCGGAGCGGTCCATATCCTTGAAGCAGTCGCGGCGGAAGGAGCACTGTCCGTCATAGCCGGAGGAATACTCAGTATCAAAGAGGAGGAATCTCCACTTTCCGTCAGCGTATGCGTTGGAGGCATCCTTCTCGTCTGCGCGCCATATCATCCAGTTATTGCTGTTTATCATGCAGTCCCAGTTGACGATGTAGCTCTCGAATGCAACGAAGTCCATGAAGCCCTGTATGTCAATAGTATCGCAAACTCTGCTGTAATTTGAAGCATTGGACATATCGGCTGACATAGCCCAGCTCCAGAACTGCTTGAAATCATTGAAGGAGGCTTCGTGTCCCTCGTACTCATATCCGTTCTTGACTGTCGTCACCTGATCGGCGGGTACATGGTAATGGGATTCGATATAGTTCTCATCGAGCTTCTCCTGCATGGAGTATGTGCCCCAGAACTCGCCGTCAAGGAAGACGATATAATCCTGCTTGGCCTGCGTGCCGAGTGAGAGGCCCTCTGCGAGAGACTGGTTCAGGTCATCACGGAAGCGGCAGTTATCGTAGGCGTTTCCGCCGTTGCGGATAGTCACCTTCTTGTATTCCTTTATCTTGTTGCCTTCGGTATCCGTTGCAGCACCCTCGAAGAAGTCATGCTGCATCTTGTTTGCGCCGTAGTCCTTTCTCGCATAGAAGGTCATGCTCTTCTGCGGGAATGCGGCTGACCAGTTGCCTGCGATACGTACTCCCACATCCTCGGTGAATTTCAGCTTGCCGCCCTCGAATACCTGGATATTGCAGGGGCGTTCCCACTCCCTGCCTTCCATATTGTAATTGGTCGGGTTCTCGCTGCTTCCGACATCGAGATTCGGTTCGAAGCTGCCGCTGTTCTTCCAGCGGTAGTACTGATCGCCGATCATATATATGCCCTTCTCCTTGTCGAAGAAGTTGCTGCTGTCTGTGGATATGGACAGCACCTTCATATCCTTGTAGTAGGATGCAGTCTTTCCTACGAAGTAGCTGTTTGTTGCGACCTCGCTGTAAAGTCCGCTGCTGTCCCTGCATACAGCCCTTACTATCATGCCCTTATCAACGGCATGATCCGGCGGATTATAGCCTCTGAGCGAGATATCACGGACTGCCGCTAACCGGTTCGGATCGCTGGTGTTGTTGCGGATGCCTATGCTGCCCTGATACTGCTTAGCTGTACCCGAGGTGCGGGGATCCGAGCCGTCAAGGGTGTAGAGCACCGTGCAGCCCTGCGGACCTGAGATAGTGAGATCGAAACCGGAATCATAGAATCCGCCCTCTGTTGAGAAGACAGGCTCCTCGACACGGTATACCGTCTCGGCTGTGTCATTTGAAGCGCCGGGGGTGGGTTTGAGCAGCGCAAGGCTGTCAGAGCCGTCGGAGGTCCTTCCGAAGCTGACATCTGTATCAAGCTCGGGAAGCTCCAGACTGTCAAGCTCTGTGCCGTCGGGAGCGGTAAGATAGATCGTCTCGCCGGATGCGCTTATCCTGAAGGCAGCGTGCAGCTCACCTGTTGTCCTGTCCGTATCATCGCAGAATATGATGATGTACTTGCCCGCATCGAGAGTCGTGCCCTGCGGGAAGGTGAACTTGAAACGGTTCTTGTCGCCGTCTGAAACGCCGATACCGCTGAGGTCGGCCGTCTTGTCGCCGGCATTGCAGATCTCTATCCAGTCGGGCGAAGAGCCGTCCAGCGCCTTGATGGATCTCTTGTTTGTGGAGCAGACCTCATTGATGCGGAGCGCTGAACCGTCGCCGGCTGTAACGATCCTCTGCCTCATCAGACAGAGATCAAAGGTATCCCATACGCCGTCATTGTTAAGGTCGTAGGGCTTGCCGGAAAGGTCCTCCGGCGGCTGCTTTCCGAGAAGGAAATCCGAGAGATTGCGGATATCCTGTTCCCTGAAGGTCTGTGTGCTTCCTGCGGCGGCAGCGGTCAGCGCTATGTTCTCCGGCTTACCTATCAGCGCAGCCTGTTCCTGTGCCGGAACAGCAGACGCCGTCAGTGCGAGAGCAAGCAGACCTGTCACCAGTTTTCTGTGCTTCATTAAAATATTCCCCTCCTGATATTTTATGTGCATTGCACGCCGCAGGAACAATTCATCACATCCGCGGACCGCTTCCGGCGGTCACAGGCAGACGGCTGCTGCTTCTGTCTCTTTCTTTCCGTGCCTGACAACGGATCGCGTTGTCTTCCTGACAGGCGCAGTTATGCACTACATCTGCATTATAACGGATTTTCACAGCCGTGTCAACTAATTCCCGGATTTTTTGGATGTTTTTACAAATCATCATCAGCTTTTCCGCAGCCTCCCTGCTGCTCAACATCTCCGCAGAACATGAAGTCATCTTTATGCCTGACCGTCACTTCTCCCGGCATCCGTCTTGACTTCCGGCATCAGTGCAGTGTATAATGTGGATAGAAAGCAGGTCGATGTTATCGGTATTATTCATTAAACAGGACCGATCTCATACAGCACAGACAGGAGGAGAAAAATATGATATTCAGAGACTGCGGCGATCATTACGGAAACAACGTTGAAAAGGTAGTTTCTTGTGTCCGGAGACAGCTTGGCATTGAACTCGAAAAGGAAAGATATGAGTATATGACGGCTGAGGAAGTACAGAGATCAAAGCCAATAACCTCGCCGGTCATTCTTGTTATCGAAGGAAAATGTTATGTCGGCATCACCTCAGATCCGGTACAGAGCCTGACAGCACATGGTATCAACATCTTTGCCTCAAATACGTATTTTTGCACAGATATCCTGAAAGAAGATGCACAGCGCTGCAAAGAGGCAGTAACGAAACTGGAAGGATACGAAGCTGTCTGCGATCCTGATAATGATCGCTTAGACACACCTTATCCGCAGCTGTATCTGTATATCTACAAGATCTCAGAGAAGACAAATGAAAAGCCCGTGATAAGTGATCTCACACCGGCTGAAGATCTGCCCGAAGGCAGAAACATAGTTCGTTCTGTAATGCGTAACGGCAGCGCAGACGTTCGTATTCTACCCGAGTTCGATGAAAAGCTGTGTAACGATCTTATCGCAGAGATCAAAGAAGGGGTATCATCTCAGCAGCTTGCAGAGGTATGGATAAGGCACAGAGCGCTGAATATGATAAGTGTACTGTTCGGAGACGGCTGCTGTATCATCAACTTTGATGCAGGCACATCGCAGACGGGCGGTTACCAGAGTTACCGCAGCGGAGCCGCCTCCCGCAAAAAGGTCCGGCTTTATTCCGGCGAATATCCCGAGTATATGCTTTGCCGTGATATGCAGGTGCTTGAAACGATATTGCAGTATTTCCTTCTGAAAGGAAAAAAGCCCGGAAAACGTCAGAACATCAAGTGGGCAAATATGAAATATGACGGATGGGATTAAATGATACAGAAAGTCCCCGCGGTTTTCGGGGACTTGTCATGCGTAAAAATATTAACATTAGGAAAGTATTAGGAAATATACTCAGATCGGCTATTTTACGCTGAATCTGGACGATGCTAAAGAATACCTTTACGCGAAGTCCACTAAGCGCAGGATACTAAGCTGCCTTTATGCATTATTCAGACAGATGATACCTGAGGGATAGGCAGATTAAATATAGTTCTAAACAATTCTTTGTTAAACAGCGGTACAAAGCTGTAATCGTAAAAGATTTCCATTGGCTTGATATCTGTCCACTCAACCGGAATAAAACCATATCGCGCATAATTCACCAGTGCTTCTTTTGCTTTCTCTTCCTGTTTTAAGAAAATGTAAATTTGAGCAGCGCTGAAATGACGGTTGTTAAATTTCGGTGAGGTGTAATGCTTCTCATACAGCGCCAGATAGTCTTCGGGACGGCACTGCGAGAAAACCGATACCATGAAACTGCTGACGACTTCCGGAACATCCAGCGGATTTCCTTGCAGCGTGGCAAAACGCTTTTTATGCAGTGTCAGATATTCGTCTGCGAGTACAGACATTTCCTTCGGCGATTCCGGCGGTGTATAGAGCCGGAATGCAAAGCTTTCAAGCGTACCTTCTGCGTGTTCAATCAGTGTCGGGATGTACTTGAAATGTTCGAATTCGCGGGTGCTGAGCTGTTCATCTGTGAAATAGCCGTGCATTTCCTCCAGGATTTCGATTGCTTCCGACCTGATTGATTCATCAGCCATTTGGAGCGCATATTCAAGCATCCTTTCAGTTTGTTTTCTTTTGTTTCCAGAATACCATTCATTGAGAAAGGGATAAACCATAAGTCCCTGCTGCACACATTCATTGAAATCAGAACGAAAAAACGCAAGCTGTGCTCTCATATCGGCAAGCTGAGGATCATATCCTTTTAATTTTGCCGCGAGTGTTTCAGCTTCGTCATATTTGCATTCTCCATATAGCTGAATAACCTCTTTTATCTTTTTTGTGTACCTTTTTGTTTCTAAAGGAAAATCTATTTGTGATAAATCAATTCTTTTCATAGTAAACACCTACCTTACCGATTTATACCCTTTTGCGGAGCAGCCTGCGCTGTTTATAAATTTATTATACCACATCCACGCCGGAAAAGTCAAAGGAGGATGCAGCCATGTTATCCACACTTATTCTTGAAAACGCTAACGGTAACAAAATCGACATGACAGCTACAGCAAATCAGTATATGACCTCTCAGATCGAGGGCTTGAATCCGCGAATACAGGGATATTTATAATAGAAAAATCTTAGAAAAATAACGAAAAAAGCACTTCCTCAATTGAGAAAGTGCCTGTTTTTGGAGGGTGGGAGATGGGATTCGAACCCACGGTCTTCGGGACCACAAGCCTATGCTGACGGATATTCCACAGTTCCGCATGTTTTATCAAGATACTGTTTTGTGCCTATATCTCGAGGATTTGAGCAGATTTGCCGTGTAATGCCTTTGCAGAAAAAATTATCTAACTGTAGGAAAAGTGTAGGAAAAATATTGCAGACAATTACTGTTGATACTTCATTTTTCACTGGTTGCAACACAGGCTGCAATCAACGAAGGAAAGTAATTCCAAAATATACTCAGATTGGCTATTTTACGCTGAATCTTGACGATGCTAAAGAATACCTTTACGCGAAGTCCACTAAGCGCAGAATACTAAGCTGGCGTGATATTCACGTTAATGTGTTTATCTGATTAAAAACAATGAGTCCTCACAGTTTCGGCTGTGAGGACTTTTTTGTTATAAAAATGACCGCAGTTTATTCCTGCGGCTTTTTCTGGTTTATGTTCGTTATATTTTTTATGCTTAGTTTTATTGTACTTGACTATCTTTTAGAATTTTTCCTCTTTGGCAGCCAATATCTTTCGGCATTTTCAGAATAAGCGTTTTCAGTTTTCAGCTTTTCGGTACTTTAAAAAGCATTATTCCCTTTATCAACAGCAGCAAGAACGCTACTGTTGCTGCATAGGGTATTCTTGCCATAGTCAGAAACAAAACTGCGATAATGCTGAGTACAAGCGACGTGCCTGTAACTGCACTTCTGCCTTTTTCTATGCTCCTGTAATTCATAAGCATCTTCACTGCACCGATAATGATGAGTGCGGCAAACAGTCCCCAGCAGATACAGCTTATTTCGAACGATATATGCGTGTAATCAAACAGTGCAACCGCCGAGAATGTTTCTCCTGTCTTTTTAGGGAAAAGCGGCAGAAGAATAAGCATAATGCTCATTATATCGACTACGCCTATCATCAGGTCTGTCATTTTCCCGATATTTGAGCGGTTTTCGTCTTTTGCAGCAGTAATAAGTTCCTCCGATGACAGAAGCTCGTCTATGGTCACAGAAAAGAACTTTGATATCTCTTTCAGTGAATCAATATTAGGATAGCCTTTCCCCGATTCCCATTTTGAGATTGCTGTACGGGATACATATAGTTCCTTTGCAAGCTCCTCCTGTGTGAGCCCTTTTGCTTTTCTTAGTTCCTGCAATTTCTCATGAAATTCCATTTTCGTTTCTCCGTTAGTTCTTTTTGTCAGTGAGCTGAACAGCGCCCTGATAAATGAGATAAAGTCCAGAGCTAAGCAGTACAGAGCCTGCTATATCTGTCAGCCAGTGTACTCCCGCAACACTTCGTCCTACGACCATAAACGCCGTGAATAAGACTGTAAACGCATAAAGTCCGTACCTGACTTTAGTATTTCGCACTCTTCGCTGCATCTGAAAGGCAAGTGTTGGCATTACGCTCATAACAAGAAGCGTTGTCGAAGACGGATAAGAAGCCTCCATACGACCTTCTATAAGTATCGGTCGGTAGTTTATAGGTATCATCTCAAATATGAGATAACCAAATATCACAAGGATATAGTAAATACCAAGCAGGATAATATCCTTATCCACTTTGAGAAGGCTTCTCCGCTTTATGAGCTGAACCAGACCTACAGCTCCGAATATAATACAGATAAAGATCGGCACAAGTCCCAGCCAGTCGGTGACGGTATACACCCACATATGAACGCCTGTCATTTTATGAAACCATGTGTTCAGACTTGCGAAACCGATGTCTGTTCCGTTCTGCCCCACTGCCTGAACATCAACTGTCTGTATCAGTACAGTCCAGACTGCAAAGAGTATCAGCATTAATACGCCTGTGATAAGTGTGTTTATTCCGTTCTTTTTCATAATTCCGTGTTCCTTTCAGATGATTTCCTTTCGGCTAATCTCATGGTAACACGGGGACTGAAAAAAGTAAAGGACCGCATCGTCGCACCGGTGACACAAATCGTGTCATCTGCGATATTACGCCGTTTGCTGCGTATCTGCCTACAGAATTTTTGATGACTTAGGCTTGATATTATTATAACCGAAAGGTGAAATTCCGTCAACCCATAGTCTTGACCGGACGGTGCAGATATGTTATGATATAAACAGCACTACTGTGCGATCAGATGACAAAGATAAAAACGCAACGTGTACCTTCGGGTATGCCAGAGCCGGTAGGTAGCCCGGCCGTCCTGTGATTACAGGGTAAGTAACCTGCCCCTCCGGGTTGTCCGTTCTTTGTCCATAGCAATTTTCAGGAGGGAAAGATATGGACAAAACGAACGGTATGCTGACGGTATTTTTCGAGGAGTCTTTCTGGGTGGGAGTATTTGAACGCTCTGAAAAGGGTAAACTCTCAGCGGCTAAGGTCATATTCGGAGCAGAACCAAAGGACCGTGAAGTCTTTGAATTCGTACTTAGGCATTACTACAAGTTGAAGTTCAGTCCTGCTGTTAAGGTGAAAACAAAGCAGACTGCTGACAACCCAAAACGGCGGCAGCGTAATGCACGAAAGCAGCTCAGTACCGCAGGTATCGGCACTAAGTCGCAGCAAGCGCTGAAGCTTATGCAGGAGCAGATGAAGACCGAACGCAGACAGCTAACAAAGGAGCAGCGTGAAGCCGAAAAGCAGCGTCAGTTTGAGCTTAAACAGCAAAAACGCAGGGAAAAGCATAAAGGTCATTGACAGCTTCCTGCGAAAAAAGTCCTGACAGTTTCGGCTGTTTGGACTTTTTATCCAATCAGGTAAATAATAAAACACATATTGTTCAGGAGACCAGATATGATTGATACAGCGTCTTTGACAGATAAATTTATCTCAGCCTTGCAAAATACATTTCCCGACAAGGTATGTTTCGTTGGCTTACAGGGAAGCTATGCACGCGGAGAAGCAACAGAAAGCAGCGATATTGATTTCGTCGTTATTCTCGATCATCTTTCAGGTGATGATGTCAGACGTTACCGAACTATGCTTGACGCCCTTCCGCACAGAGAATTATTCTGTGGATTTCTTTCTGATGCTGATGACCTCAGGAACTGGGAGGTATCTGATCTGTTTCAGTTCTATAATGATACGAAGCCGATAATCGGAACTCTTGATGATATTATTCCGCAAATAACTGTTGATGATATCAGGCGGTCAGTCAGGATAGGAGTCTGCAATATTTATCACTCCTGCGTTCATAATCTGATATATGAAAAAAATCCCGCAATACTGAAAGGATTGTATAAAGCCGCATCATTTGTGATACAGGCACTTTTGTATCTGCGATCAGGAGAATATATCGCACGTTTACAGGAACTTGTCAGCAAAGCGGAAGGCATCGAAAAGGATATAATCTCTGCTTATATACAGATAAAAAACAGCGGCGTATCAGATTTTGAAAGACTGTCAGACCTTATCTTTAATTGGTCGAAAAAGCAGATAAATCAAATGCGCGAATGTATTTAAAAACATATTCCGATATAAGGAGACTACTATGATCGAAACAGAACGATTGAAATTATACCCTGCCTCAAAAGAGCAGATGGAAGTATTTATAGAATCACAAACAGTTGATGTCCTTAAAGCTGCGTACATCGAAATGCTGAACGGTTGCCTTGATCATTCCGAACAGTGGGATTGGTATGCGATATGGATGATCGAGCTGAAAGACGGAACGCATATAGGTGAATTGTGCTTCAAAGGCCTTTCTCCTGATGGTATCGCTGAGATAGGATATGGTATCAACGATGATTATCAGGGATACGGCTATGCAACCGAAGCCGTGAAAGCAGTATCTGAATGGGCTCTTAGACAGCCAATCGTTACATCTCTGGAAGCCGAAACAAATGAAGATAATATATCTTCAAAAAGAGTGCTTGATAAGTGCGGATTTGTTCCTATCGGAACAATCGGCGAAGAAGGTCCGAGATATACACTAAAAAACACATGATAGAAGTAAGATATAATGAATAACATATTTCACTATACCTCGCCTATTGGCGGTATAACCCTCGCCAGTGACGGAGAAGCACTGACAGGCTTATGGTTAGATGGGCAGAAATACTTTCCAAATAAATTAGTTGATGAAAGTACCGAGGCGGAGCTGCCGATATTCACGCAGACCTGCAATTGGCTTGATATTTATTTCAGCGGAAAAGAGCCGAGCTTCACTCCGCTTATAAGTCAACGCACAACACCGTTCCGAAAAGCTGTGTACGACATTCTTCTGACTATACCTTATGGACAGACTATAACCTATGGTGGAGTCGCACGTATCCTTGCAGAACGACAAGGAGTTGAGCGTATGTCAGCGCAGGCAGTCGGCGGTGCCGTTGGACATAATCCAATCGGAATTATAATTCCATGCCACAGAGTAGTGGTGACAGACGGAAGGCTTACAGGATATGCAGGCGGACTGGATAAAAAGGTAGCTCTGCTGAAACTTGAAGAGTACGAAATATAATGTAAAAGGCAGCCATTACGGCTGCCTCTTTTACGTTCCTGATTTTGTTCTATGCAATTATAACAGCTGACAATGGAGGACTTTTACAGCATCATATCTACGGCTAAATATAGCCGTTTATCGATTAAATTGTGATTGCCACCCTATCCGCAGTACAGGCTGCAATCAACGAAGGAAAGTAATTCCAAAATATACTCAGATTGGCTATTTTACGCTGAATCTGGACGATGCTAAAGAATACCTTTACGCGAAGTCCACTAAGCGCAGGATACTAAGCTGGCGTGATATTCACGTTAATGTGTATATCTGAATAAAACAACAGAGTCCTCATAGCTTCGGCTGTGAGGACTTTTTTCTTATAGTGATCGGAATAAAAAGTAAGCCCTGCCCCATATGAACCGAACCATTAAAAACGGACAGTGACAAAAAAGCACCTCCTATGGTATAATAGAAACCATAGGAGGTGTTTAATTATGGCAAGAACATATTGTCACATCGGCGATTATGAAAGGGAAATCAAAGAACTAAAAGAAC